>Ga0316230_1001457_pt1 | contig 24479 bp, 13 predicted proteins | sample TBH18025metaG_FD_206004 | JGI IMG/M metagenome (GOLD analysis project Ga0316230, IMG submission 206004) | Freshwater microbial communities from Trout Bog Lake, Wisconsin, USA - TBH18025 | ecosystem: Environmental > Aquatic > Freshwater > Lake > Hypolimnion/Profundal zone | place: USA: Wisconsin...
ATTTTGTCATTTAGTACTTCTTCTAGTGTTCTTAGATTTAAATTTAACTTATCCCTATAAATTTGATGAAAACTGTCTTTAAAATGTATAGTTTTTCTAGAAGTAGACATAGATACATAGGGAAAACTAACCCAACTGCAAGGATGTAACACCCCATCAGCACTTACATAGATTCCACGATTTCCAATTGAACACATGGGTGTTATAAATTTGTTATACAGTTCTTTTTTCTCTAAGAACAATAATTTATTTTGATTAAGGTATTCGTCGTTCTTTTGGGATCTTCCGGAAAGATTTGTGAAATATCTTTCATATCGATGAGTCTTGCTGATAAATTCTAAACGGGGTTCTAAAGGATCTGTTTGCCCGCCATATGCTTCTCCGTACTTGCTACCAAATTTTGTACTATAAGTTAATTGCAATCCATCGCATCCGATTGCAATAGCTTGATTTTTAATTTTGTCTATATGATCTTGATTAAAAGAAAACATAATAGTTGCCCAATAAACAAACGCAGGGCTATTACACATAATACTCATGCCCTGCATTATACTATCCCAATTACTGCCTATACGATATAAATTATTTGAGGCATCATCGTATCCATCGATACTAAAATTCACAGTATCATATTCGTTGCTTACTTTTGCAAAGTCTCGCCACCAAGACTCTTTTCTATAACTTCCATTTGTGATAGTGTACACATGTATTTTATCGTTGTGCGTTTTAATATAATTAACAATGTCTATATACTCACTGGCATATATTGGATCACCGATATCTCCACACATTGTAATTCTCTTAACTGTATTTTTCAACAACTCCGGAGACAGAGTCTTTTTAAAAAAATCTAGTGTTAATTCTTTATTAATCCAAGGAACCGGATCAGTATCGTTCCTTGGGCATCGGGGACATTTTAAAGTACATTTGCCGCTAACTTCAAAATGCCAATGATACAATTGCCAAGGGTATTTCATGGAGATATCTCCATAGATTTTATTTTGTTATCCCATAATATGGGCATTAATTGTTGTACAACATCTGTTGTGGTCAAATGCGGATTAGAATATAAATTGTCTATATTATTTGGATTATGTTTGTATCTATTTAAATTAAAGTTAGTTTTGGTTAAACCCAACACTACCTCTAAATACTGCAGGTTGGGATATTCTATTTGCAACATATTACCGAATGTAGATAAACTTTTTTTAGATAAGCTGTAAGCCAAATCATTTGGCCAATAGCGTTTATTATTGGTACTTGTAATGTTCACTATTTTACATTGGCTATTTAGAATTAAGGCTTTTTGTGTAAGTAAAATGGGGGCAATAAAATTTGTATTGAGTATATCAACTATATATGTAGAATCGTGCTGAACAAATTCAATCTTACCGCCAATATCAGTCCCGGCACAGTTGATAAGCATATCAAGTCTTGGCATTATATATTTTTGTACAGAATCTATAGCCGACAAATCTAAATTTTGTCGAGTCAGCGGAATAACATCGTTGGTAACTTTTAATTGATTAAACAATTCTTTGCCTAACCCACTTGACGTGCCGGTAATTAATATCTTACGTAATATCGACATCTGTATTATAACTTGTAAATCCGTTTTCTTTAACTACGTGCAAAGTATTATGTACTCTTCCGGCCAGCTCGTCTTTGTGTGATACTAACCAAATTGATTTGTTAGCGTCGCGGCTCATCTTTTTAAGTATGCCTAAACTATTCTCAACACCACTGCTATCCATGCCCGAATCAATGAGCTCGTCAATGAATAGTAAGTTAATGGGTTGATATAGGCTTTCCCATACATCACGGAAGCTCCAACTCAGAGATAATATTAATCGATTGCGTTCACCACGACTTAAATTATCAAAGTCCAGTTCTCTACCCAGTTCACTAATTGCCACAGTTAAGTCATTGTTAAATTTAACTGTATGCGGTAAACCAATACGATCTAAGTATTGTCCTAAACGTGCATTTAGATAGCTTAAGTTTTGATCAATAATACGTTTACGGATAAAACTGTCTTTGTTAGTCAATAATTTATGCAGGAACTCTTGATGTTGGCGAATACGATCAAGTTCATTCATAGTACCGTAATCAATTTCTTCTAATGCCTGAGTGCTCATCTCTACGATTTGTTCTGCATAGGGATCGGCTTCTTCCTGCTTGGCAGTTAACTGTGCTAGGATACTACCCATACTGCTACGATGCTCAAAAGCATCTGCTTCGCTTGTATAATATACTTTTGGTTTATCTCCTAGTTCACCTAACTGAGTTAATGCTTCGGTATTCTCAAGCCACTGAGTATGGGCACTCAATGCATTTAGTGCAACTTCACTAATTTGTTTTTGCTTGTCTTCTAGCATCTGCACATGATTATCATCATGTAAGTCTTGACCACATGCATGACATTGATGATTTTGTAGTGCTTCTAACTCGGCTCGTAACTTGGTTAATATTTTATCTTCACGTGATTGGTCCCGCTCGTTTTGTGCGATATAACCTTTTATTTTGTCAATCTCGGCTTTCTTTTTACTGTACTCGTTTAACTTTTGGTGTGCTACAAGTTCTGCTTCAATATCTAAAGCATTCAATTCATCAAATGCCGCAACCAATTTGTCTAAGTCTTCGTCGTGCTTTTTAAGCCAAAGCGTTTGTCTGCGTTTTAGATTTTCTATTTGTTCTTGTATGCGAGAATTGGCGTCTGTGACAGCTTTGATTCTAAACTCTTCCTGAGTAATAGCATCTTTTGTTGCTTTGATTTGTTCTTTTAACAACTCTGCTTTTTCACTTAATAGGGTAATGCCTAACAGTTGTTCAATGATAGTTCTTTGATCATTTGCCTTTAAACTTAAAAAAGGTTCAGTATATGTGTTTAAGGCCACAATGTGTTTGAACATTTCGTGACTCATACCCAGCATACGTTCAATTTCGGCTTGCGTTTCTCTGCTATCGCCTTGCGCTTCATCTGTAATTTCTTTTTCTTGATCGTTTACAAAGAACCGAATCACATTGGGTTTGCGACCACGCTCAATCCTATAACTGTGTCCATCTTTTTCAAAGTCAATACAAACCATCATACCTTTGGTATTGGTTTTATTGATCAAGTTATCTTTCTTGATGTTAGTTAAGGCGTTGCCGTAAAGGGCATAGCTCAATGCATTTATGATTGTAGTCTTGCCCGTGCCGTTACGTGCTCCACTGTCGTCGCCCCCGAGATCTAAATTCTCGCCTAGTACAAGAGTTAAGTCGTTACGGTCAAAGCTAACCGCTTGAGTGGTATTACCCACGCTCATAAAATTGCGCACCGTTAAATCTTTTATTTTAAACATTTATTAATTGTACACTATTATGCAGTTCGTTTGCAATGGCAATATGTCCGATTGCATCCGGGTGTTTATCGGATCCTACTTCATTAAATTTTAGTTGTTTTATGTAAAATTGATTCCATTTATAAAATCGATCGGTGTTTATTAGCTTTACGTAATAGTTTATTTCTTCGTACTCGGCATAAATTTGTTCATCACTCATAATATTAAAATTTATTAAATTTTTTACAGAATCAATAAAATTTGGCCAAGGAGCTAGCCATTGGTCTAAATTATTTGAATGAGTGTTTACCATTAAATAATTTTTATTTGCACGTTCCAACACTGCCTGCATCTGTATAATTTGTTGCAACCATAATTTAAAAGCGTATAATTTATTGTGCCAAACTTGAAACAATGTACGCCCCCAAATTTTATAATAATCTTGTTGATCGTAAAAATTATTTTTTAAGATTGTATTAAAGTGTACATCATGGTTATTATCATTTTTATAAAAAGTAAATTTAGAAGTATGGGTCCACGCAATTAAGTACAAATCAAAATCATCTTTTAAATGTTTTATAACTTTGTACATAAAATGTGCATTGGATCCGGATAAGAATGCATCATTGTATACTTGCGCCCCTAACATATTGCCTAAGATAGACGGCCATGATTCTAATTCGGGATACGCCAATCCATCTCCCTTGGTCCAACTATCGCCGGTTACATAAATTTTCATTTTAAAATTCCTGATCCAACCAAGATCTAGAAATTTTGCCTGAACTACCAATAGGAATAGTGTCTACTTGTTTTAAAAGTTTTGGGCGGCAATGGTTGCCTAAAGACATCAAGCATTTAACGATCAAATCAGGCGCAACATCCCCGACGTATAAACATTTCACAGAATTACTTCCAAAGACAACTGCATCGACTATCCCAGATAGTGCTTTTAATTTTGTTTCTAAACTAACCGGATTTATTTTTAATCCTCGAACATTGATTTGATCTCGGTGCCGGCCCAGTATTTTGAAATAACCCTTTTCATCTTTTGTTGCTAGATCACCAGTATCGTACCAATCTGGGGTAGCCAAGGTTGGTCCTTTGATATATAATTTGCTATCGACAATGTCGGCTAATATACCATCAGGTAATCCCACGGTACCAATTCTTTGTTCACCATGTAGCGGATTTGTAAAACAATGACTCAATGCTTCAGTCATACCAAATGCTTCTATCACAGGAACTTGGAATTTATTTTTTAAGTCATTGCGTAATGTAGATGCCAAAGCAGAGCTTGCTGATCTAACAAATCGTAATTGATCAAAATCAAATTGAAGAACGGCTTTTAAAATATCAGGAATAGCAGTTATAAATGTTGGATTATTTTTTTCTAATTTTTTAATGTCCTTGACCGATATAAACGAGCGTTCGCATTTGGCTAATTTTGTAGCCCAATAAAATCCTTGCCCGTGCGCATGCCATAACCCCATAATTCCGGTATATCTATCATTGGCAGTTATATCATAAGATTGACATATTCTTTGACTCAATAAGTCTAGTTGTTCTTGTGAAAAACTACAAAACTTACTGTCTCCGGTGGTGCCAGAAGTGTACCATAACAGTCGTTCATTATGGTAATTGCCGCCGTCTCTATACTTGTGTTCTGAATCGGTTATCAACAAACTATAGTCTGATTTATCAAATAAGTATTTTAATCTTTCTGGCGTAGATGCTGGATTAACAATCATTAGACTATAATTGTCAAGTTCGTCAATAAAATCTTGAGGGTTAGTTACACATAAGACAACTCGTTTCATAAGTTTCTATACAAATCAAGTAGTAAGTTTGGATCGTATTGCGTACTATCTATGGTAGTAAGTTGACTATACACTATTTGATCGACACTTTCAAATTCAATATTACCTTGTATTTGATATTCAGTAAGTTCTGTAACTTTGGCTGGTATTAAAGTAATTTCACGCAAGCCATATGTATTGGTAAATGTTTCTTTAATAAATGTAGCTTCTTCATAACTAATATCTACATCCAAATTGACTCTGACGTGCATACCGGGTTGCAACATTTGTTCTGTGTGTTGTAACACATCACTGAGATTGAATACACGATACCGGGGTTGGTCAGGCCACGCATGATATGTGGGCTCATTGCCCCACTCAAGGATAGTCAAGCCACGGTCGTCATCCCCGGCATCAGCGTAATTGTGCGGAAAGCAATTTCCAATATAAGTAATATTCTTTTGTGTTTGGCGTTTGTGAAAGTGTCCAGTGAATACATGATCAAAGTGATTAAAATGTTCGCGTTTAATATCACCGTGACCTTCTGGTAATGCAATCATGGCATTCATTAAATATCCTGGCAGTTCAAAGTGACCAAACATGTATTGGCCTTTTAATTTTGGAATTTTTTTGTAATCATCACCTACAAGCCACGGAGCAAAAACTACATCTCCAGTTGACATAAATCCGTCAATGATCACAACATTTTCTAGATGTTTTGCCCACGCAACAGAATTAACATCTCTTTTATCTCGATAATACAAATCGTGATTGCCTGGAATTACAAATACCTGTTTAAAATTCTTACTAAGGTGTTCTAAGCATTGTAATGAATAGTTAAGACTTATTATATTAATACTAGCACGATTGTTATGCCAATCGCCGGTCATGATAGCGGTTTCGCACCCCTCCTCAAGAGCTTTAGCGGTCATCCACTTGATAAAATTCCAACAATCTTCGTTGTGTAAAATACTGTTGCTCTTGAGCCCGATATGGAGATCGGTAAAGACTGCTGCCTTTTTAAATAAATTAGTCATTTTATTATTTTAACACAAGTTGTTGTGAGATAGCAAATTACAATTTACCAAATTATTTCTTAATAATATAATAAGTGTCTGGTTGAGTCTTGACTCTATAAGATATAACATTATGCCCAAGGCCTAGTTCTCGTTCGGCTTCGGACATAGAATTAAAAACCCCATATGGAGTCATTACTTTTCTGCCTGCATTTTTACGAGCCTCGGACCAAGGCCGGTTAGTTCTATTCTTTTTTGCAACCGCTGACCATTCTGCTGATTTTGGCTTTCCTTTTAAACTATTAGAGATATTTTTACATCTCTCTTCAGAAAAAGGACCAGTGCGTTTCCCTTTCTTTTTTAAACTCATTATTTCTAATGTTTCTTTAGAATGCTTTTTATTATAAAAAGGATTTCCTTCGCCAACACATTTTCCAGTCCTACTAATAGATATCTTTTTTCGAGTCTCAATAGACGCAGCAGTTAAGCCATCTCCGCCATCGGTTTTATTATGCAATATACCAGTACCAATATCCTTTCGTCCATACCAACGAATATATCTTCGTTCAATTGCTAGCGATCCAAGTTCGGATAACCCAGTTTCTAAGAAAACAATTCGTGATTTATCTTTTGGTGGACGATGTGTGACATGATCGTCATATGCTCGGTTACCTTTACCTTTGCCGATATAGTACGGGGTTCCGTTTTTTCTCAAATAAGCATAGACATAGTAGTGTAAATACATTTGCTGGTACTCCTATAAAGTATTAGAGTAGTTGGGGAGTGGACGCCCGCGAACTACACTTATATTTATACTATTCGTCTGATTCGTGCCCCCCTCCACTACTATATCCACCACTCATGCCCTGACGAGTGTAAGAGGGATTAAGACCCGACATCTCTAAAATGTCATCACGTATATTTTGATTACGTTTTTCTATATTCAATACTCTAGTAAATGAGTTTGTGACGGCTGCAGTATAATAAGCAAAAGGATTAGCTGATTTTGATTCATCAAAACGTAATCCTATGTAAGTCAATTGTAACAATGCTTGACTGCGCATCTCATCGTTATAAGTGTACCCACGCCAATTACTACGGGTAGCATAGCGTTCGCACAATTTCATAAACATATGAGCTAATTTCTTAGTCATGTTACCGTGCATCTTATCGAACTCACCAGTTTCAAAATCGCCCTTCCAGTGACTTTTACCCACTAGTACAGGGTTATTGTCTTCATCAACCATATAATGCTGAAATGGCGGGAAGTTAACTTTGACATATTTGGTATGCGTCAAATCCATTTCATCGTATTCTGTAATTAAAGGATCTTCGTCGTCTTCAATCTCTAGGGCATTCATACGTGCTTTTTTGGTTTTGGCATCATCTACGGGAATATGATCCCAAGTCATTACTCTAAACACTACATCTGTAGCCGGAACATCTTTGAGTTTTATCTCAAATTCATCTAATTTCTTCTTGATTCCTTCGGCAATACTTGCGTCATAGGCTAGCTTGGTCAGTCTCTCGGCACGTAATTTTCTTGCTTCTAAGATGTTCTTTTTGTTTATTTTGCTGATATCCGGTAAAATCATATCATAATCTGCATATTCTGGTTTGGTAAACGTGCAGTACGTGGATTTACTTTTGTGGATTTCTTTTAATATGTCTTTGTTGTTGAGGTAATTATGTTTCACCTTTGCTTCCTTATTAGTTAGCGTATACTAACATATTTATCGTAGAGTTGTCAAGTCTTTTATAATAGTAGCAGATAATTCTGTTTATAAATACAATATACTAGGAAATAATAATGGCATTACTACCAGACGCTGGTGCAAACGATCCAACCGCATCCCCGGGACTTACATCCGGTGGGGGAATTCTGGACACCGCATTAAACATAGTAGATCCGTCAGGAATTCGAAAACAAATTGCTGGGTTATTGGATGGTGGAATAAGTTCGTTGTTTAATAAATCAACTCCGCCCGGAATATCCACACAGTTTTTCCCAAACTCACCCACTAACCCCACTAACTTGTATAATAATGATTGGCGTGTGAAAATTGGATTACCAGCTGGTAGTAGTTTGTTTTATAAAGATCAAAACAATCAATTAATGGAAATATTAAAAAGAACCAATGGTGTTGTATTTCCTTATACCCCTAGTGTAACAGTCACACATAATGCTCGATATCAAGAACAAGCATTAACACACAGTAACTACAAAAATTATTTTTATGAAGGCTCTGATGTGTCGGCAATTACTATAACCGGTGATTTCGCAGTCCAGAATAGAGATGATGGACTATACTTGTTGGCTGCAATATACTATTTTAGAAGTTGTACTAAAATGTTTTTTGGGGCGAACGATAGTTTAGCCGGAAATCCCCCACCAATTGTTTTCTTGGATGGCTACGGCGAATTATATTTTCCGCACGTAAGTTGTGTTGTGACAAGTTTTCAACACACCATGCCAGCTGATGTAGATTATGTAGAAATTCCATATACAGATCAAAGCTCGACTAATGGAAATACACAGTTAGTGCGACTTCCGACAACTAGCCAATTAACAGTAACAGTCCAACCCATTTATAGCAGACGCAATGTACATAATAACATGTCCCTAACAGCATTTAGTCAAGGCAAATTATTAAGCGGTAACGGAGGATTCCTATAATGACTACAGTAACTTATAGCAAATCTAGTCCATACTATAACACAAATACTTTTGGTGGGCAGTTTTTAGATCTTTTAGTTAATAGATCAATTGATAAACAACCAGATGATGTATCGTTTACCATTAACGGGACTTACCAATATCGTCCCGATTTGTTAGCATATGATTTATATGGTGATAGTGGTTTATGGTGGGTATTCAAAGCACGTAACCCCAATAGCCTAGATGATCCGATATTTGATTTTCAAGCAGGCGTAACAATTTTTATTCCTAAAAAGACTACACTTGTTACTAACTTAGGTATTTAATCAATGCCGTTAACTCAAGCACAACGAGATCTAGTAAGATCGAATAGCACTGCTGCAGATGCTGTGGCTAATCAAACCACAATCGTCAATCCAGTAACACAGAATACTGGTACTAATTCAGGATCTGTTCCATTACCTGCACAAGACATTGCTAATTTATCTAGAGCACCTCAGACTGAAACAACTACCCCATTACCGCCAACTGGTGCCGGTGCTGGGCGTGGATCTTATGCTGGATATAATTCTGCAGATGAAGCAAAATCAGTAGCAGATACACAGGTACAGGTCAACGGATACACAGAAGTTTCTCCGCAACCCAACCCATTAAGTAGTTACGCTTCCTATACCTATAATCTAAGTCTGCATATACTGACTGCAGCTGATTATAATACAATGGTCAATACACCAAATAATTTTACCATTAGTAAAAATCTTATCAGTGAGGCAAATAGATACAGTAGTATAAGGGATGCAAATTTCAAAGATGATTTTTATTTTGATAATTTAAAAATGACCACACTGATTGTGCCTAACACAGAAACACGATCAAGTAATGCTATAGAAATTAATTTCACTATAATTGAACCCTATGGAATGACATTGTTGAATAGGATTTTGGATATCAACAATGCAGAATTAACAGGCAAAAATTATCTTGATATGCCTTACCTATTAGAAATTGCTTTTTACGGGATGGATGATGCAGGCAATCCTACTATAATTGCTAATCAATCTAAATGGATCCCTATTAAAATTACCAACTTTAAAATTAAAGCCAGTGTAAAAGGAGCAGAATACGTAATACAAGCAGTACCATTTCATTATCAAGCAAATTTTACATCGGTTCAGGCTATCAAATCAAATTTTACAGTAACTGCAAAAACAGTCGGAGAATATTTTCTAAGTACCCTTACCACTGAGGAGGTGAATGCCGTAGATTCAGTAAGAGAACAAACTGCTACTTATAATAAATTTAATAGCCCCGATGAACAAAGAAAAAGAGAATTAGATGCAAATGCATGGGGTAGTGAAGATACTACTGGTACCGCGGCAGTTCCCCCACCGCCACCTGCATCAATATCTACTGCCAGTTTTGCAGCTGCATACAATTATTGGAACATTAAAGAAGCCGCTGATGGCAATATGGATTATGCAGATCAAATTAATTTTGTTATTGACAGTAAAATTAGTGAGTCTAGTATAGTAGATCCTAAAAAGAATAGTGCAGACAATACCCCATCTACTACCGCAAAAGATTCTACTAAAACTGGTCCTGATTTATCAACTTCTGTATTCTCATTAAATGCCGGAACTCAAATAATGTCAATTATTGACATGGTGATGCAAAACAGTGACTATATTTTATCACAATTAAATGATCCAGCGATTCAAAATAAAAATCCCAATACCACACAAATTACTGCACAACAGTTAAGTGATTTAAAACAAGGGCAACCTGTGAACTGGTATCGAGTAGTACCGCAAGTTAAACTTACAAAGTTTGACAAAACTCGAAATGAATGGGGTAAGATTATAACCTATTACATACAACCGTATACCTATCACAATAGTAGACATCCCGCAGCACCAGTAACGACCCCGCCTGGATCAGTAAAAGATTATCAATATATCTATACTGGTCATAACACAGAAGTTATAAGTTTTGACATAGACTTTAATGCGTTGTATTTTACAGCATTACAAGTCAATAAAGGTAACACTACTGCATTAAATATATCTGCAAAAGATGACCAAGACAAAGATACTGGTAAATTGTCAAAACAAGTAAACGATATACAACCCAATCAATATAAATTACGAAGTGGTGATCATGGAACTATGGCTGGCGGATCCGAGACTCGTAGCGCAGCACAAAATGCCGGTAATGTTATACAAAGTTTTTATACCAATGCCCAAGGTGATATGATAAATTTAAAACTACAAATATTGGGCGATCCAGAATTTATCAAACAAGACGACATATTTTATAATCCGGGATTTTTAAAATTAACATACAAAAATCAATATCTACCTAGTGGCGGTAGTATTGCCATGGATAATGGCGAAATCTTCTGTAACGTTACATTCAAAACTCCAGTTGATATAGATGAAAATACTGGACTACTAAGAAAAGACAGTAAGTATACAGTAAGTTATTTTAGTGGATATTATAAAGTAATTAAAGTTGATAGTGAGTTTAGGGGTGGTAAATTTACACAGACGTTGGAATTAGTACGCTATCCAAATCAACCAAACTCCGGACAAGTAAGCAAGGGCTGGGATAATCAATCAACTGATGTGACTAGAAATCCGTCAACACAGAAATCAGATAAATTAGACAGTTCAAAAGTAACCGGCAGTAGTATTGATTCTTCTCCGGATCCAGAAGAAGTCAGCCAAGAGCAGGGGCCTACTAATGACGACAATGTCAGCGAAGTACAAAGACAATCTGTAATAGATCCCTATGAACAAATACCGGCTGCCGATACCTCAACCGACACAACAAATTTACAAAAGATTGCACAAAATGGAACTACAGTTGATATAGGTAATAACGCATTCAGCGATGGTAGCACAATAGTATAAATGGAATAACAAATGGCACAAGATGGCGTAGTAGGCAAAAAAATAGCAAAGAACTTTGACCGAGAATCGGTTGCCGGGGTTAAAAACGACACCGGAACTTATGTAGGCATAGTCAAGGACAATCTTGCACCTGCAAGAAACGGTAGACTGCGTGTGTGGATTCCTGACTTTGGGGGAGATGAAAATAGTGAACATAATTGGCGTAAGGTAAATTATGCTAGTCCTTATTTTGGGACTACCTTTGCACAAGCAGGCGATATTAATAATAAATTTGCCGACGTACACCACACATACGGTATGTGGATGACTCCCCCTGATATAGGTAGTCAAGTATTATGTACATTCGTAAACGGACAACCTGGTAGGGGTTATTGGTTTGCTTGTATTAGCCCCGGAATAAGTCAATGGATGGTACCGGCAATGGCCGCGGGCAATTTTGTTGATCGTAACAGTGCCAGTGCTGACATTAAAGCCAGTATTCTTCCTGAAAATCATGTACCCCCGCAATATTTGCCTGTGGCAGAGTTTAACGAGAATGTTGAAAACTATTTCGACAGCGTATTTTATAATAATGCCAAACCAATACATGAATTCCAAGCAAATATATTATTCCAGCAGGGGTTGGATCGAGATAAAGTTCGTGGGGCAATAAGTAGTAGCAGTCAAAGAGAAACCCCGAGCCATGTTTTTGGTATCAGTACTCCAGGTCGAGCATTGACAAAAGATCCTGCTGATGATCCAGACTATGCAACTAAAGTAGCCAGTGGCACAATACCTCCGGATCAATTTGCAGTACCCAGTCGTAAAGGTGGGCACACTTTTGTCATGGACGATGGTGATGCGAATGGTGTTGATCAATTAATAAGATTACGAACAGCTGGTGGACATCAAATACTAATGAACGATGATCAAAGTACAATGTACATTGCTCATAAGAATGGTACCAGCTGGGTAGAGATAGATGATACTGGTATTAAAGTTTATACAGGTGGTGATTTAAGTATACGCACCGAAGGTACACTAAATCTACATGCCGACAATGATATCAACATGCAGGCCGGCGGCAGTATCAATATGGATAGCGCAACGGCAACAACTATGACCAGCGGACAGATTAAAATTGGTGGTGCAGACAGTACGCTGATATACGGTGCCAAGATGAGCATGGGCGGTGGTCAAGTTATTGTCAGCAGTGATGGCAAACTCAACATGAGTTCCGCGTCCGCAATGAAGATTGATGGTAGTACTCTTGATCTAAACGGTGGCAGTGGCGGAAATAGTATTTCATGCCCAGTCATTCCCAAGAATAAACTTGCAGACACTACATACGACAGTAGTTTAACTAAACTTTGGAGTAGTGTACCACAGGCAGTTGATAGCGTAGTTACTATACTACCAAGTCATGAGCCTTGGGTAAGAACTGGAACGCCGGCTCCGTTGACTAAAGAAGTTGGCAGTAGTGTATGTACTCCTAAGATGGGCGGTGGCGCGATTAATAATACGTTACCTCCACCTAATGGTAATAATCTTGATAAAGGAAGACCGACTCCTTGGACCACAGATACAGATTTTATTAACGCCGTGCAACTATCTGCAAATACATTAAACCTAAGTTATATAGACATGTTGGCATGTATGCATTTAGAAACCGGTGGTACAATGGATCCGGCAATTACTAATAGCTTGGGCTATACTGGACTTATCCAATTCGGTAAAGCAGCTGCAACCAGCATTGGTACTACTACTGATGCATTGCGGGCAATGGATCGAGCCACACAATGTCAATACGTTACTAAGTATTTTCAATTTAATAATCTAAATGGCAAAGCACCAAGTCCACGCCTAGTGGATATTTACTTGACTATTTTATGGCCTGCAGCAGTGGGCAAGCCCGGAAGTTTCGTGATATGGCCTGGTGGCAGTCCACAATATAATGCAAATCCTGCATTTGATCCAGGACATGCCGTTGGGTATATTACTGTAGATATGGTGGCAACGCAGATTGCAACGCATCAGGCTACAGTAAAACAGGCATTGGCAAATGCTGGCCAACAATCAGGCGGAGTATTAACTACAAGTAACGGATCTACTGTAACTGACGGATCAGGTAATCCTGTACGCACCGAAGAATCGGGAAATAGTCCAGCACAAACTGGAGACGATGGTATCACTAATGCCGCCGGAACGCAAGTTGTTGGCAATACTTGTCCTGCAGAGTTCCTAAAGAAATCAACAACTTTTAACCCTCCAGGAGGTATTGGTACTAGTTCGCCCAAGTTTACCCAACAACAGGTAAAAGCACTAATGGCTGAATTAGGATATTTTGAAAGTCAATTTAATTACAGTATGGTCAGTGATGATTCTACTAGGATTGGCAAGTATCAAGTTGATGCACAATACCTAGCCGATGCCGGATACATTAAGCCAGATGCTATAAACCAATACGGCACATCGACTCTGAGTAACAGTGAAAGTTGGACTGGTAAAGACGGTATACAAAGCCAAGATGACTTCTTTAGTAACCCTAATGTTCAAGACACTATACAATTTAATGAGTTCACTGACAACTATACCGCATTACTGAGTAATGGTGGAATAACCACTAGTGATGATATTTGTATGGCAGCAGGCATGCTATTTGTTGCACATCAATTTAGAAGTGTAGATTCTGCATTAGAATGGCGCAAGCAGGGTTTATTGGAAGATGCATACGGGCGCAATGGTTCCGACTATTATAATCAGGGTAGATACGCCATTGATGTGTTGTCTGCAGGCGGTGCTGCAACTACCACCGGAGTTGCGAGTCTTGGTGGTGATAATACAACAGGGATTAATCCTGATGATGTGTTTACATTCCAAGGAAATGGTACCGGAACTAGAAGTAATTTTGATCAACTTAATGGTACATTTAAAAATGCAATATTAACTATGGCACAGGATTTTAAAACCAGTACCGGAGCAAAAATAACTATTACCAGTGCATACCGTAGTCCAGCTGATCAAGAAGCAATCTATCAGAAATGGCTAGCAGCTGGTGGTGGACCAAATAATCCAACTGCCGGGGGCATAACAACCCCTGCGAAACCAGCTAGTGCGGGAGGTACAGGCAGCCCACACAACAGTGGTGTGGCAATTGATAGTAGTCAATGCCCGCTAATCGCTAGAACTGTCGACCTTGCACAATACGGATTGCGTTGGGGCGGCACATTCAGCAAGCCTGATGCAGTACACATACAATTGGCTAACTCGGAGCAATAAATACTATTATGGTAACATTATACAAAGGGTTTAGCACAGTAAATCGCAGTAAAAAATTTCGTGCGACTGATGTCAATTTAGTCAAACAGGATTTGATTAATCACTTCAACGTACGAAAAGGCGAGAAACTGATGCAACCAAATTTTGGTAGCATTATATGGAGCATGTTGTTTGAGCCATTGGATGAACATGCGAATCAGCTAATAATTGATGACGTTAAAAATATTGTGGCATATGATCCACGAATCGGACTCCAAAATATAACAATCACAGGCCAGGATTATGGTATTCAAATCGAACTTGATTTAGTCTTTATCCCTACAAATCAATCTACAGTTCTTAGCCTACAATTTGATGCGAATTCGAGCAGTCTAACTGCTGGTGGCCCTTACTAATAAACTACGTAGTTTATTTTTTAAATAAATATATGATAACGGATATATTTAGATGTCAATAACTACTCGTCAGACAAATTTATTAGTAAATCAGGATTGGACACAGGTTTACCAAACATTCAAACAAGCTGATTTCCAAAGCTACGACTTTGAAACTCTACGCAAGACCATGATTGACTACTTGCGTACATACTACCCTGAAGATTTTAATGACTTTACAGAGAGTAGTGAATACGTTGCTCTAATAGATTTAATCGCATTTTTAGGTCAAAGTTTGGCTTTCCGTGGCGATATGAATGCCCGCGAAAACTTCTTTGACACTGCAGAACGTCGTGATAGTATTCTAAAACTTGCTCGATTAATCAGCTATAATCCCAAACGTAATATCACTGCCAGCGGGTTTTTAAAAATAGATAGTGTAAAAACTACCGAAAATCTATTTGACAGTAACGGGCTAAACCTAAGCAATTTACTAATTTCGTGGAATGACACCGCCAACCCTGATTGGCAAGAGCAGATGACTACGATTTTAAATGCGTCAATCATCACCAATCAAGCAATCGGAAAACCAGGGGCAAGCCAATCAATTAATGGGATTCAGACTGATGAGTACAGTATTAATCTAGTTCCCGGAGTGTTGCCCAAGTATAGTTTTAACGCTCTAGTAGAGGGTAACCAAGTTAATTTTGAAGCAGTTAGTGCTACTACAGTAAATCAAAATTACATATACGAACCTAATCCTACTCCTTCGGGCAAATTTAATATTCTTTATCGCAATGATAATTTAGGAAACGGTAGTAATAATACTGGATTTTTTGTTTATTTTAAACAGGGATCTTTGGCCACACAAGATTTTAATTTGCAACAAAGTTTACCTAATCGTGTTGTAAATGTAAACTATAATAATATTAATAACACAGACGTATGGCTATACGAATTAGATGTAAAAGGCAATCCTACTACAGAATGGAGTGCAGTGCCTGCAATCGCCGGTATAAACATCATCTATAATCAAAGCACAAATAGAAACCTATATCAAATAAACTCAAAGACTAATGATCAAATTGATTTAGTATTTGGTGATGGCAGTTTTGCAAATATTCCGCAGGGTGTATATAGACTTTACTATAGAACTAGTAACGGACTGCAATATAAAGTAACACCCGATGAAATGCAGAATATTACTATTCCCTTAAATTACGTAAGTCGTAACAATAAAGTGGAAACTCTTACAATTAGCGCAAGTCTATATTACACAGTTAATAACAGTCAGACTCGTGAAAGTATAGACGATATTCGCACAAAAGCACCGGCACAATACTACACACAAAATCGTATGATTACCGGAGAAGATTACAATCTATTCCCGTACACAAACTTTGGTAGTATTTTAAAAGTAAAAGCAGTTAATCGTAGCAGTAGCGGAATTAGTAGATATTTAGATGTATTAGATGTCACTGGCAAATACTCCAGCACAAATATATTCTGTGATGACGGAATAATATATACCCAAACTCCTACAACTAGCAATACTTTTAGCTTTAATACACCCACAGATTTATATAATGTAATCTATAATACTGTACAACCATTGATAGCTAGTAAAGACATGTTGCATTACTACTATGCAAACTTTCCAAGATATACACCAACAACATCAACCTATTGGGGACAATCTAGCGCATCAAGTAATAGTAGTACAGGATATTTTTATCCAACAACAAGTTATGTAACACCTTATCAAATTGGATTTGGGGTAAGTAGTAATTTACAATATATCACAACTGGTTCATTGATAAGATTTAACGCAGGCGCTGGTAAATTTTTTGATGCGCAGAATACTATCCAAACAGGCACAAGTACATACCCAAATGAGAATACATACCTATGGGCGTCCGTAGTAAGCTCAAATGCCGGGTTCCCAATACAATTAAGCGTTAATATCCCCACAGGTGCAGTAGTTGATACAATTATTCCAGTGTTTAAAAATGATTTACCTGGATCATCATTTACATCACAGATGATTAGATTACTGCAAAGTTATCAAAACATTGGATTAAGTTATAATGTATCAAAACAATCTTGGCAAATTATATTACCACAAGATTTAAATCTCGGTGCATTCAGTCTTACTAATCAAGGTAGTACCGCTGGTACTGGATTAGATTCAAGTTGGCTTGTGGCACTTACATACAACGGCATAAACTATAATATAGTTCATCGAGGGCTTCAATACGTATTCCAAAGTGTTGGCGAAACAAGATTTTATTTTGATCCAGAAGTTAAAGTGTTTGACAGTAAAACTGGACTAACAATCACTGATCAAATTACAGTATTAAAAACAAATACCCAGGCTGATAGCTCAACTCCAATCGGACAAGACAGTACTTGGTATATACACGATTCTGTAATAGGTCTTGATGGTTATGTCAATAATACAGAAATTTTATTGACATTTCCGGACACAAATAACAGTGGTACTCCAGATAATCCAGATTTGTTTACTAATATTGTTGCACCCACAGTAAATCCAAACAAAAAATATGTATTCTTCACAGAGGTAACAGACACTGATAACTTTATCACAACTATACCTGTAGATAATACCACAGTAGTGACAAGCTATGCCACACAAAGTGCGATCAATGCAGCGCTAACATTATATGTAAACGGGCAAATATTTTACGCAACTAGTGAAAACAATTTTTATCAATTGACGGTGACTACAAACGGAAGCTCAACTACAAGAATATTAAGTAGCCCGCTAACAAACTATATTGCTGAAACAGGCAGACAACAACTCTATTTCCAATATAGACATAGTAGTCCTAATGATCGTAGAATAGACCCAAGCCCCAATAATATTATGGACTTGTATATTCTAACTACCCAATACAGTCAAGATTATCTTGCTTGGATTCAAGATACTACTGGAACTTTAACAGAGCCAACCCCACCGTCAAATGATGATTTAAAAACTTTATACGGCACTGGCTCAACTAGTCTTGAAAATTATAAGGCTTTAAGTGACACCATTGTTTATAATTCGGGAGTTTACAAACCTTTATTTGGCGATAAAGCAGATAGTAATCTGCAGGCAACATTTAAGATTGTTAAAAATCCTAATGTAAACGTAAGTGATACTGATATAATAAGTAGTACTATTGCAGCGATTAATCAATTTTTTGATCCTAGCAATTGGAGCTTCGGTGATACTTTCTATTTTAGTGAATTAAGTACATACTTGCATAATGTATTAGCACCAAATGTAGCAAGCATTATCATAGTACCCAGCAATACAAATATTGCCTTTGGAAGTCTGCTACAAATTAATGCAAACCCAAATGAAATCATGGTAAGTGCAGCAACCGCAAATAATGTACAAATCATAAGTGCAATTACCGCGGCACAAATTAATCAAACCCTCGCAGGATTAGGAATCGTAATTTAATATGGCACAAATAAAAACCAGCAACTTCCTACCAGAAGTTTTTAGAACAGACACAAATCAAAAGTTTTTAAATGCCACACTGGACCAATTAGTAACTCAACCTGATTTGAGAAATATTAATGGTTACATTGGCCGTAAGTTTGCTCCTACATTTAAAAGCACAGATAATTATGTTCCCGAACCTACGACTTTAAGACAAAACTATCAACTTGAGCCTAGTGTTGTTGTTAAAAACAAAACTACCGACAACATTGATTTTTTTAGTAGTTATATTGATTTGATTAATCAAGTTAATCATTACGGCGGATTGACTGATAATCAAACTAGAATGTTTGCTAATGAATCTTATAGTTTTGATGGCTTGTTTGATTTTGACAAATTTGTGAACTTTGCACAATATTATTGGTTAGAAGATGGCCCCGATGCTATTTCAGTATTTGGTGCACAAGTTCCTACCCAAGAAACATTCACAGTAACACGTAATCCAAATACTGGTAGCTACATGTTCTCGACTGCCAACGGTGTTGATAATCCCACAATTAGATTAGCCTATGGTGGCACGTACACATTCATTGTGAACCAACCCGGATATCCATTCTGGATACAGTCAAGTCCTGGGGTATCTGGTCTAAAATTAAATCAGACAAATCTAAGCAGTAGAAATGTACTCGGTGTAACTAATAATGGTGCTGACGTTGGCACTATAACTTTTAACGTACCACAACCCACTGCACAAGACAATTATGTACGTATGCACCTAGCTGGTGTTGTTGATTTAAGTACGCAACTTCATTATAGTCAAGTGCAAGGGCAACGATTAAGCACTATAGTTGCTACTAGTGAGGGCGGATTTGATGGGGTAAGCTCATCCAACCAAATAAATTTAAAATCGTTAATTTTTGTTAACGGAGATCTTGATGCTATATTTTGGACAGCTAATTCACAGATTGTTCCTGTTGCAAATAGATTAAATGCTTGGCAAATAACATTAAGCAATGATGCTGATCCTATAGTAACATTAAATCCGTTAGCTCAGGCATTTACAATCACTGCGGGGCAGAAAGTTTTTGTTAAATCTGGCGTTAGTCGTGCAGAGTATAGTTATTATTTAGATTCTGATTATCTAATCTATAATGTGTTTAAACCAATGCCAGACATTACTGCACCATTACCAGTAATTTATTACCAAGATGGTGTCGATGCATCTTATGCAGGCCAACTAGAATTGTTAGTGGTAACTGATACTACAGTAAATGTCGACACAGATATCATTGGAGCAAAAAATTATCAAAGTCCAAACGGTGTTATATTCAGTAACGGATTAAAAGTAACGTTTGACTCTAGTGCAGTTCCAAGTAGTTATGCAGGTAATACATATTATATAGAAGGTGTTGGTGACTCTATAAAATTATTAGACGTATCAACTTTTCAAACTCCCGAAGCATACGCGGCTAATGGCATCGCTAATTTAGACTATCTTACAATTAATCGAGCCAGTAGTGATTTAAATCCTTGGACAAGAAGTAATAGATGGTTTCATATTGATATTATAAATGCAACAGCACAATACAATAATACCACACCAATATTAAACCAAGCTCTACGTGCGACCCGTCCTATTATTGAATTTGAAGCAGATTTACAATTATATAACTTTGGTCGAGTAGCCAAAGCACCTGTGGATCTAATAGATTTTACAATTACAGATGCCCGAACCACAATAGAACTGCAAACTGCTGGTTACAACATTCCGGCAGCAACTGTTAATGGTGTAAGTTATGCTGCAACTCCTGCTCTAACGCAGGGTATGCGAGTTATATTTGCCAATGACTTTGATCCTACAGTAAGAAATCAAATTTTTGAAATTAATATCGTTTACATTCCAGCACTCTCTGCAAATGTGATTAATTTGGTACCAGCAACTGATTATGTAATAAGCCCAAATAATAATTTGGTAGTATTACAGGGACCTAACAAAGGAATTGAATACTGGTACGATGGCGCAAATTGGCACAAAGGGCAACAAAAAACTGGCATAAATCAAGCACCAATGTTTGATGTTATTGATAGTAATGATGTAAGTCTAAGCACATATTCAAATAGTACATTTGTCGGGACTCCAATATTTTCATATAAGCAGGGATCAGGCGCATCTGACCCAGTGCTGGGTTTCCCATTAAGTTATAGAAACTTTAACCAAATTGGTGATATTCAATTCACTAATAACTTTGATACTGATACGTTTGATTATCATGATAATAGTACACAATTAGATGTAGTTGGCGTTGCAATCAACAATGTTGGTACACTACAACAAAATACAAGTCTAACTGATTATAATTTAAGAAATACTTGGACTACTAATACAGAAAAGTCTAAACAGTTTCAAATTATAAGCGGAATATATGACGGTAATAATCCGTATTTTAAGATTGATATTCCGGCATCTACTGAGGCATCAACCCCCTACTTTAGAGTATACATTAACAGTATAGAATCTAAGAATTACTCGATTGTAACACCTACCGGGGTACTTAGTTACGCACATATAACAGATTCATCGCTGGTTGCTGGTGATCAAATTGATATATTAATTTATAATAGTAGTCAAATAAGCCAACAGGGTTATTACGAAATCCCAAAGAATTTGGATTTTAACAGTGCCAATGCTAATTTTTCAACTCTAACATTAGGGCAATTGCGCAACCATTTAACAACAATGGTGGGTAATAGCAACCAAATCAGTGGGGTAGTTCCAGGAGTTAGTAATCTGCGTGATGTGCAGATCAAAGCACAGGGCGGAAGTATATTGCAACATGCAAGCCCAGTGATGTATAGCGAGTTATTTTTAGTCGATTCAGATACAAATTTTATAAAAAGTTTAGATTTGGCTCGCTATGAATATAGCAAAATTAAAAATAAAATTATAGAATTAAGTACTAGAACTACAGGATTAGATTTTAGTAATATTCCAGTATTACTTGACACATTATTATTACAAATTAATGCAGTAAAAAATAAAAGTTTTGCTTGGTACTATAGCGATATGGTACCATACGGTAGCATTAAAAATACCATAACATACACAGTATTAAGTACTGAGATAGTAGACTATGAAATATCGAATATTTTTAGTGACACTACTCTAAGCAACAATGCTGTGCTAGTTTATCAAAATAACGTTCAATTGGTCAAGGGACAAGATTATACATTTGATGCTACCCGTTCGGGAGTTACAATAACAGCTCCGCTGACAGTCGGTGACGTAATTACTATAAACGAATATTCAAATACCGATGGTAATTATATTCCAGAAACACCAACCAAGTTGGGGTTGTATCCTAAATTTACACCAAGTATCTATTTAGATACAACATATCAAAACCCAATTAATGTAATTCAGGGTCATGATGGTAGTATTACGCCTGCTTGGGGCGATTACCGTGATCAGTTATTATTAGAGTTTGAAAAACGCATCTACAATAATATTAAAGTTGATTACACAAAAAATGTATTTGACATCTATGATTATATGCCCGGAAAGTTTAGGGATAGTGATTATAGTAATCAAGAGTTCACCCAGCTATTAACCGATAGTTTTTTACAATGGGTTGGTGGTAATAGAGTTGATTATATTACTAATAGTTATTTTGTAAATGGCAATGCTTTTACTTGGAACTACAATAAATTAGTAGACTCAATTGACGGGGAACCATTGTTAGGCTATTGGCGTGGTATATTTAAGTATTTTTATGATACTGATCGTCCACACACAAATCCTTGGGAGATGCTGGGCTTTACTGAACAACCATCATGGTGGGAAACCCGTTATGGTCCGGCACCGTATACTGGCGGTAATTTAGTATTATGGAATGATCTAGCTGCAGGCTATGTTTGGAATAACGGTGATTCATATACAGATGCACGTTTTGTGCGCCCTGATTTATTAAATTTAATTCCTGTAGATGATACCGGCGCATTACGCCCACCTAACGATTTCGCAGTAAAAAGTGCTAGTAACAGTAATGCCAGCGGTACTTTTAAAATTGGTGATTGCGGCCCTGTCGAAACAGTATGGCGTCGTAGCAGTGATTTTGCCTTTGCAATGCAACAGGCATTGGCACTAAGTCATCCAGCATTTTATTTCGGTAGTCTAATAGATATTGGCCGCTATTATAAAAATACCAAGTTAAATCAATACGTTCTAAGTGATTCGCTTCAACGTATCTCTCCAGCAGCAATTACTGTTAACGGGACATCAAACGGAACAACTACTTATAGAGCCGCAGGATATGTTAACTGGATAGCAGAATACTTACGTAACCAAGGAATTGATCCCGGAACAAAGCTATACGAATATTTAGATAATGTGACAGTACAATTAGCCTACAAGATGGCAGCGTATACTGATCAAAGTTTTATTGAAGTAGTCGCAGAACAAAGTAGCCCAACAAGTACAAACAACGGGGTAGTGATACCTAACGAGAGTTATACGATTGAGTTATATAAATCTACCCCAACGAATACCATCACATATAGTGGAGTTGTGATTGAAAAAACTGCCAGCGGATTTACTGTAAGCGGATTTGATTTCGACTCACCATATTTTACTATAATCCCAAGTCTAGCAAATAATAATTCCTATACTATTTCAGTATTAAATGATGCTGGAGTAGTTTACAACGATTATCAAAAGTACAAAGTAGCAGTACCATATGGATTTGAATTTGCCAATCGCCAACAGGTAGTTGATTTTTTAGTAAGTTATCAACGATATTTGCGAGGAATTGGAATACAATTAACTGATGTCGATCCTGATCTAGGAGTACAACGAGATTTCTTATTAAGTATAAAAGAATTTTTAACATGGGCTCAACAAGGATGGACTGCGGGCAGTGTTCTAGTATTAAGTCCGATATTGAATAAACTAAATTTAACTACCACTTCTGGAGTAGTGGATAAAATACAGAATCAACCAAATCAAAGTAGAATTCTTGATACAAATTACAATTTTGTCAAGTATAACCAAATGTCAGTTACAAGGGCCAGTACTGTAAATGGTAACACGTTTACTGTGACTGCCAATAGCGGTCAAACTTTAAGTTTAGTGAAATTGGACATTGTTGAATACGAACATGTAATAATTTTTGATAACATTGATGTCTTTAACGATATTATATACGTTCCGGAACTAGGTAATAGACAGTACAGACTTAAACTTGTTGGTAAGAAAACAGGCTCATGGACCGGGGCAATGAATCCTCCTGGATTTATGTTTAATAGCACCAGCGTTGATGCTTGGCAACAGGGCACTGATTATGCCATGGGCAGTTTGGTCAGCTATAAGAGTAACAAATACACGGCAATTCAAGATGTGGTTGGCTCTACTACATTCAACCCCAATTATTGGGCGCAATTGACAAGTTCAGAATTAAAGACAGGACTGTTACCAAACTTTAGTTACAATGCCGAGAAGTTTAATAGATTTAATGATATTGACAACCCAGAAACATTGGGTGATTTCCACTTGTATAGTGATAGCACCATTGGATTCCAACCACGCGATTATTTAACAAACTTTGGTATTGATGAAGTCACACAGGCAAAGTTTTATCAAGGCTTTATCCGAGAAAAAGGTACAAAGAACGCTATTACAGCATTTACTGCAG
>Ga0316230_1001459_pt1 | contig 24476 bp, 29 predicted proteins | sample TBH18025metaG_FD_206004 | JGI IMG/M metagenome (GOLD analysis project Ga0316230, IMG submission 206004) | Freshwater microbial communities from Trout Bog Lake, Wisconsin, USA - TBH18025 | ecosystem: Environmental > Aquatic > Freshwater > Lake > Hypolimnion/Profundal zone | place: USA: Wisconsin...
TTACTGGTACAGCATCTAGTGAAACATATTCATTTACAGTTGTAGCTAGCCAAGTTGGTAGTGCTTCATTACCAACAACTGCTCCATTGTTAGCTACTGTAACGTTTGGTGCAGTTGGTAATGCGTTAACTGATGCTCAAGCATTCTTACAAGCATTTAGTTCAGCAGTAACTGATCCTAACCTTTCAGCAACATTAGGCGGAACAACACTTGCTCCAACAATTACTATTACACACCTTGCAGGTGGTGATATTAAATTTGTAGACGGTGCAAACTTACCATTAGGTTCAATCTTCTCAACAAGTACAACTGCAAACTGGTATAACTGTGCTAACGGTGTTACAAATAACTATATTGCTACACTATGGAGCCCAACAGTTAGTGGTTCAGCATTTGCTCCAGCGGCAATTACTGCTCCTACTAGCAATCCAGCAGACGGTACTTTATGGTACAACACAGATATCACTGATGTTGATATCATGGTTAACAACGGTACTTCATGGGTTGGTTATTTAAACTATACACAAAATGCAGTTGGTGGTTCGACAACAGATCCAATGGGTCCAATCGTAAGCGATTTAGCTCCAACTACTCAAGCAAGCGGTGCCGCACTTGCTAATGGAGATATTTGGATTAGCACAGCTGATTTAGAAAATTTCCCACTAGTTTACAAATATAACTTTTTAACAAAATCTTGGGTACTAGTTAACAATACAGACCACACATCAAGCAACGGTATTATTTTTGCTGATGCACGTTGGGGTATTGAGCCAAACACACAACCAGCACCAACAAGCGGAACAGTTGCAGAGTCTACTATTCCTGCATTGTTAAGCAGTAACTTTGTCGACTTTGACGCACCTAATCCTGCATTGTATCCAAAAGGTATGTTGTTATGGAATCTACGTCGTTCAGGATTTAACGTTAAGCAGTATGTCACGAATTACGTTAATCAACAAGCATACAACACAATGTATCAAAATACATTGATGAGTTATTACTCTCCAGATCGTTGGGTAAGTGCCGCTCCAAACAACTTGGATGGTTCTGGCGCATTCGGTCGTCATGCACAACGCGGTGTTGTATTGAAAGCATTGCTCGCTACTATCGAAAGTAACACAAACATTCGTCAACCAGATACAGTTATTTTTAACTTATTAAGTTGCCCAGGTTACTTAGAAGTAACAAGTGCGCTAGTAAACTTAAATACTGATAATGGACAAACAGCGTTTATCGTTGCAGATGCTCCAGCTCGTTTAACACCAGATGCTACAAGTTTAAGTAACTGGGGTAATAACACAGCTCGAGCCGCAGAAGATGGCGACACTGGTTTAATTGTAACAGACCCATATACAGCAGTTTATTACCCATGGGGTTATACAGCAGACTTGTTAGGTAACAACATTGTTGTTCCTCCAAGCCATATTATGTTACGTACAATCGCATTAAGCGACAATGTTTCTTATCCATGGTTTGCACCAGCTGGTGTACGTCGTGGTGGTGTAACAAACGTTAGTTCAGTTGGTTATGTCGATACTGCTACAGGTGAATTTATTACTGTTGCATTAAACACAGGACAAAGAGATACATTGGCCGCAATCCATGTTAACCCAATTACATATATTGCTGGTACAGGACTAGTTGCATACGGACAGTACACACGTCAGTTAGTTGCTAGTGCAATGGATCGTATTAACGTAGCACGTTTGGTAATCTACATGCGTTACCAATTAAATGCTATCGCTAAACCGTTTATCTTTGAACCAAACGATACTATTACACGTAATGAAATTAAACAACAAATTGAAAAATTATTGTTAGAGTTAACAGCAGAACGTGCATTGTATGACTACTTAGTAGTGTGCGATTCAAGTAACAACACACCGGCTAGAATTGATGCCAGCGAATTGTATGTTGACATTGCTATCGAACCAGTTAAGGCAGTGGAATTCATTTACATTCCACTACGCTTAGAAAACACAGGCGCAATCAAAGGCTTGGCCGGCGCATAATTAGGAGAATATTAAATGTCAATTGCAGCCTTATCAAATTTTACAGTACCATTAGCAAGTGATCAATCAGCAAGCTCGCAAGGCTTGTTGATGCCCAAGCTAAAATACAGATTCCGTCTAAGTTTTGAAAACTTCGGCGTATCTAGTCCTACTACTGAATTAACTAAACAAGTTCAGGATGCGGCACGCCCACAAGTTAAGTTTACCGATCAAGTTATTGAAATTTACAACAGTAAAATTCATTATGCAGGCAAACCAGCTTGGGAACCAATTCCTATCAAACTACGTGATGACGTATCTGGTCAAGTTACCAAGTTAGTTGGCGAACAAAATCAGAAACAATTCGATTTCTTTGAACAAAGTTCAGCGGCAAGTGCTGGTGATTATAAGTTCACATTACGTATTGAAATGTTAGATGGCGGTAACGGTTCACACACTCCTAACGTTCTCGAAACATGGGAATGTTATGGTTGTTACTTAGAATCAACAAACTGGCAATCATTGGACTATAAAGAACAAGGCCCAGTAATGATTGATATTAGTATTCGTTTTGATAATGCTGTACAAACATCAGGCGGATCTTTAGGATCATCTACATCAGTAATGCCTAGCACAAGTGGCGGCAGTTTATTAGGTAGTTAATTTAAAGCCCACGTTGAGTGGGCTTTTTATTAGGCGTTCATAAACTACGCAGTTTATTATTTAAATAAATAAAGTTATGTCCTTTACAGCCAACAATAATTTAAAAAATACTGGGTTTCCTACAGTTTTAAAAGACTGGCAACATGCCGCAAGGATGTTCAACGACCAACAATTTAGGCTTGCACCTAAATTAGATTTCCAGTTTCATGTGGCATTTAATATTAATACTGCGGCTTTAAAAAATGCCAACATCTATACCAAGTATGGTAATGAAATTAATATGCTAGTCAAAGGACTTGATTTGCCAACATATACTGTACAAGTAGATACACTGAATCAATACAACAGAAAAAAGAATATACAGTATCAACATTCTTATGGCGAGTTGTCTATAAAATTTCACGATGACAACATGGGTCTAATCAACCAAATGTGGCAAAATTATTATAGTTATTATTATGCAGATTCTACCAGTGCGGCAGGTTCTGGAAACTATAATAGAACAGCGATGAAAAGTTCTAATTACATCAATAGTCCGTATGGTTTAGACAACGGTAGTACTGCACCATTTTTTAATTACATTAAAGTTTATCAGATGGCTCGTCATGAATATATTAGCTATCAACTAGTAAACCCTATAATAACATCTTGGAGCCATAACAAATTAGATTATGCACAGACTAAAACACACGACTTTGACATGAAAATCAAGTTTGAAGCTGTAGCATACGGTAACGGAGTAGTAACTCCTGGCGACCCAGAAGGCTTTGGCATATCTCATTATGATGTTAATCCTAGTCCGTTAGCTGGTGTTAACCCAGACCCAACCGTATTTGATCCAAGTTTTGTTCAAGCGTTAGATCTAGAGAGTGCCGCTCCTGCAATTATTAATAACACAATTTCTACAGTTAATACATATCAAAATACACAGTTACCAACTACTGCACAAACAACTACATCAGTGAGTGGCTCTACTACTCAAACAATTGGCGGAATATCAGGAGTAGCATTTCCTACAACTACTTCTGCAAATAATACAGTAGCTACTCCTGTTAAATTAGGATCTTAAAATGGCATCTATTAATTTACCAACACAACAATCATCTGGTTCAACAAATGTTAAAACATTTTTTAACAATTATTTTACACAAGCTGTAAGTTTTCCAGCAACTGAAATCGATGCTACTGTAGGATTTTTTACAAAAAGAGGTTTCGACCAAAACAGTGCAAGAAGTACAGCCATTGTAATGTTAAATCAAGCTCGTTCAGAAAACGTAGGTGTTTTTAGTTTACTAGATAGTTTAAAATCGTTAACTGATATTCAACTTAGCCAAGTTGTAGCTCAAGTGTTAAACAATTCTAGAGAAAAAACTAGCTTACTAGGTTACAGAGTACAACCGGTAGCCGATACTTACGAAAGTCGCAACATTCTAGTGTAATATGGCAACAAAATTTGCTCGAGGAAAGTTCGCAATGAAGCACCCAGAGAAGTATGTAGGAACTAAACAACCTACATATAGATCTAGCTGGGAATGGACTTTTATGAACTTTTGCGATACTAACTTAGCTGTGCAAAAATGGGCCAGCGAAGCTATTCAAATCCCGTATAAAGATCCGTTAACCAACAGACAAACAGTTTATGTGCCAGATTTCTTTATTCAGTACGTGGACAAATTCAACAAGGTATCGACAGAATTAATCGAAATTAAACCTAGTAGCCAACAAATTTTAGAACGTGTAGGCAAAAACAAATACAATCAAGCACAGTATGTAAAAAATCAAGCCAAATGGGCTGCCGCTGGGCTTTGGTGCAAACAGCAAGGTATCCGATTCAGAATACTTAATGAAAATGATATCTTCGCCGGAACATCGAGATAAGTAAGTTTATGACTAGAAAACTAGAAGAACTACTTAATTTACCTGAAAGCAAAAAAATTGTTAAGCAGGAAGAAAAAATACAAGCTCGTGCAGTAGCCGCGCCATTGTTGCGTGATATATCCGAATTTGATAAAATTGCCTCTGCTCTACCAGAAGTTAAAGGGTTGGGAGATGCAGGCGATGCAGAGTTGGATGCACTCGCACAAAAAGCTACAGACGCATACGATGATATTATGGACTTAGGCATGAATGTAGAAGCCCGCTATAGTGCTCGAATGTTTGAAGTAGCCGCAAGTATGCTAAAAAATGCAATCGACGCTAAAACAGCAAAACTTGATAAGAAATTAAAAATGATTGATTTACAGCTGAAAAAACAGAAGTTAGATCAAGATGCCAATAGTGCCGATGAAGGTGTAACCCTGCAAGGCGATGGAGTTATTATTACAGATCGCAATAGCTTGTTGGAAAAATTAAAGAATTTAAAATAAATACAATACTGGGATTACACTATGAAATCATTTAAAGAATACTTAACAGAAAGCAAGAAAGTTTACGAATTTAAGGTAAAAATTGCTGGGGATTGCCCTACAAACTGCCAAGCACAGATCAAATCAGCTTTGGCCGAATTCCACGTTGCTAGCGTTAGTCCAGCACGTCGCACACCAATTCAAGAACGTCATTCAGAATTTCCAGAACACAAAAATGTTCATATGACTATTTTTGATGTTACTACCGATTACCCAGCAAATAGCGTTCAAGTGCGTGAGCGTGTAGCTAGCGGTTTAGGACTAGCTCAAGCAAATGTTAAAGTAAAAACTATCGGAGAAGAATCCGAACACGCTATCAATCATGAACATGATGAGCGTACCGGCGAAGCTATTTTAGGCACAGACTATGAAGCTAGCGACAACAGCGACTTAGTAGGCGAAAAACATAAGATGGCTTTTTTAGCAGATCTTAATAAAGACAAGCATCAAGGCACACACATTAAAGGTATCAATGAAAAATTGTTAGCAGGATCTGTTCCTGGCCAAGCTAAGGAATATCGTAAAGAAAAAGATATAACAGTTGAAAAGGGAACTGTTAGCCCTATGTCTAAACAAAACAAAATCCCTGATCCAATGAAGGGAGTAAAATAATGAACTTTAACGATTTATACAAAAAAATCCGCGCAATAGAAGAGAATTTACAAGTTGTACCAAATCCATCGGGTGCTACCAGTGTTGACCAAGCTAAAAAGTTAGGAGCAATGATGCCAGCGCCTCCAGGACAACCAGATCCAATTGGCATTGCACCTGTACATACAGACGGTCCTGCTAAAGAAGAAGGAATTATAATTGGCGGTCCTGCTCCTATGCCAGGATTAGGACAACAAGGCCAGCAAGACTCAGTTAACATGAATGTTACTATGAGCGGTTCTGGCGAAGGTGGCTTACGTAACATTATGAATATTTTACGCAACATTGAAGCTAGTGCGCCTGCCCATCACGAGCCAGCAGTACATCACGATGCAGAAATTTCAGTTCATGCTGAGCCAGAAATGCATCATGATGAACCGGCACATGCTCCAGAACATGATGATATTCTGTTTGGTGATGACGAAGATCGTAAAGTAGCAGAAGAAGAAGCCGCAGTTGCCGCTACTACTGCTACTGATCAAGAAATGTCAGAAGTATTTGATGACGATAAAGAAGTGTGGGGTAATAGCGCACACGGTGATAGCGGCCATCACGTAAAAGGAATTGACGCTGTAACATTTAGCGGCAACGATATGAATAGTAAAGGCAAAATTAGTCCACTAGCTCGCGCTCCAGGATCTAATACATTACGTAGCCCAATGGAAGAATCATTGTCCAAAAGACTACAAGAATTATACACCGAAATTAAAAATAGATAAGTTTCGTCGTAGTTAGCACCCTGTCCAAGGTGCCAAATAGACTCTTCGGAGTCTATTTTTTTCGGTAAATAGTTTTATGGCAAAATCATTAGACGGCGTCTTAACCAAAAAAGCGCACAGTAAAGAAAAGTTTACAGAACAGCAAATTCAAGATTTGTTGGCTTGTTCCAACCCCGCCGATGGATATCTTCACTTTGCTAAAAACTTTTTTCACATTCAACACCCTGTTAAAGGTAAAATGTTGTTCGAGCCTTACGACTATCAAATAAGACTGTTACACAGCTATCATGATTATCGCTTTAATATTAACATGCTTCCACGTCAAAGTGGCAAGACAACTTGTGCAAGTGCATACTTACTATGGTATGCCATGTTCCATCCAGACCAAACCGTTCTAGTAGCGGCGCACAAGTATACCGGCGCACAAGAAATTATGCAACGTATTCGCTACGGATACGAATTATGCCCAGACTTTTTAAGAGCGGGCGTTGTAAGTTATAACAAAGGGAGTATCGATTTTGATAATGGCTCAAGAATTGTATCAGCTACTACTACCGGTAATACTGGTCGTGGTATGTCAATATCCTTATTATACTGTGACGAGTTTGCGTTCGTTCAGCCTAACATTGCAACAGAGTTTTGGACTTCAATCAGTCCAACACTAGCAACAGGTGGTCGAGCAATTATCACATCAACACCTAATAGTGACGAAGATGAATTCGCTGTCATTTGGAAGGAGTCGCAGGATTTATTTGACGAGTTTGGTAATACTAAAGAAGATCAAACAGGACGAAATGGATTCCACGGATTCCGTGCCGAATGGTATGAACATCCAGATCGCGGAGAAGAATGGAAGAAAACAGAGATGGGGCGTATCGGTGAAGAACGATTCCGTCGTGAATATGGTTGCGAGTTCTTGGTGTTTGATGAAACGCTCATTAACAGTATTAAACTTAATGAATTGCTAGGAAGAGAACCTATACAAAAAATGGGACAAGTACGTTGGTGGAAGAAACCTGAAGCTGGCAAATTATATCTTGTAGCATTAGATCCTAGTTTAGGCACCGGAGGAGATTACGGTGCTATTGAAGTATTCCAAATGCCAGAAATGATACAAGTAGCAGAATGGCAACATAATATTACACCTGTACAACAACAAGTTAAAATATTAAGAGATATATTAAAATATATTTCAGATGAAATAGGCGGTGAAGCATTTAATCAAATATACTGGAGTGTAGAAAATAACACAGTAGGCGAAAGTGCGTTAGTTGTCATAGAAAATTTAGGAGAAGAAACTTTCCCAGGATTGTTCTTAAGTGAGCCATTACGCAAAGGGCACGTTAAAAAGTTCCGTAAAGGATTTAACACAACTTTTGGTAATAAAATCAGTACATGTGCTAAAGTAAAGTACTTGATTGAAGAAGATAAAATGACATTAAACAGCAGACCATTAATTAGCGAACTTAAAACATATATTGCCGCTGGCGCTAGTTTTAAGGCAAAAGTAGGCGAACATGATGACTTAGTAGCCGCATTATTGCTAGTAGTACGTATGAGTTTGTTGCTAGCAGAATGGGATCCAGCGGTATTTGAACTAATGCGGGTGGCTAGCGAGCTAGAAGAAGAACCATGGGACGCACCGTTGCCCATATTTGTTTCAACAGGTATGTGATAAATATAACATGAACACGAATTTAGATAAAATTGCATTAGATCTATACGGAAAAATAAAAACACGTTTTCCTAACATTAAAATGGGCGATGAAAACGCCACCGTTTTAAGTAAAAAAACAGATATTCCACACGCTCGATTTTTTGAATTTAATTACGAAGATAATGGAAAAAGTCTAGGAACCGTTGCTATTACTTTAGACGAAGATGATGGCATAATTGTACAACTTAGCGGAAAACTTGCTGATAGCAAGCATACCGGTGCGTTTAAATTTATTCGCAGTTTTAGACAATTTGCAAAAGATCGTTTACTAAAATTTGATGTACAAAATATTGGCAAGAGCGAATTAGATAAAAGAGATTATGAATTTCAAGCAAAACCCAAGGAACCAGAACCCATGGAAACAATGATGGAAAGTAAGATGTATGGTACTGCTCGCATGAGTTACCAAGACTTAGGAGAAGCAAGGTTAATTGTCAAACACAGTCAACCAGTTAATCCAGAAGTTGCCGCAGGACGCACAATGCATATTGAAGGTATCTGGGTAGAAAACGCAGACGGTGAACGTTTTAAATATCCTTACAAGCATCTTAATGGTGCTCGCGCACTAGCTGAACATTTAAAACATGGTGGCAATCCGTATGATGGCATTGGTCAACATATTTCTAGTCTCAGCGAAGAACTAGCACAGTTACGTAAATTTAAAGGCTATGTTGGTCGTAATGATGCATTGTCAGAAGCAATGGGCGACATTACAACTAAAGTTTTTGAACGTATTGAAGCAGTTAAAAAAGAAATACATAATTTACAACGTCCTGCTTATTATACACAATTTGCAGAATCATTTAGTGCTCAAGAAGAACAAATGATTCCTGAAGAAATTATGAGTGACTGGATTGATCGTTTAACAATCCGCACATTTAACGAAGATTTAAAAACAGCATTTCCATATATTTTCCGTTTAGTAGGCGAAAATATTCCTGTTAAGTCTGTTTCTCCAGACGACTTGCTAAGTGAATTACGCTCAGAAGAAAAAGACGAAAAAGGCAACGTGGTTCGTTGGAAAGAAGAAGGCGAGTGGAAAAAAGCTGAGAAGAAAGACGGCCGTGGTAAAGTTACTAATTTAAGTGACAAAGCACGCCGTGAAACAGAAAAACTAAACAAAAAAGACGAAGCATTAGATCCGTTATCTAGATTTGAATCAGCAATTAGCAATATATTAGGTGAAGATGACGAAAGCCAAGAAGGCGAAAATACATTGTTTAGTCCTAACAGATCGACACAACAAAGTGCTATTGATAAATTCAACGAAATCATGAAGACTGAATTAAAAGGCGGTCCTAATGGTATTAATATTATTGATAGTTTGAAAGGTCTTATCGACGATCCTGCATTTTTAGAAAAAATGAAAGATATCGATCCTGATTTGGATGCTCGAGGAGCGATCCAACAAGAGTTAAATGCAATGGCAAAAGATGATACTGAAATTGCAAGAATTATTCCTTTCTTAGACTTTAAAGGCAATGAACAAATCGGCGGAGAAGAAATGCCACCAGAAGGTGCTCCTCCAGCTCCAGATGCAGGTGCTATGCCTCCACCAGATGCAGGTGCTATGCCTCCACCAGATGCAGGTGCTATGCCTCCGGGAGCAGTTCCTCCAGGTGCTCCAGGCGCTCCTCCAGCTCCAGGTGCAGAAGCTCCTCCACCAGGAGCAGTTCCTCCAGGCGCTCCTCCAATGGCAGAAAGTGCATCTCAATCTAAACTAATTAAAGCAATACATGTAGCTAAAGAATGTGGTGCAAAATTAGATACAAAATTAGATTTTGGAAATAGAGAAATGACATTACACGATTGTATTCGTGAATGTGGAATGAATCCGCAAGACTTTGGATTCGACAAACCTAACGGCGAAAGCGGAGCCCAACAAATGCTTAAACGTATTTCTGGATTCTGGAACAAAGAAGAAGGTAATTTCACAATTGGTGGAACTCGTGCTAAAACAATGTTAATAAAAGCCTTTAAAAATGGCGAGTTTGACAATGCAACTGAACAAGATTTACGTCAAGTGATGAAGCTAATTGATAAAAAAGATCCTAGTTCAAATCCGCACCACAGTGGAGAAGTTAATCGTATTTCTAGTCTAGCAGGAATCGACAATTCAACACACCATGCAAGTAGTCCAATAGATGCCATGAAAAATATCATTGGCAAATTAAATTTTTAATAACCATAGAAGGTATATATCATGCAAAAAATTACAGAATCAGAATTAAAAGCAAAAGTATCTAATCTACGAGAATACATCGCAATCGTAGAAGCAGAACAACCAGTAACAGAGTTCTGGAATGAATTAGGTCAATGGATTGGCAGTGCGGCCGGTGTTGCAACAGCACCAGTCAGAGCTGCCGCTGATGCAGGACAATGGATTTATAACAATGCAGGCCAATTAGTTGACAAGGCTACTGGCGCAATCAAACAAGGTGCTCAAGCAGTTGGCAATGCAGTCACCGACGCGGCCCAAGATGTAGCACAAGGTGCTCAACAAGGTTGGCAAAATACTGATCCAGCAAAACTAGCACAAGGTGCAGTTAACGCTGTGTCAGGACAGTCAGCCGCTCCAGCAGGCACTACTCTTAAAACACCAGACGAAATTAAAGCGTTCCAAAAAGCTAACGGATTAACACCAGATGGCATTATTGGACCTAAAACACAAGCCGCTATGAAGACAAAAGGTGTTACTAGTGGTGCGCCAGCAGCCAAGCCAGCAGCCAAGCCAGCAGCCAAGCCAGCAGCCAAGCCAGCGGCTCCTGCTCCGCAAGGTGCTGTCCAACAAGGACAAAACCCGAACATTAGTGACGCAACACGTCAGGCCGCCACAACAGCAACGGCTCCTGCTCCTGCCCCTGCGGTACAATCTCCAACACCAGATAACAAACCTCAACCAACAGGCGCAACTGTTTGGGCAGAATCTTCTGGATTCGACGAAGTTCAACGTTTGGTAAGTTTAGTACATTACAGATAATTTAGGTTACAACAATGGATGCTAATATTCTTATTGAACGTGCTCAAAGACTAAAAGCCTTAGTCGAAGCCGATATTAACATTGACTTGCGTGGTGGCGGCCGTGCGGCAATGGATAAAATTAATCCTGCTAATTTTAGTAATGAAAGGGATTATGCTCAGGCAGTTGCGGCCGCTGGCAACAGTGCGCAAGCAGATGCCTTGAAAAATTTAAATTTAAATGATCCAGCATCTATTGCCAAATACAATACACCTGTTGCGCAACCTACTGCGGCTCAACAAGCTGAATGGAGTAAAGATGCAACTGCTGATCAAAAGGCAGATTGGCGTTATGGCAAACAAGGAGCCGCGGCAGCACCGGCAGGCACTACTAAACCAGCCGCTGTCAAAGATCCTAAAGTATTATCATTACAACAAAAATTAATAGCACTAGGTGCTAAAATACAAGCAGACGGCATTATGGGTCCACAAACACAAGCCGCAATGAAACAGTATGGGTTGGACATTAATGGCAATAGTACTGCTAAGAATGTTGCGGCACCTGGACAGCCGCCAGCTACATTGATGAAAGATACACCTGCTGGCCAATTACAAACACAAGCCGCACAACAAGCTAAAGCCGCTTCGGATAGAAGTGCTACAACAACTGATCCAAACAGAACCAGTTTAAATGCTAATATACAAGTAGCTCAACCTACGGGACCAATTGCTCCAACAGCAATTAATAATGGTAGCGGAGTTGGTAAAAATGCAACCTTAGATCCGGCACAAGCAAGTGCGGCTAAAGATGCTATGAGTGACCCGACTGTTAGTGCCAGAGATAAAGCATTTTTAGCTCAGATGCAAGGGAATACACAAGCGGCCGCACCTACTGCTCCTGCCGCACCTACTGCTCCTGCCGCACCTACTGCTCCGGTTGGCACAAAAGGACAAGCTAGAGCAAGAGCCCAGGCCCAACCGGTTCAAGAAAGTTTGAGCAGAATTATCGATTTGGCAAAATATCTAAAATAATATCACATTTAGAGCGAGATTTTACTTGCTCTGCTAAATAAAAGCGTATACAATAACATGTATGCGCTTTTGTTTTATGTAGATCATAAAGCAATATTAGGCAAATAAAAGCACATAAAGGCATATTAAAGGAGAACTATTATGGCAACTTTAGCAGAAATCAGAGCAAAACTTAAGGCATCCGAATCAAAAGGATCAGACAATCAAAGATCAGGCGGAGACAAATCAATTTATCCGTTTTGGAATCTTAAAGAAGGTGGCGAATCTACACTTAGATTTTTACCAGATGGTAACACCGACAACACTTTTTTCTGGGTAGAACGAGCAATGATCAAATTGCCATTCTCAGGAATCAAAGGTGAATCAGAAAGCAAAAACATCACAGTACAAGTTCCATGCGTAGAAATGTATGGCGACACTTGCCCAATCTTGGCAGAAGTACGTGGATGGTTCAAAGACCCTGCATTAGAAGACATGGGTCGTAAATACTGGAAGAAACGTAGTTACATTTTCCAAGGGTTTGTTGCAGAAGACGGACTCGGAGAGAAAGACGAAGAAAAACCAGAAAATCCAATTCGTCGTTTTATTATTGGACCTCAAATCTTTACATCAATTCGTGCGGCACTTGTCGATCCAGAATTGGAAGATTTGCCAACTGACTACGTGCATGGTTTAGACTATCGCATGAAGAAAGGTTCAAAAGGCGGCTACGCAGACTACTCAACATCAAGTTGGGCACGTCGTGAGCGTCCACTTAGTGACGAAGAACAAGCGGCTATCAAACAACATGGTTTGTTTAATCTAACAGACTTTTTGCCTAAAAAGCCAGGCGAAGTTGAATTGAAAGTTATGAAGGAAATGTTCGAAGCATCAGTTGACGGCGAACCATATGACATGGAACGTTGGGGTCAATATTTCAAACCAGCAGGTATGAGCCAAAACACTGGCGATCCTGTGAAGTCAACTCCTAAAGCATCTGCACCAGTAGATGATATCGATGAAGATGAAGCACCAGCTAAAGTTGCTAAGACTGCTCCAGCAGTAGAAGCAAAAGCAGAAGCAACTGGTGCAAGTGGCGATTCACGTGCCCAAGATATTTTGGCAATGATTCGCAATCGTCAAAAGCAATAAGCATACGGCTCGGGCCACTGCAACCTAGTTGTACGCCCGGGTTATCTTTTTAGGAGAATTAATTTATGGCCACAAAAGCCTTCGATTTATCGAAATTTAGAAAGACCTTGACCAAAAGTATTGACGGTTTAGGCATTGGGTTTAACGACCCGACTGATTGGGTTAGTACAGGTAATTACGCATTAAACTATCTAATCAGTGGTGACTTTAACAAAGGTATTCCTTTGGGCAAGGTTACAGTATTTGCTGGCGAATCAGGTGCTGGCAAGTCATATATTTGTTCTGGTAACATTGTTAAGAACGCACAAGAGCAAGGTATCTATGTTATTCTTGTAGACAGTGAAAATGCGTTAGATGAAAAATGGTTACACGCACTTGGTGTAGATACAAGTGAAGAAAAACTTCTCAAGTTGAACATGGCTATGATTGATGATGTGGCAAAAACAATCCACGAATTCATGACAGAATACAAAGCTATGGAACAACGTCCTAAGGTCTTATTTGTCATAGACAGTTTGGGTATGTTGCTTACCCCTACCGATATCAATCAGTTTGAAGCGGGAGATCTTAAAGGCGACATGGGTCGGAAACCTAAAGCATTAACAGCATTGGTTCGTAATTGTGTAAACATGTTCGGTAACTATAACGTAGGTATGGTTTGTACAAATCACACATACGCAAGTCAAGATATGTTCGATCCAGATGACAAAATTTCAGGCGGACAAGGCTTCGTTTATGCAAGTTCTATCGTAGTTGCTATGAAGAAATTGAAGTTGAAAGAAGACGAAGACGGTAACAAGGTTTCGGAAGTAAACGGTATTCGTGCCGCTTGTAAGATTATGAAAACTCGTTACGCAAAGCCTTTTGAAACACTACAAGTAAAGATCCCATACGAAACAGGTATGAATCCTTACAGTGGTTTAGTCGACTTGTGCGAGAAAGCTGGATTGTTAAAACAAGAAGGTAATAGACTCAAGTGGGTTGATCCAGATACAGGTGAGGAATTCAAATTCTACCGAAAAGAATGGAAAGATGATAAATTAGATATGATAATGGCAAAATTCCATATCAAACCTACAACAACTACCATTCCTGAGGAGACAGAAGAAAATGTTGAATGAGACACAAATCGGTGACATCTGGTTGCTATTCGCAGATTATATTGACAAAAAAGTAATTGACAGTGTAGCTGAGCGTTATGTAGATTTACTAGCCGATTTCGGTACTAGTGATCGTGTAATGCAAAATGCAACAGGCGTCGACGGTGTCCTAGATTCTGCAATCGAATATTATCTCGATGAAGAGTCTGATGAAGAAGAAGAAACAAACTATAACGAAGAAGACGAGGATTATTAATGGGTTGGTATTCCGATATAGCTAAAGATATCAGCAATATTCCTGCGGCAGTGGCATTCTACGAAGCAGAACTAGTTGAAGCACGAACCGAAGTTAAACTTGGTGGTAACGTAGAAAGAGCCAGTGCATCATTACCAGGAATAGTTGAACATCGATTCAGCCAATTGCAAGAAATTGAAGCCATATTGGAATATCTTAACATTGAATTGCGTCGTTTAAAAAGTAGTTTCTTTAGAAAGTATTTGGAAAACTATCAACGTGCTCTTAGTAGCAGAGATTGTGAACGTTACGTGGAAGGCGAGGCCGATGTTGTTGATATGGAAAAAATTATCAACGAATTTGCCTTGCTAAGAAACAAATGGTTGGGTATCACTAAAGGTCTTGACCAAAAACAATGGCAAATTACTAACATTGTTAAATTGCGTGTTGCAGGTATGGAAGACGCTAGTTTATAATCAATCTGCTCGAAACAGAGACCATAGGCCTTAAATAATATTGAGGCCTATTTTTTTAAAAGGTTGACCTTTGCCTCAAGTTAGCGTATACTTACTAATATGACGACTATTGATAACTTACTATTAAAAATTGTAAACTTTACTTCACCTGCAATCGAAGAAAGATTGCACAATCGAGACTCTAAAGTGTTACGTAGCCTTGCTACATCCATTACTAGTTGTTTTTTCATCACAGAAAACCAAAGTAGATTGTTAATGAAAATTCTCAAGGAAAATTCGGAAAAATTGCCAGATTTTTCTCAAGAAATTTCAGAGGCGTTATCTGCTCCAATGTGGAGTCACGCATTTAGACAAATAGAACAAGTCAAAAAAATATACATCAGTAACAATGATGACGGCGATTTAATGTTGACTATAGATTTTAGTTTTAATTCGCAAATTCGTAAAATTATGAGTGATATTGCGAAAAAATGCGAAAATTTAGTGGTGACAAATGCCGGGAAAAAGTACTATGCAGACCTCACAGAACACAATATTGTAACACTAGTGGAAGCATTAAAACCGCATGAATTTGATATTGAAGAAAAAGTAGAAAATTACTACAATACCATAAAATCGTGGTCAGAACCCGAAATTCGTGGTCAGTTTTTAATCACCAATATGACCAATCAAAACTTTCATAAAGTCATTACTGCTGATTTAGGAATTTCAACCTCCATCGATCAAAACATCATTAATGACAGAAGTATGCGTTATCAGTATTTTACAGAAAATGTGAAAAATCATGGTGAAACGCTGACCGAAGTCATTGCTAACAGATCAAAGACTAGACTGTGGATTGATAAAAAACAGCACTCGGTTGGCAATATTATTTCCAGTTTAATCGATTTAAAAAGATTGCCGATGTTAGTGGTCTTCGATACACTTGTCAATAACAAGTACTTAGAAAACCTGAAAATTTTGTCGGATGCATTGGAAGAAAACGGAATTTTTGATAACATCGGTATTTACTTTCGACTACCCAATGACGACTTAGGTAAACAGTTTAACGGTTTGATTGCAGACAAACACTACAATCATCAGTTGGATGAAAATTTAAAAGTTGCATGTGTTATGAGTGGAAAAATACCGAAATTTTTCCTAAAAAATGCCTGGAGACCTATGAGTGTACTTGCGCTAGATAGCCGTATGGGTATGCGACATGGAAAAACTGCTGTATACTCTAATTGTTGTGATTTAATTGTTGAGTGGGCAGAAGAACCGTCTGCCATGGATATAAAGGCAATACTGCGATGACCGTAAAATTAGTGATTCGAGACGAAGTTAACATAAAATTTGAGAATTTATCTCTCGAAGCTCGCAAACGTTTGGCCAATACATTTAAGTATGAAGATCCAACTGCACGTTATCGGCCTGCTTATAAATTAGGTCGATGGGATGGTAAAGTGTCGATGTTTGGCCTCGGTGGAAATGGCTATCTTAGCCAGCTAGAAAAGTGTCTTAGCATACTTTCAGACATGGATATTGATATCGATGAATTAGAAGATTTGCGAACAACTCCTAAAATCGAATTTACACCTGTGACTGAAACATACTGGGCAGATCAAGGAAAAGTGTGGCCAAAAGGTCATCAACAAGAAGGTAAACCTATCATGTTGCGTGACTATCAAGTTGACGCAATTAACACATTTTTATCAAATACACAATCGTTACAAGAAATTGCAACAGGTGCAGGAAAAACAATTACGACAGCAACATTAAGTCAACTTGCAGAAAAATTTGGTCGTACAATTACTATTGTTCCTAATAAAAGTTTAGTAGAACAAACAGAAGAAGATTTCGTTGCAGTTGGGTTAGATGTGGGTGTTTACTACGGGGATCGCAAGGATCTTAATAAAACACATACTATTTGCACATGGCAAAGTTTAAACATATTAGATAAGAAAAGTAAGAATTGGGATGCCGATGTGGCAATAACATTAGCAGAATTCTTAGACGGAGTTAAGACTGTTATTGTCGATGAAGTACATATGGCAAAGGCAGAAGTTTTAAAGAATTTACTCACACAAAATTTGTGTAACGCACCTATACGTTGGGGATTAACTGGTACTGTTCCTAAAGACGAATTTGAAGCAGAACCTATTTTTGCTAGTATAGGTCCAGTAGTTGGCGGCATTAAAGCACACGAATTACAAGAGATGGGAGTACTTAGCAATTTACACGTAAATGTACTACAACTCATAGATTTACCAGAATTTAAAACATATCAAGAAGAATTGAAATATCTTGTTACTAACAAAGACAGGATGACATATTTTAGTAGACTTGTTAAAGGCATAGCAGATTCAGGCAACACATTGATTCTAGTTAATAGAATCGATACAGGCAAATTATTAACAGAAATGATAGAAGGCGCAGTGTTTATTTCAGGTGAAGTTAAAGGAAAAGACCGTAAAGAGGAATACAAAGAACATGCAACAATGGATAATAAAGTTACGGTCGCGACCTTTGGTGTCGCGGCTGTTGGAATTAATATACCTAGGATCTTTAACCTGGTTCTTCTTGAGCCTGGCAAGTCGTTTGTCAGGGTTATTCAGTCGATAGGACGAGGAATTCGTAAAGCAGAAGACAAAGACTTTGTACAAATCTGGGACGTAACTTCCACTTGTAAATTCGCCAAGCGTCACCTCACAACGAGGAAAAAATATTACAAGGATGCCAAGTATCCATTTACTTTAGAAAAAGTGGATTGGCAAAAATAAGGAATTATGCAGATATTAACATTAGACAACCAAACATTTTCATTAAACAATTTACCAGAAGAGGTTGATGAAAATACTAGATTCGCTGTATTAGATAACAGCAATCCGGCAGATCCAGATTTTTTGTTTATGCCGCTGATATTCTTAGAAAGTTTTAACGCACCAGCTATGGTATTGCGCATCGGAGATGATGAAATAGCTATGCCACTTGATTGGTGTATAGCTGTAGGAGATAGCACTAGTGCTTGTGACATTGAAATTTTACCTTTAACTAGTTTAAATGATAGAGGATTTGAAGCATTGTGTTTTAATCCATTAAGTTCGTTTAGGGTAGAGTTTAAAAAGATAGAAATTGTAAATTTTTATAATGATGTTAAATGGTATTTTCCTAAAATGAAAAACGGCCAATTATTATCAACTCCTACACGTTTTGGTCACAAGCCCGACTGCGTATATTTTGTTAAAGAAATATCAAAACAAAATGAAATTATTCAATTGGATAAAATACTATGAGTTTAAAGATAGCATATTTTCAACCTACTGTTATTTGTATTGACAATATTCCTCCCGTGGAGTTTAGTAAAATATATACGTTAGTAGAAGCATTGCATAGCAGACCAGAACTAAACGATTCCGGCAATCCATTGATTAGCATTCGTGGCGGACAACAAATACAAATTTTTCCTAATGACAAATTAGATATAGATGTTTCTTGGTTATTAAGTTATATTAAAAGTATTTGTCAAGGCTATTTAGAAATTATTACACAACAAGCTGGTGTAAACGATCTAAAACTATGTGACATTATGATTAATAGTGTATGGACTATTCGACAAACAGAAGGCGAATATCAAGAAATGCACACACATCCTGCCGGCAATTTATCTGGAAATATGTACATTAGTGCCCCAGAATTAGTTGAAAACAGCCAACCAAGCGACAGTCAGATATTATTTAGATTACCTGCAACTAGAGATATTAACAGGTTTGTTATGACTGATACTTGGAAATATAGTCCAACACCAGGAACTGTTTTAGTATTCCCAAGTCATATTCCGCACACAGTATATCCTTGGCGCGGCCAGGGCACACGTACTGTATTGGCTTTTGATGCAAGGTTAATTCCAAAGGAGGATCTATTCAATGGGGACGCTTAAACCAGGTGTTACATACGTTTATGAAAGAGACAATGGAGTTGTATATTCTCGAGAATTTGGCGCGGCGCCTGATACACGACAAATAGTTGGTTGGGAATACGATCCTGTAAACGGACATAAAATCGATCCAGAAGAAATGAAAAGATTCGATGTACGCAGAGCTACTGGCGATAAAGAATTGGCTGATCATAACGAATGGATTAAAATTCGTTTGGCAGGAAAAACCAATCCCGCTTTACAACAAGCTATAGATCGTGTTAAAATACTATATAGACTAAGCGTAGAAAAATATGAGTGATAAAATCGAATTAAAAGAAAAGATAGCATTTGTAGACATGAACGTTCGTGCGGCTTGGGACGAAATGACCCCCGAACAACAAAAGAGTCTCAAAAGTGAATTCTTTATTTTAAACAGATATATCAGTAGTGCTCAAGATCAAAAGCGAGATATACAAGAACATTTTGTATTAACAGTTAACGAATATTTTAATAAAAACTGGAACGATTTACAAAAACATCCTAAACTATTATGGTTGTTATTGTGTATGTGCAGTTGGAATGGTGAAAAAACATTCTATCATAATTGGATTGGTGCTAAAAAGAAAACAGGCACTGGTGGCAAGAAAGTTAAATTCCTTGAAGAAATTTATCCTACACGTAAGAGAGACGAAATTGAATTGTTGGCGGCAATAACTACTGACAAAGAAATAAAAGATCTTGCTAGAAAGTACGGATTAGATGAAGCTACTATTGCTAAAAAATTAAAATGATGGCGTTAGTTAATCAACCTTATGTATGCGGTCATTGTAACAAAGGCTTCATGCAGGAAAAAACTTTAGCAGTACATGTTTGCGAGCAAAAACGCAGATACTTGTCGCGAACAGAAAAACATGTTATACTAGCATTTGATACATTTCAAAAATTTTATAAATTAAATCAACCTAATTCTAAACAGGATAAAACTTATGAAGATTTTAGTAAAAGCCCTTACTATAATGCTTTTGTTAAGTTTGGCAGTTTTGTCAGCAATGTTAATCCTCTCTACCCGGACAGGTTCATTGACTGGGTTGTACGAAGCGGCGTCAAGTTGGATCACTGGTGCAGAGAAGACCTCTATGACGAATACGTCTTCGACCTTATTAGAAACGAAACAGTCGAAACTGCCCTCCAAAGAACAATCCAAACGATGATGGCTTGGGCAGATGATCATAACGCATCGTGGAATCATTATTTTTTATATGTTAGTTTGAGTCGTGCATGTTATGATATTAAGGATGGTAAAATTAGTCCATGGGTAGTATTAAATAGTAGCAGTGGTAAATTGATGCTACAAAAGTTTAGTGACGAACAATTAGGGCACATACAAAAAATTATCGATCCTCAATTTTGGGTTAGCAAGTTTAAAAAATTACCAGCTGATGCGGCACTAGTTAAAGATGTTGTTAAGGAATCTAATATATGAACTCACCCACAACTTGGTTATTACAGGACGGAACTATAGTTGAAGATATCCCTCAACAAAACCGTTGTCCTGATATATGGAAATTAGTAAACCCTGAAACTGAAGAAGCATATAATCCTACAAAAGAAGAACCTAAAAAATGGGTACACACGGACTTTTAAATGCCAGATATTGACATCGACTTTGCTGACAGAACTCGAGCTTTAGAAGTTTTAAAGCATATAGATGCACGACTTGATACTGATAAAAAACATAATACAGGTGTGTACGTACAAAGCATACCATATAATCCAGTAACAGGAATAAGTACAATAGAGTATAAAGAAGCTGAGGAAAGGGGTTATTTTAAAATAGACTTCTTAAATGTCAGCGTATACGAAGGTGTGAAAAACAAAGCACACTTGACACAACTATTGGAGACTGAACCGTTATGGGATTTGTTAATAGACGACAACTTCGTCAACTTGCTCTTTCACGTCAACGGGCATGGTTCTATCTTGAGACAAATGAAGCCTACCTCGATAGAACAGTTGGCCGCAGTTTTGGCTATGATTCGCCCAGCCAAACGTTATCTGATTGGGAAAGACTGGCCGACAGTGATGACGGAAATTTGGACGAAACCGGAAGGGGATGAATACTTCTTTAAGAAGGCACATGCTATTGCTTACGCACATGTGATTGTTGTACAGATGAATTTAATTTGTGAAAGTATTAGCTACGAATTCAGTTAACGAGTTTTACGTACTAATTGAACACTTTTACGTTTTACTCGTTTTAAAGTAAGGTTCATTAAATTTACAACCGGCCCTAAAATAACCCTAGTATCTTTGCTGTTAAATGTTTTAATAGCATACGCAAATGGGTGTATTTGATCCTTACAAAATACATTTATTGGGAATTGACGATTTGATTCCCACCACCATGCTTCTCCTATTTCTAAAAAGCTAGTTTTCTCTTCAGGAGTTCGAAGTGCATTTAAGTCGTAAAAACTAGTGACAAATTGATCCTGGTTTATTATAATACCGATATATTCGTTTTCACCGTAGTTTAATACGCTGATAAAAGGTAAATTGTGTTCTATATTGTCTCTTAGTTTTGCCATAAATACTATTATTAAAGGTTCCTGGGTAATGCAAAAAGTTCAAAGTTATTTATATCCTAACAGAGTTATACTATTGGCTGATGTGGCAGGATTCACTGTGGAGAACAAAGTCGTGTATGCAAGAAATGTAAAAATATATCGAGGTGTTGATAATGTCATAGAATTTGACATACAAAACGCTGACCAAAAACGTATAGACTTAACCACTCTATCTAACATAGAAGTTAATGTAATGGACTCCGGCGGCAAAGCATTATCTAATAGCCCATACGCTATTTCATTAGTTACTTCTGCATCAGCAACAAACGCTAATGTTACTGCATTAGTTCCAGCATCGAAAGTTACTTCCACAACAATCACTATGCCTACGTCTGACATAACAGGTACATTTGGAGTAGGTTATATTTTAAATGGCACTGGCATTTCCGGGCCCGTAGTAGTTAGCGGTGTTAGTGCAGATGTTGATAGCGCAACTACAACATTAACTGTAACTTTTCCTAATCAAACAGTAACAGCTCGCACTAACATCAGCATAACTAATGTGGTCAAAGGTCTAGCTACTTGTACAATTCCAGCATCAGATTTACGGGATTTGAACGAGCAATATTTAAATTTTAGCGTTACTGCTATGCAAGGTAGCAACACTATTCCATTGTATTGCGATAGCCAGTTTGGTGCTGTAGGAACTTTAGAGTTAGTTGGCAATGCAACACCAACATATCGTCCTAAAACAGTATACGATAAATTTGTTGGGGAAATTAATTTCTTAGGCAACGTTACTAATCACAGTCCTGCAATACCATGTAAATTCTACGAAGCTGAAGCAACACAGTACATGAATTTTGAAGTTTATCTAAATAATTTTGTCGGTAGCGTGTATGTTGAAGCTACAGAAGATATGAACATTTCTGTAAGTTCATTTTTGAACGCACCTCAACTCCAATCATTTACTTGTACTACTCCAACTACTACAACATTGTCTTTTAGCAATGTTCCAGTATCGAGCACAGGTGGCCAATACAACTACATGCGTGTAAGTTGGCTATATCCAGATGTTTGGCAATATGGTGGACAAGATCCCACTGTTACTTACGGATCGGTTACCAAAGTTATTGCTTGTTCTTAATTATTCTGCTATAATAAGGCATGAGCCTTATAGCGGATACATTACTTACTTACTTACCTGCAAAGCGTAAACACACTCCAAGCGGTTGGATTGGGTTTAATGCTGTCTGCTGTGATGACAAAAGACAGCGAGGCGGGTTCATTGTCAACGGCGGTGATGCAGTTAGCTATCATTGTTTCAATTGTGGATTCAAATGTAGTTGGCAACCCGGCAGACATATAAGTCAAAAAATGAATAAGTTCATGCGTGATTTAAATATCCCGGATGACATCATTGCACAGTTAAGATTAGAAGCACTTAGACTAGATGACAATAACACTACAGAAATTCGAAACATAATTCCAAAGTTTGATGTTCGTGCATTGCCCATGGACAGTCAACTGATTACAGACTTATTGTCCGATCCTCCAGAGAAACTTATACCTGTATTAGAATACATGGTCAATAGAAAAATCTATCCTGAAGATTTTCCTTTCTATTGGACACCCAAAGTTGGATTCAGCAATAGACTTATTATTCCATTTTTGTTTAATAATGAAATTGTAGGGTGGACCGCTAGGACTACAGGAGATGCTACACCCAAGTATTTGAGTGAACAACAACCAGGTTATGTTTTTAATTTAGATAATCAAAAAGATAATCGTGAATTCGTAATTGTTAGCGAAGGTCCGTTTGATGCGCTAAGTATTGATGGCTGTGCATTACTCGGAGCAGAGATTAAAGACAGCCAAAACTGGTTGTTAAAACAATTAGGCAAAGAGCTTGTCTTAGTTCCTGATAGAGATCACGAAGGTCCTAAAACAGTAGAGCAAGCAATTGAGTTAGGGTGGAGTGTTAGCATGCCCGCATGGCCTAGTGGTGTTAAAGATATAAATGATGCAATAATTAAGATAGGTCGTCTTGCTACACTATGGTTAATTAGAGATGCAACAGAATCTAACGAATTAAAAATTCGTTTAAAAATGAAAAATTGGTTTAAGGATATACAATAATGGAAAGTGGATTAATTGTACTAGGGATTATAGTATTTCTTGTAATTTTATTTCCATGGCAAGCCGCAGGTTTTTTTGCTGTCGTTGCTATTGCTTGGTATTTACATAACGAACACGAAAAAGCAGAAACTGCCAAACGAGCTGAAGAAGAACGATTAAAACACGAAGCTTATGTAAAAGATTTAATTCGCAGATTTGGAAAAGTCAATGCAGATAGAATACTTGTAGGTGATATATGGGTTGGTCAAACACAGGAAATGCTGTTAGAATCTCGTGGACACCCTGGTTATATACAGCAACATCAGCTTAAAACCAAATACAAAGAAGTTTGGAGTTTTGATCGTGTAGGCAAGGGAAAGTACAGTACAAGCGTAACTTTAGAAAATAACATAGTAACAAGTTATAAAATTTAAGGATATAAAATGAGAAAAATTATTTGGTGGTTAATGACGCCTTATCGTAGATATAAAGAAAAAAAATTGTATGAAGCTAGATTAGCAGAATTACGTAAACGTGATCCATTTATCTACAAATGATACTTTGGGGAATAAACGCTCTTAATCACGGTTCTAGTCTCGCCGTATTCAAAGAGGGTAAACTAGTATCGCAGACTACTAGTACAGCTGACATCTTATCAAATGATCAAACTGTAAATGCGTTAAACTATCATGGCGCACCAGATCGTATCTTTTGGTATGAACGTCCGTGGGTTAAGAAAGCAAGACAACTCTACGCAGGACAATATAAAACTGCATTAGACATGTCTACATTACCTAAACGACATCTAACTCAATTTA
>Ga0316230_1001464_pt1 | contig 24416 bp, 30 predicted proteins | sample TBH18025metaG_FD_206004 | JGI IMG/M metagenome (GOLD analysis project Ga0316230, IMG submission 206004) | Freshwater microbial communities from Trout Bog Lake, Wisconsin, USA - TBH18025 | ecosystem: Environmental > Aquatic > Freshwater > Lake > Hypolimnion/Profundal zone | place: USA: Wisconsin...
ACGGCATAGAACCATCTGCCTGGCTAAAAGATACGCTGGAAAAACTTCCCGTCTGGACCATGCGCCGCATCGACGAACTTCTGCCAATCAAACTAACAGCATAGATTGACTAACTCGAACAGGTGAGCTAGACGGACGGATACAATCTTCTTCATCACGAATGGTGTGTTCCCAAAATCTGCGTTGCCACACGTTTCGTTCGTGGCGGGCATTCGTGACAGTGCTGATCTGACGTGAAGTAGCCTTTTTGATTTCACGCCAGCGTGAGGAATAATCGGCATCACCCTCCGGCAATCGCCAAATGCAATGCAGATGTTCGGGCAGAATGACCATCGCGTCAATCTCAAAGGGATGGCTCATCATCACTTTGTGGACGGATTGCCTTAACACCTCGACGCATTCTTCATTAGTGAAAATCGGAACGCGATTGAGGGTGACAACCGTAAAAAAGTAGCAGCCACCCGCCAAGTGTGTGCGGTGATAGTTGCTCATGCGGCGAGCCTGTTGGCGGATGCGCTATTGCTTATCCACCCTACGAGGATTGTAAGCGTGAAAAGGGTCGGGTGGATAAGCAATAGCGCATCCGCCATTCATGCTGGAGATCACAATTTGTGATGTCCAATTAGTTCCGCCGTAGCGTCCCGATTTGGAGGTAATACCAACCGCCTGCGTGGCTTCAATCCATCGTTGTGGCGAGAGGACAAAATAGTTGCTTCCCGCTTCATTTCTAAACCTCTCGAATTCGAGAGGTTTAACTGCGGCGAATTCGCCACAATTGGATTCGATATGGCTCATAGCTGAAACCCCATCATTTTCAAATGCGCTTCGACGCGGGCGTTCAGAGCGGCGACATCAGCTGCCAATTGCGGCAGCGGCGTGGCATAGCGTTCTGCGAGTTCGCGGATGCGGGAGGTTAAGGCTTGTGATACGCGGTCAAGCTCGGTCTGCACGTCAGCCGCCAGCGTGGTGAGCCATTTGTCATCGACCACCAGAGTACGGATATCCTCGATGCTGAGATTGGCATATTGCGTTGCAACCTTCGCATCCAGCAGCTTTTGTGCTTCCTTCACCTGTCTGTTGGCAGCAGATTCCTGTTCGATGAGGGCGAGGTAGGCATTGAGCAACTTACGTTCGTCGGTCTCAATGGATAATTGAGAATTGATAGTTGATAATGAGTCGCTTCGATTAGGTTTCGTTGTCAATTTTCCATTATCAACTATCCATTGTTTGATGCTGGCGCGGGTCAGTTTGCCTTTGTCGTTTTTGGCCTCGGCTAACAGTCCCTCTTCTCCGCCATGCTCTTCGTCCAGCTCTTCCAGTTGACGGGTGATGGCATCGCGTGCGGCTTCGAGTTGCTCTATCGCCTCAAGTTCTTGCGCAAAGTATCGGGCGACAATGAGTGCCGCCGGTATCAGCCCGTTGCCCGCATCGTTACCTGCCTGCCAGCCGTCAGCCGTAATCAAATAGACATCGTCCTGCATGACGTCCGACCAATAGCTCATCAGGTGCTGATACACATCGTATTTGTCTATCAGCCGCACGCCAGAAAAGGTTTGCAGCAAGTCTTCTGACAGCAGGGCTATCAAGGTTTTTGGATGCGTATCGTTAACGGGAAGCACGCGTAGCGATTCGTTTGCCCCCTCGCCCGCGACCCGGGAGAGGGTTGAGGAGAGGGCTTTCAGTCGGGCGATGTTGTTCGCGCGCCATTGCTGGAACAGGATGCTGACTGATTGCGTATAGCTGACAAATTCGGGATGAGCAAAGATGGTGGGTTTTAATTGAGAATGGACAATGGATAGTTGAGAATAGCCTTGGCGACCGGACTCAAACAGCACCGATTTCAGTCCGGGCAGCACTGACCAATATTTATCCAAAGCTTCCACATCCGCGTTAGGGATGCCACCCTTCAAGTGCGCAGCGATGTCTTGCAGGTCTTCCGCTTCCGAGCTGTCGATATAGCGGGGGATATTCAGGTTGTAGTCGTTGGCCTTGATTTCCGTCATGCCGACCATGCGCGAAAATTTAGGAATTTCCAATTGCTTGTTGAACACATCGACGATTTTGTGGATGTCCTGATGGCGCAAACGGTTCTTGTTGCCGTCCTTCACAAAGCCACGGCTGGCATCCATCATGAATAAACCGCTGCGACCGGCGGCATTTCCCTTGTCCAGCACGATGATGCAGGCGGGGATGCCCGTGCCATAAAACAGATTGGCAGGCAGGCCGATGATGCCCTTGATGTAGCCGCGACGGATGATATTTCGGCGGATGACCCCTTCGGCATTGCCACGGAATAGCACGCCATGCGGCAAAATCACCGCACCACGACCGGTACTCTTGAGCGAGCGGATGATGTGCAGCAGGAAAGCGTAGTCGCCGTTTTTGTCGGGAGGTATGCCGTCGACAAAACGCTCATACAAATCGTTGGCAGGGTCAAAGCCGTTGCTCCACGCCTTGGTGGAAAATGGCGGATTGGCCACTGCAAAATCGAATGTTTTAAGGCCACCCTCCTTGTCCTTGAAATGCGGGCCGGACAGGGTATTGTCCTGCCAGATTTCAGCCGTCGGGTTGTTGTGCAAAATCATGTTCATCTTGGCTAACGCGGCGGTCGCGTTATCCATTTCCTGCCCGTAGATGGTGACACCGGTTTGAGCTTCATCCGCCGCCTTCAGCAACAGCGAACCGGAACCGCAGGCCGGGTCATAAATAGTCTGGCTTTGACGGGTGGCGGCATTGATGCCAATGACCTTCGCCATGATGGTCGAGACCTCTGCCGGTGTATAGAACTGCCCCTTGCTCTTGCCAGACTCGGTGGCGAAGTGGCGCATCAGGTATTCGTAGGCATCGCCCAGGATGTCGTCACCCTCGGCGCGGTTGTTGCTGAAGTTCAGGCCAGGGGAATCGAAGATGCTGACCAGATTGGACAGGCGGTCTTGCATGTCCTTGCCCTTGCCCAGTTTGTCGGCATCGTTGAAGTCGGCAACGTCAATCACGCCTTTCAGGTCATTGGCTTCGGCAAACCGCGCAATAATCTTGTTTAACTTGTCGCCGATTTCCTTGTCGCCCTTGAGCGCCAACATATCCTTGAAGCTGCCGCCTTCTGGCACCTCAATCAGCGCATCGGGCTGACCGGCATACTTATCCGACACGTATTTGACGAACAGCAGCACCAGCACGTAATCTTTATACTAGCTGGCATCCATGCCGCCACGCAGTTCGTCACAACCGCGCCATAAAGAGCTATACAGTTCGGATTTCTTGATTGCCATGCGTGTTTTTCTGATTCGTTATTTAATGCAGTTGCGAATTATGAGCTGTTTCGGTTTTTTTAGGGTAAAGAACCTCAAACTGGATACCCAAAGGTGAAGGCATTTGCGTGCAAACTTCGTGTTTCGTGCGCAAACCTTACTTAACAGAAGGGCGAGTATGGCAGGCAATCAGGTGATTCAATTTGCCGTTGAGCTAAAGACTAATTGCCATAGGGCGCGGGAGGAAACAGCAATTACCAGTTTTTCAAACGATGCCACACTAATTTTATGATCAACCGTCATATTCCGCTTTCAAAATTATGTGCAATTCGTACCATCGCCAGCGTGTCCCGTTCGCAATATAGCAACAGGGCATTCTGCAATTGTTGACGGCGCTCCGGCAAAGTTTCTGCTTGCATGATTTCAGCAAAGGCTTCTTGCGCCTTGCCGCCATTAGCCACTTCCAGATTGTCATACGCTAAATCGGGCGCAATTGTCGGCAGCACAGCCTTGATTGACCAGGAACCGCGCATATCGGGATGATAATAATGCTCGCGCGCTATCGGCAATAAATCGACAAGCCGATCAATCGCGGCTTCCAGTGCTGGTGCCAGATCAGGATAATAATCGGCCAGTTCCTGCATCCGGCTGCGCTCAAATGATACGTTATAAACAAACACAGGTCCGTCCGTGCCCACGGCCTCGATTAAACTCGTCGCGAAGGTGCGGCGCGGATCACTTTGCCCATCAGCTAAAAATGCACAATGCGTCATCACGCCCTTGGCTGTTTCTATATGGCAAGACCATTGAAATGGCACCTGCATATAGGGGCGTGTGCCTGCCCACACTGGCACGGCAGGGTTGATGGTCTCAAAGTCGACGTAATAGCGTGGATAAGGGAGTGCTGCAATTTGTTTGCCTGCTTCTGGATTCAGCACAGCTTGCCCACTTTTTGTTACTTGCCAGACACGCTTATGTTTCCAGCTTTCCATGCGTTCTTCAGGCACGTCACGCAGGTCGGTGTAGCCCTCAGTGCGCAAAGTGGCCGCCAATGTACCGCCATACGGTAGGACTTCAGGTGGAAATGAATTTTCAATTTCAACTTTTGGCGAACAATAGCCATAAAACGGGCACTCGAACGGCGTGTCGCATTGAGCGCCGGGAGCTATACACGGTTCGTCAGCGGACAATGTTTCACGCGCAGCGTTGATCCAGTCAGGCACTTCTGCGCACATGTCGGCGATCTGATTGGTAATGTCGGCGTAGTGAAACAGCCCCTGATAATCGCCATCGCCCGGATAAACGAATGAATTATCAATGTGTGCAATTTCAACGCTTGAAAGCGTAAGCCCGGCTTGATCAGCAACCCAGCTTTGAATGGCCGCATCCGTCAGATAGTATTCCTTCACGCTGGTAGACGACTTTACTTCCACCATCCGATAACCATTTTCGACTGGCAGCAACAGATCGGCGCGGATCAGCAGTCCGCGTGATTGAAAGGTAGCCTCGAAAATAGGACGCTTTTCGCCTGCAAGCACGGCGTGAGTATCGGCAACCGCTTGCCAGAGATCTTCGCCGTCAATCAATATGCCATCAGGGTAGAGTTGTTGCGCCACTTCGCCGACATACGTGCCGGTGGCAAAACGCGCCTGATTACCATCGTCTATTTCTTCCAGTTCTGGTCGATAGACTTTAAGCCACAGCCTTTTCGGGCATTGCCGATGCAATAACAGGCGCGATTTCGACAGTCCGTGGCGTTTTGGTTGAGTGGTCATGTTCGATGTGCTTAGATAGAAGTATCATTTTCAAACAATAAGTTCATGTGTTCTTTAAAGACATCACGAACTTGTACTGCAATATCTGAAATTATCGTTACTAGGCTTCCATCATGTATGGATATCCAAGGTGTTGCACTATTCGACCAATTTTTCATTTCAGTGCAAAGGCGATTATTAGGTAGCTCTAAGTAACACGGCCATGCCGGAAGATCTACCTTTGTCGAAGAGTAGTTATTCCCCATTAATCTTTTAATTTCTTCGACAGTTTTAGCATTGTAATCTTGGCTACTGTTATGTATCCCCCAAAAGAAAGCCTTCAAATCAGATTGCTCAAACTGGAAGCGTAGATTCATGCATTGTGGAAATTCAGCAAACTGGATGTTAAAACCCGCGTATGCTTTCCAACTTAATAGATCCCAGTCAAGTTTTAGCCCGTGCAACCTAAGACTGGCTTGCAGTTCAATTTGAAATTTATTCAGTAATTCTTTTTTAACACCTGCCATTCCATTGGTTATTTGGAAAGCTGAATCAATATAATTTGGCGGCCCAAGAATAGTGCTGCTCACTGCTTTAGCTTCTGACATATCCAATTCCCCATTGATGTTCATTCGAATAAATTTTGCCAGTTCTTCAATAAAGATGCGCACCACAAGAGCTTTCGACTGGCAAGCGCAGTCCGTAAGCCAATCAATGACATCTGCATAACTAAGTCGTAGGAATTCTCCAGAGTCTTCGAGCTTCTTTTTTTCGTCTGTCGTGATGCTGTTCTCACCTGGGTCGCTGTTGCTTAGATAGAGTAACAGCCATTTTCTGTTTCCAGCTTCTTTTTTAATAAAGGCTGCATAGTCTGATAGTTGACAGTCTTGATCTCCTGCCCACGGCTTGTTCTCAATGCCTATGATTCCAGCATTTTGAAACTTCAGATAGATATCAATGCGCCGCTGACCGTTAGCCAGCTTTTCTGTGACTACTTCACAGTCCTCCGAAGTCGATACCCAAGTAGGCTCTGATCCAAACTTCTTTAGAAATGCAGCCAAAAAACGCTGCCTTGTCCATGCGTTCCCTTGGGATCGAGCAGGCTTGCGATGCACTTGGAAAGGCCCATTTCATCGGTACGCAGGTAGTCAAATATACTGAATTCCGGTGCAAGTTGTGCGGAGAAGCGATTCCTGGCTTCTCGCAATGTTCCCATCTTGAATGCCACATCTTTCAGTAGCTGTTCGATTTCTTGCATTGATTACCTCGCTTTGTCTGTTGGTGAGTTGTGGATGCTACGCCGTTACTACCGAGATCGTAAGTTTAAAATCCGATTTTCCGTTTCATGCCTTCGGGCTTGACCTGACATTCGGCCTGTAATCGGTCGATCAAATCCTGTGCAGATTGCATCTTGCGCAGCCGTGATTGCCTGACGACATTGGCAAAATCGCCCGGCGTGAGCCATTGCAGCCTTGATAATTTGACGCGATCCTCATCAGATACCTCAAGCTTGAATTTGGCGGCTGTATCCAGAAAAATCTGCCATGCCTGTTCCGGTTTTAGAAAATCGAACTTCACTTTCATATCAAAGCGACGCAGTGCAGCGGCATCCAGCGAATCCATTAGATTGGTGGATGCAATGAAGATGCCTTCGAACGACTCCATTTGTGTCAGCATTTCATTCACCTGGCTAACTTCCCAGCTCCGGGTTGCGCCGTTTCGGTCGCGCAGAAATGTGTCCGCCTCATCCAGCAGTAAAATTGCATTCTCTTCCCTGGCCTCGCGAAACATGCTGGCCATATTTTTTTCCGCTACTCCTAGATAGGGACTCAATATGTCCGAGGCACGCCGCAACATCAGCGGACGATCAAGCGACTCTGCCAGATACCTGCCGAATGCACTTTTTCCTGTGCCTGGTGGTCCATATAGACATAGGCGGCCTTCGCCGTGTTCATGCAAGCCGTCACAGACATCCTGAATATTGCAGTCTGTGTTTAAAATCTCCAGCCGATAACCTGTCACACTTTGTAGTGCGTTTCCGGGCGAACGTGATAGCCCGAGTGCTTCCAGCGTATTGCCCAGCACTCTTTCAAGTGCTTTTTCTGTATGAAGTTCGGGATGTTGAATTTTTGCAATTTCGATGACCTTGGCTGCACGCTCAATGACGGCGGGGTTCAGATACTCATGCTCAGCCATGCTACGCTTCCATGACGTACTGACATCAATTCCATCAAGATATTGATCCAGAATTTTGCTGCGCACGCTGCGCGGCGGCGTATTGAGTTCGATGACATAGTCGAAGCGCCGAATGAAAGCGTTATCCAGACAGTCCAGGTTATTGGACAGCCAGAATGACGGGATTTGATTTTCTTCCAGCAGTTTATTGATCCATCCCTTCATGCCGCTGGCATTGCCATTTTCTGCGTCGTCCCCGTCTTTGCCGATTCTGAAAACATCCTCGACTTCGTCAAACAGAACAAGCGGCAGCGTTCCATTGGTGGCAAGAATATGCTGCGAAAGACGAAAGGAACGAAAACGGTTTGCACGCTGTATTGGGTCGCCGTCAGCATCTTCCGTTGCAATTTCAAATAGCGGGCGTCCGACTTCTCTGGCGAGCGTTTTGACAAATTCTGTTTTGCCGCTGCCAGGGGTACCATAGATCAACACATTCACCCCCGCGCGTTTATTTCTCAATGCTTCGGATAAATAGCTTTTCAATATGGCAATATCTTCAGTCAGGTGCGGATAGTCCTGTATCGTCAAACGTGCCGCGCCGGCAGGAGTGAAGTTATCTCTGAACAGGCGGTATGGATCATCCTGTGCGGTAAATAAATTATCTGCTAACCCTGGCAACAGACAGATTTTATCCATCAGGTCATCCAGTTTGGATGGAATGGAAATCAAGCCCGTGCGGATGAGGGCCGCACCGGGTTTTAAGGCGAGTTCGACTTCAGCTTCGTCAACATCCAGCATCAGACTCAGGATATTTGCGGCATACAACAAGTCTATCCCTTGTCCCAGACTGAGCAGGCAGGTTCTTAAAATGAGGTGCCGTGATGCAATCACGCGAAAATGCAGGATGGCCTGCTCTGTCCCGTTCAGGCCAATGATTTCGCCCAGCCATGCTATGTTTTTGGCAAGCTGGGTATCGGCGGGCATTGCTGACATTGGAGAATCACCGAATTCGCTGTGCATTTTCTGCAATGCCTGTCTGGCAGCATTTGCGTTAAATTCTTCAGCTTCCAGCAAGTGGGAGAGTCCAAGCTCATGCAATACCTCATCTTCAGTACAATGCCGATCGAGAATCATTCCCTTGTGTCCGCCCAGAGAAACGAGCAGCTGCAGCATCCAGCAATGAACGATCTTGCGATAATCGCTATATATCGGATGGAATTCGTTGCTGTGACCGCGATTTTTAGTTCTTCTCATGGCTGGCTGACGTGTTGTGACTGAGGTAGGTAGAATAAGCCAGCAATGCGACAAAATGCGTCGCAAATAGAAGTAAGCCTGAAAACGATCAACGATTCTGCTCCTGCATCCAGACGGGAAGTGGACGTGGATTTTCTGGATTACTTGGTGTCGCTTCAACGCAATTAGCGCATAAGGGTTCTGTCCGGCGATTACTGACCTGCATGAGCAGTGCAGGCGCACCGCATAAATGGCATATCTCCATTGATCGCTCGTATGCCTTGTGGACTAACGCCTCGATGTCATCGCTGACACGTCCGTCGAACTGAACGCGCAATGCGCCAAATTTGTTTTTGAGGATGCCGACCGACGGCCATGCCTCGGCAGTTTTCGGCGTTCCTTCAAGTTGTGCCGCTGCTTCGATATCTGCCGAAACCTGCCAGATGAGATTAAACCAGCCATCGTTGCATTCGAAAGTCTGGTCTCTCAGATTGCGATACAGTAGTGGATAGATTGCTAGCAGCTTGGCGGTATTTTCAGGATTCATAGTCCATTTTCCTCATGCTGAAACATCAATGTCGTTAAAGTCGTTGGTGAGATATTGCGCTCACAACATGACACGCTGTGTCGCAGTCGAAGATCGGGTGTGTTTTTCGTGGCGATGATTTTGTTTTTGGTTGACAGTATCGTAGAGTGTTGGCATTATCTACAACATGAAAGCACAGGTATTGGTTGATGATCGAATTAAACAAGGTGAGAACGGCTTTGCCGAGTTGCGCGTGTTGCTCGTGCCCATCGCGGTTCGTGGCAGTGCGCACACTTTCAAATACAGTCTGTCACTGGTAATTGAAGGCGTGTGTGTACTGCGTTTTGATAATGAAGCCGGTAAGGGAGATCACTACCACCTAAACGGAATCGAGTTGCCTTATAACTTTTCTACGATGCCGGTGCTATTGGATGATTTTTGGAAAATGGTGGATGAATGGAGGCAAGCATGAATACAGTCGTTGTCGGGGTGTCCAGTCGTGAGGAAGCCAACGCGCGCTTTTTGCGTGCGCTGGAAACAGGCAAACCACAAGGCGCCTACCGCAGTTTTTCAAGTACGGATGAACTTTGGCGCACGCTTTCTCCAAAACGCTGGGATGTGCTCAAGGTGATGACCGGTGCCGGAGCATTATCACTGCGAGAAGTGGCGCGGCGCGTACACCGTGATGTCAAAGGCGTGCACAGCGATGCCCATGCTTTGCTCAATGCCGGTTTGCTGGATAAAACCGATGACGGAAAGATCATCTTCCCGTTTGATTCGGTGCATGTGGATTTTATGCTACAGGCGGCATAGCCTGCGAGTTATTACTTGTGTGCGCCACGGGGTGTCGCTTGGAGGGTGCAAAATAGAAGTTCCTAGAAATTTTGCAATCTGTTGATCGAATGCGGCCGTTTTATCCGGGATTTTGATCGGCCAATCACGTGAGGTGTTTCCATGTACGACATTTACTCGAATTCTCAAAATGATCTTTGGCGTTTTACCCTTGGCAAGTCAGGCAACCGGAATCTCATCGTAATCGGGCTGAACCCAAGCACCGCAACGAAAGAAAAATCCGACACGACAATCGCAAAAGTTGAAGTGGCTGCGAAGCAAGCGGGCTTTGACGGTTTTGTCATGCTCAACCTCTACCCGGTTCGTTCGACTGACTTCAACGCATTGCCTATGAATGTAAACGCTGAAGCCTTTGCAGTAAATCTGGCAAAAATCGAGGTCGTTGTCGCCGCCGAATCCGAACCCGTTATATGGGCAGCATGGGGCGAAAATATCATGGCGAGAGAATTCTTCGTGGCTGCGAGTAAAGAATTATTCACACGTTTGGAAAAGTACGGTGCATCGTGGCAACAGTTCGACTCGCTAACGCAGTCCGGGCATCCGTGCCACCCATCGCGTCTGCACTATGACTGGGAGTTCTCAGTGTTTGATACAAGATCTTACATGCGAAAACTCAGCTAAAGTTCAATTTTATACACACGTCGATAGGTGCATCACGCCCAATTTCTATGTTCAAATTTAGGCATCTTCACCTATAGAATCAGATTCACGTTCTTCTGCTCGACAACGTGAGCAAGTTTGTCGGTCTGTTTTTTCAGGTTCTAGGGCTGGCTTACCCAAAAGGCCGCCAGTGGTAATTTTATTTTCACTGAGCGACTTATTAAAAAAATTAACGAAGATCTCTCGGAAATCATTATTTGAATTAGAACGGTGTCCACGACCAGGAATGATACGTTTTACGTCATCAGCCAAACTGATATTGTATTTATTTCCCCTTCCGAAGTACCAGTATATTTCACCAATAAGGACATTTTCTCCATTTTTAATGTCTCTATTAAAATCGTATTCACCTCCATGACCAGACCATGAATCAAGCGCGTCCGAATAAACTTTCGGATATTTCCAAATGCAATCTCCCTGATCATTTTCTCCTTTCGGAATTTTTCCTTTAAGATTTTGATCTTTGATTTGTTTTATTTCTGCCAAATACCCTAATTTGCATCCTTCAATATAATCTGCCCACGACACTTTGGCTTCCACAACCATGCAATAGATGATGCGTGCCTCATCTTCTCCGCAACCTAATCCAACAATTACATCCCCTTTTTTTGCGACTCGTCGAATTGCTGGTTTACAGATTGCTAGTGTGCATAATCCATGAAAAGGATTTGGTGCGCTTCCTCCATCATGGGCTACCTTGTAGCTGAAAAGTCGCTCTGAACCTGTAATGTTTTTGAGCTCAATCATGATATTTCCTTATAAGTCATAATGTTAGGCTGTGAATTGCCGAGCAACCGATCTGATGAATGTTTGAGACCTATCCCCAATTGTTCTCAATACGTTCAACTTGCTGGAATTCAAGCCACTTAAGAAATTGCTCAGGCTTGATAAACCAAGGTGGACAGACGCTTCTCTGAATGAAGCCATCTTTAACTCCAATGTTGCCCCAAGCATCTAGAATCTGATTTGTTACGCGATATGCACCATTCCTATGTTCACCGATTGGAATAGCATGACGAAACCTACCGGAACGAAACTTATCCGCGAATACAACCAAATGATCGTCATTCATGTTATTTATTCGGGTGTGTGCGTTTATATGCCATTGGTCAGAAGAAATATCCTCCGCCCTTTTGATTTTATCTATGAAGAAAATTCCATACAACGCGTAAACAAGTGCATGGTCGCAAGGTGTGATTGGTCGAAAACTTGCAAAAAATGCAATAAAATCACCTTCAGCAAGATCTCCAACACGACAACCTCTTCCAGTTGCCTGATCTCCGTAAGTAAGGTTCTTAAAGTCGGGGTCAAGATGGCAACCGATTGATTTAAGGTCTTCTGGAAATGAAAGATTTACGGAATTTCGCACTGAAAAATCTTTAAAGTGCGGCTCAATTTGAGCATAGGTCGTTTGCATTCCGTGCCGAAACGTCTGTTCAGGAGATTCCTGCCCTTGAGGAATCGGCATGTACAAATAATCATTTGTGAGAGGATTGATGGGTGCATTGTAATGACCAAAGGTCTGGTCAATTCCAACGCGAAGTAGTAGCCCTTTCATGTTAGATCTTCGTCGTCCAGATCTTGGTTGTGCATATCTAGCGGATATGGTTCTGAAAGACGACTGATCACCCAGTCCGTTTTAGCCGACTCTGCTTCAATTTTGTTCGGTAACTGAAACTTTCTAATTATGCCGATTACCCATTCAGCTTTTTTCTTGTTCAATTCATTTAGTGCAAGATCAATTCTGCTGGTTGAACTAAGTGCGTAATCGTAGTCAATATCGCGGAGCATTTGTTCAACATCCTTGTTTTCAACATACCGATATTGCTTACCATTAGAAGGTCGGGCTGATATCTCTAACGTGCTGTCGTTTTTCAGTTTTTCAGTGCCTACCCAGTTTGAATATTCGCTGGCACTATCATGTAACTGAATTCCTGCTATCTCCATTTGTCCGCCCCTATTTGTTGACTGAATTCATGTCGTTTAAATTGCACGGCGTACTCTACGCCAAATCGTCATCTCACGGTTTGAAATCCTCTTCCCAATATTTCTCCCAATAACCCGGCTCATACTGGCAGGCAAATTCCATCGCGGCAGGCAGTGGCATGTATTGAAAAATCACGCCTGTAATTTTCATGCTGCCGTCAGTGTTTTCAAGGTGACCGGCGAGTTTCTGTTACGTAGGATTAGCTTCATCGAATGCCACTTTAGTATAAATGTGCTGCACCAATTGCAGCATGGCAAATTAAATTGTGAAGTTGCCCGACCGATGCGGAAGCACTTCGATCCACAGTGACTGAAGGTTCAGCATCCCCCGGAAATCGACGTCGGCATGATCCCAGAGTTCGTGAAACAGATAGCATTGGTGGAAATGCTGCATTTGTGAGCCTTCGCATCCGGCAAGATCGCTATGGTTCTCATCGTCATCCAGCCCCCAGCGTTTTTCTTTAGCATCATCTCTCCTGCGCTCCCAGACAGTCACACGAATTTGCAGAGACTCCATGTTATTATCTTCAGTCCATTTATCCGGGTGATAAGCCGGGCGTTCAGCGTCGGGACCGATTGTCAGCCAGAGAATTATTTCTCCTGCGTCCCATTCATCCCACTCCACTCCGTAAGGATTGAAACCATCCAACCGCTCGTTCATACCGTCAATTTTCTGTTGAAGAATTTTTTCCAATGCCTGTAATCGGATGTTGACGTGACGCAGACGGTTCATTTCTCCATCGCTCAACACCGTGCGCCCCAATCTATTTTCGATGCGCGAGAATAATTTAAGCCCTGTGTATCTTGTCGAGCGCAGATATTCTTTCAGGTGAGCTTCGGTATCCGTCAGCCGTTTGCCGATTTTTTCGTAATAGCGACGTAGCGGTGCAGGTATGTCTTCCGCAGATGACAACTGCGTGAACGCCTCACCAGCAGAGCTGATTTGTATGCAAGGCATCCTGCTAATCTCGTCAAGTAAGCGGATGCCGGCATTTAGCGGCTCCAGATCAGAGGGGCGATAAGTATGGTTCGTCATGTTCTTCCTGAAAGCGATCGTAATGATTTTGATTGGGTATTCACAACCACCTTAATGACTGCATTTTTAGTTCCCATTTCGATTTTCCTGCGAGTTTTTTTCGATGTACTGATCATATTGCCTGTATGCGACACACGGTGGCGCAGTCGGGGCGCTTAATACGCATCCCTAGTCAAATGACGAGAACGAAATGAGCGAAACTAATAACACCAGCGTACTGAGGCAAATCCCGGTCTTTTATACACCGAAGATGGTGGCCAATTTCGACAGTTTTTCACCCAGTGCCGGAAAGCCGGCGCGAGTAGTTGGCGCCTGGCAGCGACTTGGATTACCTATAGAAATAATTGATTTTGAGGGGGTAACCGCTACTCAACTCATGATGGCTCACAGTCCTGATTATGTGTATGGCGTACTGTCCTGTGTGATCAATAACGGTTTCAGGAATAAATTGCCTGAAGTCGCAGCGTCCTTGCGTTACACATCGGGTTCCATGCTGGCGGCCGCACGGGAAGCGATCCGTAATGGCCAAGTGGCCGCCGCGCCATGCTCCGGATTTCATCATGCAAAATTTACCTCAGGACATGGTTTTTGCACTTTCAACGGGCTGATGGTTACCGCCATGGTTTTAAAAGAGGAAGGCCAGGTGAATCGAGTTGGAATTCTGGATTTTGATATGCACTATGGCGATGGAACTGTAGCGCTGATCAAGCAGCACCACATCGAATCATGGATTGAACATTACACCGCAGGCCGTGAATATGAGTCAGCCGGTCAGGCCGATGATTTCCTGTCGCGAATCCGTGAACGAGTTGAAGAGATGCGCGACTGCGACGTGATTCTGTATCAGGCGGGTGCTGATCCACATATACACGACCCGTTAGGCGGTTTTCTGACTACGGAACAAATGCGTGAGCGAGACAGGCTTGTGTTTGAAGCTGCAAAATCTCTGGGTATTCCGATTGCATGGAATCTTGCCGGTGGCTATCAGGAGGATAAGAGCGGCGGCATTCAAGCTGTACTCGATATTCACAACAACACCATGATCGAATGTGTCGCGGCATATGCGATTTGCGATGCTCGGACAATTTATTGATTGCGAGGTACTGTGGCGCAGTTATGGCGCTCAATACGCACCTGAATAAAATATTCTGACAGGAGATGAAATGAATCACGAAGCAAAGCAAGATCCGCTATTCGAAGAAGTCAAAAATATGGTGCTTGAAACGCGCATGCCTTCAATTTCACTGGCGCAACGCACCTTCCGTATCAACTATAGCCGCGCCGCAAAAATGCTTGAGGCATTGGAAGGCGATATCGTCACGGTTATGGATGAGCGCGGTTGTCGAAGAATGCTGACGGGAGAAACCAATGAATACCTCTGATACAGTGCCGTACAGACCATATTGGGCGGGCTCGTCCTTAACATTTGATAATTTTGTTGTCGGCACAGCAAACCAACTGGCTGTAGCCGCAGCCAAAAATGTTATTGAGCGATCAAAATTATCAAGCAATTTATTGTACGTCTATGGGGACGTTGGACTTGGGAAAACACATCTACTGCAGGCAATTGCTAACCAGATCAGTATTGATCGGCCACATGAAAAAGTATGTTGCTTGTGCGCCGAACGCTTTGTCGCTGATGTGATACGTGCCTACCAGCATAATAAATTTGATGATTTCAAGGATTTTTACCACCATCTGGATGTGCTGTTGATTGATAATGTGCAGCATTTTTCAGGGAAGTGTAAAACTCAGGAAATGCTGTTTTATTTGTTTGATGGGTTGCTTGATTCTGGAAAACAAATTATTTTGGCTGGAGGAGTTCACCCGAATGCACTGTCGGGAATTGAACCGGGACTGATTTCTCGTTTTGGTGGCGGTGTAACGGTTGCCATGGAAACATTGGATCTTGATACGCGCGTGGAAATTTTATTACTAAAATCCTGCGAGTATGAAATGCCTATTGAGGCGGAAGTGGCTCATTATATTGCCGATCGTTTGACGGCAACTATTAGAGAGCTTGAAGGTGCACTTAAAACCGTTATTGTCTACGCAAAATTTTACGATCTTCAGATTTCGGTCGAATTGGTTAAAGATGCAATTAAAAAATTCATTCCTGTGACGGAAGCGATTGTTACGCAGGAAAACTAAATTATGGGACAATTAGCATGAAAGAATTTTAAAATGGCGACGAAATGTAAGTATTGCGGGTCTGCAAGCTTTGGTACCACGAGTAATTCAGGACATCCAAACGGCTGTCATGAACATGTTGGTATGGATTCTAAGCATTGCGTATTCTGTAACTCGACAAGCTATGGCACGACCAGCAACTCTGGTCATCCCAATGGATGTCACAAACACGGCAGCGACGGGCAACATTGCATATATTGCGGTTCGACAAGTACAGGTACGACCAGTAACTCCGGCCACCCGAATGGCTGTCACGAAAGGTAAAACTATTGCTTCAGCGGCGGCGCAGCAAAGCGCCGCCAAGCATCGTTAGTCGATCACCCATCCGGCTTCGAGTAATTGTTCGGTGTCGGTAAAGTGATAAACAGCATTTGTCACCTTGTCGTGGATAATTCTCTTTTCTTCCATTAAATCGTATATGCTGACTTTGCCAAATCGGCCATCCTCGTTCTTCATGTGGATATGGTTATCGGGCGTGAGGGGCATCTGGTACAGCATCTCGCGTGTTGCTTCCCTCAAGGCATCCGAATAGTCGAAGTTGTCAAATTTTCCTACGGTGATGGCCTTGTTCAATAACTGTTCTATGTCCGCATGTTGCTGAGTAGCTTGCTTGCTCCAGCTCCATCCGTAGGGACGCGAGCTTTCGTTGGAAATCAGCGAGAATATTTCTGATAGTGAGAGCAGATCGCGTTCGACGGTGCGTTTGCTGACCTCAAACTGGTCAGTTTCCAAACGCTCGGTGAGTTCCTTGGCAGTTATCTGTTGCGGATGCTGCGGGATATGCCGGAGCATGCTCAGCAGGCGTAATAATGTGTCATTTTGTGATGGCATGATATAGTCTCGTTGAATTGGTAATTTCCGGTTTTACGGCGATTTACTGCAATCGAAATATATACTCATAGCGCGACACAACGCGTCGCGCTTGAATAGAAAGTACTTTGCAGACTTACAAAAGTCTCTTCATGCAAGTATGGGGCAGGCAGATCAGGCTGCTGGTTGCCGGTATCGAGCCGAAGGGAAAGGTTTAAGCATTCAAAATCGTTGCGCCAAAAGTCGGGATTGCTTATAATATCGCCAAGCTCACGGGGCCGTCCAGGACGTTAAGCGGAAGGCGTAAGCATTCCGTACCGTGAGCCGTTTTACCGCTTATATAAATTATAAACTGCAATATTTCTGTTTCTCCTGCCTGGTCTGACCTCCCCAATTATTTTATACACAATGCCTTTGATGGTCATAGTGAATCTCACTAATGGCAGCTCGGCACAAGATTTCTCTCCCGTGAATTGCGGTGACCTGTCTTCATTGATCACTGTCAGTGCCAGTTGAATATCTGCGGCAATAACCGGATAAATATCTTTCCTGAAGCCGTTCGCTCCATGAAAATCATGCACATGTGCCAAATACGAAGCCTGAAGAATGACTTCTTCAAGCACAACCTCCTTGCCGATTGCTACGGAAATGGCGCTCGCATTGGTTAGTTTTCCAAGCGAAGCTTTTTTCTCAATGCTGCGGTCGCTAATGGCATCCAGGTAGAATTGTTGTACGGCTTCGTCAGACAGGTAAGCTTTTTCCATGGCCGCGATTTTACCGTTTTCGTTATCGGAACGTTCGCTTTCATCACGCGAATTATGGAGTAATTTTCACCGCTTAAGCTATGGTGCCTGAAAGATTTAAAGATTCAGTCCGACACGGGATGATAAATCCCATGCAGTGACTGAGATATATTGACAAATTCATCCCGTAAGTTTGCCGGTTCCAGCACTTCCACCTGATCCCCGAAAGCCATCAGCCACCAGCGTAATTGTGCCGTGTCAGTCACGGTAGCTTGCAGGCGCATCCATCCGGGGATATCGGCTGAAATTTGCTGGTCAAGCGATAACGGCGTTTCCCGTAGATGTTCGGCTGCGGCAGTGGTGAAACGCAACACCAGTTTGATTGCTCCATTTTCTTCAAATCCGAATGCGCCCTGGCGTATGTATTCCGCCAGTTCAAAGTTTCCCGGCGTTTTTGACGGCAGTTCTAATACTTGCGCCGACCTAATACGGTGCAGGGCGAACATGCGAACATCCGTATAGTCATAGAGCGTGGCGACCAGATAGGTGACAGCGCCGCGTTGTACCAGACCCAGCGGATGAGCCGGATAGGTTTTGGATTCACCCTGATCACGCGAGGTGTAGCTTATTTCAAGTTGCTGATCGGTCAATAAGGCAGAATGCACTGCTTCGATGATTTCTGCGGGATAATCAGGCGAAATCAGCGGCTGACTAGGCAGCACGATGGCGACTTTTTTACGCCAGCTTGCCATTTTTTTAACGCCATCGCCGCTAGATAATACGCCCTCGGCACATTTGAAATAAGGAGCAAGCGTTGAGAGTAAACTGGCCGGCAGTAATGTCGCCAGATGATCGTGCGCCAGTTCCAGCGTCAGCGCCTGTAATGGCGACATGCTGGGCAGTGAAAATAACTCGGCATCCTTGTTCCAGCTCCAGCCATAAGGGCGTGAACGTTCGTTCGACATCAACGGAAATATTTCAGAGAGTGAAAGTAGATCGCGTTCCACAGTGCGTTTGCTGACTTCGAAACCCTCCGATTCCAGATTCTCAGTCAGTTCGCGTGCCGTTATCTGGCGCGGATGTTGCGGTATGCGTTTTAGCATCGCCCATTGGCGTAGTTGCGTGTCGTTCTGGGATTGCATGATTTCGTTCGCAGGCTTAGCTGTCATGTTGATTGCATAAGTGTAATCGAAATCCGGACTATACGTCTTGAGTGCGACGCAGTGTGACGCGATCGAGTGCGATGATGCAGCTATGGAAAATGCAACCATATTAATATCCAGGAGAAAAAATCATGCCTATGCTGATTGAACACATCGATGCCATCGCCCGCAAAAAGGGCCGCGATGTCTTATTTTTGAATTTTACTCAGGGACATAGCGACGATGATCCATTCCCTAATGTGGATTGGGATGTTTTGCCGGTACGCCAGCAAGTCATTGCATGGCTTGTCCAGAATCAAATCGAGTGGAATATGTGCGGGCATATCGCCAGTGAAAATGTGATGTGCGGCTACAGGGGACAGATTTATATCGATGTGCCATTTGATACAGTAAATCCCGTATTCCAAAAACTTTCCGGTTATCTTGAAACACCGGATGGCGAGATGAAAATTTCTGGCGTCGTGTTTTGCTACCTGCCGCTGGAGATGGCGATGCAAAATGCACATTATGATGAGCCTGGCTTCTGGGATCGCTGGGCAGAAAATTTTTGAATTTTGTTCAAAAGTAGAAGAGGGTGGCTTCCCCCGGTGTCAGACTAGTTGTCGCCTCAAATGCAAGTCAGAATCGTGCCTGTGAAGTCATCGGCCTTACCGAACGAACTTTGCAGCGCTATCGTCTTTGATGCAGCGAAAAACCGGCACCCTGAGCGCTGGAGCGGCGCCACCAGAAACGGGCAATCCGTCCTCGTCGTGCACCTGAACCCGGATCAACACATCATCGAAAAGGACGAGAAAGGAGATTTAGAACTCAAAATGGCAGCATAATCGCAGACAGTCAGGCGACAACTAACTTGACAATCTCTGTTAATGCATAAGGAGTAGAAAATGCGCAATTGCTTGTTTGGCGTGCTGTTATTTGCAACACAATCAGTATACGCAGGTGAGGTGAACGCAGCCGTGGCGGCAAATTTCACCGCGCCGGCGCAGCAGATCGCCGAATTATTTCAGAAGGAGACCGGCAACACGGTGAAGCTCAGCTTCGGCTCTACCGGCAAGTTTTATGCCCAGATTAAGGAAGGTGCTCCGTTCGATGTATTGCTCGCCGCGGATGACGCGATTCCTCAGCGTTTGGAGAAGGAAGGTCTGGCGGCGGCTAATACGAGTTTTGTCTATGCACTGGGTAAACTGGTGCTGTGGAGCGCCAAGCCGGGATTCGTGGATGAGAAAGGTGCGGTATTGAATACCGGCAGTTACAATAAGATTGCCTTTGCTGACCCTAAACTTGCGCCTTATGGCCTGGCAGCGCAGGAGACTTTGCAAAGCCTGAAGCTGTGGGACAAACTGCAAAGCCGACTGGTGACGGGTGAGAGCATCGCTCAGACCTATCAGTTTGTGGCAACGGGTAATGCAGAGTTGGCTTTCATCGCATTGTCGCAAATCACAAAAAACGGCAAGGTGACGGAAGGTTCGTGGTGGCTGGTGCCGGCAAACAGATATGCCCCGATCAGACAGGCTGCTGTTCAGTTGGCGGCGGCCAAAGATAAAAATGCCGCCGGTGTATTTTTAAACTTTTTGAAGCGTGATAAGGCGCTTGAAATCATTCGTAGTTACGGGTATGGCTTGCCTTGATTTAAACAGTGAGATTTATTTGTATATACTCGGGGACATATGCATACCTTTGCCCCTGATGATCTGCAAGCGGTCTGGCTGACTTTAAAACTGGCCGCTACCAGCACCTGTTTGCTGCTGCTTATTGCCACGCCCCTGGCCTGGTGGCTGGCGTACAGCAACAAATGGTACAAGGGCATGCTGGCCGCTGTGGTGGCGCTACCTCTGGTGATTCCGCCCACGGTGCTGGGCTTCTATCTGCTGCTGCTGATGGGGCCGCATGGCGTGGTGGGTGAACTGACCACCTACCTGAGACTAGGCAGATTACCCTTCACTTTTGCAGGTCTGGTGGCAGGTTCAGTGTTATTTTCCATGCCGTTTGCTGTACAGCCGATACAAAATGCCTTCGAGGCCATAGGCCGTCGTCCGCTGGAAGTGGCGGCAACTTTGCGCGCAGGTGGTTGGGATCGTTTTTTAAGTGTGGCACTGCCGCTGGCTCGCCCGGGTTTTCTCACCGCAATCATTTTGGCTTTCGCGCACACGGTGGGCGAATTCGGTGTGGTGTTAATGCTGGGCGGCAATATCGGCGGCGAGACACGGGTGTTATCGGTCGCCATCTACAATCACGTCGAAGCGATGGAATACGAAGCTGCGCATTGGCTGGCGGGCGGCATGGTGTTGTTTTCCTTTATCGTGCTGCTGGCGCTCTATCTTGCCGGCGGGAAACTGTGGAAGGGTGTGCGATGAAGCAGATTCGCGCAGATTTTAAAATACAACTGGAAAGTTTCTCGCTTGATGCGGCATTCAATGCACCCGCAGTCGGTGTAACTGCCCTGTTCGGCCCGTCGGGTTCCGGCAAGACCACTTTGTTGCGCTGCATTGCGGGCCTTGAACGCGCAGAGGGTTCGTTGCAGGTGAACGGCGAAACATGGCAGGATAAGTCGATTTTTTTGCCTACGCATCGCCGCCCGCTGGGTTATGTGTTTCAGGAAGCCAGTCTGTTTACGCATTTGTCGGTACGTGCCAATCTGGAATACGGCTTGAAGCGCACGCCGCTCACCGAACGAAAAGTGCCGCTGGAGCAGGTGGTTGAATGGCTGGGCTTAAGTCAACTTATCGGACGCGGCGATCCGGCCAAACTATCAGGCGGAGAACGTCAGCGCATCGCCATCGGTCGCGCCTTGTTGACCAGTCCGCGCATTTTGTTGATGGACGAGCCCTTGTCCGCGCTCGATATCAGTAGCCGGCAGGAAATATTACCGTATCTGGAGCGCCTGCACCGCGAACTGAATATCCCGGTGCTGTATGTGAGTCATGCGATGGGTGAAGTGGCGCGTCTGGCCGATCATCTGGTGCTGCTGGAAAAGGGGCGCGTTATTGCCAGCGGCAAACTGGCTGAGGTGCTGGCGCGGCTGGATTTGCCGATTGCGCATTTCGACGATGCGGGCGCGGTGATTGAGGCCGCGGTAGCGCAACACGATGAGAAATATCATCTTACCCGGCTGGATTTTCCCGGTGGCAGTGTGTGGGTGGGCAAGCTTGCGCAATCGTTCGGCATCCGGATTCGCGTCCGCGTGCTGGCGCGCGATGTGAGCATTGCAACGCAACGGCCGCAAGGTTCAAGCATTAGCAACATTCTGGCTGCGCGAATTCTTGAGATATGCGATGAGGGTTCAGATAAAGTGCTGGTTAAAATGGCGATCGGCGAATTTGAGTTGCTGTCGCGCATCACGCGCCGTTCGCGGGATTTGCTTGAGCTTAAGGCGGGCATGGCAGTTTTTGCGCAGCTTAAAAGCGTGGCGCTGATGGCATGATGAATATACAAATGAACAGTATGACGGATGCATGCGCTCATGCTATTGCTGACTGACGATGTGTCTTGCGGAGATTTAACCACCGAAACCTCCGGTATCGGGCAACAAGCGGCCTGTCTGAAATTTCCTACCCGTCAGGAGATGGTCGTGTGTGCGATAAAAGAAGCGTCGCGTCTGTTTGTCTTGAATGGCGCGACGGTCGAGGTCCGGGGACATTCCGGGCAGCAGGTGGACAGGAATAGGCTCCTGCTGGTGGCGCGGGGTTCGGCACAAGTGTTGCACCGGGTATGGAAAACGGCTCAGTTGCCGGTGGAATGGGCGTGAAGGCCGGAGGGGCTATCATGCACAGACTGGGGTTGTCGGAATCAATGCTGTTGTTCGCTGAACACCGTTTATTTCTTGATGAAACACCCGCCATGACGGTGACAAGATTCAGGCGCAGGCAACCTGAAAAGAAACTGGTGGTGGAAATTGCGAATATTGAAGAGGCAATGCTCTGGGCTGACGCTGAACTATTGCAACGGGAGAAATTTACACCTGCTAACGTGGCAGCTTGTCGCGCATTTCTGGATCAACGCGGGCTCCATCCTGTCCTTGCGGCAGCAGGCGGTATTCATGCCGGCAATGCCGCAGATTCTGTGCACGCCGGGGCGGATATGCTGGTGACGTCAGCGCCATATATCGCTTCGCCCCTCGATGTGCTGGTGAATTTTTTTAAGCCGGCAATGGGCCGACTTTTCGCGCAGGTGGCAACGGTGCTTCAGCGACAGCGGCCAGCACGGTGGCCTCGGATAACGGTAGACCGAACAAATCCCCCGTCAACGAACCGGTGCGCGCAATCGGCATCATGGGGTGGTGTGTCAGATGGACGGCCACGGCTTTGATGTGGGCGCTGTACCGGCGCAGAAACGTCGTCGGGAAACGTGCTACGGCAAGCATGGCCGCAACGACAACGGGTTTCCAGAACCTGATGTTCAGTGACTTCAAAGTGCATCGGCGGAATATCAAATACCTGGCGTGTTTCGACTACCATACCCCAGCGGATGCTGGCAGGCGGCACAGTTCGTGGGTGGACGATGTTGCTCGATATGTGTGCGACTTGCTTTAGTGTATGGCCTTTATGCCCCATCTGCCCGCCATTCGGATTTTACCCTGCAACGCGCAGCGATTTCGGCTTGTTGAGTCCGTCAGACGACGGTGGCTTACTGGAATGATGACTGTTCAGTGCCAGGCGACCTTCAAGTTCTGCGACCTTGGCCGTGAGAATCTCAACCTGCGCGACTTGTCCTGTTAGTGCAGATGACAGTGCGCAAAAGCTAGGCTGATCTATAATGCGACTTTAAAGATCGTCCTGTCAGCAAGCAGATTCGTAGATTGCGTTGTGATCAGGCCAGAAATTACAAAGGAGATTATAGAATGGCAGTAGCAGAAAAAAAAGAAGCATGGCTGAATTATTTGGCATTGACGACAGTGATATTTGCGGTATGTGCGACCTTGTCAACATTCAAAGGAGGTGGATTTTCTACCCGTTCTGTGATGAGTCAGTCGCAGGCATCTGATGCTTGGGCTTTTTTTCAGGCAAAAGCCATAAAATCATATATTTATCAGATGCAAAAGGAGTCGCTCGAACTAAAGTTACTCGAATTGCCAAAATCTACTCCGGAAGCCGTCGCCAATGGTTATAAAGGAAAAATTTCCGATTACAAAAACAAGATTGCAAAGTACGATCAGGAAAAGACCGATATACAGGAAAAAGCCAAGCTGTTGGAGGTGGTTCGAGATGAGTCTCAAAAACACTCCCAAGTTTTCGGTATGGCGGTTATTTTCTTGCAAATTGCAATTTTGCTGTCATCTATAGCTGGATTGTTAAAAAAGAAAATGGTTTGGTATGGTGGTATGGCAACTGGCTTGATAGGGATAGTCTATTTTGTTGATGGATTTTTCTTGTTTTTATAATCGAGACCGGTACGGGTTAACCAAACTCGCAGGCGTATCAATTAGCAGTTACCATCCACAAACTTTCAATGCTTGATGAGTGAGCATCACCCCACAAGGGGGGGCTCACGAAACGGAAAAATAGCATGCTAACGATTTTGCATAGGCGATTATGCGTTCTTGATGGAGTAGTTTCTTTCACAAAAATTTCATTCTCGCCAATCGTATTGGTTAAGTCATCAAATTTTCGGTCACCTGCTTTGCAGGCGTAACGCTGGCGATCCGGCGGGGTTTCATCCTTATCCTGCCTGATAATTCTACTGAATTGCAACGCGGACAGCAAATCCCCTCTGGCCAACGCAGCGCGCGAATGGTTTCACAACCTTTCGAACTGTTTACCAACGGAGGAATCGCAATAATCATACTTTAGGTGAAGTCGTCGTTGCATAATCAGACGTTCTACCAAACTTCTGAGCAACTCCCTGAAATACATCAAGAGCCATTATCCATTGCTTATCTTTTAGCACTAGATTAAAACGTATAGGCCATTTGGCATGTTGTTTCGATGTTTAAAAGCCATTATTGTTCGTTGCAGGCAAGCAGCATCAAGATTTCGGCAAGCCGTCTCAAGAGTCAGGAAATCTACGCCTTGTACCCGGTGCCTGTCTCTCCGTACTTTGTATC
>Ga0316230_1001466_pt1 | contig 24402 bp, 19 predicted proteins | sample TBH18025metaG_FD_206004 | JGI IMG/M metagenome (GOLD analysis project Ga0316230, IMG submission 206004) | Freshwater microbial communities from Trout Bog Lake, Wisconsin, USA - TBH18025 | ecosystem: Environmental > Aquatic > Freshwater > Lake > Hypolimnion/Profundal zone | place: USA: Wisconsin...
AAAAAACTAGAATGGATCCATTGCTGGCTGAAAGAGTCGGGACGGGATGGTGCATTCTTTGAGCGCGTCGTAGCCCACCGGCCGGATCGGGAGAGGCGATGGACCAGGGGGAGGGCATGGCGGAGTCTCTCAACGAATAATCTATTATTTTTTAGTTTTTTGAAGAGGTCGCCCCTGTCGGCTCCAGGCATAACTAAACCCGTTGGATGCCCAACTCGGAAACGACCCAGAATTATGAATGTGACATAGGCAAGAAAGGTTCCAGGCGGCCATCGCGGGGTACGCCAAAGCGCCCGGAATGGTCGGTTCCGGGTTGCTTTGATGGCCATGCAACCATCAAAAGTTGGATGCACCGTCCTCTACAGCCAGGGCGCCTCCGCCTCGCGGCGCTGTTCGAAGGCCTCCACTCCAGCGATGCCGCGCAGGGTCTGCTCGATCTCGTCCAGGCCCTCCAGCAGGATGCCGCGAGCCCAGGGGTCGGTGCGGAACGGGTACTCCGCGGCGCCGGCCCGGATCCGCTGGGCGGTCAGGTCCACTTCCAGTTCCCCCACATGGATCGCCAGGGCGGCCACGGCTTCCGGGGTCACCACGGCGGGCAGGATGCCGTTCTTGACCGCGTTGGTGGCGAAGATGTCGGCGAAGGACGGCGCCAGGACGGCGCGGATGCCGAAATCCAGCAGCGCCCAGGGGGCGTGCTCGCGGCTGGAGCCGCAGCCGAAGTTGGCGCCGGCCAGCAGGAAGCTCGCGCTGCGCCCGGGTTCGCGGTTGAGCACGAAGCCGGGATCCTCGCTGCCGTCCTCCCGGTAGCGCAGGTCGTGGAACAGGTGCCGGCCCAGGCCGCGGCGGTGGATGGTCTTGAGGAACTGCTTGGGGATGATGAGATCGGTGTTCAGGTTGTCCTGGAGCATGGCGGCGGCCAGGCCGGTCTGTATCGTGAAAGGCTGCATGGCACGCTCCTAGAGGAATTCCCGCACGTCGGTGAGGCAGCCGCGCACCGCGGCGGCGGCGGCCATGGCCGGGGAGACCAGGTGGGTGCGCCCCAGCCGCCCCTGGCGGCCTTCGAAGTTCCGGTTGCTGGTGCTGGCGCAGCGCTCGCCCGGCTGCAGCTGGTCGTCGTTCATGCCCAGGCACATGGAGCATCCGGGCTCGCGCCACTCGCAACCGGCGGCCAGGAACACGGCGTCCAGCCCTTCGGTCTCCGCCTGGGCCTTGACCAGGCCGCTGCCGGGCACCACCAGCACCTTCACGCCGGGGGCGACCCGCCGGCCTTTCAGCACGCCGGCGGCTTCACGCAGATCCTCGATCCGGCCGTTGGTGCAGGAGCCGATGAAGACGACATCCACGGGCAGGCCTTGCAGGACCTGGCCTTGCGCGAGACCCATGTAGGCCAGGGCCTGCTCCAGCGCGGCCGCCGCCTCCGGGCCGGCGGCCTCGGCCAGGCGCGGGGCGCGCCCCGTGATGGGGGCCACGGCTTCGGGGTTGGTGCCCCAGGTGACCTGGGGCTCCAGGCTTTCCACCTCGATCACCAGTTCCCGGTCGAACACGGCGTCGGCGTCGCTGGCCAGGCCGCGCCAGGCGGCGACCGCCCGGTCCCACAGGGCGCCCGCCGGGGCCATGGGGCGGCCCTTCAGGTAGGCGAAGGTCACCTCGTCCGGGGCCACCAGGCCGGTGCGGGCGCCGGCTTCGATGGCCATGTTGCAGAGGGTCATCCGGGCTTCCATGCTCATGGCGCGCACGGTGCCGCCGGCGAATTCCAGGGCGCAGCCGGTGCCGCCGGCTGTACCGATCCGGCCGATGATGTGCAGGATCAGGTCCTTGGCCCCCACCCCCTTGGGCAGCGCGCCTTCGCAGCGGATGCGGAAGTTGCGGGCCCGCTTCTGCACCAGGGTCTGGGTGGCCAGGACGTGCTCCACTTCGCTGGTGCCGATGCCGAAGGCCAGCGCGCCGAACGCGCCGTGGGTGCTGGTGTGGCTGTCGCCGCAGACGATGGTGGCGCCGGGCAGGGTGAAGCCCTGCTCGGGGCCGATGATGTGGACGATGCCCTGGCGCGGATCCAGCAATGGGATGTAGGGCACCCGGAAGGCCGGCTCCTGGCAGTTCTGTTCCAGGGTCTCCACCTGCAGGCGGCTGGTGGGGTCCTTGATGCCGGACCGGCGGTCGCGGGTGGAGACGTTGTGGTCCACCACGGCCAGGGCGGCCTGGGGCCGGCGCACCGGGCGCCCGGCCAGGGCCAGCCCTTCGAAGGCCTGGGGGCTGGTCACTTCGTGCACCAGGTGGCGGTCGATGTAGAGCAGCGCGGCGCCGCCCTCCCGCGCTTCCACCACGTGGCTGTCCCAGAGTTTGTCGTACAGGGTGCGCGCGCTCATGCTGATACTCCGTAACCTTCGTTGGCGAAACTCTGGCGGATCGCCTCGCCCATGGCCCGGGTGCCCACCCGGGCCGGCTGGCAGACCAGGTCGGCGGTGCCGAAGCCGTGGGTCAGGGTGGCGCCGATGGCCGCCTCCAGGGCGTCGGCCTCGGCGCCCAGGCCCAGGCTGTGGCGCAGCAGCATGGCCGCGCTGGCGATGGCGCCGACCGGGTTGGCCAGATCGCGCCCGGCCAGGTCCGGCGCCGAGCCGTGCACTGGCTCGTAGAGACCCACCGGGCCGCCCAGGCTGGCGCTGGGCAGCATGCCCAGGCTGCCGGTGAGGGCGCCGGCCTCGTCGCTGAGGATGTCGCCGAACAGGTTGTCGGTGAGCACCACGTCGAAGCTGCCGGGCCGGGTGACCAGGGCCATGGCGCAAGCGTCGACGTACAGATGGTCCAGGGCCACGTCCGGGTACTCCGCGGCCACCTCGATCACCACCCGGCGCCAGAGCTGGCTGGATTCCAGCACGTTGGCCTTGTCCACGCTGGTGACCTTGCGGCGCCGGAGCCGGGCCAGGTCGAAGGCGTACTTGGCGACCCGCCGCACTTCGGACCGGCTGTAGGCGAGGGTGTTCACCCCGCGCTCGGCATCCAGGCCACGCGGTTCGCCGAAATACAAGCCACCGGCCAGTTCCCGCACGAACACCAGATCGGTGCCGCGCACCACGTCCTCCTTCAGGGGCGAGGAGCTGGCCAGGGAGGGATGCAGCCGGGCCGGGCGCAGGTTGGCGTAGGCGCCCAGGCCCTGGCGCAGGGCCAGCAGGCCGCTTTCCGGCTTGAGCCCGGAGGGTTGCTTGTCGTGCCGGGGATCGCCCACCGCGCCCAGCAGCACCGCGTCGGCAGCCAGGCAGGCCGCCAGGGTGGCCGGGGGCAGCGGCACGCCGAAGGCGTCCAGGGCATAGCCGCCCACCGGGTGGCTGTCGAAGACGAATTCGTGGCCGTGGGTCCGGGCCACCTGGCCCAGGCAGGCGACGGCTTCACGGATCACTTCCGGCCCGATGCCGTCACCGGGCAGCACTGCGATGCGCGCGCGCATGATGGCTCCTAAGCGTTGACGATGGGTTCGGTGGCGGCGCGGATCCGCTGGATCACCTTGTTGACGGCCTTGAGGTAGGCCAGCGCGCTGCTGCCGACGATGTCGGTGCTGGCCGCCTTGCCGGAGAAGGTGCCTTCGGGGAACTTGACCCGCAGGAACACTTCGCCCAGGGCGTCGGCGCCGCCGGTGACCGAGGCCAGCCGGTAGTCCAGCAGTTCGCCCTGGAAGCCGGTGATCCGGTTGATCGCCTCGAACACGGCGTTCACGGGGCCGTCTCCGGAGGAGGTCTCGGTGATCTCCTTCTCGCCGTCGAACAGGATCACCAGGGCGGTGGCGACCGAATGGGTGCCGGCCGTGGCCTGGACCGCGCGCAGCTGGTAGGTCTCGGCGCCGTCGGTGAGGCCGTCGTTGACCAGCGCCACCAGGTCCTCGTCGAAGATCTCCTTCTTCTGATCGGCCAGCCGGGTGAACAGGAGGTAGGCCTGGGCCAGCTTCTCGGGCTCCAGTTCGAAACCCAGCTCCCGGAAGCGCTGGTCCAGGGCATGGCGCCCGCTGTGCTTGCCCAGCACCAGGCTGGAGGTCTTCACCCCAACGCTTTCGGGGGTCATGATCTCGTAGGTGGTGGGGCTGGCCATGACGCCGTGCTGGTGGATGCCGGCCTCGTGGGCGAAGGCGTTCTTGCCGACCACGGCCTTGTTCGGCTGCACCTGCACCCCGGTGATGTTGCTGAGCAGCTGGCTGGTGCGGTAGATCTCCGGGGTGAGCACCCGGGAATCGAAGCCCAGCCGGTCGCGCCGCACCCGCAGGGCCATGACCAACTCCTCCAGGGAGGCGTTGCCGGCCCGTTCGCCGATGCCGTTGATGGTGCACTCCACCTGGCGCGCGCCGGCCTCGATGGCGGCCAGGCTGTTGGCCACGGCCAGGCCCAGGTCGTTGTGGCAGTGCACGCTGAGCACGGCCCGTTCCAGGGCCGGCACCCGCTGGCGCAGGGCTTTCAGGAGCTCGGTGTACTCGCCCGGCACGGTGTAGCCCACGGTGTCCGGGATGTTGATCACCGTGGCGCCCTCCTCCAGGGCCACCGCCACCACCTCGCAGAGGAAGTCCAGGTCGCTGCGGGTGGCGTCCTCGGCGCTGAACTCCACGTCCCCGGTGTGCCCCTTGGCCCGGCGCACGGCCTCCCGGGCCATCACCAGCACCTCGTCGCGACGCTTCTGCAGCTTGAACTTCATGTGGATGTCGGAGGTGGCGAGGAAGGTGTGGATGCGCGGGCGGGCAGCCTCGCGGATGGCCTCCCAGGCCCGGTCGATGTCCGCCGGGAGGCTGCGGCACAGGGCGGCGATGACCGGACCCCGCACTTCCCGGGCCACCATCTGCACGGCGGCGAAATCATCCAGGCTGGCCACCGGGAAGCCGGCTTCGATCACGTCCACCTTGAGCGCCGCCAGCTGGTGGGCGAACCGCAGCTTCTCCCTGGGCTGCATGGTGCAGCCGGGGCTCTGTTCGCCGTCGCGCAGGGTGGTGTCGAAGATGGAGATGAATTCCGGGTCTCGCTGCATGGTGCCGGGTCCTCTCTGAGTTGGATACCCAGTGGGCCTTGCCCGCCGCGGAGTGTCCACGTCTATTGTTCTTTTTTAGACCCCCATAAGCGGGCCCAATGGTTCAGGACAATTCCGGCATGGCGAACCCGGCCTCCAGCAGGTCCTCCACCAGCGCCCGGGTCTGGGTCTCAGGCAGCGGGACCAGGGGCGGGCGCACGGTCTTCCAGGCGGGATCCTGGGCGAAGTGGGCGACCACCGCCTTGACCGCCGGGACCAGGGGGCCGTGCGACTGGAGGCTGGTCCGCACCCGGTCGGCGCCGGCCTGCAGGGCCTCGGCTCCGGGTTCGCGCCAGCGCCGGAACAGCTGGTCCAGGGCGCCGGGGTTGACGTTGGCGCTGGCGGTGATGCAGCCGGCGCCGCCGGAGCGCAGGGCGCGCAGCAGGAAGACCTCGCTGCCGACGAACACCTCCAGGCCCTGGGCGGCCAGGCCCAGCAGGGCCTCGGAGTGCGCCCAGTCGCCGCCGCTGTCCTTCACCCCGGCGATGGTGCCGGGATAGGCCTTGAGCAGGCGCTCCACCAGGCCGATGGGCAGGGGCACGCCGGTGAACGGCGGGATGTGGTAGAGGTAGATCCGCAGCCTGGCGTCGCCCACCCGCTGGATCACTTCGGAATAGCTGGCGAACAGCCCCTCCTCGGAGACGCCCTTGTAGTAGAACGGCGGCAGCATCAGCACGCCGGAGCAGCCCAGGGCCGCGGCGTGGGCCGACAGGGCGGCGGTTTCCGTCAGGGCGCAGCAGCCGGTGCCCGGGAGCAGCCGGGCCGGATCCAACCCCGAGGCCACCAGACCCTCCAGCAGGTCCTTGCGCTCGTCCAGGCCCAGGGAGGTGGCTTCGCTGGTGGTGCCGAACGGCGCGAGGCCGGCGCAGCCGTGCGCCAGCAGCCAGGCGCAATGGCGCTGGAAGCGGACCGGATCCGGGGCGAGGCCGGGGGTGAAGGGGGTGATGACCGGGGCGAGGACCCCGCGCAGGGGCGTCATGGCCAGGCCTGGACCTGGTCCCGGCCCGAGGATTTGGCCAGGTAGAGCGCCTGGTCGGCCTTCAGCAGCAGTTCGGCCGGGGTCGCCGAGGCCTCCGGGATCTGCGAGGAGACCCCCATGCTGACCGTGACGCAGGGCCCGACCTTGGAGTCGCCGTGGGCCAGGTGCAGGTCGTGCACCCGCTTGCGCATGCGCTCGGCGATCAGGCGCGCGCCGGCGGGGTCGGTGCCGGAGAGCACGGCCACGAACTCCTCGCCCCCGTAACGGGACACCAGGTCGCTGGCGCGGTTGACCAGCTGGAGCGACTGGGCGATCCGCTTCAGGCACTCGTCGCCGGCCAGGTGGCCGTGGCGGTCGTTGTAGGCCTTGAAGAAGTCCACGTCGATCATGATCAGGGTGATCCACTTCTTTTCGCGCCAGGCCCGGCGCCATTCCAGATCGTAGAAATGCTCGAAGTAGCGCCGGTTCGGGATGGCGGTGAGGCCGTCGTAGTTGGAGATCCGCTCCAGCTGCGAATTCACCAGCTCCAGCTGGCGGGTGCGCTCCTGCAGGGCGGCGTTGGCCTGCAGCACCTGGGCCTGGGCCTGCTTGATGTCCGAGATGTCGCGGTAGATGGCGTAGCAGGCCACCCGCTCGCCCTTGACCACGATGGGCGAAGCCGCCACGGACACGTCGATGGTGCTGCCGTCCTTGCGCCGGCGCTTGGCCTCGATACTGAACCGGCCGCCCCTCATCACTTCGCCGGTCAGCCGGACGCCTTCTTCACGGGTCTCCGGGCCTTGGATCAGGTCGTCGATGTCCCGTCCCATGATCTCCCCGGCCGGGTAGCCGAACATCCGGCAGAACTCACTGTTGTGCAGGGTGATGTGGCCCTGGAGGTCGAGCATGACGATGCCCTCGGCGGCGGTCTCCACCAGCTGCTCCAGGTAGGCCTTCTCCAGTTGCAGGGCCTCCTCCGCCTGCTTGCGGTCGGAGATGTCCCGATAGAGGCCGTAGACCGCCACCTGCTGGTCGTGGGTGATGATCGGCACGCCGAGGATGGAAACCTGGATGGCCGAGCCGTCCTTGCACCGGCGCACGGTCTCCCGGGCGATCTTCTGGCCGTGGGCCACGCAGTCGGTGATCGCCATGGCCTCCAGCAGGCAGGGGCCCGTCGCGATCAGGTCGTCCACCAGGTGGCCGACCGCCTCGTGGCTTGCATAGCCGAACATGCGGGTGAACTCGGCATTGACCCGCAGGATCCGCCCGGTGTTGTCGGCAATGACGATCGCCTCGGGCACCTCGTTGTAGAGGTTCTCGAAATATTCCTTGCCGAGGAAGGCAGCTCTCCGCAAGGGAGGGCTTTTGGGTTTGACCGTCAAGGGATTCTCCGAACGGATTCAGATGGTTTTTGGCATTGTAGCCGCTTCCGCGCGGCAGGCGGCGCGGAACCTTCCGCCGAATCCATCCCGTCGTCGAAGGCCTATTCCGGCAGGGCCAGGACGGCGCCCCGGCTGGCGCTGGTCACCAGGTGGGCGTAGCGGCCCAGCCAGCCCTTGGTGATCTTGGCGGGGGGGCGCACCCAGTCCTGGCGCCGGCGGGCCAGTTCGGCCGGATCCACCAGCACGTCCAGGGTCCGGGCCGGGATATCGATGCGGATCCGGTCGCCGTTGCGCACCAGGCCGATGGGCCCGCCCTCCATGGCCTCGGGGCTGACGTGGCCGATGCACAGGCCGGCGGTGCCGCCGGAGAACCGGCCGTCGGTGATCAGCGCCACCGACTTGCCCAGCCCCTGCCCCTTGATCATGGAGGTGGGGGAAAGCATCTCCGGCATGCCGGGGCCGCCCTTGGGGCCTTCGTAGCGGATGATCACCACCTGGCCGGGCACCACCTGGCGCAGGGCCAGGGCGGCCAGGACCTCGTCCTGGCTTTCGAAGATCACCGCCGGGCCCTCGAACTGCAGGCAGCTGGGGTCCACCCCGGCGCTCTTGACGATGCTGCCCTGGGGGGCGATGTTGCCGAACAGCACGCACAGCCCGCCGTCGGCGCTGAAGGGCGCTTCCAGGGTGCGGATGATGACCGGATCCTTGATCGCGGCGCCCTCGATGACCTGGCCCAGGGTGCCGCCGGTGGCGGTCATGGCGTCCAGGTGCAGCAGGCCCGGCTTGCGCGCCAGCTCGTTCAGGATGGCGCTGATGCCGCCGGCCCGGTCCACGTCCTGGATGTGCACGTTGGGCAGCGAGGGCGACACCTTGCAGATGCAGGGGGTGGCGGCCGAGATCCGGTTCAGCCGCTCCAGCGGGAAGTCCAGGCCCGCCTCATGGGCGATGGCCAGGGCGTGCAGCACGGTGTTGGTGGAGCCGCCCATGGCCACGTCCAGGGCGAAAGCGTTGTCCAGCCCTTCCATGGTCACCATGTCCCGGGGCTTCAGGTCGCGCCGCAATAGTTCCAGGATCTGCCGTCCGGCGACCTTGGCCAGTTCCACCCGCCGGGGATCGACGGCGGGGATGGTGCCGTTGCCGGGCAGGCCCAGGCCGATGGCCTCGAGCAGGCAGTTCATGGAGTTGGCGGTGAACATGCCGGAACAGGAGCCGCAGGTGGGGCAGGCGTTGGCCTCGAGCTGGGCCAGTTCCGCCTCGGTCATCTCGCCGCTCTGCACCTTGCCGACGCCTTCGAACACGGTGATCAGGTCGCTGGAGCCGCCGTCGAGGCCCTTGCCGGCCAGCATCGGCCCGCCGGTGACGAAGATGGTCGGCACGTTCACCCGCACGGCGCCCATGATCATGCCCGGGGTGATCTTGTCGCAGTTGGAGATGCAGATGAGGGCATCGAAGCAGTGGGCGTTGGTCATGGTCTCCACCGCGTCGGCGATCAGCTCGCGCGAGGGGAGCGAATAGCGCATGCCCAGGTGGCCCATGGCGATGCCGTCGTCCACGGCGATGGTGTTGAACTCGAATGGCACCCCGCCGGCTTCCCGCACCGCCTGCTTCACCACGGCGGCGAACTCATGCAGGTGGGTGTGGCCCGGCACGATGTCTGTGTAGGAGTTGGCGATACCAATAAAAGGTTTGGCGAAATCACCATCCTTCAGGCCGGTGGCCCGCAACAGGCTCCGGTGCCCGGCGCGTTCGATGCCCTGCTTCACGGTGTCAGATCGCATGGGAAGCTCCTGAAATTCATCCTATCCCGGTTCATGGCCGGTCTTGGCCAGGATGACAATCGGCGAATCGAGCTATTTGTTTTGCCTATCGTCCATGACTTCCCTTGACAGTTTTCCGGCGTACTCCTACAAATGGACGCATGACGTTTCCGCACCAGACTTCCGCTCCCTGGGTTGGCTCAGCCAACCGGGCAGAGTTGACGGTGCTGACGTCCCTGCTATCCAGCGCTCTGCTGGTAGTCCTGGGCTTTGTGGCCATTATTATTGGCCACGGGGCGGGGGCGATTTAGGCAGAAGACCTGAACTTCCCACCGCCCCGCACCCCAAAGGTCGCGGGGCTTTTTCGTTATACCGGGCCGGCCAGGAACCCGCTCACCCTTGTTGCTCCCCCCATGAACCCAATCCCCATGACCTGCTGATCCAGGCCACAGGATTCTTGTATCGGAAAACGACATTGGAACAATCTGGCGCAACCATTCTCTGGGAATGCCTTCAACGGGAGGGCGTGGAGGTCATCTTCGGCTATCCCGGCGGGGCGATCCTGCCCGTCTACAACGCCCTGGTCAATTCCACCGTGCACCACGTCCTGGCCCGGCACGAGCAGGGCGCGGCGCACATGGCGGACGGCTACGCCCGGGCCTCCGGCAAGGTCGGCGTGGTGCTCTGCACCTCCGGCCCCGGCGCCACCAACCTGGTGACCGGGCTGGCCACGGCCATGATGGATTCGGTGCCGATGGTGGCCATCACCGGCCAGGTCTCGTCTTCCCTGCTGGGCTCGGACGCCTTCCAGGAGGTGGACGTCACCGGCGTGACCCTGCCCATCACCAAGCACAACTATCTGGTGCAGCGTCCGGAGCAGATCGCCCCGGCCATCCGCGAGGCCTTCGCCCTGGCGCAAAGCGGCCGGCCAGGCCCGGTGCTGGTGGACATCACCAAGGACGCCCAGCTGGCCAGCACGGTGCTGGACTGGGAGGCCGCGGTGCCCAGCCGGCACCTGCGCCACCTGCCGCCGGAAGTGCCCAAGGCCCAGCTGGACCAGGCGCTGTCCATGATCCGGGCCAGCCACCGGCCGCTCATCCTGGCCGGGCACGGGGTGGAACTTTCCGGCGCCAGCCCGGCCTTGCTGCAGTTCGCCGAAACGGCGCGGATCCCGGTGGCCTGCACCCTCCTGGGCCTGAGCAGCTTCCCGGCCGGGCACCCGCTGTTCCTCGGCTTCATGGGCATGCACGGCTCGCCCTGGACCAACCTGGCCATCCAGGAGGCGGACCTGATCCTGGCCTTCGGCATGCGCTTCGACGACCGGGTGACCGGCGACCCTTCCACCTTCGCGCCGCACGCCACCAAGATCCACGTGGAGATCGACCGGGCCGAGGTGGGCAAGATCATCCAGGTGGACCTGGCCCTGCAGGGCGATCTGCGCAACGTCCTTGAACGGCTCCAGCCGGACCTGACGGCCGTCCCCTCGGAACCCTGGCTGGCCCGGCTGGAGACGCTGAAGGGCCCGCACAGCGACCTGACGGTGGAACCCTGGCCGCCGCTGCCGACCGGCGCCGGCCTCGGCCCGATCGAGGTGCTCCGGACCTTGTTCCAGGCGGCTCCGGATGCGGTCTGGGTGACCGACGTGGGCCAGCACCAGATGTGGGAGGCCCAGGTCATGCGCCACGCCAAGCCGCGCACCCTGATCACCTCCGGCGGCCTGGGCACCATGGGGTTCGCCCTGCCCGCGGCCATCGGCGCCAAGCTGGCCCGCCCCGACGCCGAAGTCTGGGTGGTGGCCGGCGATGGCGGCATCCAGATGAATTCCCAGGAGTTCATGACCCTGGTCCAGGAGGGACTGAAGGTCAACGTGGCCGTGGTCAACAACGGCACCCTGGGCATGGTCCGGCAGTGGCAGACCCTGTTCTATGAAGACCGGCGCTCGGAGGTGGCCCTGGCCAACCCCGATTTCGTGCTGCTGGCCGAGGCCTACGGCATGAAAGGCCTGCGCGCCTCCACCCTGGAGGAGGCGGTCGCGGCGACCCGGCAGGCCCGGGAATGGCCGGGACCGGTATTGATCGATTTCGTCGTGGACCCGGAAGCCGCGGTCTACCCGCTGATCCCGCCCGGCGCCCGGATCCAGGACATGATCCACGAACCCAACCTTCCCACCCCTTCCCCGAGGTAACCCGATGTTCCGCATCCTGATCGCCACCACCGACAACGAGCCCGGGGTCCTGGACCGGGTCGCCTCCACCTTCCGCCGGCGCGGCTTCAACATCCACAGCCTCACCGTGAGCCCCACCCTGGATCCGCTGGTCAGCCGCATGACCCTGGTCACCGACATGAACGCCAATTCCCCGCGCAGCGCCAAGGCCTTCCTGGAGCGGCTGCTGAACGTGCACTCGGTGGTCGACCTCACCGAGGTCGCCTCGCTGGTGCGCGACGTGGCCATGCTGCGCGTGCGGGCCACCGCCGAGACCCGGCCGGCGCTGTTCCAGCTGGCCCAGATCTTCAATGCGGAAGTGCTCGACGTGGCCGCGGACAGCCTGGTGATGTCGGTCTGCGCCAGCCCGGACCGGGTCGACGCGCTGCTTGAATCATTGCGGCCGTACGGCCTGCTGGAGCTGGGCCGTTCCGGCGCGGTGGCCATGCAGCGGCGCACCGACGTCGCAGTCCCCCTCGCCACCGAAGACGTCGAAGACGTCGTCTCATTCTGATCCCAAAGGAGTCACCCCGATGACCAAGCTCTACTACGACAAGGACGCCGATCTGGCCCTCATCCGCGGCAAGAAGGTCGCGATCCTCGGCTACGGCTCCCAGGGCCACGCCCACGCCCAGAACCTGCGCGATTCCGGGGTGCAGGTGCGGGTCGGGCTGAAGGCCGGCTCCCGCTCCAGGGCCAAGGCCCTGGCCGACGGCTTCGACGTGCCGGAACCGCGCGCGGCCTGCGCCTGGGCCGACGCCATCATGGTGCTCACCCCGGACACCGGCCAGGCCGCCCTGTATGACGAGGCCATCGCCCCGGAGCTGAAGCCCGGCAAGACCCTCATGTTCGCCCATGGCTTCAACATCCGTTACGGCCTCATCATCGCCCCCGAGGGCGTGGACGTGAGCATGGTCGCCCCCAAGGGCCCCGGCCACCGGGTGCGCGAGGTCTACTCCGGCAACGGCGGCGTCCCGGCCCTGGTGGCCGTGCACCAGGATGCCTCGGGCCAGGCCAAGGCCGTGGCGCTCTCCTATGCCCGGGCCTTGGGCGCGACCCGGGCCGGCGTGCTGGAGACCACCTTCTCCGAGGAGACCGAGACCGACCTGTTCGGCGAGAAGGCCGTGCTGTGCGGCGGCGCTTCTGAACTGGTGAAGGCCGGCTTCGAGACCCTGGTGGAGGCCGGCTACCAGCCGGAGATCGCCTTCTTCGAATGCCTGCACGAGCTCAAGCTGATCGTCGACCTCATGCACCAGGGCGGGCTCAGCTACATGCGCTACTCGATCAGCGACACCGCCGAATACGGCGACTACACCGGCGGCCCGCGCATCATCACCGCCGAGACCCGCAAGGAGATGAAGAAGATCCTCCAGGAGATCCAGGACGGCAGCTACGCCAAGGCCTGGATCGAGGAGAACCGCAGCGGCCGCGCCTGGTTCGAGGGCCGCCGGCGCGAGGAGCGCGAAGGGCTGCTGGAAAAGGTCGGGCGCGAGCTGCGTTCCCGCATGCCGTTCCTGAACCCGGTCGACGTGGCCGACAAGACCAGCGCGTCCTAGGAGGCCCCATGTCCAAGCTGCGCATCTGGCACGAAGGCCGCCTGGTGGACCCCGGGTCGATCGCCGTGTCGCCGCTGGCGCCCGCGCTGCACTATGGCCTGGGCGTGTTCGAGGGCATCCGCGCCTACGACACCGCCGCGGGACCGGCCATCTTCCGGCTGGACGCGCACATGGCGCGCATGGCCAAGGGCGCCGAGGCCCTGGGCCTGGCCTTCGACCCGGAGGCCTGCGCCCAGGGCTGCCGGGCGGTGATGGACGACAGCGGCCTGCGGGACGCCTACATCCGGCCCCTGGCCTTCTTCGCCCAGGGCACCCTGGGCCTGGACGTGGACCAGCATACCGCCCACACCCTGGTGGCGGCCATCCCCTGGCAGAACCACCTGGGCGAAGCCGCGCTGGCCGGGGTGCGGGCCCAGTGCTCGCCCCTGCGGCGCAACGCGGCCAGGGCGATCCCGCCGCTCAAGCTCTGCGGCGGCTACGTCAACTCCATCCTGGCCAAGCGCGAGGCGGCCCGGGCCGGCTTCGAGGAGGCGATCTTCCAGGACGACCAGGGGTTCGTGGTGGAAGCCACGGGGGAGAACATCTTCCTGGTCAAGGCCGGACGCTTCACCGCCGTGGAACACCCGGACGCCCTCCCCGGCATCACCCGCGCTTCGCTGATCGAGCTGACCGGGGCGGTGTCCCGGCCGGTGCTGCTGGCCGAGCTGCTGGAGGCCGACGAGGTCTTCCTCACCGGCACCTCGGCCGAGGTGGCGCCGCTGCGCGCCCTGGGCGACCGCACCTGGCAGCCCGGCCCGGTCACGATCGAGCTGGCGGCCCATTACCAGGAGCTGGTGCACGGCCGGGTGGCGGAGCGCGGCGCCTGGCTCACCCCGGTCCAGGGCGCCGCTTGTCCAGCGTGAACCGCCCAGGCGGTGTATGGTGATGTGCTATGGAACTCTCTGAACTCGAAGTCCTCATCAGGCTCGCCCAGGAAGGCAGTTTCTCCCGGGCCGCCGAAAGCCTGCACCGCTCCCAGCCCGCCGTGAGCCAGGCGATCCGCCGCCTGGAGGACGAGGTCCAGGCCCAGCTCATGGACCGCACCTCGCGCAAGGTCGTGCTCACCGGCGCCGGCACCATCCTGCTGGGCTACGCCAAGCGCATGGTCCAGCTGCGCGAGGACGCCCTGCGGGCCCTGGAGGAGCTGCGCACCTGCCGGCGCGGCGTGCTGCGCCTGGCGGCCAACGAAAGCGTCTGCAACTACGTGCTGCCGCCCCTGCTGAAGGCCTACCGGCAGCGCTTCCCCGCGGTCAAGATCGAGGTCGTCCAGTGCCCCTCCAACGGCATCTCCAACCTGCTGGAGGAGCAGGACGTGGACTTCGGCTTCCTTTCCTTCACCCCGGTCCAGCACGATCTGGTCTCCCGGCTGCTGTTCCGGGACGAGCTGGCGCTGGTGGTCTACCCCGGCCACCCCCTGGCCAAATCCAAGTCCATCATCCTGCAGCAGCTGGGCAGCGAGAAGTTCGTCGCCCACATGGCCGAGACGCCCAGCCGCAAGCGCCTGCTGGACCTGTTCGCCCGGGAGGGGGTGCCGCTGGGGATCGTGATGGAGCTCTCCAGCCTGGAGACCATCAAGGACTTCGTCAAGGCGGGCGACGGCATCGCCATCCTGCCGCGCATGTGCTGCGCCCCGGAGTTGGCCGAAGGCGCGCTGTGCTCGCCCCAGGTGCGCGGCATGGCCATCGGCCGGGACATCCGGGTGGTCTACCCCAAGTCGCGCACCCACTCCCCCGCCGCCGCCGCCTTCCTGGGGCTGCTGGAGCGCCATTTCCCGACCCAGGAGCAGGCCGAGGCGGGGGCGTGATCGCTTCGAACTTTGCTTTGACCGGTCTCCCGTTCCCGGCTAACCTGAGCGCTACCTGAGGCACCATGACCTTCACCTTTACCTATACCTACGCCTACCGCCTTTTTACCGGCGGCGGAGTGGGTTTGGTGAAAGTTGGGGGCGCGCTCAGTTAGCCGATAACCCACCACGACATCCCACAAACCCGCCCGCCTCCCCTGGTGGACGGGTTTTTTGATACCCTCTCCACACCCCCTCGGGAGCGGGCGGCAAGCAACCGGAGCAACCCGCCATGGAACAACCCATCAACCAAACCGACCCGCTCGATCCCATCCGCAAGGAGATCGATGAGGCGGACCGTCAACTGATCCAGATCCTGGCCCGCCGCTTCGACGCCGTGAAGCGGGTGGGGTCGATCAAACGGGCCGAGGAGCAGCCGCTGCTCGACACCGAACGGGAACGCCGGGTCCAGGCCAGCTGGATCCAGGACGCCGAGGCCCTGGGCCTGGCGGCTCCGTTCGCCCGCCGGGTGCTCAAGGAGATCCTGAACCACTCCCGGCGCATGCAGGAATCGCTGATCGAGAACCGGCAGGGCCCGGGCCGGCGCATCCGCTGCGGCTACCAGGGCCAGCCCGGCTCCTACAGCGCCCTGGCGGCCTCGCACCTGCTGGCGTTCCGCTCCGGGGCCGAAAGCGCGATGGAAGGCTACCTTTCCTTCCAGGATGTGGGCAGGGCGCTGCTGAACGGTGACGTCGACTACGGTCTGCTGCCGGTGGAGAACAGCATCGGCGGCAGCATCGCCGACGTGAACCGGCTCATCTGCGACCACGCCCTGCACATCGTCGACGAGGAGGTCTGGCAGGTGGAGCACGTGCTGGCCGTGCCGCCCGGCATGGAGCTGGCCGACATCCGGGTGATCCGCAGCCACCCGGCCGCCCTGACCCAGTGCGAAACCTTCCTCTCCAGCATGGAGGACGTGCGCCGGGAGCCCTGGTCCGACACCGCCACCGCCGCCGAGTCGCTCAAGGAGGGCCCGGCCCGGGAGCGCCGCGACACCGCCGCCATCTGCTCGGAGGAGGCGGCCAGGCTGCACGGCCTGGACGTGCTCGCCCGTTCCCTGGCGGACCGGGAATGCAACGAGACCCGCTTCCTGCTGGTGGCCCGGGAGCCGGAGATGCCCGACCCGCGCCTGCACTGCAAGACCTCGATGCTGTTCCGGGTGAACCACCACGAAGGCGCCCTGGTGCACGCCCTGGAGGTGTTCGCCCAGGCCAAGGTCAACCTGACCCGGATCGAAAGCCGGCCCCAGCCGGACATGCCTTGGGAATACCTGTTCTTCGTGGACGTGGAAGGGCACATGGAAGCCCCCAACCTGGCCGGGGCCCTGGTCAAGCTGCGCTCCTGCTGTTCCCACCTGCGCATGCTGGGCTGCTACCCTTCCCGCACCCGCAAGCAGGACGGCCATCTGGACGCGGCGCCGGCGCCGGTGCCGGCCCTGGTGCGCCCGGAGCCCGTCTGCATCCGCGAGGTGCCGGCCGAGACCGCCCCGGTGGCCAAGCCGCACCCGGCGCGCAGCAGCGTGCGCATCGGCCCGGTCACCCTGGGGGAAGGGCGCTTCGTGCTGATTTCCGGCCCCTGCGCGGTGGAAAGCCTGGAGCAGATCGTCGACGCGGCCCGGATGGTGCGGGCCAACGGCGCCACCATGCTCCGGGGCGGCGCCTTCAAGCCGCGCACTTCGCCCCACGCCTTCCAGGGCCTGGGCCAGCAGGGCCTGGTCTACCTGCGCGAGGCGGGCCGCCAGTTCGAGCTGCCCACGGTCACCGAAGTGCTCACCATCGAGGACATTCCGGCGGTGATGGAATATGCCGACGTGCTCCAGGTGGGTGCCCGGAACATGCACAACTTCGCCCTGCTGAAGGAGCTGGGCAAGCTGGACAAGCCGATCATCCTCAAGCGCGGCATGAGCGCCACCATCAAGGAGTTCCTGCTGGCCGCGGAGTACCTGCTGAACGGCGGCAACCTGCAGGTGATCCTCTGCGAGCGCGGCATCCGCACCTTCGAGACCAGCACCCGGGCCACCCTGGACCTGAGTGCGGTGCCGGTGCTCAAGCGGCTCACCCACCTGCCGATCATCGTCGACCCGTCCCACGCCGCCGGCGACCGGGAGCTGGTGATCCCCCTGGCCCTGGCCGCCGCCGCCGCGGGCGCCGACGGCCTGATCGTCGAAGCCCACCCCCGGCCCGCCGAGGCGCTGTGCGACAAGGAGCAGGCGCTCAGCCCGGACGACCTGGAGCACATGGTGGCCGGGCTGAGGCCGATCGTGGCGGCGCAGGGGCGGGTGTGGTGAGAACAAGATAAATTGTTGTTAATTAGCCCCGAAGGGTTGCTGACCGCTTGGCCGGAAACCTTGGAGGAATGCCGCTAATCCAGGACATGAGGAGCCGTCGGCGCGTTTGGGCCTTGACCTGGGCGAGTGCAATGCCATGTTTAAATTATATTAATCCGGAGGATTGCTCCCATGGCCAAATACTCACCCCTCGCGTTCCTGCTCCTGGCCGGGATCGTGGCGGGTCCCGCCCAGGCGGCGAATCAGCGGTTCGGCAGAATCCGGATCGATGTTCCGGGCAGCTGGACCTTGAAGCTGCTGGACCGGGAAGAAGAAGCCGGCGGCACCTACAAATTCCCCTGGTATCAAAATGACCAGGTCGGCAGTTTTGCCCAGAACTTCAGTTGGGGAAAGCCGCTCAAGAGCCCGGCCGGGAGTTTCACCATCTGGCCCGCGGGCGGCACCGACGTCAAGCTGCTCAGCAGAACCGGCGAGGATTGCGAGCTCAAGGGCCGGACCGAATACCTGGTCGCCTTCGAATACGGGACCATCGGACTGAAGGCCTTCAACCATGTGTTCTACCTCTACGGCAAGGACAAGTCCGCCTTCCTCGTGAAGGTCGAAGCCAGGCTCACCGACCGGGGCAACGCCATGAACGTCAAACTCCTGGCCCAGGCCGACCACAGCGACACCAGCAAGAAATTCCAGTCCCGCAAGCACGACGCCTACCTGTTCCATGCGAACGGCACCCTGGTCAAAGCCGAAGACAATGACGGTTCTTCGGCCTACTCCATGTCGGTCAAGAAAAAATGACGCCACGCTGCAGAGCTGGCAGCATCAGGCCAGCAGCTGTTCCAGCATCCCGTCCCGGAACCGGTAGCGCTCAGGGAACAGGCCCACCGGCTCCAGCAGGTGGTTGAGCCGGCGCTGCACGGCCTCCCAGGGCAGCCAGGTCCGGCCGGCTTCCGTGTCCAGGCAGACCCGGTCCGCCTCCGGCAGCCAGGCTTCGCCCATCTCCCGGGACCAGACGGTGAAGCTGCCGGTCTGCCCGGTCGGGGTCTTCTCCAGGTGGAACGGCGCCACGGTGATGCTCCGGCCCAGGGAGCCGTGACGGCGGTCCAGCAGGAACTTCTGGTGGTTGTATTCGTCCTTGAGCCGGCGCTTCTGGATCCGCCCCAGCAGGGGCCGGAGCTCCTGCTCCTCCCGGGCCAGGAACGGCTCCCACAGGTAGTTGCGCAGGCGCAGGGGACAGCCGTTCAGGGAGCGGGGATCCTCGTTCAGGAATTCCAGCGCGCCCTCCAGGGCCCAGCGCAGGCCCAGGGGATCCTCGGAGCCCACCACCAGCAGGGTGTCCCGGTTGGGCAGCAGCACGACCGGATCGCCTTCCAGCGGCAGCCGCTGCAGGATGCCGGGCAGCAGCATGCGGCTGCCGTCCAGGTTGTCCTGCCAGGTGGAGCGGTAGCGCCCCGGCCCCATGCGCCGGAACCCTTCCTCGCCGCCCCTGGCCAGCAGGTTGCTGCGCGCCTTCTGCATCAGCCGGTCGAAATCGGCGTTCCAGCGGAGCAGGTCGGCGGCCTCCACGTCCAGTTCCTGGTCCGGCAGGTCCACCACCAGGCCCACCGCGAAACTGCCGGCCAGGGGCCGGAATTCCGCACCGGCCCGGCCGGTGCGCAGGGCCAGGGCCTCGTACTCGAACCTCGGCTGCACCTTCGGCACCAGCCAAGGCAGGGCCTCCGCCAGGGAGATCGGCCCTGTGGCCGCGGCGGGCGGCAGGATGGCGGAGAGCATGCGGTCCAGGTGGGTCTTGAGCCAGTCGCAACGCATGCCGTCCCTCCTGAAGACCAGTGTAAAGGGAAAAATATTTTCCTTTATATTATTTTTATGTGATCAGGAGGGCCTCCAGCAGCCAGGCCCTGGGGGTTTCCCTGAACCGGTAGCGCTCCGGAAACAGGCCGACCGGCTCCAGCAGCGGGCTCAGCCGTTCCTGCACCCGGGCCCAGGGCACCCAGGCCCTGCCCCGCTCCCCGCCCAGCACCCAGTCCAGGCGCACCCGGTCCGCCCGGGGCAGCCAGGCCTCGCCCATGGCCGGGGACCACAGGGTGAAGCTCGCGGGCTCCCCCGCGGGCGTCAGCGCCAGCTGCAGCGGCGCCACCGTGATGGCCTTGCCGGCCGCGCCATGGCGCAGGTCCAGCAGGGCCTTCTGGCGGGCGTACTCTTCCATGAGCCGGCGCAGTTCCACCTTGGACAGCAGCGGGCAGACCGGATGTTCGGCCCGGGCCTGGAACGGCCCCCATTGATAGTGGCTGAGCCGCAGCGGGCAGCCGTTCAGCGAACTGGGATCCTCGTCGAGGCATTCCAGCGCGCCCTCCAGGGCCCAGCGCAGCCCGGCCGGGTCCTCGGAACCCACCACGATGAGGGTGTCGCGGTTGGGCAGGAGCACCACCGGGTCACCGCTCAGCCGCAGCCGCTGCAGGATGCCGGGCAGGAGCATGCGGCTGCCGTCCAGGTTGTCCTGCCAGATGGAGCGGTAGCGCCCCGGCCCCTCCTGCTGGAAGCCCTCCTCGGCGCCCCGGTCCAGCAGGTTGGTGCGCGCCCGCTGCATCAGCCGGTCGAAGTCCACGTTCCAGGTTTCCAGCTGGGCGGCGTCCACGTCCACTTCCCGGTCCGGGAGGTCCAGCACCAGGCTCACGGCGAGGATGCCGGCCAGGGGCCGGAATACCGGGCCGGGACTGCCGGTGCGCAGATGCAGGGCCTCGTACAGGAACCGCGGCCGCACCTTGGGCAGCACGAAGGGCAGCGCCTGCTGCAGGGTGAGCGGCCTGCGTCCGGGCAGGGCCGGGGCGATGGCGGCGATCAGACGGTTCAGGCTGCTCTTGAGAAAGGACTCGGTCATGACCCACAAGTTAGGTAAAACAGGGCGGAAGACTCGTAAAAATGCCGATATTTCCGAACCGGGCGGCTTGCGTGCGGCAAATTCCCGGACATCATTTGCCTACGATGCCGATGCACAGCCGCCTTCCCCACCTCCCGCGCACGGCTCGCCGCCTGCTCTCGGCCCTGGCCGGCCTGGTTCTGCTCTATGCGGTCCTGGGCTTCCTGGTGGTTCCGGCCGTTGTCAAGGCCAGGCTGCCCGGCACCCTGTCCCGGCTCCTGGGCCGGGAGGTGGTCGTGGGCCGGGTGCGGCTGAACCCCTTCACCCTCGCCGCGACGGTGGAGGGGTTCGCGGTGAAGGAGCGGGACGGGAGCGACTTCCTGGGCTGGGACCGGCTCCGGGTGCGCCTGGGCCTGGCCACCCTGGTCTCCCGCACCGTGGCCTTCAGGACCATCGAACTGGTGCGCCCGTTCGGCCGGGTGACGGTGGAGCGGGGCGGCAGGCTCAACTACGCCGACATCCTGGAGCGCCTGGGCGGACCCGCGCCCGGCCCGTCCGGACCGCCCAGGAGCCTGCGGATCGACCGGCTCGCCATCCAGGAGGCCCAGGTCAAGTTCCTGGACCGGAGCCTGACGGAACCGTTCGCCACCACCCTGGGCCCGGTCTCCCTGGAGCTGAACGGCTTCAGCACCGGGCCCGGCAGCCGCAACCCCTACGTCTTCGACGGCCGCACCGAGGCGGGGGAGCAGTTCCACTGGACCGGCACCTTCTCGCTGGATCCCCTGGCCTCCCAGGGCAGCTTCCGGGTCGACCGGTTCCTGCTGCCCAAGTACCACCCGTTCTACGGCGACCAGGTCGCCTTCCGGGTGCTCGAGGGCACCGCTTCGGCCCGGGCCGGATACGTCTTCCAGTGGTCCGAAGGGCACCACGCCATGAAACTGCTGGACGGCTCCCTGGATCTGCAGGACCTCAAGCTGGCCCAGGGCCGGGCCCCCGAGGTGGAACTGGGCCGGGTCGAAGCCCGCGGCGTGGAGGCCGACCTGATCGGCCGTTCGGCGCAGATCGGCAACCTGGGCCTGCGGGACGGCCGGATCGCGGTCACCCGGGCCGGCAACGGCGACATCGACCTGGTGAAGATGCTCACCCCGAAGACCAAGCCCAGCCCCGAACCCGCCGCGCCCTTCAAGCTGGAGTTGAAGGAACTGCGGCTGCAGGGCTTCCGGGTGGCCTTCCAGGACCTGGCCATGGCGCGCCCGGTGCGCGCCCTGGCCGAGGATGTGGCGCTCACCCTCAAGGGCTTCTCGCTGGATCCCGCCGCCCGGGCGGAGCTGACCCTGGCCATGAAGCTGGACGGCGGCGCCAGCCTCAGCGCCGAAGGCACGGTGGCCCCGCTGCGTTCGGCGTTCGATCTGGCGGTGAAGCTCGACCGGCTGGGCCTGCCGGGGTTCGACCCGTACCTGGCTCCGGCCACCGACATCCGGCTGAACCGGGGGCTGCTCGGCCTGGACGGGCGGATGAGCGCGGACCCGGCCGGGCACCTGGCCTTCCGCGGCACCCTGCGCCTGGATGGCTTCGAGGCCGCCGACGGGGCCAAGGGCGAGCCGTTCCTGAGCTACCGGCGGCTGACCCTGTCCGGGCTGGAACTGCATACCAGCCCGGACACCGTCGCCATCGAGCGCATCGACCTGCTGGAACCGAGCCCGCGGCTGGTGGTGGCCCAGGACGGCAGCACCAACGTCAGCCGGGCGCTCAAACTCGAAGCGGCGCCGGCCGGCAAACCGCCGCTCTCGGCGGTGGGTGCCGCCCTGCCGCCCAGCCAGGGCCGGCCGCTCCGGCTGACCATCCAGCGGACCCGCATGGCCGCGGGCCGGCTCAGCTTCATCGACCGCAGCGTGGAGCCCAACGCGGCCCTGCTCATCACCGGCATGGAAGGCAGCGCCACCAGCCTGTCCACTGAACCCGACAGCCAGTCCGCGGTGGACTTCCGGGGTCTGGCCGGCGGGCTCGCCCCCATGCGCATCCAGGGCCGCGCCATGCCCCTGCGCAAAGACCAGGACACCGACGTCAGCATCACCATCCAGGCCTCGGAGCTGACCGATTTCAGCCCCTATGCCGGCAAGTTCCTGGGCTACACCATCCGCAAGGGCAAGCTGGACGTGGACGCCCACGTGGTGATCAAGCAGCGCAAGCTGGAGGCCCAGCTGAACAGCCGCCTGAACCAGTTCTACCTGGGCGAAAAGGTGCCGAGCCCGGACGCGGTCAAGGTCCCGGTGAAGCTGGCGCTGGCCATCCTGCGCGACCGCAAGGGCGTCATCGACCTGGAGCTGCCGGTGACGGGCGACCTGGACGATCCCGACCTGCACTACGGCCGGATCATCCTGCACGCGCTGCTCAACGTCATGGCCAAGGTGGCCGCCTCGCCCTTCACCCTGCTGGGGAAACTGGGCGGGGCCCAGGACCACGATCTCAGCTATGTGGCCTTCGCCGCCGGCAGCGCCGCGCCGGACCCGGTGGCGGTGACCAAGGCCCAGGCCCTGGCCAAGGCGCTGGAGGAGCGGCCGGAGCTGAGCCTGGAGGCCGAAGGCAGCGCCGATCCCGCGGCCGACGCCGCCGCCCTGAAGCAGCAGCGGCTCGAGCAGACCCTGCTGGGCCTGAAGCCCGCCCCGCCGGGTGCGAGCCTGACGCCGGAGGAACGCGGCCGATGCCTGCGGGTGGCCTTCGGGCGGGCCTTTCCCGGCGTCGCCCCGACCCCGGTGCCGCCGCCCGCGGAGATGGAGCAGCGCCTGCTGGGCACCTTTACGGTCAGCGCCGACGACCTGCGCCAGCTTGCCGCCGCGCGGGCCAAGGCCCTGATCGTACTGCTGCTGGAGGCCAAGGTGGACCCGGGCCGGCTGTTCGAGGTCAGCGGCGGCGAGCGCGCCGCCAAGGAGGCCGGCGGCAGGGTCTATTTCGGGCTAAAATAGCGGATGCCCAACGCCATCATCTTTGATCTGGACGGAACCCTCATCGACTCCCGGGCCGATCTGGCCCTGGCGGTGAACCTCACCCGTGCGGACCTGGGCCTGCCGGCCCTGCCCCAGACCCAGGTGGTGAGCTATGTGGGAGAAGGGGTGCGCTCGCTGCTCAGCCGCGCCATCCCCGAATTGCCGGACCGGCTGGAGGAGGCGCTGGCCATCAACCAGCGCCACTATCGCGCCCATCTGCTGGACCGGACCGTGCTGTACCCCGGGGTGGCGGCAGCGCTGGAAACCTTCCGGCAGCGCGGCAGCCGGCTCATGGTGGTGACCAACAAGCCGAGGGCCTTCACCGACCTCATCCTGGACGGGCTGGGCATCGGCCCGCTCATGGCGGCGGTGGTGGGCGGCGGCGACTGCCCCGCGCTCAAGCCGGATCCGGCGCCCCTGCTCCTGGCCCTGGAACAAGCCGGGGCCGCCATCGACGGGGCATGGATCGCCGGCGACCACTTCACCGACCTGGAAGCCGGCCGGCGCGCCGGGGTGCGGCGCTGTTTCTGCCGCTACGGCTTCGGTGACCCGGGCCGGGAATCCTGGGACCTGGCAGTGGACGAGCTCACCGAACTGGCGGCCTTCCTGACCTAGGGCTGGCCTACCCGACTAAAAACAGGCCTTTGCCCCGACGGAATTCGCTTACCATGGGGGACTTGCCCCAGGCTCCACCCATTTACAGAAGATCCCTTTCCTCCATTCAGAATTTAGAGACTCCCATGCGCAGCCCCTTCGCTCCGGCCCTGCTGACCCTGGCGTTTTCCGCCCCGACTCTGCTCGCTTGCCGCGGCAGTGGCGCTCCGTCCCCGGCGGCGGCCGAACCCATGACCGCCGTCCGGGGCCCCGGCGACCGGGTCCGCTTCAGCTTCCGCAACGCCACCCTCGGCCCCGCGCGCACCACGCCGGTCTACGCCACCTTCACCGGGCTGGACGCGGCGGGCCGGTTCTGCCGCCTGGACCGCGATGGCCGGTTCCTGCCCTGCTCCACCGCCGACAACGTGGTGCCCAGGGACGGCCGGACCTGGTGCGCCTACGCCATCCCGCTCCAGGGCACCGCGTTCCTCGAACTCGACGCGCGCCAGACCGTTACCAGCGGCAGGCTGTACCTCAGCGTGGGCGCCCCGCTGCTGCTGAGGGTGGATGAAACCACCGGCGGGCTGGTCCAGCCGGATCCGGCCAACCCCATGGATCCCAACCGGTCCATCCGCTTCGACTGGATCGAGTTCACCCTGGACGGTTCCGGCTTCCACGGCAACACCACCTGCGTGGACCAGTTCGGTCTGCCCATCGCCATGACCCTGATCGACCGGGCCGACCCGACGCGGCCGGTGGGCCAGGTGGGCATCACCGAGGCCCGGTCGGCCCTGTTCAAGGCCTACCGGGCCGCCATGCCGGCCGGCTTCGCCGCGCTGGCCGACCCGCAGGATCTGCGCATCGTGGCTCCGGCCCACGGCGGCTTCGCCGACGCCGGGCCCGAACGCGAC
>Ga0316230_1001471_pt1 | contig 24263 bp, 12 predicted proteins | sample TBH18025metaG_FD_206004 | JGI IMG/M metagenome (GOLD analysis project Ga0316230, IMG submission 206004) | Freshwater microbial communities from Trout Bog Lake, Wisconsin, USA - TBH18025 | ecosystem: Environmental > Aquatic > Freshwater > Lake > Hypolimnion/Profundal zone | place: USA: Wisconsin...
TAACCCCGGCGACCGGCTTTTCGTCCAACCGTACTGCGGAACCGCTGCCCGTGCAGAGTCCGTTGATGAGCCTTAACTCCAAACAACAGAATCAGGCCGAGCGCAGCGCCGAAACCGAGGCTGGCGCGGGGGGTGATCCAGGGCTGGCCGCTCTCTTCGAGCGACAAGTGGCAGCCCGTCCGGACCAACTCGCGGTGGTCTGTGGCTCCGACCAGGTGACCTATGCGGAACTAGACCAACGCGCCAACCAGATGGCCGGATTCCTCGAATCTCGAGGCGTGAGCGCCGGGGATTCCGTGGCATTTCTGCTGCCCCGATCGATCGAGGTCTACCCGGTCCTGTTGGGCATCCTCAAAGCTGGCGCTGCTTATGTACCGTTGGATCCTGAATATCCGGCGGATCGGGTTGGTTTCATCCTCTCGGATTGCCGGGCACGGGCGATGGTGACGACCCGTGATTTGTCGATCAAAGCCGTCGGATTCCAGGGAACGATCGTCCTCCTCGATGACGAGAGAGAGGCGATTGCCTCGGCTACGATGCAAAGACCGACTTCTGGTGGGGGTGCTCCGGAGGACCTGTGCTACGTCATCTACACCTCGGGAACCACCGGGCGCCCCAAGGGAGTGCAGATTGAGCACCGCAGCGCCTGTCACTTGGTGCGGAGCGAAGGCCTGCTGTTTCAAGTGCGTCCTGAAGATCGAGTGTACCAGGGCTTCTCGATCGCCTTCGACGCTTCGGTGGAGGAGGTTTGGCTGGCGTTTCACGCGGGAGCCACCCTGGTTGTGGGGACAGCGGAGATGGTTCATGCAGGACCGGCCCTGGCGCGGCTGCTCTCCGAGGCAGGAGTCACGGTGCTCTCCTGTGTGCCGACCCTCCTGGCGATGATGGAGGGGGATATCCCGTCCCTCCGCCTCTTGATCCTGGGGGGTGAGGCCTGTCCGCCGGACATTGTGCGTCGCTGGTGGAGGCCGGGGCGCCGGGTGTTTAATACGTATGGTCCCACCGAAGCCACGGTGATCGCTACTTACGCCGAATGCCATCCCGCCAAGGGGGTCACCATCGGGAAGCCGTTGGACGGCTACCTGGTGTGCGTTATCGACGACCGACTGCAGCCGGTTCCCGCGGGGACACCCGGCGAACTGTGTATCGGTGGCATCGGCCTGGCTCGAGGCTACGTTGGACGCCCCGAGTTAACACGCGAGAAGTTCATTACCCTCGCTTCGAACGGCGCCCCCGCCGGGCGTTTTTACCGAACCGGGGATCTCGTCCGGGTTAACCACGCCGGCGATCTGGAGTTCCTGGGCCGGATCGACACCCAGGTCAAGATTCGGGGGTTCCGAGTTGAGCTCTCTGAGATCGAGGCCGTGCTGATGGAGTCACCGGGTGTGGCAGCGGCCGCAGTGGCTCTGCGCGAGGACGTCCGGGGCATCAGCAACTTGGTTGGTTACGTGGTCCCCCGTCCCGGCGCGATCCCGGACCCAGATGCCCTGCGTACGGCCCTGCGGGCACGTCTGCCGGCTTACATGGTACCGGCCACGATCGAGCCCATCGCCGCATTGCCTTCCCTGCCGAGCGGCAAGATTGATCGCCAGGCCCTCCCCGCGCCAGGGAGCATCCCCCGCCCTGCCGCCAGGACGGTGCAGCCTGCCCGCACCCCCAACGAGCGGCAGATCTTGGCAGCCTGGGAGACCCTCTTCGCACCGGTTCCGGTATCGGTGGGGGACGACTTTTTTCTCGATTTAGGTGGGCACTCGCTGCTGGCGGCGCGCATGGTCTCGGCCTTGCGCCAATCGCCGCCGTTCGCCCAACTCTCGATGTTGGACATCTACCGGTATCCCACCATCGAATCCCTCGCCGAGGAGATGGATCGGCGATCCAGGAACTCCACCCCAGAGCCGGGAACTGGCGGACTGGGCCGCCCCGGAGCGGCGAACCCCACGAGAACAGACCCCGCCCTCGGCACCGGGCCTGAGGGGTTCCACGACATCCCCTTCTGGCGGCACTTCTTCTGTGGAAGCGCCCAAGCCGTCGCTCTCCTGTTCGTGTTGACTTTCTTCGCCCTGCAATGGTTGACGCCCTATCTCACCTACACGGTGCTCGTGGAGGAGGAATACAGTTTTCTGGAAGCGACGCTGGGGGCGTTTGCGAGTCTGATCCTCTTCTACCCGGTGATGCTCATCATCCCGATCCTGCTGAAGTGGATCATCATTGGACGCTATCGTCCGGGCGCCTACCCGCTGTGGGGGACCTATTATTTCCGCTGGTGGCTAGTCACGACGCTTGAAGCGGCGGTCCCCGTGGGCTACCTGGCCGGCACGTCGTGGATGAATCTCTATCTGCGGTTGATGGGGGCCAGGATCGGACGCAACGTGTTCATCGACACGAACAGTTTTGCCATCTACGACCTGCTGGCGATCGGCGACGATTCCAGCATTAATGTGGATTCGAACCTGTTGGGGTACCGAATCGAGAACGGCCAGTTAAGGATTGGGGCGATCACTATCGGCAAACGCTGTTTTGTGGGGACCCGCACGGCGTTGCGCGAAAACACCGAGATGGAAGACGACTCAGCGCTCGAGGATCTATCCCTGCTGCGATGCGGCGCCCGCCTTCCGCGCGGCGCAACCTGGCGAGGTTCCCCGGCCGAACCCGTCCCGCTGGATCCGGCGGCAGTTCGCCCGCCGGCCCTGCCCCGTCCCGGATGGTGCCAGAGTGCGGGTTTCGGCCTGCTCCACGGACTGGGGATGTTGATCTTCCCGGTGTTGGTGGTGGCTGCACTCTTTCCGGGTATCGTGCTCATGAACGAGCTGAACGACATGGATCCCTACTATTGGTACCTCCTCCTGGCTCCTCTGGTCGGATTGTCGTTCGTGGTGATCCTCGCGCTGGAAATCGCCGCGGTGAAGTGGCTGGTGGTGGGAAGGGTTAAACCGGGCCAGCACCCGCTCCACAGTTTCTATTACCTGCGCAAGTGGTTTGTCGGCCAGACGATGGATCTGAGCCTGGACATCCTGGGACCGCTGTACGCGTCCATCTACCTGGCCCCCTGGTACCGGTTGCTGGGCGCGCGGCTCGGCAAGGGGGCCGAGATTTCCACCGCCTCGTTCATCTCGCCCGATTTGCTTTCGATCGGCGACGAGAGCTTCATCGCCGACAGCGTTTCGCTGGGCGCGCCCCGAGTGCGTGACGGGATGATAACCCTCGGTCTCAACCAGATCGGCAGACGTTCTTTCATTGGGAATAGTGCGATGCTCCCGCCCGGTGCGGTGATCGGCGATAGAGTGCTCATCGGCTGCCTTTCGGCCCCACCGGCAAACGCCCTCGACGCCCAACGCGAAGATTCGACCTGGTTGGGGTCACCGGCCATTTTCCTTCCGCAACGCCAGACAACCACGACGTTCTCGGACGAGACGACGTTCCATCCCTCGCGGAAGCTGCGCGTGCAGCGCGCGACGATCGAATTCGTCCGGGTCATTACGCCATCGACTTGCTTCATCATCCTCATCAGTCTGCTTTTCTCCACCGTGCTCCTCGTTCATGATTCCCTGGATCTGGTGCAGACGCTCCTGGTCTTCCCGTTCCTGTATCTCGGGTGCGCAGTGGTGGCCACAGTGGTGACCATCGCCATGAAGTGGCTGTTGATCTGGCGCTACCAGCCCTGCGAAAAGCCGCTCTGGAGCACCTTCGTGTGGCGCAACGAACTGCTGAACGCGCTTCACGAACACCTCGCCGAGCCGTTCCTCGTGGGCGCGCTGAGCGGCACACCCTTCGTGTGCTGGTACTTCCGCCTGCTCGGCGCCCGTATCGGCCGCCGGGTGTATATGGAGACCACCGATTTCAGCGAGTTCGACCTTGCGCGCATCGGCGACGAGGCCGAACTCAATGCGGATTGCACGGTTCAGACCCACCTCTTTGAGGACCGGGTCATGAAGATGTCCACGGTCGATATCGGCCCGCGCTGCAACGTGGGAGCGGGGTCGCTGGTGCTCTACGATACCCGCATGGAAGCGGGCTCACAGATCGACGACCTTTCGCTCCTAATGAAAGGGGAGGTCCTGCCCGCCGGAACCGCCTGGCAGGGGGTGCCTGCCAGGAAGCACCCCTAAGCGGCGGGCACGATACTTCCCGATGAACAGCCAGCGGCGGAGACCGTTCGAGCCGCTCCGGTCATCAAGCCACCTTCTCCCATCGTCCGGTGCGCGCGGATTTCAAGACCGCGTCGCACACATATTGGGTCGCCAAGGCATCGCGGAAGGTTGGACCGGCAGGCTGGCCTTTGGCCAAGCCTTGAAGGAAGTCGGCCACCTGGTGGACAAAACTATGCTCGTAGCCGATCTGGAGGCCGGGCACCCACCATTTGTCCATGTACGGTTGATCGCCCTCGGAGACGTGGATATTGCGCCAGCCGCGCAGCCGGCTTTCGTCGCGGTGATCGAAGTATTGCAACCGGTGCAGGTCGTGGAGGTCCCAGAAAAGGGAGGCATGTTCCCCGTTAATCTCGAAGGTATATTGGGCCTTGTGGCCGCGAGCGTAGCGGGTGGACTCGAAGGTAGCGAGCGAGCCATTGCTGAATCGCGCCAGGAAGGCGCAGGCATCATCGATTCCCACTTGCTCGACTTTGCCGGTGAGGTTGTGTTTGCGCTGTTTGATGAAGGTCTCGGTCATGGCGGTGACCTGGTTGATTCCACCGTTGAGCCAGAGGGCGGTATCGATGCAGTGGGCCAGCAAATCGCCGGTGACACCGCTCCCGGCGACCTTGGCGTCCAGTCGCCAGAGACCGGTGCCGCCTTGCGGCAGGTCTTTGGAGATGGTCCAATCCTGCAAGAATTTCGCCCGGTAGTGGAAGATACGGCCCAGGCGGCCTTCATCGATGAGTTGCTTGGCGAGCGTGACAGCGGGGATGCGCCGGTAATTGTAATAGACCATGTTGGGCACGCCCGCCTTTTCGATGGCGCGAACCATTTGCAAGCCCTCCTTGCCGTCCATGGCCAAGGGCTTCTCGCAGAGGATCATCTTGCCCGCTTTCGCGGCGGCGATCGCAATCTCCTTGTGCAGGTCGTTCGGGCAGGCGATGTCGATCAGGTCAATATCCTGGCGAGCGATCAATTTGCGCCAGTCGGTTTCGCAGGTTTCGTATCCCCATCGGGCCGCGAAGGCTTTAACCTTCTCGGGGTCCCGGGCGCAAACGGCCTTGAGGACCGGTTGGAACTCGAGATCGAAGAAGTTGCCGACCCGGCGGAACGCATTGGAGTGCGCCCGCCCCATAAAACCATAGCCAATCAATCCAACATTTAGTGTTTTCATCGTTGTGTTCATTCAATTCGCCGTTGCCGGCAGAAAATAGTCGATCAGTGGACAATGCTCAATTCCGCGCAGACCTTCCAGCACGCAACGGGCATTGAGGAGGGCCCCCTCGGGAGTAGTGTGGGTATGCTCATCGCCAAACAGGCCGTTGACCTTAGCCTCACCCAGCGCCTCGTAGTGGTGGGCGACCAGGTCATTCAAGTCGACAAACGAGACTTGCTCGGAGTTCGCCGCCTCGGCGGCCCATTTGGCGTAGTCGTTGGTGGCGCGAACGATCCTACCCTCTTTCCAGATCTTCCGCGGCACCAGGGAGAGCACGATGGGGATGGCACCATGGTTCTTGGCATCGGAGACGTACTTGCGCAAATACCAGCCATAGGTGTGGACGGTCTCGACCTTGCCGGTGGTTTGGTTGGTGACGACCTGCCACTGGGGGCCTCCACCTTTCAGCGAGGCGCGGGCCCGGCTGTCATCCAGAGCGCCGCCATCGTTATGGCCAAATTGCATGAGGACATAGTCGCCCGTTTTCAATTCGGCGAGGACCTTGTCCCACAGTCCCTCGTTCAGATAGGTGCGGCTGCTGCGTCCGCCCAAGGCGCGGTTGACGACGCTGATGCGGGCGGGATCGAACAACTTCGCGATGGGGTCGCCCCACCCCATCTGGCCGCGGGTACCGTTGCGAACGGTCGAATCCCCGATGAGATAAAGCACGGGCTTGGCGGGCGCGGTCTGGGCGGCGGCTTGGGGTTTTGGTCCGACCATCGCAAAGCGTCCGATTCCCCCATCATAGACGGCCAGCACCGGGAGGGCCGATCCGTCGGTATTGAACATGCTGCGGCCGTCGAGGCCGGAGGCTGGGTTAACGGCCGGTTCCCACCAGAAGACGCCCAGGCCCAGATTCCGGGGAGTCGCCAGGACCACGCGCGTGAGGGCCTCGAGAAACTGCTCCTGGCCTTTGGGGGATTCCGGAAAGGGCGCCGGCTTGTTCCGGTACTCCGCCGGTCTCCAGTTGTAAGCCGCCTCGACCACGATGATCTGCTTCCCGTACGCCTCGGCGGTCTGGGCCAGATTCCGGCGGAGATCCTCCAAGGTCCCGTGCCAGAAAGGGTAATAAGACTGGCCGATGACATCGTACGGAATCCCGTAAGAGTTGAACTGGTCGAAGAACCATTTCGTTTTCGCCGCGTCCCCGCCGCGGTCGATGTGGATCATAATGCGCGGCGCCGTGGCCTCGCCCCGGCCGACGTCCACGCCCCTGACCCCGGCCCGGACCAAATCGGCGAAATGGTCCCAATTGCCGGGCAGCCGGCCGTCCGGCCAAAGCATGCCCTGAATGACCTCATTCCCGATCTGCACCATATCGGGTAGCGCGCCGCCCTCGCGGAAGGCGGCGATGGAGTCGCGCGTGTATTCAAAGACGGCCTGCACCAAGTCCGAATGCGATTTCCCCTCCCAGGCCTGGGGCAGGAACTGTTTCCCCGGATCGGCCCAGGTGTCAGAATAGTGAAAGTCCAGGAGGAACTTATAGCCCTGCTGTTTGGCCGTCTTGGCCAGGGCGAGTGTGTAATCCAGGTTATTGGGCAGTTGCGTGGGATGGTTAAACAACCGGAGTCGAATCCAGTTGTAGCCGTGGTCGCGGAACAGCCTAAGGCCTGAGTTGGTCTGGCCCGCATCTTGAAACGCAACGCCCCGATCTTCGGCCTGTTTCAGGAAAGAGAGGTCGGCCCCGATGGCAAAATCGGAGAGTTCACGCGCGGAGACTCGCGACAGAGACCTGGCGGCGTTGGTGCCGGAGGCAGCCGCGTTTTCAGCCGCCGGAGCCAGCATGGCCGGCACCAGCGAACAGAAAACAAGCCAGGTCAGGATGTTCATGATTTAAGGTCCATCATCTGGTGATCAATCCCCCGCTGTCAAGGTCACCGGGCCCAGCAAGCCCGCATCCGCCAGTGGCCAAGGCGAAGCGTCGAACGGCTTATAGTCCAGGTTCACCAGGTTGATGTCGTAGAAGTTGCGCCATTTCACGCCGCGGCGATCCAGATCACGGATGCGATTGGCGGAGGTGCTGGTCACCTCGACTTCGAGGCGGTTGCCGGCGGGCTTGAGGCCATGGACGACGAGCTGAAACGGGGGGATGAAGAGGGTGCCCAAGTCGTCCCCGTTGAGCCGAACCCGGGCGCTGTGGCAGACCTTGCCGAGATCCAGCCGGGCAGTCTTTTGGCAATCAGCAGGGGCATCGAAGGTGAGGCAGTAGCGGGCGGCACCGGCGAAGGTCTGGGCCTTCGTGTCCGCCAACGAGGTCCAAGAGGCCAGTGCGGGGGCCTCAAACGGCGCGGGGAGTTCCGGACCGCCTGCCATGAACTGCACCTGCCACGTGCCCTGAAGGGCAAGCGGAGCGCCAGTGAACTTCGGAAACTCCCACACCGGCGGGTCTCCTGGCGTCCCACGCCCACAGCCAACGATGAGCGATTGGCCGGGTTCGAGTTCGAGATAGATCTCAACGCCTTGCGTAGCGGAAGGCCGGACGGACCCGCTGCCGGACCGACCCGTAAGCGGGTCCATGATGAGCGCGGAACGGGCCTGAGTGCTCAGCGGCAGCCAGTCTTTGATGGCGGTGAGGTTGGAGCGATTCGCGATGAAGTAATAGCAAGCACCCGAGATAACGCGCCGCACGCACATCAAGCCTGGGTGATCGAACATCGGCTCCCGGCGCACGCCGGCGGCAGCCAGACCCGGCTGAAGTTCGCCCGCCAATATCCGCCCCGCGCCGAGGTTCGCCCGGATGAGCCCCGGCTGATCGCTGGGGGGGAAAGACATGCCAGACCAGCAGCGCGCAAGCTCGGCCCGCCGCTCCGCCAAGCGGCCCAGGCCCGGCACATCCTCGGGTATCCGACTCTCGAAGAGGATGGCAGCCCCCTGCTCCGCCAGTTTGGCCAGGCGGCGCATGGTTTCCAGGGGAATCACCTTGGCCGAGGGGACGACCAGCATCTGGTAGGTCCCCCCAGGGGTCTTGATTCGGCCAGGTTCGGCGGTCGCCGACGCCAAGAGCCGGTCGGAGACATAGTCAAAGGCATAACCCCGGTTCCATAACCAGTCGGCAACTTTGCCGACCGGCTGATCCTCGAGCCATTCGCGGGCATGGACGGTCATCGGCCGCACCGAGCCGACGGGGTTTTGCCAGAAGTCGTGGATCGGCCAGTAGAGCAGGATATCGTTGTCCGGTTGGCCGGACTGGAGCACTGACTGGCAGCGAGTCTCGTAGGCGTTGAGGGCCGACACATCCCGCCAAATCGAGTTGCGCGGGTTCATGTCGAAGGAGGCGTAAAAGGCCCAACCCGGCCACGGCGCATCATCGGGCGAGTAGCAGGTGCCGTGATAGAAGATATGGTTGATTCCCGACAGGAACATGTCGTCCACCAGGTATTTCATGTCCGCGAGGGTGCCCGTGAAATGCTCCTTGAGCCAGGTGCCGGTCTCGGAAGCGACGAGGTTGCGCCCCGAGAGATGGGCCGCCGAGGAGGCAAATTTGGAAACCAGTTTGTTCCGGTCCTGGTTGAACATCTCGGTTTCCGGGATATCCGCGGCGGCGTAGAGGTCCAGCCAGTTGCCGGGGGATCCATGGGCCTCATTGCGGGTGATAAAACCATGTTGGTGCGCCCAGGCGGTCCAGGCCGGCAGGGTGTCCTCGACCATCACATCCGAAATGGTCTCGCGGTAATCGCATTTGACCCTGGCAATATGGTCTGAGGACAGGTTGATGGAAGAGGGACCGAATAAGGCCGGCAGTTCCGCTTGCAATCGGTAACCGCGGCGTTGCTCGAACGAGGCGAAGAAATCCGGAGCCCAATCGGAGCGGTATTCGTAGGAATCGTGGTATAAGGCGCGCGGCTTCGGGCCGCCGTAGTTGGCAAAGGCCGTTTCAAACCACGCGAGGTAGTGTTTCATCGCTTCCGGGTAGATGAGGTTGAGCATGTGCCCTTGGCCCCCGGGACCGGCGCGTTTGACCTTTACCCCGGAAGGACGCTGTGAAACCGCATAGACCCGCCAGGAGCCGCTTTCCGGCGACCAATCCAGGGTGCCGTCCGGCGCAAGCTTCGAGGTCAGGTCAACTGGCTTGCGCCCGGATGAAAACGCCACCAGGGCTTGCATGGCGTTGGCACTGAGCTTTTCGGCGAGTTTGCCCCCGGCGTCCAACTGGTAGGTCTTGACCACGGCGAGGGCGTTGGCCTCCAGATCGGTCACGTGCGGCCCGCCAAAGCACCAACCGCTCCCGGCCGTCATGTCCACTCCCAAATCGAGCCGGCCTGCTTCGGTCACCGTCCAGGCGAGCAGGTCCATCCACTTGGGGCTGAGATAATCAATGAACCGGTCCTCGTATCCCTTGGCGCCGTAGATCGGGATGATATGCACCCCGCCCATGCCGGCATCGTGATAGCGTTGAAGTTCGTGGGTCAGGTTCGTCGGGTCCACCGCGCTGCCCATCCACCACCAGTAAGCCCAGGGCCGGTTCTCGCGATGGGCGGCCGGCCAGACTAATGCAGGATTCGTGTCGCTCGCATCGGCTGCCTTGACCTTCGCCGAGGTCATCCCCACTTCAACGGCAGGGGTGCCAGCCGGTGCGGCCACTGAACCGAGCCACAAAAAGGCGAGGGAAAACGCGATGCGATTCATGTTCCGCCATCTACCCGATAAATAAATCTGAGTCAAGGCTCAGACCTCCTGACACGATGAAAACTGGTCGAGAAGCCTATTTGCCGAAAGAGGCGAGTTTAGGCGAGTTTCCGGGGGGTTGGCCGGTGAATTTAAGCGAGTCGATGGTGAGTTTAAGGGAGTTTGGGTGGGTTGGACAGCCACGAAAGAGATGAAAGAGGAGCGGTGAGTGGCTGGTGGATCCGGCAGAAGTTGGCAGCGGCGTTTCACGAGGGGAGGGATGGGTGTGTCAAGGGGTATTACGAGCGGTCTTTTATCTTTATTAGGCTTTATTAGGCTTTATCGGCTTGGTGCGGACGGTGGGTTGGGGGGGGGGGTGCGGCCCGCCTCTGGCGGGCTGGGCAGTCGCTGGCTGCGTTTCCCATATGGTCATAGCCATAGTCACCGGAAACAGTTTATAGCATTGCTACACGCTTGGCAATAGGAAAATGTGAGAAAAGACAAACTCCCTCAGGACGCGAACTCTAGTGGCCTCTAGTGGCGTCCTGAAACTCCAAGGGCTGGGCTGTCCGTTTCTTGACAAGTTGCTGACACACAATGGTGTTGTTTTGTCAACGCTTTCTTATTGACATTCATTCCAAATGAGCATTCCGCGCGATGTTTTTCCGAGCTGGGACGAGTGGAGGAGCGACAGCAATGTCAGCGGCATGTCCCCCTTCGACCTGGCGGATGAATGGTTCGATTCTGCCGACCATCGACGGCTTGGTGCAGCCCTACCACGATCCGAACCGGGCCGCCGTGCGGATCGAGACGCTGTTTAACCTGCATAGTGCGCTCGTGTATTGGTTGGGCAAACTGAACCACGCGGCGAAGAGCCGCGGCGAGGCTCAGGACAACATCAGGAACCAGGGGCTTCCGGCCGCCGTGAAGGTGAGCGGACAATGGATGGAGGCCAGGCCGAGTTGCGTTGGTGGAAGTCAATGGGGTCTGGTCATTGGAATGCGACCTGGTTGGCTCCCAGTGGACCGCGCGTGGTGGGGGCTGGGGTTGCGGAACTCTGGCTCCGCCAGGGGATTCATCCGAGGCCGTAAGGCGGTGGGAGGCGCCGCACTTGCTCGCATCTAATGCGACACGGTGTAGACGAGGATGTTGATCAACATCGGGTAGGCCATGGGCTCGGAGAATTTGTCGAAGTAAGTTTCATCGTCACCCTCGTGCTCCCAACCGTCGCCGTAATGGTTGTTGTGGCAAAGGATGGCCATCATACGCTTTTTATCATCATAGAGGGCGTAATAATGCGGGTCGTGATTCTTCTCGTCGTATGGCCAGCCCGGGTCGTAAGACTGGCCGGTGCTCATGAAGGCGCCGACACTCGGGATCTGGGGCTGTTTTTTGAAATCGAACACGGTGTGAAAGATACGATCCTCCAGGGTCAACTCCACCGGTTCGCGATTTGGAAAGACACTCTTGATTTGTTGGTAGAAATGCGCCCACTGGTCGTCGCCCCAAAAGTCGTCGGCCATAAGAAAGCCGCCGTTCAAGAGGTATTGCCTCAAAGCGGCGGCCTCCTCAGCGGTCAAGACCACGCGGCCGGCGGAGGCGAGATAGACAAAGGGGTAGTTCGCCAGGTCCTTGGTCGTGATATCGATGAAGTTGAGCCCGGGCCGGACTCTCATACTGGTGACTTCAAAGAGCCGGAAGATGAGATTGAGGTCGGCGTCGGGGGCGTCATCATCCCACAAGCGGCCGCCGCCGAAGCGATAATCGCGGTCGGCCTGGAATTTGAGGCGGGCGAAGGTAAAGACATCTTCGCGGAATTCGGGATTGATGGCCTTCTGCATGATCTCCTGCTCGCGAAGTCTGGCCGGATCTCGGATCTCGTAGCTGCGCCGGAACCGTCCGCCACCGCGGAATTGGCCATCGGCGGGCAACAGGGCCAGTGCGGCGAGGGCCAGGGCCAAGGCCGCCACACCACGGTAGGAGTTGCTGGTCATTCGCTTAATTGCCTTCATAAAGCCGCGCGGTTTCAAGCAGGATCACCTCGAGTTGACGATAGTATTCGTCCTCGTTGAGGGTGGTTTTGCGCGAACGCAAGGCGTCCAACTGCACCTCCAATGCATCACGATGGGCACGGATCTCGGGGGAGAATTGCCGTTCCCGCGGTCCGGGCACGAGGAACATCTGATGGGCTCGGAGGCCATCGACGGACTTGCCGTCGGCCGCGGCCTTGACGGCGCGGACGCCGCGGAACCATTGGGCCGGGGTGCCGAAGCCGTCGCCATTGTCATCGAGCAGCGCATGCTCGGTCAGTACCCTGCCCTGCTCCTGGTAAAACTGATCGACCTGGCGTGAGGCGGCCAGGAAGGCCTCGAGCAAGGACGTCTGGCCGTCCTTATCGAGGTCGGCGGCGGGGTCGGCAATGGCCTGAGCCAGGTAGCCGCCGAAACGGGTCGCATTGACTTCGCTCCCGCTACGCGTGGCGGTGATGATGACGCGGCCGGGGGCTGAGAGGGCCTTAAGAAATGGGCCGCTGGCCGAGGCGCATTGGATGACGGCCAGTGGCCGGCGACAGGGCTTCAGGACCGCCGCCAGATCGGCCGCCGAGAGGTCGGGTCCGCGCAGATTGAATTTGGCGGCGCGTCCGTCGAAGGTCCCGTGCCCGATGAAGACGAGCCACAAATCGCCCATGGGCTTGGCCACCTGGTTGGTGAGGATGGCCATTAGACGGGGCAAGTCCTCGCCCGAGGCATCGTTGGACTCTCCAATGACGAACGTCTGGAAACCACCCTTGGCAGCAGCCGTTTTCCAGAGACCCGCCCAACCTGAGAAGCGTTCGGAGTATTCGGCTTCACCCGGGGCACCCAGGACCATAACCAAGGAGCGAGACTGGTTGGTCTGGGCGAAAGCGGCGCTGGTGGGGAAGAGCGACGCCAGCAGGAGCATCGCCAGGCCGATTACCTGACGGGGGAGAGCCAGTTTTTCCGTGATGGTCTTCATGGCAACCCCTTTCGGCGCCGGAGGCCCCAATCGGCGAGGAAACAGACCAGGACGAAGAGAAAGACGGTCGGCTGACGCCACAGCGGCTCGGCCACAGTCTCGGTGATGGGGGCGCGTCGTTCGGGCAGGCCACGGACGAAACTCTTTAGATCCTGCAAGGCGACCAACTTGCCCCCGGTCCGGCGGGCGATGGCTTCGAGCAAGGCCCGGTTGGGCTTGAGGGAGCGGAACTCCTCCACGGCCGGATCGGCGGTCCAGCCCGCTTCGGCTCGCCCCACCACCTTTCCGTCCGAGCGAGTGACCAAGGCATCGACGCAATAGGCGCCGACCTCGCGCGCGACGAAGGTGGCCTCGTATCGGCCGGGTTCGCCGGCCGAGGGATCGGCGGCCAGTTCGAGCGTTCGCGCCGCCGCGGGGGCATTGGAGGATTGGCCGGATTGCGGGACCGTATAAATGGTGCGAATTGTGAGCCGGGCGGTCGCATTGTCCAGCGGTTTAAACTCCTCATCGCGGGCTCGGACGATAATTCGAAACTGGGTGGGATCCTCCAGCGGGCGAGTCTCAACGGTAACGCGACCGGGCACGTCAGAGACGAGCCAACGGACGAGTTGGCGCCAGGACTTGGCGAGGTCCTTTTGCATGGCCTCGTCATTGATGCCCCAACGCCACAAATCCCCGACCATCATGGCGGCGACCGAGCCGAGTCCGAAGCGCTGCACGGCGAGGGCGGGAAAAGTGTGGTTATCGCTGTCAGACACGGTGGCCAGGACGCTGGCGCCGGGCTTGCATTCGCGGATCGGGTTGAGGACATGAAAGGACGGCATCGCCGCGAGTCGCAGCCGTTCGTCGGCCTCGGTGGCGCGCAAGCGTGTCCAGGGCTGCAACCAACCCTCACGGGTCAGGGCCAGCTTGAAGAGGGAGGGCAGATGGACCTCGGCCGGGCGGTCCAGGTAGACGGGGAGCATCGAGGCGATCGCGGTTTGGGCATAGCCTCCCTCGTGAAAACTCTCGACCCCGCCGAGCATGAGGAAACCGCCGCCTCGCTCTGACACAAAGCGGCGCAGCAAGAGCATTTGCTCATGACTCAGGAACTCGGCTTCAACGCGGTCCAAGATCACGGCGTGGTACTGGAATAATTCCTCGGCCGTCTTGGGGAAGCCACCCCGCAACTCCAGTCCATCCTTCGTGTTGAGGCGGATCATGACGGGCTGATCGTAGCGGGCGGTTTCCTCGTTGGTTGCCCCCCCGAAACCGCGGAACAAGGGATTACTGCCCTCACCCGAGCGGCCTTTGAAATCGAATTTGGGTTCGCGGCGCGCGATGCGCAGGAGGGTCACCATGTGCACCTGGGGGTCCTCTTCGAGTGCGCGGTTCAGGAATTTGTATTCCCAGTCAGGCCGGCCAGCAACGCAAAGCACCCGGAAGACTTCCTGTCCGCGGTCTACCACGAGCATCCGGCGATTGTTGAGCAAGGTTGCCTCGCTGGTCGGCACCCCCGGATGCTGCCATTCCTCGGCCGACCGGGCCTCGAGTTGGTAATAATGGAGCCCGGGTTTGTCCGGCTGGATTTGGAAGCGAAAGCTCAGTTCGCCGCCGCTGGGGTCGGAGCGCTGGCTCAGGGCGGCGACGGAGTTGGAGACCATCGAGAAGCTGGAGGAGGAAGGGGCCGGGACATTGGTTTCGCTGAGGGTGCTGCCGGTGGCGATCTCGGTGAGTTGGGCTCGAATCTCGGAGACGCCGAAGCCGCGGGCAGTCACGGCGGCCTGCACGGTGACCGGAGCGTCCTCGAAGGCGGTTTGGCTTACGGTGACCTTGTCCACGCTGATGTCGCGCAGGCCGGAGTCGGCGCCCACGACCACCGGAAAGACGGGCGGGCAGCCCTCCAGCGCGGGCAAGTCACCGGCCAGGTCGGTGGCATTGCCGTCGGTGAAGAGGAGGACCCCGGCGACTGGCTGGCCGCGCCAGCGATCGATGCCCGCCCGAAGGGCCCCGCCCAACGCCGAGGCATAGCCGTCGAAACTGAGTTCGCTGAAATCGCGAATGCTTTGCAACCGTGAGTCGAAGGAATAACGGCGCACCTGGAAGTCCCGGTCGAGGGCGGTCTGCCAGCCTTGAGGATCGCCCGCCAGCTCCTCGCGGAGCGACTCGCCGCGGGAGCGCGGTTGGCCTGGGTCGTTGACCCGCAAGCTCTGGCTATTGTCAGCGAGCAGGGCGAAGACGTTGGCGCCCGGGCGGGCGCGCTGGCTGACCCAGAGAGGCTCCAACAAGCAAGACACCAGGGCGGCTGCGCCCGCCAGCTTGAGCGACCCGGACAGGATGGAGACCCAGCGGGCCGCCGCACCGCGCCGAGCGGCCCAAACGACCGCCAAGGCCAGGGCCGCCAAGGCCAGCAGACAAGGCACCAGCCAGGATTGACGAGACAGAACTATGGTGGCTAGTGCGGTCATCGGGCGCTGCCCAGCTTCTCGTAGTATTGGCGCACCAAATCCGCGTACTTGTCCTGCACGGGATCCCGATCCAGGGGCACCAGACTCCCGTCATTTTGCGCCCGGGAAAGCTCCTGTCCGACCCAGTTTCGCGCCAGGGTCAGGGGTGCCAGGACTTTGGTCTGCAATTCCTCCTTGGGGGGAGTGCGTCCGTCTTGCCGGAAGTCGCGGCGATAGCCGCCGACTCGCTCACGCACGGTGGCGAGTTGGTTGCGGACGTCTTGCGAATCAACCGCTTGTTCCACATCGCGCAGGCGATCCGACCACTCGACGAAACTGTTTCCGGTGATCGGACCGTTGAGGCCGAGGCCGCCCCGTCCCCCGCCGAGTTGCTGTGCGAACTGGCGCAATTGGTCCCGGTCTGAGCCAGCACCACCGCTTTCGGCGGTCCCGGGGTTTTGACCCGGTTGGTCGCTACCCGGTTGCTGGGCTTGGCCTGATTTTCCCTGGGCTTTTCCCAGCCCCTTGCCCTGGTCTTTTCCTGCCTTGGAGGCTGCCTGGCGTTCGGAGTTCGGTGAGCGTCGCTGCGAATCGGGCTCGCCGGCGGTCGGATCGCCCTGGCCGCCCGCCTGCGCCACCTCCTGTCCCGGTCGCGAGGTGGAACCCCGGCGCGCAGTCTCCTCGCCCGGCGGCTGGTCGGCGCCTGGATTGGCTTGAGCGCTAGCTTCGCCGCGATTCCCGCGCGCGTTCTCTGCCTGACGGGAGGCACCGGACGGGTCGTTGGTCCCCCGATTGCGGCCAGCGGCCGAAGCGCTATTGGCCATGGCATTGGTGCCGCCCCGACCATTGCTTGCCTGATTGGAAGTGCGCCCCCCCATGGCAGCCAGGGAGTTAGTTCCCCCTTCGCCGTGGGCGCCTTGCGCGGCGGAGGCCGCCCCGGAATTAGTCCCTGTCGACATCTCGTTTGCCAACTGGCGGGCCAAATCATCGAGTTCCTTTTGGGCGTAGCGCAAGGCCTCGGCCTCGCTGCCCAGCACGCTTTCCGCGGCATGCTCGACGCTTTGGCGCAGTTCATCGATGCTCTGCCGGGCGGCTCGCTCGGCCTGGCTTGCCTGCGGCAGAAAGCCCCGGTCGACGAGCCGCTCGCCGAGTTCGAGCTGGTTTCCAGTGTGGGCTTGGTCGGCGCGCCGGAGTATATCGTAAAGCTGCTTGGAGAGGAGCGGTTCGGTGGATTCGGCTTGTTCGGTAACGGCCCGCATCTGGCCGAGGAGATTGGTCAAGGAGCTTTGCTGGCGGGTCAGTTGCTCGGCAATGGTCCGGCGCTGCGCGGCATCATCCAGCGGCTTCTGCGCGGAGTTGTTCATCTCGTCCAAGCCGCGCGCGATCTCGGTTTGGCGGCTAGCCAATTCGCGGGCTTGGCTTCGCATCTGCCGCATTTGTTCGGCAAATTGGCTGGAGGTCTGCTGGCGGAGGTTTTCACGGAGATTCTGCAGGCGTTGCTCCGCACGCGACCCCGAGGCCAGGGCCTCGGAGACGGACTGACGTTCCAGGTCCTGGGCGGCCTTTTGCACATCACTCCGGGTTTGGTCGAGTTGCTGGCGGGCGTCGGCCTGTTTGGCAGCCTCGGGCGATCGCTCCAAATTCTGCCGCAGTTCGTCCACATCGGACAATAACTGGCGTTCCTCATCCCGGAGGCGTTTGAGTTGACGCTGGATTTCTTCTCGTTCCTTCTGGGTAGGGGCCTCCTTCAAGGCGGTTTGCAAGTCGCGCAGGCGGTCATTGAGGTCTTGTTGCCGGCGCGCCAACTGTTTCAAGCGGTCCACGGTTTGCGTCTGTTCCCGCTGCTGCTGGGTGGGGGTAGCGGAGGCCTGGCGCTCCGTTTCGTAGCGGTTCTCTTCGCCGGTCATTTCCAATTGGTTCAACTCCTCCTGGCTGGGTTGGCCGGCGCTGCTGCTGGCGCTTTGGCTGCGGCTGCGTGAGCGCGACAAACGATACTCGCGCGGCGTGGCTTTTAACAAGGCCTGGTAGGCGGACTGCTCGGCGGCGAGCGCGGCGCCGAGGTTATCGGTGGATTTCCTGGCTTGCTGCAGGGCCGCCTGAGCCCGTTCCATTTCCTTGATGGCGTTTTGCAGCGCGGACCGGTCTCGAGCGCTCTCGCCGGCTTCGAGTGCGGTGCGGGCCTGCTCGAGGGCCTGTCCCTGGGCATCGAGCACGACAGCGACATCGGCAGCATAGTCGCCCGTGGCCTTGACGCTGGGCTTAGGCGAGCCTGCCGGGGCGCGCTCCTGGCCGCACAGTGAACCCGCGCAGCACAGGGTGGTGATGATGAGACTGCCGAATGGTCTGTTCATGGTTGTCGGGCCTTGCTGGCGCCCACTTTCTCTCGTTGAAGGTTCCAGGTGGCGAGGACGATTTGTTTCTGTAATTCCGCCAATCGCACGCGTTCCTTGCCAGCCGCCCCCTGGCTTCCGTTTTGGTTCCCGCTTTGGCCTCCGTTTTCCGCCGCGCCGGATTGATCCGGCCGGAAGACCTCCTCAAAAGGACGCACCTCGGCGAAGAACATATCGCTAAAGGTCCGCCGCGGCACGCCGTCGGGGTCGTAGTCTTCTGCCCAGGCGAAATAGGCGACGGCCTGATCCACTTCAACGCCCAGTTTCTCCAGCGAAATGAGGTACTCGAACGTCTGTTTGACCCGGGCCGGGGCGGAGCGGCCCAGTTCAATGAACTGGGGGTCCTGGCCGGCGACTCCGAAACCGACACCGTATTTCAACAGGCCAAAATCGTCCGAGGCTTCCACCTGCAATTGGAGTTCTTCCAGCCGCGAAACGCGACGGTCACCCCGCGGGAAGACCAACTTCACCTCCGGCCGCTGGTTGGTAAGGGCTTGGAAGATAAAATCAGTGGGGAACTTGTTGGCGCGTCCTTCCGCGTCCGTCAATTCCAGAGTGTAACGGACGCTGTTGGTCAGGAGGAAATCGGAAAGCAGGGCCAGGGCGTTGCTTTGGACGGTCAGGGCAAGGGATGGTCCCTTGCCGGCCAACTGGGCGCGGGCCACCGGCTTATTTAACAGCAAGGTATAACTCACACGGGTGCCCTGCACCGCGCTGACGCGCAAGGTGTCCCGAACGGTGCGATTGGTCAGGCCGGTGTAGCTGGGGTATTGCAATCCCGCGTCCGCGCGCACCAACGCCGGGAACTCGAAGACGCCAATCCGGAAGTCGCGAGTTCGCTTGCCCCGGTATTCGACGCGGTAAACGGCGGCCTCGGAAACCTCCGGAATACTGGCGCCAAACACTGGATCCGCCAACTTCCGGGCCATGGGGAGCCGCAACTCCTTGCCGGTCTCGGAAATCAAGACCAAGGTGGCTTCCAAGGGGGGTACACCGCCGAAGCGTGCGGCAATCACCAACCCGGTGCCGCGTTCCACCTGGGTGTCCCCGGGAGTCACGGTGATTTCTGCCCCCATGACCCGGGCCAGGATGGGGACGCCGGGAGTTGAGCTGGGGCTGAGCGCGAGGAGCAGGGCCGCCAGGGCCAGCAGCGCAGCGGCGTGGACGGCCTGCGCCAGTGCCAGGCGTTTGCTCAGTTGGCGGCGCCAGGCGGGGTAGCGCGGATGGGCGAGGACTTCTTCGATCACCCGCAATTGGAGGAAACCAAAGGCACCGGAGGCCGTTGGGGGTGTTTGTTCCGTGGCTGCCAGCAACAGATGCCGAATCTCGGGGTGGTGGGGCTCAAGCACGTTGATGACCCCGGTGATAGGTTCGTGACGAGCTTGGCGGCGTTTGAGCAGGAGCGTCGCGGCGGCCATAGCCACGCCGCAGGCCACCGGAACAACCCGCAACCAGCGCCAGGGTGGCGAGCCCGCCAGGCTCTGGGCCACCACCAAGGCAAGGCCGATAGCAAACGCCGCAGCCCAGCACTTGGCGAGGGCCGAATGCCACCCTGCCCGGCGGTGCATTTGCTCCAGTTCACCGAATTGCTTTCGGAGGCGAGCGTCCATCATGGCGTCACCTCGAAGTTTTTGACGCGGTTGGCCAGCCAACCGCCCAAAACGATCTCGACCAGGGCGATCCCCAAAAGGCCCAGAACGAGCCAGCGCCACAGTTTCTGCCGGTTTTCCAGTTCCTCCTCGAGGAAGCGGCGTTTGGCGGCGGGCGAGGTTACGACGGCCGAGGCCACCGCGGTGGACAGCGGCACGCCGAGGCGGGCGAAGTCATCCGAGGACAACGGCGCGGTGCGGCTCTCGTCCAGGGGCAGGTTGACGGCGAAGCGCCGCGTTCGGCTCCCCCCCGTGACCAGGTAAATGCCCGGAAGGTCGGTCTCGGAAAAGGGCGTCCCGGCAGGCAGGGTGACGACCTTGCCATCCGGCTTGCGCCATTGCAGGGCATCGCCTGCGGAAGCGGGCGAGGGCAGGGCTTGGCCGACCTCGAACTGTGAGCGCGCGGGGGCCGCGCTTCCACTCCAATCCAGGATGGTCTGCATCAGGGGCAGGAATTTGCTGGAAACCGCAAGCTGACTGTCGGCCGGGTGCCATCCGGCGGAGAGCACGAGGAGACTGCCCTTGCCGAGGGAGATCTGGGCCAAAGCGGGGGCCCGATCATCGAAGCGAGCGAGGACCCGGACGGCGAGGTTGGCGGGGAGGTTCCAGCGGCGGTGTTTCCAGAAGTGGATTCGCGAAAAGTCGCTGAAGCGCGGATCGGCAAAGGGGGCAAATAGGGGATGGGTAAAATCAATCTCGCCGAACAACCCGTAATCGGCCGCGGCCTCGCTCACGTCCAACTCCGCGGCCCCCGCCAACGCCCCGAGGCTGGCGCCCGACTGCGCGTTGCTCAGGATCAACAGCCCGTTTTTTCCCCCGGCGATCCAGTCGCGCAGCACGCGGGCCTCGTCGGCCGCCAGGCCGCCAGGGACGACCGCCAGGCTGGCGCGATTGAGCAACGCGGGCGAGAAAACGGAGTTGGAAACCACGGAAACCACTTCGACCTGCCGGCGCGGGGTCTCCGGGAATGCGCGGTCCAGGTAGTACCGCATGTGGTCGGGATCATTCGCCGGGTCCAGACCGAAATAAGCCACGGTCACGGTTTCCTTTTCGGTGGCGGCGAACCAGGCGGTATTGTCGAAGGCCTCCTCGTCACCGGTCAAACGCAGCGCCACGGTGGCCGCTCCCGGAGCGGGCCTGGGGGGTGAGAACACCCGGCTTTGGCCTGGCGGCAGATAGATTTCCGCGGGCTTGCCCGAGAACCCGGTTCCGTCTTCGGCGGCCCAACCGACGAGGAACTTCTCCCGATTCGAATCCCGCGCGTTCACCAGGCGTGCGCGGGCCTGGAGGCCATCCCCGGAGTTAGCGAGGGAGGAGTCCAAGATCTGCACTCCTGCGTTGCCCGGGCGGGCGGGGTCGACCCTTTCAATAATGACGCGCACACCTTTGGGCCAGTCGTGGCCCTGCAAACCATCCAGCGCGGCGCCCTCCTGTAAATCGCTGATGAGGGCGAGGTCCCGCGCGCCGGGGGTTGCGGTGAGATGGGCCAAGTCCCCGAGTTGTTCCGCAGCGGTCGTCAGAGCGAGCCCAAGATGGGTCCCCCCCCATCCGGGCGAGAGGGTGTCCAAGCGCTCCTTGGCCAAGGCCTCGCGCCGATCCACCGGCCAGGAGGACCATTCCGCCAGGCTGAAGACCGTGCGGGGTTGCCGGTCGAAGGTCATCAGTCCGACGCGATCGGCCAGGGAGGCGCCTTTGATATAGCGTTCCGCGATGGAACGGGCCTTGGGCCAGAGCCCCTCGCGGCGCATGCTGGCGCTGGTATCGAGCAGAAGGATCATTTGCCGCCCCGTTTCGGCGGGGGGCGGGAGGGCGTTGTGCTTCGGAAAGAACGGCCGGGCAAAAGCCCCGGCGAGCAACAAGACCGCGAGGCAGCGCAGCAGGAGCAACAGGATATGCTCGAGCTTGCGGCGGCGGGTAGCCCGGGGGGGCGTCGGTCGCAAGAACAACGTCGAACTGAACATCATCCGCTCGCGCACCGATCGGCGAATGAGATGGAAGGCGACAGGACCGGCCACCGCCAGGGCGCCGAGGAGGAACCATGGTGCCAAGAAGTTCATCGCGGCGAGGCCCCCCCGACGTGGCGGCGGACCAGTTTATTGCGGCGGCTGCGCCCGCGGAGGAACTCGGCGAGGGCCAGTTCAAGCGGTTGGGTGGTGATCAGACGATGAAAGGAGGCCCCCAACTTTTGGCAGACGGCCTCGGCTTCGCGACCATGCCCCTCGAACAGGCTTAGGTAATGAGCCCGCAACGCCTGTGGATCCACGTAAACCTCCTGGCGGCTCTCGAGGTCTTCGAACAGCATCGGCCGCTCAAACTCGAAGGCAAGTTCGTTCGGATCCAGGATCTGGAACACGACGACCTCGTGCCCGGCCACCGTTAACCTGGCCAGGCTCGGCTCGAGGTCCTCGAGCGGGGTGAGCAGGTCCGACAACAAAACGATCAGTCCCCTGCCCCGAGCCAATTCGGCAACGCGGCGCAAGGGCTCGCTGAGGCTGGTGGCGCGGCTCTCGGCGTTCTGATCGAGGGCCAGCATTAATTGGCGCAGATGCCCGCGGCGGTGGCGGGGGGGCAGGTATTCCCGCACCCGCTCGTCGAAGCTCACCAAGCCGACGGCGTCGCCTTGGCCGTGGAGAAACCAGGCCAGGGTGGCCGCCAGAGTGCGGGCATAGTCCGACTTGGAAACCTCGCGCGAGCGATAGTCCATCGAGCGGCTCTGGTCCACCAGCAAATGACAGCGCAGATTGGTCTCGTCCTCGAAGCGTTTGAGGTAATAGCGATCGGAGCGCGCATACAACCGCCAGTCCAGGTAGCGGGTGTCATCGCCGGGCGAGTATTGGCGATATTCAGTGAACTCGACCGAGAATCCATGATAAGGACTGCGATGCAATCCTTTCCAGAAGCCCTCGACGACCACGCGGGCACGCAGTTCGAGGCTGCGAATGGCCATCAGCGCCGCGGGATCCACGAAACCGCCCTCGCGCGAGGGAGGTTTGCGGGTGGTGGAGTTGAGGCCGGGCATAGGCGGCTAGGCGCGGGTGGTCTCCTGGACGGTTTCGAGCAAGCGGCGGATGATGGCCTCCACATTGGTTCCCTCGGCTTCGGCGCGGTAGTTCACCAAGACGCGGTGGCGCAACACGGGCGCGGCCAGCAGGCGAATGTCATCCGCCGACACAGCGGAGCGGCCTTGGAGCAGGGCGCGAGCTTTGGCCCCCAGCACGAGGGACTGGGCGGCGCGCGTGCCGGCCCCCCAGTTCACCCAGTCGTTCACAAACCCCGGCGAGCCGGGCTGGTGGGGTCTGGAGGCGGCGGCCAGCCGGACGGCGTAGCGGATGAGATCGCGAGCAATGGGCATCTGCCGGACCAACTCATGAAAGCGCAATACATCCTCGGCAGTGAACAGCGGCTGAATGACCGGCGGGCGCTGGGCGGTGGTCTGCTCGACGACCTCGACCTCCTCGGCTTCCGGGAGGTAGCCCATGACCACGTTGAACATGAAACGATCGAGTTGGGCCTCGGGCAAGGGGTAAGTGCCCTCCATTTCAATCGGGTTCTGGGTGGCGAGCACGTAGAAAGGCTCCTCGAGCGGATGGCGCAAGCCGGCGGCGGTAACCTGATGTTCTTGCATCGCCTCGAGCAACGCGGCCTGCGTTTTAGGCGGTGTGCGATTGATCTCGTCGGCCAGGATCATGTTTGCAAACACCGGACCGCGCACGAAGGTCATCCTCCGCCCCTCGCCGGTTTCCTGCAAGATCTCGGTGCCGGTGATGTCCGCCGGCATGAGGTCCGGGGTGAATTGGATCCGTTGAAATTTCAGATGGAAGACCTGGGCGATGGACTTGACCAGCAGGGTCTTAGCCAGTCCGGGCGCGCCGGTCAGGAGGCAGTGCCCGCCGGCAAAGAGCGCGATGAGGATCTCTTCGATCACCTGCTTCTGGCCGACAATGACCTTGGCCAGTTCTGTTTCGATTTGGCCGCGGCCGGCAATGAGGCGTGCGACAGCCTCGCGCTCAGCCTCAACGGTGGAGGGCGCCATGGCAGGGAGAGGAAATGATGTGGGTGTGTTCATTTAGTTAGGATTGGGGTGGAGGTGGCGCCGGACTTTCAGCCGTCGCGGAGGCCGCCTCGATCTCGAGGAGCAGGAGCCGGGCCTCCCGGTAACGCGGGGCGTCCTCCAGAGCCTGGAGCACGTGACGCTTGGCCTCAGTCTCCGCGCCGCCGCGCGTGTGGAGCAGGCGGGCCAGTTGAAAATGGGCCTCGACCGGGTCGGGTGGGTCCAGCAGCAACAAACGGCGATAGGCGGCGATGGCTTGATCGTTGAGGCCAGAGCCGATCCCGGCCTCCGCCAGCGCGCGATAGGGCGGAGCAATCAAGGGATTGATCTGCAAGAGCCGCTGAGCGTATTTCGTTTCCGCCGCCCAATCTTTGCGTGCCCCGGCCATTTCTATAAGCCGAGCATAAAGGTCCACGGAGTCGGACTCCACCTCGGCCAACTGTTGGAGGGTGGCCAGTTCGGCATTGGTGTCATTGAGGCCGCGCTCGGTGACCGCCAAGAGCCAGAGCGGATTCTCGCCGCGGTGTTCCCCATGATAGGTCGCGGCCAATCCCTCGAGGATAGGCTTGGCTTCGGTCCAGCGTTTGGCCTCCATCAACTCGTGGGCCTTGCGAAACCGGACATAATAGTTGTCGGGATGCAGCTTCTCCCACGCCGACCGGTCGGTCTCTTCGGCCGGCGGCTTGTCCAGGTCGGCACCCGGGGCGAGGTTTTCTGCCCGTTCGCGGACGAAGGCAGCGAACTGCTTTTCCAAGTCCGGAAGCGCCAGCGTGCGCGCGGCGATAGCCTGGTTGGCCTC
>Ga0316230_1001479_pt1 | contig 24184 bp, 14 predicted proteins | sample TBH18025metaG_FD_206004 | JGI IMG/M metagenome (GOLD analysis project Ga0316230, IMG submission 206004) | Freshwater microbial communities from Trout Bog Lake, Wisconsin, USA - TBH18025 | ecosystem: Environmental > Aquatic > Freshwater > Lake > Hypolimnion/Profundal zone | place: USA: Wisconsin...
CAAACGCTGGGAAATCAAGAAGCCCAACGGCAGAACCCTCAAGGTCGGCCTTCGCACCAAACAGCAGGCCTGCGGATGGAGCCATGAGTTCCTACTTCAGGCGCTGGTAGCGTAAATGCGATGACCCTGGGGGAGCAGGGAAGCGGGAAGAGAAGTTGTTGGCTTTGGCCACGGAAGTGGTTAGACTACTTGTACTGGGATAATAGATATCAATAATGAGGTAGCGACATGGACAAGCGACTTGCGGCAATGGCATGGATGGCCGTTCTTTTGACGGTTGGCGGGATGGCGCTGGCGGGCGATGTGACGTTCGCCGACAAACCGAAAATCACGAAGGTGGGCGACGGAGCCAAAGTTGAATTCGCGGTATCCGCGCCCATTGACGCCGATGTGGCGGTGCTGGCCGCCGATGGCAGCGTGGTACGCCACCTGGCCTCCGGCCTGCTGGGGGCCAATGCGCCGGCTCCGTTCAAGAAGGATAGCCTCCGGCAAGAGTTGCTGTGGGATGGCAAGGACGACTTCGACAAGCCGGTTGCCGGCGCCACCTTCCAAATCCGCGTGCGCCTGGGGCAGGGCGCCGAACTGGATCGCTTCATTCCGTCAGCGTCGGATCCGCTGGGCAACGCCAGGGCCATTGGGGTCGGGCCCAACGGCGATGTCTATGTATTGGCTGTACGGTCCGTGCCCAACGGCCAGAGCACCTATTTCTTCGTACTCGATCGCAATGGAAAATACCTGCGGACGATTTTGCCGTCGCCGGCGAATCTGAAGACGGAACAGGTCAAGGGATTGGAGCGTCTGAAACTTCCGGGTGGCAAGGAAGTGCCCATTATTTATCAGGGATATACTGGCGATACCGCGCCGTTCCTGTCGGGGATGCGCGCGCAGCAACTGGCCGTTACTTCGCAAGGCTGGATTGCCTTTGCCTCAGGCGGAAGCGACATGTGGGACCAGGCGGTGCAGCGCTTTGTGTTAACCATCAAGCCCGACGGCAGCACGCCGCCGGAGGTCGGCTTTGTCGGACCACGCCTGGGCAATCCCTGTCCCTACGGCCTGGGCCTGCGTCAACAGCAGTTGGCGGTCAGCCCGGACGGCAAGACGATATACTTTTGTGGCATGGGCAACTCCGAGTATGGCAAGCATCCGGTAAGCGATATCCATTGTATCGGCAGGACAACCTGGGACAGCAAGGCGCCAGCGCCTGAGGCGTTCATCGGCAAGCCCTCCGAAGCCGGCGACGATGGCGCACATCTGAACGATCCGATGAGTGTGGCATGTGATGCCCAGGGCCGCATCCTGGTATCGGATTTCGGCAATGGGCGTGTGGCGGTGTTTGCCGCGGACGGGAAATTCCTGGGGCAAACCAAGGTGGAGCGTCCGGGGATGGTTTGCGTGCATCCCAAAACCGGCGCCCTGTACGTTCTGACCGTTCCTTTATTGGAGGGCAAGAAGACCAAGGATGGGGCATTTTCTGTGATTAAATTTGACAAGGCCATCGACGGCAAGGAACTGACGCGCAGCGCCTTTCATGGCGATTACCCGGTGCTGGCGCTGGATGCCAGCACTGAGACGACGCGGTTGTGGCTGGCCAACGTGGGCCTTTTCCCGCTTGACGATGCGGGCGGAAAACTCGAAGCTGGCGCAGATGTGCTCAAGGCTCCGGCGAGTGCTTTGAATGGGTACCCGATTTACCTGGCGCTGGACCGGGCGCGGGATCTTCTTTATGTTTCGAATTTCTGTTCGCCGGCCGGGTATGTGTTCATGTTGCGCATTGATTTGAAGACGGAGAAGATGGAGCCGTTTTTAAAGCAACCCATTGGCGAGGTAGCCTTGGATCGCGATGGCAATGTCTACACGCTGGACCGTTCCTCCGCCGTAACCCGCTATTCGCCGGATGGCAAACCACTGCCCTTCGCCACCGGCAGCAATAAACTCGCGATTAACTACCGGGCGGGCCTGCCCTTTGCCGGCGTCAAGGGGTTGGCGATTGCGCCCAGCGGCGATGTATTTGCCTACCAGGATAACAATACCACGGCGCCCATGCATGCCTGGCAGTTCGGAGCGGATGGGAGGATCAAGAAGGAAAACATCATCAAGGACATTCCTTTTGATTCGGCAACCGGTCTGGCCGTTGACCGGGCGGGCAATATTTACGCGGGCATCAATATTCATGATCCCAAGCATCTGTATCCGTCCGATTTCGGTGACCAGATTCCGCCGCTGGCATGGTACACAAGTCATGACCCCAAGGACGGATGGTACGGTAAACCCCAGCGCGGGTTGCCGGTTGGGGCACCATGGAACCGGCCGTATTTCAACTTCTATCTTTATCAGTACGGTTCGATCTTCAAATTTGGTCCGGAGGGCGGCGTCATCTACAACAGCGGCGAGCCGAAGGTTGGGGATAACCCTCGCCCTGCGGACGTGCCGGCCGATGCCAAAGAATATCGCAATGCCTACTTTAGCGCGGTCGTCTGGCTTGCCGGCGCCAAATGGGAATATCGCGGTTTTGGCCTCTGCGCCAATCGCACGGAGAATTGCGGCGATCCCGGTTGCTCGTGCATGAGCAGCCGTTTTTGCATGGATGAGTCAGAGCGGCTTTTTGTACCTGACGTATTTCGTTGTTCCATCGGCGTGGTTGACACTGCCGGCAATGAGATCACGCGTTTCGGCGCCTATGGCAATGTAGATTCGGCGGGCCCGAAGAGCCTGATTCCGGAACCATCCATTCCCTTCACGTCGCCAACGGCGGTGGTGGTCGGCAAGGACAAGGCCTACGTTGCCGACCGTAAGAGTCGGCGGATTGCGGTGATTAACTTGAAGTGGGCGGCTCAGGAAACTTGTGAACTGCGCAAGCCCTGAGCGCGGCGGAATACGTCAAGACATGCGCTGGGCAGAGTTCCGCTGGGCGGGGGGATGAATGGTCCAATGAGAGGGAATTCTTTGCTGGTTCTTCAATGTGCCGTGCTGCGTCCTGGTAGATGGACTGGAAACCTATTTGCCGGGCGATAATTGCCGACAATTCAGCGTCGGGGGAAGTGGTTGCCACTGGCACCCGATCACTATTGCGTTTAGGTGAAAAGAAGAACTTGACAGCAGGAACACTAGTGTTATTGTCAGTGAAACAGTTGTAATCATCATTGGCGTTTGAGACAATTATGAAATCAGCCGATGCAAATTTGTTAACGTTAAATCGTACCTTGCTTTATGAGCAGGTGGCAGAGCGGTTGCGGGAATTCATCAAGGAACAAAAACTCTGGGGGCGGTGCCTGCCTGCCGAGCGCGACTTGGCCTGCCGGTTCGGAGTCAGCCAAGGTACGCTGCGGCGGGGTTTGGCGGTACTGGCCAGCGATGGAGTGATTCTTGGCCGGCATGGACAGGGGACGCGCGTGCTTCCGGAAAACGTTGCGAACCGCCGTCACGGGGGGCGACGGGTGATGATTGTATCCCAATGGGGGCAGGTGGCCTCGGGTTATGCTGGATCGATCATGACCGCATTGGGAATTGGCGCCAGCGAGGCCGGCTGGCGGGTGAGTTTTATCGATCTTACCAAAGAGAAATCTCGCGACGCGTTGCCGGGAAAATTGAAAGCGGAACGCCCCGACGGGATGCTTCTGGTATCGGTGCCCGATCAGTCGTTCGTTGGCGAGTTGCTGCGCGTTCATAATGTGCCGATAGTTCTGGTGGATCATAGTTTTCCCGGTCTGCCAGTGACGGGAGTGCGGGACGACAGTCGCGATGGCGCCCGTCAAGTTGCGGAACATCTGCTGGAGCTGGGGCATCGCCGGATTGCGTTTCTCGATCGCAAAAATCGGACGGAAAATCCCTGGCGCTATGAGGGGTACGCAGGAGCATTGTCACGGGCAGGGCTGGTTGTGGATCCGGGCTTGGTGGTCAGCTGTTTGACCAGCGTTGATGAAGGATGCCGAGCGACAGGGGAACTTCTCAATCGTCCCGATCCGCCTACGGCGGTGATGGCTTTTGATGATCTGCGCGCCCTGGGAGCCTGGCGCGCCGCCGAGGAGCGAGGGCTGGAGGTGGGAAGAGATTTCGCGGTAGTGGGCATGGGAGGGCAGACGCTTATTTCCGGCCTACCGGTGGAGCTCAGCACGTTACGCGTGGATATGCCGGCAATAGGGCGGGCGGCGGTTGGCGAACTGGCAGAGCGGATGGAAGGACGACAGCGTGCGGCAGAAGACATCCTGATTCCGGCGGAACTTGTGGTGGGCCGGTCATCGCGAGAAGCGTTTCTGAATACATCAAGTCAGCTTCTGGTAGAGGCTAAATTGCAAGGTTGACAAACCAAGGAAGCGTCAGATGACAAAGATCAAATTTGCGTTGGCGGTGATGGCGGTTGCATTGGCGGCGGGAGCTTGGCTGTCGAAGGGATGGGGAGCGCCTGGTCCAGCGGCGGATGCGGCGGCGGATACAACAATCATTCTGGGGCCCCAGAGCGTTTGGCACTGGCATCTGACCTGGGAATCGCCTTTGGTGAGGCGATCGTCGGGAGAATTGCAATTTGCCGGCTTCGATAAACTATGGGGCTATACGAAGTTGGCGGAGGTAAAAATAGAAAAGAAGTCGACCGAGCCGCCGCCTGGCAATTGGACGGCGTGGGATTTCGATGACAGCGCCTGGCCGCGCGCCCGGGGTCCTTTGTATGAAAATGGCCGGAGTCAACATGTGGCGTCAATCGCAGCCCGAGGCCGATTTGAGGTGCCGGACCCAACCAAGGCCGGGGATTTGGTGTTTGGCCTGGATTACTACGGAGGGGTGATCGTGTATCTAAACGGCGAGGAATTGTCACGGCAAAACCTTCCGAAAGAGGCTCTGCAATGGGATACCCCCGCAGACGATTATCCGCCGGAAGCCTATGTGGCTCCGGATGGATCCAATCTGAACTGGGTCGGATTCGGCGATCCTGAGAAATACAAGGATCGTTTTGCGCTGCGTGATCGCCATTGCGAGATAAAGATAGCGGCGGCGAAACTTCGTCAAGGGGTGAATGTGATTGCGGTGAACTTGCATCGCGCGCCGATGTCTGAGGTGCTATTGAAGGGAAAATTCAAGCATGAACCTATTTATGGGCTTTGGTCGCAGATGGGGTGGTTTTCCTGCACGCTGAAGCAGGCAGCCGGTGGTGCGGTCATACCGAACGTGACCAGGCCTCGAGGCATTCAGATTTGGACGGAATCGATTCTTCCCGGTTTGCGTACCGCGTTTTATGCCGACCCCGGCCAGACGCTGCGGCCGGTGGTGATTCGTGGCACGCGCAATGGGGCTTTTTCCGGGCAGATCGTGGTCGGATCATCGGAAGTCATTAAGAAACTATCCGTGGCGGTGTCGGATATGAAACAAGAGAAGGACCAGACGTGCGTGATGCCAGCGTCCTGCGTGCAGGTGCGTTATGCCCTTGGGGGTCTTGTCGGAGAAAAACAGCGGCAATCGTGCGAGCAGGATACTGTGATTTCCAAATGGCCGCGTTTCGACGGACTGGAAGAGGTGACGCCGGCGGAGGTTCCGGTCAGTGCGGACGCGGGCGGGGCGATGCAGCCGATCGTATTCACGGTGCGGATTCCCCAGGATGCGAAATCGGGCGATTACGTTGGTGTGGCAACAGTGAGCGCGGAGGGGCTTAAGCCCGTGGAGGTGACGCTGCGGGTGAGTGTCGCCGGTTGGGCGTTGCCGGACCCCAAAGACTATGGCACAGTCATGGGGTTCATTCAATCGCCGGAATCGCTGGCGTTGCAGTACAAGGTGGACATGTGGTCGGAGAGCCATTGGAAATTGATTGACCGGTCTTTCGCGCTGCTGGGGCAGATCGCCGCCAAAGACGTGTACATTCCCATCCGCACCAGGACTTACTTCGGCAACGAGTATTCCATGGTGCGCTGGATCAAGCAGAAGGATGGTTCCTGGCAACACGATTTCAGCATTATCGAAAAATATTTGGACATTGTGGTAAAACGTCTGGGCAAGGTGCCGGCGGTGGTGATCTACGCGTGGGACGTGGATGACGGGGCGAGCTACATGGGCGGTGGCAGTCGTATGGAAAAGAAGCCTTACGGATTCACGGTGGTGGACCCGGCCACGGGGAAATTAGAGAACCAGGAAGGCCCGAAATGGGGAGATCCGGAAATGAGGCCGTTCTTGCAACCGGTGTTCGACGGTTTGCGCAAAATTCTGGCCGTCCGGGGCATGGAAAAGTCGATCATGGTTGGTTTGTGCGGTGACCGGATACCTGACAAGGAAGTGACTGCGGATCTAGTGGCGGTGGCGCCGGAGGCGCCATGGGTGATCGCCAGTCATACGGTGCCTAATCCGCGCAAAGGAGAGAAAGAACCGGGATGGCACACGGTGGTGTGGGAATCGCGTCCTGCTCCCGACCCGTCTGAAAAACGGGTCTACGGCTGGAAAAATCCATCGTTGAAAATGGCGCATCCCCGGTACTGTTCGCCAATGCTGGGGATGGAACTGGGTCTGCAATCGTCCCTGACGAATTATCGCGGCGCGCCAGAGATGGTCCTGACGGCTCTCAATGAATTGCGCGGGATTGCCCGTTGCGGAGCTGATTTCTGGCCGGTCATCAGCGATAAAAAAGGCGTTATGTCGTACGCGGTGGGCCGTTATCCAGATACCAATAAGTGGCACGGAGGAGATCTTATAGAAGAAAGTTATCCGTATGTTTTGGCGCCCGGCCGGGATGGGGCCATTGCCACCCTGCGCTATGAAATGCTTCGCGAGGGAATTGAAGATACGGAAGCCAGAATATTCCTGGAGAGGATCCTGGATGATCCGGCACGCAAGAAACTCCTCGGTGACGAATTGGCTTGTCGTTGCCAGGACCTTCTCGATCAGCGGGTACGCATGAATCTGTGGGCGATCCGGGGTGCGGGCAATTATTTGTCCTGGATTGGGTATGCCGGCTCCGGCATAGAAATGCGCAGCGCCCAGCTTTTTAACATGGCCGGCGAAGTAGCGGAGAAGCTCAAACTCAAGTAAGTCCTGATGGTTAATATTCCTACAAGCTACAGACGGGCAATTGCCTGGTCGGCGTTCTTCTATTTACCGACGGTAAAGCTTAGGTGCGGCTGGTAACCTGGAAAGGCTAAATATCGTGCGTGTGAATTTGATAATCGCAATGGCGGTGGATCTGCTGGCAATGGTTGCTTGGGCCGGCGTGCCGGCATCGGATGCGGTCTTTACGACAAAACCTGCGGCGACGAAGGATGGGGACCAAACAAAAATTGCCTTCGCCGTTTCCGCGCCTACGGACGTGGAAGTGGCTGTGCTTGGAACTGACGGCAGGATTGCACGTCATCTGGCCGCTGGCGTCCTGGGTGGCAAGAAACCTCCGCCGGAACCGCTGGGGCCTGGGCTGGCGCAGACCTTGACCTGGGATGGCAAGGATGACTCTGGAAAACCGGCGACTGGCATTAAGGTCAGCGTGCGTCTGGGCATGAAGGTCAAACTGAACGGTTTCTTTGGCGAGAACGTGGGGCACTTGGAGGATATCGCAGGAATGGCGGTGGACAGCCGGGGTATGGTGTTTGTGCTGAGTTTCGTGGACCGTCAGGGCAATGTACACGAGGGTCTTTCCCGGCAGATTCTGCTGTATCGGTTCGCCAAGACAGGGCGTTATGAATGCACGCTGATGCCGCCGTCGGCCAACTTGTCGGCCAAGGATCTGCCGCCTGACTTTACCGTACCGGTGCCTGGCGATGGGTTGTTTCCCCGGACTTACAACCGGGTATATCCGTGCCTGGCTCCGCTTCTGGCCAGTCCGGATGATTTGAGCCATCCCGTAACCGGAACCTGGGAAATGTCCACGAACCTAACGCAGGATGGCTACCTGCACATTCGCAGCGGCAAGATATGTTGGGCCGTGCATGGCCAGACCGGCGCGATTAAGAATAACCCACCCGAGGCTCCGGAACTGTCATGGCCCGGGCGTGTCACCGATGCGGCTGGGCGGACGCTGATTTGCGAGGCAGCCGGGGCCGTCAAAGTCCTGGGCAAGGATGGCAAAGAAATCAACAGTATTAAGATTGAATCGCCGACCTATGTGGCCTGCGACCCCAAGACCGGCGCGGTCTACGTACTTTCCGCTGAGACTAAATACGATTGGACCGGCTGGAAGAGTTTGCGGCGGACGGTGGTTCGTTTCAGCGGTAGCGGGGCCGATGCCAAGGAGACGGCGCGTCTGGAATTGCCAACCACCGGAGCGGGCAGCGCCATGGCGGTGGATACGTCAGGTGAAGTACCGCTTATATGGGTCGCCGCCGGTATCAGCCGCGGTAAAACGCTGGCGATCAATATCAAGGCTCGAGGCACGCTTTACCGGCTCGAGGATCGCGGTGGCAAGCTGGTGCAGACGGACACCGCGACCGAACTGGGAACATCGCCGACCGACACCTTTACGCGACTGGCAGTGCATCCCGATACGGAGGTGGTCATCGGCCGGGGTCTGGCGCCGATGCTGGGTGGCTTTGATGGTTTGAGCGGCAAGCCACTGACGTTGCCAATGACGGAGGGGTTGGATATGGCGGTGGGCCTGGACGGCAACTGGTATCTGCAGGGCTACCCTGATTTCAGTGGCCCTATCCTGCGCTATGATCGGGATATCAAGCCCCTGCCCGTCGCCGGACAAGCGGTGAAAGTTCCCAACATGCTCGGCAATGTGCAAGGGCGCGAGGGTTGCGGCGCCGCCTCCTTCGGGCTTGCCGCTGATGCGACGGGGAGGGTCTACTCGCTGCAACTACCCAGCGAACGCGTGCACACCAGGTTGTTCGTGGGTGTTTTCGGTCCGGACGGCAAAGGCCAGAGCAATGCTCGCATGAAGGACGATCCGGTTTTGTCTAAACGCCAGGATGTCTGCAGTGCCATCTGGGGGCCGACGGTGAGCGATGTGGGCGGTATCGGACTGGATTGGGAAAACAACATCTATATCGGGGTCGTCGGCTTGCCGGCGGATTGCAAGGCGCCGGCAGGGTTTGAGAACGAGAGGATCTGGCGAGGTGGCGCCGGCTGCGTGGTAAAATTTGCCCCGACCGGCGGGGCGGTGCTGGCCGGGGCTCCGCCGGCAGGGGGGCATGGACTGGCGATCAAAGGGTTCGATGGTTATAGCCGTTCCGATATTTTCCTGGAAGGTGCACTGGTTGCTTACCCGGGCCTGGGCTGCATGGCCGGCAGTGGCAATTGCGCCTGCCGCCAGCCGATGTTCCAGGTGGATGGATGGGGCCGTATATGGATGCCCGACGCCATGACATTCTCGGTGAATGTTGTGGATAATACTGGTAATCAGATCCTGCATTTCGGCCAGTACGGCAATGCCGATTCCAGAGGCGTTGACGCGGATAGCCCGGTCAAGAAGCCGGACATTCCGTTCGGTTGGCCCGAGGCGGTAGGCGTCAGCAACAAGGCGGTGTATGTGGCCGATGTACTCAATCGCCGTATCGTGCGGTTGCTTAAACAATATGCCGCGGAAGAATTTTGCGAAGTTAAGTAAAAAGTGCCGGATGTTCCGGGCTCAGAATTTTCTATCAAGGAGTCGGTATTGCACGGCCTCAGCCAAGTGGTGTTCGGCGATGGTTGGGGCTTCCTCGATGTCGGCGATAGTCCGCGCCACGCGCCGAACCTTGTCATAAGCCCTGGCGCTTAATCCAAGTTCATTCATGGCCTGCTTCATGAGCAGAAGACAGCCGTCGCTGAGTTCGCAGTGGGCCTTGAGTTGCCTGTTGGTCATGGAGGCGTTGTGTACGCCGCTTTCGCCGAAGCGCTGAGCCTGGATTCTGCGGGCGCTGTCGACTTGTTGGCGCATGGCGTTGCTATCGGTGCCCTGGCGGCGACCGGTAAGCTCGGAATAGGGGACGGCAGGAACATCGACGTGAATGTCGATGCGATCCAGCAGGGGGCCGCTGAGCTTAGCTAGATATTTGTCGCGGGCCTTGGGATTGTCGGAGGCGAAGCCGCTGGCAGTGGGGTTCATAGCCGCCACGAGCATGAAACGGGCGGGGAATTTGATGGAACCGTGAACGCGGGCGATGGTGACCTCGCCGCCTTCGAGGGGCTGGCGGAGCATCTCCAGGACGTAACGGCTGAATTCGGGAAGCTCGTCGAGAAAGAGGATGCCGTGATGGGCCAGGGAAACCTCGCCGGGACGGGGGATGGTGCCGCCGCCGATGAGGGATTGGGCGGTAGCGGAATGGTGAGGCGTTCGCACGGGACGCTGGTCAAGAAGCGCGATGCCATCAGGCAGGAGACCAAGAGCGGAATAGATGCGGGTGGTTTCCAGGGATTCAGTGCGGCTCAAGGGTGGCAGGATACCGGCTAAGCGTTGAGCCAGCATGGTTTTACCGGTTCCGGGAGGGCCGACCATTAGGATGTTGTGGGAGCCGGCGGCGGCGATGGTGATGGCGCGTTTGACGGCTTCCTGGCCCCGCACTTCGGAAAAATCGAGTTCAGGGGAAATTCTGGAGACTTCGTAGAGTTCGCCGTCGAGGGTGTATGGCTCCATAGGGAGCCTCTCGTTGAGGAATGCGGCGGCTTGAGCGAGGGTGGAAACGGGGTAGACCTCGATGCCTTCCACAACGGCGGCCTCGCGGTCGTTCTCGGCAGGGAGGATTACGCCCTTGAAACCTTTCTCTTTGGCCAGCAGGGCCAGGGAAAGGGCGCCCTTAATCTTGCGGACACGGCCGTCGAGGGCCAACTCACCGGCGATGAGGAAATTCTTGTGGAGGTCGGTCTGGATGGAACCGGTGGCGCGCAGCAGGCCGATGGCCATGGGAAGATCGAGGCTGGGTCCTTCTTTTTTGATGTCGGCGGGGGCGAGGTTGATCAGCAGGTGATGCATCGGGTAGGGGAACCCGCTGTTTATCATGGCCCGCCGGACGCGTTCGATGGATTCCTTGACGGCGGCCTGGGGCAGGCCGACGACCAGGGATTTGCCGACGCCCCTCTGGGCGACGTCGGCCTCAACCTCGCAAACGATGGCATCGATGCCGATTAGGACGAAGGAGTGGATTCGGGCGAGCATGGGAATAGTGTACCAATCGCGGCGATACCGCGACAGTACATCAGCGGAGTTCGGGTTGGGGATTGAGGGTCTGAAGATCGGGCACGGGGCCGGCCATGGCGGCCTGATAGACGGCCTGGTCGAAATCGCCTTCCCATTTGCTGACGACGATAGTGGCTATGCCGTTGCCGATGAGGTTGGTGATGGCTCGAGCTTCGCTCATGAAACGATCGACGCCAAAGAGGAGGGCCAGTCCCTCAACGGGAAGGCGGGTGGCAGAGATGGTAGCGGCGAGGGTTACGAAGCCACCGCCAGTGACGGCGGCGGCGCCTTTGCTGGTCAACATCAGCAGAGCCATGATGGAAATTTGTTCGCCGATCCCAAGGTGGATGCCGAAAGCCTGAGCGATGAACAGCACGGCCATGGAAAGATAGATGCTGGTGCCATCGAGGTTGAAGGAGTAGCCGGTGGGAATGGCCATACGCACCACGCCGCGGCCGCAGCCCATGAGTTCGAGCTTCTGCATCATGCGAGGCAGGGCGGATTCGGAGGAACTGGTGCCCAGGACCAGGACTATTTCGGCGGCGATGAAACGCAGATATCCGAAAAGACTGAAGCGGAAGATGCAGGAGATGGCCAAAAGGACGCCAAAGATAAAGATGGCCATGGTGAGGTAGACGCAGACCATGAGCAGGAGAAGGCGTTTGAGGGCTTCGGGTCCGTAAGTGCCGGTGGTGGCGGCCATGGCGCCAAGGGCCCCGAAAGGGGCGAATTTCACGATAATAGCGACGAGGCGGAACATCAGGGCGGTGAGGGACTCAAGCTGTTCCATCAAACCGGAGAGGCGAGGACCAAGGGCGGCGGCGGCGATGCCGAAAAGGACGGCGAAAAAAAGGATCTGCAAGAGGTCACCTTCGGCGAAGGCGTGGACGATGTTTTCGGGGATGATGTTGACCATGGCCTGGCCAAGTGCTTGTTTGTGGGCGGCGTCAACGTATTTCTGTACGCGGTCATCGCCAGATGGTGGCGTTATGCCGGCTCCGGGGCGGATGCCGTTGGCCACAAGAAGGCCGATAGCCAGGGCTATGGTGGTGACGATCTCGAAGTAGAGCAGAGCTTTGAGGCCGACACGGCCGACGCGGCGCATATCTCCCATGGAATAGATGCCGCCGACAACGGTCAGGAAGATGATCGGAGCGACGACCATCTTAATTAGGCGGAGGAAGATGTCGGCGAGGATTTTGAGGTTCTGGCCAGTGTGCGGGCAGTAAATGCCTATAGCGGCCCCGATGGCCACCGCAGTGAGGACTTGGAAGGTCATGTTGCGGTAGATAGGGCGAGCCATGGTGGGAATGATATAGAGCGGGCCGGGCAGTGGAAAGGGGAGGGAGTAGAGGGGATGAGGTCGATGCCGTCTCAGAGTCGGCGGCGCAGGGTCATGAGCGCGGTTGCCGGAGCGGCGGCGTGATAGGCGAGGTGGTAAGCGGCGTCGTTCTGGTAATGGATGGCGGGGATGTAACGGCAGGGGACGGGGATGGACAGTTCAGGGCAGTCGAATGGCCAGGGGTCGATTTCCAGGGTGTCGTCATCGCCGCGATGCAGGTGGAGTGTAACCGAAGAGCAGGCGGGACAGGTGGGGAGATCGTCGAGGCGGGGAAAGAGAACTTCGCCACAACAGAGAACGAGGCTGATGCGATCCAGCGCGGAAAGGAGCATGAAATTGTAGCGAATGGCATCTTCGGCGTCGCTGGCACCGACGGAGGCAAGGCCGAACTGAACGGGTATGTCGGTGGCGAAACCAAGCCTGTGACGAAGGTCGTGTTGGATATGGGTCTGGGTGTGCTGGAATTTGTTGAGGGCGAAAAGTTCGTGGGGCGTCCAACGGCGCGGGGCGATCGCCTGACGCTGGGTGGCGATGTCGGAGAGAGCCAGTTGATGCAGGCTTACCAGCAGAGCGGAGTAGTCGTTATGCCTGGCGGCAAGGCGGGCAGATTCCGACCATATCCGCAGAGCCATGGCAATGGGCATTTCGAAGACATGACGCGGCTGTCCCTGGTCATTCAAGGTTGGCTGGGCGTCGTGGAGGGGCCACCCGGCATCGTGAGCGGCAATGGCTTCGATTACAGGACCGTATGGCAAAGGCGAGGCGAAAAGCGCGTTGCCCAAGTGCCGGGCGAGGTCCGCCGCCAGAAGACAGTGGTCGACCTGGGTGATGAGGCGGAAACTGTCGCGGGTGGCTTGACGAATCATGTCTTGCATTATACGCGAAGAGGCTGTGACTATGGGATACCCAGTATTGGCAGTCGCGTGAAGGTCTGCCCAATAGCCTAACTGCTAATTCTTTCCGCCTATTCAGGGATTTGTGCGCCGAGTTGTGCTTTGAGGGCTTCGAGGGAGGGGACGCCGTCGGGGAGGATGGCTTCCTCGATGATGAGGACGGGAATACCGTCAAGAACCGGGTATTTAAGGCCGCCGACCTGGGCGATAAGGAAATCGCCCTCCAACCGCAAGGGACTGCGGGTAAGAGGGCAACGCAGAACTGACAATAGTTCAGAGGTTATTTGCGTCATGATGCCTCGCTTGCTGCTGGTCGGCTAATAACGGAGAGTATAACGCCATCCGGCGTAGCCGCAACTGAAGAGTTTGATCACGGATTGATCAGCGTGCCTAGACGTTAAAGGCCGATCTCTCGTAGGCCAGTCCGATCTGCTCGCTCGCGTGCGTCATCGCCAGATCGCGCTGGTCGGCCGCCACGTAGATGCACCGGTCCGGCCAACGGGCAGCCACATCGTCCAGTACGCAGTGCAGGTCCGCTGCGAGATCACATGGGGCATACGTGAGAGGCCTGCGGTGCATGTCGAACAGCACCAGACTTCCCGAAGGCAATTCGCATCCGGGCAGCCATTTTTTGAGGTTGCCTTGCGGTGACACCTCGGCGCACCACAGCCACTGGCACAGGCGTCCCTCCCTTATCTTGGAATATATGTGCTGGCCGTTTTCCAGGCGGCGTATGGCGGCGGAGAGGAACTGACGCCGCGAGGGGCCGGTGAGGGTTCGATGGTAAGCCAGCAGATGCTCCATGGCATCTCGCCGCATGGGTGGTTCGGTAATAGCCCGCGGCGTCATGGCCGCCCGGCACGAATAGATTCGCACTTTGTGCCTGCATCCCAGGCATTTCCTGAAGCCGATAACTACTGAGCGTCCAAGCCAGAGTGGCAGACGCTGCTGGTCATCCACGAAATTCATGACCTGAGAGGGTGTCACTGCTGCCAATTTAAGGAGGCCGCGGAGTACATTCTCAATGCCAGCCCGCAGGCCTGCCACCAGCCGCGCCGTCCGATTGGGAAGAAGGTTCAAGGTATGCACCTGATCCCAGGCATTGGCGAAGCGTTCCTTGTAGCCATCACTGCCGGGCGTCAGGTCCAACTGTTGATATCCCGCCTCCAGAAGCATCTTGCACAAAAGGTGAATGTGAAGTTTACCGGGCGAATACCGCGAGAAAGTCGGGTTGTGGCCGATGAGGCACAATTGGAGTTCCTTTTTGTGGCAGACATTAATCTGGACCGACGCCAACTCGCCGCCGACTTTCAACGCCGTCACGTGCAGCAGGCCATGCTGGGCCATTTTGGCCAGGTGGAAGGATCGCTTGAACGGATCGTCGGCGAAGGGGGCAAAGCCGTTGAGGGCCATGCGGCGTGCGTCATACCAGGGAATCATGGCATCCAGCGCCGCCCGCAGTCCGGAACTATCGTTGATGCGAATAAACTCAACGGTTCCTTCCCGCTCCAGGTGGCGCAAGCGGGCGCGGTTGGCGGGCTTGCGCAATGATTGTGTGATGTCTGAGCCGTCTCCGAGACGCAGTATTGGCCGCGGCTGGCCAGCCAACAGACGCAGAGGTTTGATGGCGGGATCCTCAAGCCAGTTTAGCGGGGCACCGACCGGCACATAGCGGAAAGTGAGCGACTTTCCGGAGAACGCGCGGCGCACGGCAGCGAAAGCGGCGACGGGGAAGACATCGCCAAGGTGAGGCGGGCTGATCCAGGTTTGATACTCGGCGTTACACGCCCCGGCGACTACGAGTCGGCGTTGGGACGAATAAGCCAGTGGCAATGCGCCTTGAAGACATCCGGCATTGTCCCAACCGAGCACCAGCACTGGCGCGTAAGCGGAGCGATAGACGCGATACCATGTGAAGACGAAGGCCGGCGTCTGGAAGGGTGTCGCCCACGGGCAATCTTGGCAGAGGTCCGTCCATTGCCGAACCATTGATTCCCTGTCCAACATAGAATATGCGGCAGCGCCTTGTACAACTTGGACTGTCATGGCCTCTCTTTCATGGTCATGCCAAGCCTGTTCCTGTGAAGCACACCGCGCCAAAGTCCGGTGCTGTCATTGCGTCACTCCGTCGCCGCGCAGGCGCACATACCAGTTGCGGAGTGTGCCATATATCTGGAAATCGCTGCGGTAGGCGCGCAACTGGCTAGCCATGGACAAGCCTGGATGGGGGACGAAACGGCCCATGTGCATGATTCCCGCAGACGCTACGTCCAGGGGAACGGCAGTCTTGCGGGGTTGCACGGTAAAGCCGCCTTTGAGACCAAGTTCGGAGCAGATGCGCAGAACGTTGTGGTTGTAGGCGCCGTTGGGATAAGCGATGAATTGGGCCTGGACACAGGCCATGGCGGCCAGAGCATCCTGGGCGGCAACAATTTGCCGACGGGCTTCCGCGGGTACGTACTTGGTCAGGATGGCGTGTCCGGCGGTATGGTTACCGAGGTAGATGCCTGGCAGGCCGGCGATGTGACGGAGTTCAGCGGGTGTGAAAGGCCTGTCCACGTCACCGCGTGGGAGAAACGCTTTGGCGCCATAGCGTTCCATAAGCTGACTCTCAACCTCCTCGGTTGGCAGAAGCTTCAGGGCCAGCGATTCCATGTAAATCTGGTCGTTTGTGGCCCCCTCGGCAATGCGCTGGCGATAGAGCACATCCCACCAGAAGCTCTTATTATCGCGTATGTGGTCAGTGCTGGGGAAGATGATGGCCGGCACATTAAACTGGCGGAGGATGGGCAGAGCCAAGACGTTGTTGTAGTAGCCATCGTCAAAAGTAATTATGGCGTACTTGCCGTCCGCGGGAAGCCCTGAGAGCAATTGGTCGGGGCCGATGAAGCGATATCCGCAGCCCAGATAATACTGGATGAGGTTGCGGAACTGGTCCACGGTAGTTCGTTCGAGGGGATCGACGACATTGGTTTCCATTTCACGCTCGTCGCGGAAGAGCGAATGAAAGAGAAAGGCCAGCAGTCCGGGGCGTTCGCTACAAACCGAGAGGGAAACGCGGGCCATAGCGGCGTCGGTGCTGCGAATCGCGTGTTTGAATGCATCGACAATCATGATATTGGTCGGACCTCCATGACGCGATCGGTGACAGACGAAATGCGATGGCGCTCATCGGCACGCAAGTTGGGGCGGGCGACCTGACGATAGGCCTGCAACGTGCGCTCGACCATGGCGTCTATCGTAAAGAGTTGGGAATGGCGTCGGGCCGAATCGCCCATCCGCGCCAGCAGCGACGGATCGCGTGCCAACTGAATCAAGGCCGCCGCGAATGCGGCGACATTGTCCGTCGTCACCACGCGCCCGCTGATGCCATCATCCAGAAGACTTTCGATGCCAGCGGAGGCGGTGGCCACGACGGGCAACCCTGCGGCCATCGCTTCGAGAACGACGTAGGGGAGACCTTCCTTGCGGCTGGGCATGGCGAAAACATCAAAAGCGGCAAGAACGGTGCGGGCATCGCGCTCGCCAACAAAACTAACCCTGGTCAGTATTCCGAGGCGTTGGGCCAGTTGGTTCAGCGAATTGGTCAGAGGACCGGAGCCAACCATCACCAGACGCGCCCGGGGCACGGCGGCTAGGGTCGAGGCGAAAGCCTCCACAAGTATTTCAGGGGCCTTTTGGGAAACCATGCGGCCAACAAAACCGATTACTATGTCGTCAGGAGCCAGTTGCAAGGCAGCGCGGGTCTCATCCCGCGGTGGCAATTGCGCCGGTCCCACTCCATTGGGAATGAGGGTCACGCGCGATCTGCCGAGTTTCAGGCGGATGGCGGCGCGGGCTTCTTCGGGAGAAACGGCGATGATGCGACTGGTTCTCCAACTCAATAACAGTTCGATGCCCAGATAGAAGAGCCAACGCCACCGTGGCATGAGCGGATCGACAAGAATCAGGCCATGCAGCGTGTAGAAGGGACGCAGGGAAGTCCCCAAAGCGGCCAAGCGGGCCAGGGCTCCACCTTTGGAACTGTGACCATGGATGATGTCGAATGGTCCGAAATCGCGAAGGTAGCGGCGGATGGCCATGCAGGCGCCAATATCGCCGGGGTTGGGCGGGGCGCGTAGTTTCAGGGCCAGGTGGCGCATACCACTGATGGACGTAAGCCGGTCGGTAAACAAGCGGTCGGTTCGTCCGGTGGAGTATATCAGGTGGACATCGCAGCCACGGCGGATAAGGCCTTCGGCCAAATCCAGCACATGACGGCCGGTTCCCCCCGCTGCGGATTCCACAATGAGAAGAATTCGCAGGTTGGTAGGATCGGCGGCGGTATGCCAGTGGGGTTGGGGGAGAGGCTGGCGTGTAGCCTCGAGGGGAACCGGGAAGAATGTCATGTTCGGAGCGATGGGCATGGCAAAGTCTCTTGATTCATATTCATTGCGCGGCGTTCAACCACAACGGGGACATACCAGGGTTAGCGAACTGGTCCAATGAAGCATCAATGTAGTGGCCATTGTGAGGGCCAGAGGCAGCTACGGTTTCATAAAGACGTTCGTAACGGCGGGCGATGGCAGTTAGATCAAAGAGTTTGCAGACGCGGCGGCGCGCTGCCTGGCCGATTACTGCCCGGTCTGCGTCGGAAATACTAAGGAGCTTGGCGCAGGCGGCAGCCAGCGCCTCCGGATCGCGGGGGGGGACGGCCAAGCCGGTGTCGCCGATCATGAAAGCCGAGTCGCCCACATCAGTGACGACGCAGGGCACCTGGCTAGACATGGCCTCGCCGATGGCCATGGGAAAGGCCTCACTGATGGAAGATGAGACCAGGAGATCAAGGGATGGATATATGGCGGCAACGTCGTCGCGTCGTCCGAGGAGATGGCAGCGATTCATGATGCCCAGGGCGTCAATCTGGCGGCAAAGTTCAATATTGTGACAGTCCACGCCGCTGCCGCAGAGAAGAAAGCGGGTGGAGGGTAACTGTCTGGCTAAGAGCGCCGCCGCCTGGAAAAAGGTGGCATGATCCTTAAGAGGGTGATAGCGAGCTACCAACCCGACCAACGGTGAGGCGGCGTCGATGCCCAACTGCCAGCGCAGCCGGAGGCGTGCAACGGGATCAGCGTGGAAGGAACTGGTGTCAAACCCGTTGGGGATCACGATAAGTTTACCCGCGGCAAAACCATGACTGCGGTAAAGCTGGCGTGAATGCTGGGAGCAGAAAACGATTTGCCAGGGGATAACGCCGGAGAGCCTGGCGCAGGCCGCCACGGTCATAAGGGTGGTGCGTTTAGTAAGGCCGGCAACGTGGCGCGAGTGATGAATGCTCCAGATGGGTTTAGAGCGGGCGGAGAGCAAGCAGGCCAGCCCGCCGATAAGATTGGAGTGATCCATCCATGTATGGATGACGTCTGGGCGCAACTTGCGCAGATGACGGGCTAGGCGCAACAGTCCAAGAGGATCGGGAACGCCGGGTCGCATGCCCATGGCCACCACGGGAATGTGCGCCGCCAGAACCGGCCGTGCGACGCTCATATCGTCGATCAGGGTGGCAACCGATGCCTCAAAGCGTGTGGGATCGCTGCGCAGGAGAAGATTGGACAACATCGCTTCGGCGCCGCCGGAGGCGAAACTGTTGATGATGTGAAGAAGTCTGATTTTCCTGGTCATGGTGATTTACAAAGGTCTATGTCCAGTGGCCCTGGGAACGCAAATAGACACCTGGCATGCGTGATTCTGGCGCCATTTGAGGATCGGATACTCCGGTGATCGAAGCACACAATGCCCTGTAACTCCAACGCGAGCACAGTACAGCATGAACGTATATGGCGACAATTGGGAAAATTCGACGATTTCACGAATAGGATGAAGGGATAGCGGCCAAGGGCGTGAGACCCGTTTACGTGATACGCATGGCAGCGGGACATTTTCCCCGTTGTCAGCAAAGTGGCGTAATCGTAGCTTGCGTGCGCCGAGTAAGCATCACCTTGTAATGCGATCGCGGCGGATAGAACAATTGGATTACCGCGTGGGTGACAATTGGTGACGCCGATGGTTACAGAAAACATTGGGTTGCGTGTTCGGAACTTGCGGCGCAAGGGCAGCGACGGTTTCCGTTGCCGATGGGAGACACGGTTATGGCCAGCGAGATGATGTCTGCGACAAGAGTTTATGGAGAAGGCGGCCGGGCGACGGCGGATCACGTGGCGGCACCCATGCTGCTGGTGGCCTGGCGGCGCCGCTGGACTTTCATTTTGGTGACCAGCGTATGCATGGCGATCGGCGGAGCGTATCTATATAAAGCCACGCCACTGTATGTTGCAACAGCGCGCGTATTGGTTCAGAATGTCGCGCCAAAGGTGTTAAGTGAGACGGTAACGGAACGGGACTCATCGGGTTCAGAAGGAGAGAACTACCTGCAGACGCAGGGGGATGTGGTACAGTCGGCGCCGGTGCTGCAGCGGGCTATGGATGCAGTTGAGTGGTGGAAGATGCGTACTTTTGCTGCTGCGGAGGGGGATCCGATCGGGTATCTGCGGCGGGTGGGGGTGTTGAGCGTGGAAGCATCGCGGAAGAGCGCAACGATAAGTATTGCCGTGGAATCTTCTGATGCCGCCGAAGCCGCTAAACTGGCGAACGCGGTAGCCGGCGCCTACATCGACGAAGTTGGTGATCAGAGAAAGGTTCTCGGCGTGGAGATCACCAGGGCGCTGCGGAACGAAAGGACGCTGCTGGAGCGACAGCGGGAGAACGTGGTGGCGTCGATGGCGACGCTTAAGCGGCAGATGGGCGTGGTGGCGCCTGGTGAGAATGGAGGAAACAGCGACATATCCCGGGAAACGGTGCTGTCGGCCGCGCTGACCGATGCCCAGATTGCGACGATTGACCTGCGGGCGCAGCAGGAGGCAATACGGGGGGCGCTGGTCAACCCGGAATCAATTCGGGCGTACGCGGAGTCGCACCAACCGGCGACCACCAGCGGCGACCGAGAATACGACGAACTGCGTACGGAATTGACACAGGCGGTCATATCGCTGGCGTCGCGGGCTGGCTACGACGGGGCGAAGAATCCGCGGATGCAGATCATGCAGGACGCGGTCGATGCACTCCGCCAGAGGCTGGCGGCCAAAGAACGATCCATGGTTGAGTCGCAGTTGGCGGATGTTTCAGGGCGGTTGGTGGCGGCTGAAGAGAAAGTGAATGAGCTTCGCAGCACACTGGAGTCCCAGCGCGGCCGCCTGGTGGACGCGACAGGTCCGATGGGGCAATACGCCGGCCTCAGCGCCCAGGCCGCCAGGATACTGACGCAGTGCGACTTGTTGGATTTGCGAATTGCCGAAGTAAATGCGAACAACGTGGCCAGTAAGCCGCTGCACATCAGGTTGATGGAAGCGGCGCTGGTGCCGACCAAGCCGGCCAAGCCCAATCGCATGCTTGTGATGGCGGCGGCATTCCTGATCGGCATGCTGGCTGGGTTGGGGGCGGCCCTGGCGCGGGAGGCGCGGGATTCGCGAATCAAGAGTCCGGGGGACATCCCGGTGAATATGGGAATAAGCGTCCTGGCTTCTGTTCCCCACAGCCGTTGGCATTCCCTGGCCCATCGCGGCCAGTTGCTGCGTATGAAGCCGCATTCAGCGGCGGCGGAGGCCTACCGGTCGATTAGGACCTGCCTGCGCTTTGGGTCGACGCAATCGGCCAGGACATTCCTCATAGCGTCGGCGATGCCACAGGACGGCAAATCCACCACGGCCAGCAACCTGGCGATTGCATTTGCGCAGGCTGGCGAACGGACTCTATTGCTTGACTGCGATCTGAGGGAGCCGGTACAGCACCTGATATTTCAGACCGGGCAGCGGGCGGGGCTAACCAGCGTGCTGGATCAGCAGGTGGAGTTGCAGGAAGCCATAAGCGGGACGCAAGTACCGGGGCTTTACGTCCTTCCCAGCGGTCCGCTGCCGACCAACCCATCGGAACTCCTGTCAGGCGAACGATTTACACGACTATTGAAAGCGATAGGGATGATTTTCGACAGAATAGTGATTGATTCGCCGCCACTGGCGAAGGTGAGCGATGCGGCGGTCTTGGCCGCTGCGGCCGATGCCACGCTGTTGGTGGTGAGGATGAACAAATCCAGGAGCGAACTTGGTGTGATGGCGGTGGACGTTCTGGAACGCGTGGGTGCCAGGCTGGTTGGCGCCGTGGCCAACGAAACCCGCCGGGTGGATGGGTGGGCGTACGGGGGGGCTGCTCAGAGGCCCTGGCGCCTGCCAGAGTCGGAGGAACGCCAGCGACAGCCTGGTGGCGTGGCTGAACTGACGGCGAGGACCTCCAAAGGAACGCGAAACGACCGTGTGGATGCGGGCGAGTATCGAAAGTTGCTGCTGGCAATGGAACGCCGGGAACGCGTCATTTCGGAAACCCAGCCGTCGGTGGACGCGGTTGCGCAGAGCCAGGCGTAGCCTAATGGATGGCAGGTAACCGACACCTGCGGAGACGTGGAAAACACCGAATGCGAAAATTGGGTCCTGGTGACAGTTAGTGCGCAAACAAGGAAGGCGGCTGGCCATGAGCAGAGATATGGAAGTTCAAGCGAAGATTGAGATGACAAGGTTCGGCACGCCAGCGCTGGTGCATACCCAGGCAGTGGCGAGAACAGTGGACCGATGGCCAAAGGCTGTGCCGCGGCGGTTAGAGATAAGGCCGAAGGAAGCGGCATCGGCCCAGGCACATCTGACGCCGGCAATGTGGAACGCGGTAGAAGTGTGGCGCTGGGTGAGGACGGTAGGTCCGATTGTGGCGGCTGATCTGGTGGCGCTGGGCATGACGACGGCCGCCGTGTATCTGGCTTGCAGACTGGTATTGGGCGCCACGCCAGGAGTTGTGGCCGTAGTGGCACTGCTGGTGCTGGCGTTGTTGCCATTGGCATACGGGATGAGCGGCATGTATTCCGAGGTCTGGCTGCATCCCGTGATGGCTCTGCGGCAGTTGACGCTGGTGAGCACGATTGTGCTGGCGGCGGGCGCTGTGGGTGGGCTGCTGATGTGGCCGGTGCCATTGTGGTGCCTGCTAGCCTGGCCTTTGGTGGTGTTCCTGGTTCCCTTCCTGCGGATACTCAGCAGGCGGTATCTCATTAGGCAGGCATGGTGGGGATTCCCGGCACTGGTTATTGGTTCGGGACACAATGCTGAGGAAGTTGTCCGCACGTTGCTGGAGTATCCCCGCGCGGGACTGCGGCCGGTATTGATGAGCGACTTGTGCGACATGTGCCACAAGTCGTCGGTTCCTGTCATCAATGATCTGAGCGCGATCAAGGAGCAAGTCCGGCGGCAGGCGATACGTCACGCGGTTGTTTCCCTGCCTGATATGTGCATGGGTCGCTTGACGGCGGTGCTCGATTTGTACAGCGACATAGTTCCACATCTTCTGGTGGTGCCTAATAGTCTGGAGTTGCCATCGCTGTGGGGAGTCTCGCGTTACGGCGGGCAGATCAGTGGCATCCAGATGCGCAACGGTCTGCTGCTGGCGACGATGTTGTGCGTGAAGCGTGCGATCGACGTGAGCGTGGCCACTACGGCGTTGTGCCTTGGTGCGCCATTGATGGGGGCCATCTGGCTGCTGTTGAAATTCAGTGGTCCGGGGCCGGTGTTCTTCGGGCACAGTCGGATCGGGCGACGCGGACGGAGTTTCAAGGCCTGGAAGTTCCGGACCATGCATCCGGACAGCGACCGGATATTGCGCGAGCATTTAGCACGTTTCCCGGAGGCACACGTGGAATGGGAACGTAACCAGAAATTGCGTGACGATCCGCGGGTGACCAGGATCGGGCGAATTCTGCGCAGACTCAGCCTCGACGAGTTGCCGCAGTTATGGAATGTGCTGCGCGGCCACATGAGCTTGGTTGGTCCTAGGCCGATCGTAGGCGCTGAAGTCTCCCGTTATGGGGACCTGTTCCCGCTGTACACGACGGTCAAACCTGGGATCACCGGCTTGTGGCAGGTGTCCGGTCGAAACGATGTCGACTATGAGCATCGCGTTTTGCTCGACCAGTTCTACGTTCGTAACTGGTCGCCATGGCTGGACATATACATCCTGGCCAAGACAGGCCAGGCGCTGCTGCGGCGAGACGGCGCGTATTGATGACGGTTTGAAGGAATACAGGCGATGAGCGAACACGGAGAACATGTTCTTTCGCACACCGCGATATACATGGTGGCGCGTGGCTTGCCGGGCCTTGTGGCGTTTGCGGCGATACCATTGTTGACCCGTTACCTGGACCCGGCTGGTTATTGCCGTTACGCCCTGGTGTTGGGAGGCGTAGGATTGCTTAATGCCCTGGGTTTTCAATGGCTCAGACTGGCTCTGGTGCGTTATCTTCCGGGTTGCCTGGACGATCCGGTTATTCTGAAATCCACGCTAGTCACGGCGGCGGTGGCTTTGCTAGCCGTGCTAGGCTTTATGGTCGCGGCAGTCTGCTTCATGCCGGTGGGAGGCGAGTGGAAGCTCATCATAGCGGCGTGTTGGTTCATGCTGGCGGCGCAGGCCATGTTCGACATGTGCTGCGAATATGTCCGGGCCACACTGCGACCATGGAAATACATGGTCCTGCAACTGGTGCGTTCGCTCGCCACCGTTGGAATCGGGCTGGGGTTGATCATGCTGGGGTTGGGATGGTGGGGACCCATACTGGGCGGTGCCGCCGGTATGGCCGGCGCCGTCGCATGGACTTATCGGCGTGACTGGAGCGATGTGCGCATTCGCTATGACCGCCAGAGTCTGGCGGGGATCTGTCAGTACGGGCTGCCACTGTCGTTGACTATCGCCTTGACACTGGTCTTCAGCACCAGTGACCGGTATTTGTTGACTTGGCTTAAGGGCGAGGATGTCGGCGGCCTATATTCTGTGGCG
>Ga0316230_1001481_pt1 | contig 24111 bp, 45 predicted proteins | sample TBH18025metaG_FD_206004 | JGI IMG/M metagenome (GOLD analysis project Ga0316230, IMG submission 206004) | Freshwater microbial communities from Trout Bog Lake, Wisconsin, USA - TBH18025 | ecosystem: Environmental > Aquatic > Freshwater > Lake > Hypolimnion/Profundal zone | place: USA: Wisconsin...
TGTATAATATAACACAATTTGCTAAATTAATAGGAGTTTCGGTTAAAACTCTTCAAAGATGGGATAGAAATAATATCTTAAACCCACAGACAAGAACACCAACTAATAGACGTTTATATTCTCATGAACAATTATTAGAGTTTATAAAAAGTGATAAAAAGTGAGTTTAAAATATTTATATATACATATATGAATACAATTAAACACTTTGTAAAAAAGATTAAAATAAATCCTTCCAAAAATCAAAAAGAAACATTTAATTTTTGGTTAAGGCGTTGTAAAACTCTATATAATAAATCATTAGAAGAAAAAATAGATTTTTATAAAAAAACAGGTAAATATTATAATGTTTATGAACAAAAGAAAGAATTAGTTGGTCTTAAAAAGCTAGATAACTCATGGAAAGATATACCAAATAAATCTTTACAAGAAATAATTTTTAGAGTTGATAAATCATATCAAAAATTTTTCAAAGGATCAGGATTTCCTAAATTTAAATCGGAATTAAATTCAATTGAATTTGTTAAAACAGATATTAGATTAATAAAAAATAAACTTTATTTACCAAAAATAAAAGAAGAAATTAAATTTTTTGAAGAGATAAATTTAGGTTGGACATCCGTAAAGTTAATTAAAGAAAACAATAATTTTTATTTATCTTTTTTGTATAAAGAAGAAATCAGTATAAATCCCGATAATCAAGATATGTTGGGTATAGATTTAGGATTATTAAGTTTATATACAGATTCAAATGGAATTAAGTGTAAAAGGTTTTCTAAAAAATTGATTAAAAAATATCAAGATAGAATAGATTTATTAAATAAATCTTTATCTAAGAAGAAAAAAGGATCATTAAAATTTAAGAAAATTAAAAAGCAATTAAATAAAGCTTATAATAGGTTAAAAAGAACAAAGAATGATTACTTACATAAAGAAAGTCTAAAATTAGTTAGAGATAATAAAGAAGGGATAATAGGATTAGGAGATATAAATATTAAATCAATAATTGATGCTAATAAAGGTCAAAGGAGTAAAAAAGGATTAATAAAGTCATTTTATATAAATTCTATAGGAATATTTAAACAAATGGTTTCTTATAAAAGTATTAAGTATAATAAAATATGTTTAATGATTGATGAAAGAAATACATCTAAAACATGTAGTTGTTGTAGAAATGTTAATTATTCCTTGAAATTAAGTGATAGAATATATAAATGTATAAAATGTAAAAATAATGTTGATAGAGATTTAAACTCTGCTATCAACATGAAGTTGCTTGGTTTAAGCATGTTGTCTAACTTAGATAATATCGTTCATAATTAAATGAATAATAAATCATATTTAAATATGATTTTTAAAACAGAAGCTATCATAAATAATTTACTTTAATTTTTTTATTTCAAAAAATTTACTTACATTTGTAAAAATAAAACAAAAATATGGATTACAAAATTATTGACACACCTACGGAAGTAGAGGAAAAAAAAATAGGTAAAATCAAGCCATCTAAAAAGATAGCACAATTTACAGCAAAAGCTTTAGGTATCAACTTTATCGCTAAAGAAGCAACTATTGAAGGTAGATACATCTCAGGTCTAGGATTAGATGATGTAGTATTTAAACTCACAATCTGTGATGATGATACCATAGATTTTGAAGAAATCAGTGATACTAATAAAACTGATTTTGAAACCCGTAAAAGGTATATTGAAGATATACTTAACTCCGACACCGTTCCTTACAACAAACTATCAGTATTTCCTGACTATAAATTCGTTTCTGTAGAAAAGTTTTCTAACAGAAATATTGAGCTTTATTTAGCCCAAGAATTAGTTAAACCTATTGATAGATTAAGAGAGTTATCTAACTTTGATAACTTATCCGAATCAACTTTATCAAAGTTAGATTCTTTGTTATTTGATGATGAACCACAAGAAGTAGATGAATTACAAGAGTTAGTTAATTCATTGAAATCAAGAAACGAACCACAAGCCGAAGTAGAAATTGATACTCCTGTTAGTAGATCAAACTATATGGAAGAAGCTGCTAAGAAAGCGAAAGAGTTGAAATTACAAGAATTGAAATCTAAGTTAGAAACAACTGAAGATAGAATCAATAAAGAAAGATTTGCTCTAAACTCCTTAGAAAAGATAATTGATGGTTTAGAAGCAGATTATAAATTGACACAAGCAAGAATTGATGCAATGACCACTGAAATCACATTAAATGGTTATTCATTTTATATATCACCTGCAACTGAATCTAAGTTAGAAATTGACCAATCATTTGCAGCTAAGTTATTGGAAAAATTACCTAAGAATATAAATGGTAAGGCTTTATTGAGATTATTTGAAGAAAGTAAATATGTTTTCCACTTAGAAAAAGATGGTGTTGAGATTGAGAAGCATCAAGATTTACCTGTTGAAATCAAAGATGCCTTAAAAGGAAAAGGTCTAAGTGTACAATTAGGTGATAGTCAAGGGGATAAAGATAAATATATTATTTCATCAAGTGAAGATTGGCATGATATAGTAAAGAGCTTTGAAAGAGCAGGTTTCTATAGAGATATGGATATGGCTAAAAGATTAGATCCTTTATACACCATAAATAGTATGGATGAAATGTTGAAATCTATGGGAGTTAATATTCCACAAGCTGCACAAGCATCAATGCCTACAACTATTGGGGCAGGTACTTTTGGAGCTGTTTGGGAAAAGGTTCAAGAAGATGAGAATGAAATAGAGGAAGATGATGATGAGGATGAAATAGTAGAAGATCAAAAAGAATTTATTGATGATAAGTTTTTGTTTGCTATCTATAAAGATGATACACCTGGAATAACTAATACATTAGGTAATATGGACCCAGAGTTTAGTATTCATATAACTCCTTACACATATTGGAAAACTGAAAATTGTTGCTACGATTGTCATACTGAAACTATTCTTAAAAAGAAGTTTCCTTTGTTAAAGTCTTTGGGTCAAAGATTAGGTGAAGAAGCAGAAAGTTCTTATACAATCTTAGATGAAGCATTTGCTAACTTCTTAACTTTAGAAGAAATACTAAAACTTTTAGGAGATGCTGGATTAAAGATTAATACAGAATATCAAGATTTTGTATCATCTAAAGATAGTCAAATGGTATTGAACGAAATTAACCGTATAGGTTATAACCATATCATAATATAGTATGAAAAAGATAATAACTTTGGTAATAATGACAACCCTAATGGGTTGTCATTTCTTAAGTCAACCAATAGTAGAACCTAAACACTATAGAACATATATACAATATGTAGTATTTTATCCGGGGTATAAAGATACTGTTTCAACATATACGGATGATAATGAATTTTATTTTGGGTCTGATAGAGGAACAAATTATATAGAAATTGGATCGAAAAGAATTTATTGTAATTCAGCCCCTTATAAAGTGATAAAAAACTATAAAGAATATAATGATAACAAATAATAATATGAAAAAGATAATTATAGCAGCTATAGTTTTATTACTGACCGCTTGTGGATATGATGTACATAATAGTACAGTAAGAATAGTTTCTTTAGATGGTAAACAAGATACTATAAATGTAAATTACATTGATAATTTACATATAAATTATCAATTTCAACTAGAAGATAGAACAGGAGCAGTAAAAGCTAATTTTGTAAAAAGTTTTTCACAATTACAAACAAAGTAAAATGAAGAAATGGTTATTCAAATCTAATGAATAGTATGATTCATTAGAAGATAAGATAAGATTCATACTATTTATATTAGTAGTTGGTGGTGGTATAGTTTTTTGTGAACTTAAACTAATAGCAGGACATCCTGTGTATTTACCACTATATTTCTTAATTTTAACTCTATGGAGATTATCGTATATAATATTAAAGAATCTTAATTAAGATTCTTTTTTTTATTTCAAAAAAAATTCGTATATTTGATTTATCAAAAAAGAGAAAATATGTTAAAAGAAGAAATCGTAGATGTATTATTAAGGTCACCAAAGTATAAAGGTCAATCAAAACACTTCTTAATGAAGAACAAAAAAGCAGTTCTTCAAGAAATGCTTGACCATGTCAACGACAAGCCAACCGAAGAAGTTGCTAAAGTTGCTGTGGTAGATACTAAACCACAATTGGATAAAGAGGTTGAGAGGGAATTATTAGACAAAGATTTAACTTTGTTAAAGAAAACATTTGCTGATATAGCACCAAGAGAAATGTCTCGTTTTGATTGGGATAATCATGGTGATGTTGGTGCTTTACGAGTTTTTGTAAGACAATGGAAAGGTAAGTTAAGATTAAAAGGTGTTGATTTATCTAAATTAGAATTAAGTACAAATACATATTAATATGATGAAGGGATTTTTTCTAGGAATACTTATGTTTTATATCTTTATGGAGATATGTGATGGGTTTATCAAATACCATGATAATCTTCCTGTAATGGTGAGTTTAGTTTTTATATTTATACTATACTCTGTATTTTTTTATGAGTATATAATTTGGTTTAGTAGTTGGTATAGTGTAAATTTTTAAAATAAAATAAAATGGAAAATAATAAGTTATCAGATATATGCAAATTCTTTGAGAAGAATTATTCCCCTGAAGTTATGATGCCTCTAATCCCTACTATCATCCGTCTGGATGGAAACAACTTTCATAATTTTTGTAAAGGTTTAGAAAAACCTTTTGATGAAGGTCTAACTGATTTAATGATTGATACTGCCGAATTTCTTGTAAAAGAAACTGGAGCTGTTATATCATTCACCCAATCGGACGAAATAACTTTGGTTCTATATAGTGATTCTTTGAAATCACCGATTTACCACAATGGGGAAAAGCAAAAGATTTTGTCCAAACTAACTGGTAAATTGGTTACTTTTTTCAATGATAAAAGATATGATTATCTACCTGAACACGAAAAGGTAGCTAACTTTGATTGTCGTATATATCAAGTTCCAACTATGGAATGGGCGTGTAAGCAATTGCTATGGAGAGAAAAAGATGCTACTAAGAACTCTGTTTCTATGTTGGCACAAAGTCTTTTTTCTCACAAAAGACTTCAAGGTCTAAATGGTAGTCAAATGCAAGATTTGATGATGGAAGAAAAAGGTGTGAATTGGAGTGATCTTCACCCTAAGTTCAAGAGAGGTTCTTATATTAGAAAAACTCGTATAAAGAAACCACTTTCAATTGAAGAATTGGAAGCTCTACCTAAGAAACACAATGCTCACAAAAATCCTAATATGGAGATTGAGAGAAATGTTATTACTAGGATAGATATGCCTAAATTTAGTTCAATAGAAAATCCTGTTGAAGTTGTTTTTTATGGTGCAGAACCAATAGTTAAAAATTAAATTAAATATATGATAAAAATTACAGACGAGATTAAAGAGTTGTTAACTGATTATGAAATTGAGATTCTAAGTGAAAATCCATTATCTTTTAAAGATAATGATAATCATATTCATACAGGACTACCTGCTGAGGTTGTAGTAGAACAAATTGTAAGACAAAATGTATCAGAAGATACATTAAGTGAGTTAGATATCAAATCAATTGATGTAGATAAAAATTACTTAGCAACATTTTCAGGTAATTATGCTGATGAATTTGATATGAGTGAGTTTATGACAATGAAAGGAGATGAAGTTATCTCTATTATTGAAGTATTAAAAACTTATGATGATGAAATAAGCATTGGCTTTGGTACTAATGAAGATCTTCAATTTGAAGATGGTGATGATTTGTTAAGTCAAATAAGTATTAAAGAAATCAGTGATGCCGAAGCAGATATTTTAGATAGATTGTTTGGTGGTGGATTTGGTGATACGGGTGTTTTTGATTACATATCTGAAATGGGTTCAGAAATTGATGAAGATGATGAAGATGATGAAGGTGTAAGTTATGCACAAAGATATGAAGAACTTAAACAAAAAAACATCAAGGATATAAAAGATAAGTTATCTAAGTATGGATGGACAATGTTGGCTATAGATGATGAAGATTATTTGTTTAAGTATTCTAATTCAGAGGGTGAAGTTGGTTTTGGTGATATTGAATTGGGTAAAGATATATTCAATAAATTGAGGGGATAATTTTTTAAATAATTCTAATAATTTTTAAGTGTTTCATAATTAATATATAATAGAAATATAATATATTAATTATGAAACACTTATTTAGTTTTAGGATGTTTGAGAGTGGGTATAGTGGTGATGAAAACTTCATACCAAAATCTATGCAACAAAAAAGATTTAGTGATATTAGTAAATCATTAAATCACCCTATACATGTATCAACTGATAAAGGTTGGTGGAAAGAATCTGATGATGATTTATTTATTAGAAATACAGATAAAGAAGCAAAAAAAGATGCTCTTATAAAAGGGAGTCTACCAAAAGTAGAAAAACCTAAAGAGGAGGAAAATAGATCTCAAGGAGAAGTATTTGGGGTTGAACTTGAAAAGTATAAAAAAATGGATAAAGTTAGTAGATATATATTTTATATAAATTATTACAAAAAAATATATTCAGATAAAATAAAAAAAACTAATAGTTTAGAATTATGTAATAAATTCATAAAGGAATTATCTGATTATTTAGATAAATTAAAATCTTGTCCAATTGAAGATTTAAATGGAAGTGGTCTTTTATCTATTAAGTTTGATGACGTTGAAGAATTTCTAATAAAGTTAAAAAAATCATAATATATATTTAATATATAATAAAAATAAACATAATAAATGAAATATATAAAAACTTTTGAATCGTTTGAATTAATTAAAGAAGAAGATGAAGGTGGTCTAATTGGAATGGCTATTGGAATGGGTATTCCTGCGATTACATTAACTGCTGCTTTTTTAAGTTCTATTAGAAAATATAAAAAAGAAAATCCTGATAAATCTTGGAAAGAAGCAATATCTTCAATTTGGAAAGAAACTGCTAAAGGAGCTCATGCTATTAAAAAAGATATAGGTTAAAAAATGACTTTTATCATTTAATATATAATAAAAAAGAAAGAGAAAATATGAAATACTTAAAAAAATTTAACGAAGACTTCGCAATGCTAAACAACCGTGAGCAAATGGAAGGAATTGATGCTCCAATGGAATGCGAAACTTGTCGTAAACCACATGATATGTGCGAATGCGAAACTGCTCCACACGTTCATAACGAAAATGAAACTTGTTCAGAATGTGGTGAAAAAGAATGTGTTTGTGAATATGAACATTCTACAGAAAGTTATTTATCTGATTTTGAAAAATTTGATGAAAAGAAAAAGCTACCTGCTGGATTACAAGCTTACTTATATAAGATAGCTGGTAAAAAAGGTAAAAAAGGTGACGATAAAGAAGAGAAAGAAGATAAGAAAGCTGATAAAAAAGGTAAAAAAGCTGATGAGAAAGAAGAAAAACCAAAAGGAAAAGGTTTAACTGCTGCTCAAAAGAAATTACCTCCTGCTTTACAAAAGGCTATTTTAGCTAAAAAGAAGTAGTATTTCCCTTCATATATAGCAAAAAGTTATGTGAGATTTTCTCACATAACTTTTTTTTTGTTAATTATTTTTTGTATTTTTGTAAAAATTTAATCATGACTCATATACAAGCAACTAATTTACTAACATTTAATACTATTATGCTTAATGAAAATATATTAATGCCTAATTATATAATTGAAAAATTTATTACCTTAATAGGTAATATAGATGATGTTGTTATAAGAGAACCTATTGAGAAAGAAAAATTGGATGAATATTTATATTCATTTGATTTTTTTGCTAAAAGAGGTGGATATACAGAAGATAATTGGATATTATTTAGAACTCGTTCTTCTCCACTTAGTGTTGATTATGGAAAAAGTAAATTACTTAGTATTAAAGAAAAGATGGTTATATTTTATATAAAATCTTTTACAACTTATGAAGATATTTTTTCTAATTATGATAAATATATTGGAGATTTAAGTTCTATTAATGATACTGAAATTAATCACATTCATCCTATAGCAAAAGAGCATATTAAAAAAGAAATAAAAGAACATTTAAGAATAGTAAATCTCTATAAATTATTATACTAAAATAAAAAATAAAAAATTTGAAAATTTCAAATAATTTTCGTATATTTGATTTATCAAAATATAAAAATTATGTCAAAAGAAAAAAGTTCGGTATTAAGAGGTTGGATTAATATGTTAAAACCTTTTTTAGTAAAAGGTAAAATAAAAGAATTTGTTGAAAGGGTAGATTTAAATGAAACTTTTAAACGTTCAGAATTAGATAATTTATCAGAGCATGAAAAAAATTGTATTTTCTCTATTTTGCTTGGAAGTATTAATGAAGGATCATTAGGCGGCCAAGAAATTATGCTTTATATTAAAGAAAATATTGAATGGTATAAAAATTTTAGGTATTTAAGGTTTGTAAAAGAAATAAAAAGATCTGAAATAAAATCTAAAGAAGAATTGGAAATGTTTATGATTTTCCATCATAACTATACACCTAAATTAGAAGAAGAGTTCCCTTATTTAGTAAAAGATGAAAAAGGTAATATAATTACTTGTGAAGATTATATTGATGACCATTATCTTCTTTGGAAAAAAGATTATAATGAATTTGGGAATGAAATTTATTATGAAGATTCTAATGGTAATATTAAATATTTTGAATATGATTCTAATAATAATTTAGTAAATATTATCACTGATTTAGTAGGAGCTAAGAGAAAATATTTTTCTTATAAAAGAAAAGTCTTAAAACAAGATATAATAAAGTATATTACAGAAAATCCAGATAGAAATATTTCTTATAATGGTAAAAATGGTCCATTTGGTAAATATCATATATCTGAAAAATATTATGATTTTTGTATAAAAGATATTAATTGTGATTGGTCTATTTTCTATGAGGACGATAAAGGTATAGGATATATTAGAATATCTGATATAGATAATATATTAGTATATAAAAATTCACCAAAAAATGAAAGGTTAATAGAAGAAAGAAATAAATTTATTGATAATTTATTAAATGATTAATAATGGTAAACAATTTTGAATTAATAAAGAACTTTGTGGAGTTTGATAGTGAAGATGATTTTTATCTTTGTCAAGTGCTTCGCCGGCGCAAAGAAAACCCCGATATGGCAACTGATGTTATCAACATAGATAACTTTTATATAAAATCAAAAGAAGATTTTGATAAATATAAAGAACGTATCATAGAAATATGTGATAGAAATCGTGCAAGAGCATATATACGATTAAATCGTAGAAGTTTTAAGAAAATAGCTTATAAAACTAATTTGTTAATTGCTGGTTACTTAGAACAAGAAGATTATAGAGCTGTACCAAAAGCATACTTATCTGCTTGTGGTCAGTTTAATAATGAAACAAATAAGAAATGGATACTGGATTTAGACTTAGAGCATCTACCATTTGTTAATGAAGTTAAAGAGTTTTTAGAAAATGTTAAAGCAACATTATATTTAGAAGTTCCTACAAAAAATGGTGTTCATCTTATAACAAGTGGATTCAATCCAAATAATTTTAGTAAAATCTATCCAACAATAGAAATAAAAAAAGACCAACCTACTATATTATACAGTATTTAACCTGTTGAATCAACAAACTTAATTTCCTTAATAGTGATTTTATCAGGACTTGGATGAGATTTACTACGACAACGATGGGTTTGTATAAAGAAACCATTTTTATCTATACCCATAGAAAACCCGTCAGGTAGGTTTTTTTCTTTTATTTTTTTCTTTAAATCAGGATGAAGTTCTAATTCATAGATTACGCTTTTTTTAACTCTTGTATAAGATTTTAATAATTTTAAAGCTATTTCTTTATATTCATTTGGAATACGAGCATGTTGGATGTGAAATTTCACATCCTCTTTATCTTTTAAATAATTTTCAAACATTTTTATGTAAATCATAATTTATATATTAAAGTTTGAAAATTTTTTTGTATATTTGTAAGGTAAAAATGAAGAATATGAAAAAAAGAGTTTTAGTTTGTGGTGATATTCATGGAAGAGATTTATGGAAAAAAGTACTTTTCGGAAATAATCAAAAATTTGATTGGTGGAGAAATGAATATGAATTAGGTATTCATAAGGAATTTCATTACCCAATAGATGATTATGACGAAGTTGTGTTTATTGGGGATTATACAGATAGCTTTGTAATAATGAATGTGTTAATCTTACACAACTTAAAAGAAATCATCTTAGTTAAGATGGCTTATCCTGATAAAGTTCATTTATTAATAGGTAATCACGATTTACAATACATATATAATCAACAAAGATTTATATGTGCTGGATATAGAACAGAAATGGCTCATGATTTACATCAAGAGTTTAAGACAGCTAATTTTGAATTAGCTTATCAAGTTAATAATGTTTTATTTACTCATGCTGGTGTAATTAATAAATGGAATGATGAATACTTAACTAACTTACATCCTAAATACACAAGATTTTTTAATGGTAATGAAACTATTGCTGATAAATTAAATGTATTATACCAATGTAATTATGATCCTTTGTTTGATGTAGGTTATTTAAGACAAGGCGGAATGCCATTTGGAGGACCTTTGTGGGCTCACAAAACAGAAATGGAAGAAGATTATCTAAAAGGTTATCTACATATTGTAGGGCATACAGCGACTGATGAGATTGAAATGAATATAAATGGTAATGAAGGTGTTATATTTATAGATACGGTTGGTGTGGGTCAGTTTCTTATATTAGAAATTGATGGGGATAAAATTGATTTTGATTATTTATATTTAAAATGAAAGTGATGAAATATAGTTGTGGTATTTTTTTAAAAAATAAAGTAGGACAAGTTTTAATTTGTCATGCTACAAATTCTAATGGTATTTGGTCTATTCCGAAAGGTTTAGTAGATGATGGAGAAGATTATGAATCTGCTGCTATTAGAGAGTTGTTTGAAGAAACTTCTATTAAATTAGAAGATTTGGATATAGATGGATTAAAACCATTGGGTATTTTTCCTTTTAAGTCAGGGAGGAAAACTTTAGTACCTTTTTTAGTTAATTTCACTGATGATTGGAATAAGATAGACACGATTTGTCACTCTATGGTGACAAATCGTCCTATACCTTTTCCTGAAGTGGATGAATTTGTGTGGGCTGATTATGAGTTAGCGAAAGAAAAACTTCATTATACTCAACATGAAGCATTAGATAAAGTTTTTAATAAATAATTTATGGATAAAGATAGTTTACAAAGATGGGATATTTCAAAAATATTTCGTATAAAGAAATACCCTTTTAAATTTAGAGAAGGTGATATAGAATATTATCAAGAAAAGAATGGATTTTGTTCTGTAAAACAATATGATTCTAAAGAAAGAATTATTGCTTATGAAACATCAGATGGAATTTTTATAGGTAGGGAATATGATGAAGAAGGGAATATAGTTAGAATTATGGATGCTAATACATGGGAAAGAGAACAAATTTTAAATTATTTATTGGAAGAAAAATAATTTTGAAAAATCAACGAAAATTCAAATTTTTTTCATATATTTGATTTATCAAAAAAGTAAAGAAATATGTTAAAAGTAACTACTATAAAAGTAATAAATTGTAGGGATTGGGATGATTTAGTTGAGGAAACTTATGGAAAACCTTATCACTTTCAACAACAATATGGTTGTCAAAGTAGAGGTATGTTTGATATAGAAGTTCCTTGTGATTATTGGGAAGATGAAGAAGAAGAAATGAATGATTTAATTCCTGAGATAGTGAATGGGGATGAAATTGGTGTTAAGTTTGATGTTTGGTTAGCACGTGATCCTAATCAACCAATTCCTAACCAAGAATATGATTGGCAACTTGAAATGTTTTGGCATCGTAGTTTTTATCCTAGTGTTTATACTTTAGCAAATGATTTGTATAAAAGAGGCTTGCTTGAAGCAGGTAGTTATTCAATAAAAATTGATTGGTAAAATAAATAATTATGGCAAGAGTAGTAAATCATTGGCAAAATGAAGAATTAGATTCTTTAGAAACTGCATTAAGTTATACATCTGTTATATCAACAGAGTTTAAACAAAAAATACTAAGTTATATCCAATGGATCGGTTCTAATGGTGTTAACTATAAGGATGATGTTCTTGAATCAATTAAGGAACTAAGAGCTGATATGGAAAGTGTTTCTATATTTTCTGATAAGTTTATTGATAAGGTTTGTTTAAAATTAGAATTTGGTTTATCAAGAGAAATAGATAAAAAGGATATAAAAGATAGTCAAGATTGGTGGTGTAATATACAACCTTATGATCAACAAGAGTTAGTTCAGAAGTATTTTTCGGATAACCAATTTGGAGCACTTGCTGTATCAACTAATGATATTGTTTCTATGTTTAAGAAAGAAGTAAAAAATTAAAATATGATTATTGAAAAAATTAAACATGATTGTTGGGTCTATAAAAATATAGATGGTATAGAGTATAGAGGGAAATATATAACTTATGGTTATATTTATGCTAAGTTTTATATAGAAAAACAAAGTTTTATAAAAAAAGAAACTTGGTTTGGACTTGGAAATCCCAAACAAATCCCAATATGGAATAGTATTGGTGAATTTGAAAATAATAAAATAATTGATCTTAAAGATTACTATTCGGTAGAAGAAACTAAAAAAATATTTAGTTCTTTTGTTGTTGAACCTATAATTGTTCATAAAGTTAGATTAGAAAGTGAGGTAGAAAAAAGAGAAAGAATAATTAATGAAATTATTAAATAATAAATTATATTTGTAGAAATGAAAATTGTAGAAAAAATTAAACATAATTGTTGGGTTTATAAAAAAGTAAATAATATACAATATAGAGGGTCTTTTATAGATGAAGGAATTACTTTTTCAGGTTTTATTCTACAAAAACAAAATATTTTTAAATTAAAAATATTTTTATTTTTTGGTAAAAAAATCCATATTCCTATATGGAAAACTATTAAAAAGACTAAGTATGCTGGATTTAGTAGGCAAAAATTTTATGAGGTATTTCAAATTGAAAGTTTATTTAATAAACATATTAAAGAATACGAAGAAGAAAATATAGTTTTCATTCATAAAAAATATATTGAGAATCAACATCAAAAAAGAGAAAGAATAATTAATAAAATTTTAAAATGAAAAGTTTAGTAAAAATACTAGTAAAAATAGGATTATCAGAAAAATATATAATTTATCATTTAAAAATTTGGGCTGAATACTTTTATGAAAAAGGTAGAGAAAGTTCTTTAAATAAACAGCTTAATCTAAAAGAAGAATCTTTTGAAGATGTTTGGAAAAAAGAAATTGAAAATTAATCCTCTTAATTAGAAGAATTATTAAAATTTAAAAAATGAATAGATTAGACGAATCTTTTATAAGATATATAAAACTTGAACTTTTAACAAACTCTGATTTAACAGAATCATTTGAAACAAAAATTGACATATCAAGAAGATTTAATAATAAATTAAGATTATTTTATCCAAATAAAAAACTTATCAATATTATTACTGAGGTTGGTGGTGTTTTAACTGGTTCAAGAGCAATAAAATGTCATTTATTAAATGGGAGACCTTTATTAGATAGAAAATGTAATGATTGGGATTTTGTTGTAACTCAAGATATGGCTTTTGATATATGTAGTAGAATGAATATAAATGTAATTCCAAATATTGGTAATACAATAAGTGTGGAAAAACAGAGATATTGGGTACACCCTACTTATTCAGACTCTTATAGAGTTGGAGTAGTTGATGTACATATGATAATAAGAGAAAATCTACCTTCATTTATAGAGTCTAAAAAAATTAGAATATCGGAATTTGGGTATGCTTTATCTAATAAAATTAGTTTATTAGAAGATTTAAAAAAATCATCAAATATTGATGAATATAATAAACATTTAGACGATTTAACTCAAATAATAATAAATTTTAATAGCATTAAAAATTCAAAAAATAATTTTGGTAATTAAGAAAAAATAACTTATATTTGTAATAACAAAAAAAGGAAAATATGGAAAAAGAACTTTTTATAAAAGCATTATATACATTACATTATTCTTGGGGAGGTAATACTCCATCAGACGCAATTTGGGCAGCTAATGAATTTTTAGATTATTTTGAAAAAGTTAATGGAATTACTTTATCAGGTAGATTTGAAGAAGTAGATTCAGTTCCAAATTGGGATATAATTAATGATAATTTATTAGAAGAAATAAAAAATCTTCCCTAAAAATTAGGTTTTTAAGAAAAAATAACTTATATTTGTATAAATAAAAATGGTTCATTAACTCAACTGAATAGAGTAATTTCCTTCTAAGAAATAAGTTACTGGTTTGAATCCAGTATGGACCACGAAGAAAGTTTTAAAATAATTTTTTAAAAACATTGAAAGTTCGAAAAAAATTAGTATATTTGTAAAACAATTAATAACAATAAAAAAACAAAAAACATGAACAAAGGTAAAATGACAGAGATTGTCGCAAAGAAAACAGGTCTTACAAAAGACAAAAGTAAGAAAATCATCAACGCAGTATTAGAAGCATTCAACGAAGCTTTGGCAAGTGATGGTAAAATTCAATTGGTTGGTTTAGGTACATTTGATGTAATTGAACGTCAAGGTCGCGCTGGTCGTAATCCTAAGACAGGAGCAGCAATTGCTATCCCTACAAAGAAAGCAATTCGTTTCAAGGCAGGTAAAAACTTGAAGAATGCCGTAAATGGTATTGTTGATACAACAGAAACCGAAACTGAAACTACTGAAACTGAAACTGCCGTAGCGTAAGTAAAAATATGTTTAAGAAACTGAATATCAGTAGCAGTCAATGTTTGGTGTCATCTTACTTTAATTAGTGTAGAAAATGTGCGCATAACTTCTTAAACTTTTATCAAAAAACAATTTATAACAATAATAAAACAAACAAAAATGAACTTAAACAAACAAGCATTAGTAGACATCGTATCTGCTAAAACAGGTGAAACAAAAGTAAAAACATTGGAAGCAATCAATGTGATTTTAAAAGGATTAAGCGAATCACTTTCAGCAGGTGAAGGAGCAAAAGCTACATTCGTAGGATTTGGAACTTTGGAAACTTACATGCGTAAGGCAACCACAAAGAGACAACCTGGAACTGATAACATCATTCCAGTTCCTGCTAAGTTAGCAGTTCGTTTCAAAGCAGGTACTTTCTTGAAAGAATCATTAAACCCAGGTGGTGTAGGTTCTGTAGAAATAGTTGATGAAATTGATGAAGTGGCAGAAGCCTAATTTTATAAAACAACCTTATAATACAGTATTATAAGGTTGTTTCTTTTTAGAAAAGATTAAAAGGAAGAAATGAGTATATAATATATACTCATGAAATGAACTTAGTAGAAAAACATATAATAGACAAAAGTGATGAATTAGATTTAATTTGTTATAAGTGTAAAAATCTCTATAATAGAGCTAATTACATTATACGTCAAGAATTTATTAATAATGGGAAATATATTAATAAGTTTGATATGTTTACTAAATTAAAAGATGACTTTGATTATAAACAATTACCAAGTCGGGTTGCTCGTTGCGTTATTAGAACTTTAGATGCTAATTGGAGAGGTTTCTTTGAAACAATTAAAGATTGGAAAACAAATAGAAATAAATATAAAGGAAAACCTAATTTACCAAATTATCTTAAAAAAGATGGTAAGTTTAATGCTATTTTTATTGATGGTGGTGTTTTAAAAATATCTAAGAAAAATTCTGATACAATAGGTTTATCAAGTTTAAAACTAAGGATTAAAACTAAAATCTTATATAAAGATATAGTAGAAGTTAATATCAAGCCGTTAAAAACAGGTAGATATCAAATTAATATAGTTTATAAAAAATTAGAAGAAGTTTTAAATAAAGATAATGGAAACTATTGTTCAATAGATTTAGGATTAAATAATTTAATGACTTTAACATCAAATAAACAAGGAGTAAATCCTTTAGTAATTAACGGAAGACCATTAAAATCTATAAATCAATTTTATAATAAACAAAAATCAAAATATCAGTCAGAATTACCTAAAGGTATAAAATCCTCAAAAAAGATAAGTAAGTTAGGATTTAAAAGAGAATTAAAGATTAATGATTATTTACATAAATCAAGTCATTATTTAATTAATTATTGTTTAGAAAATGATTTAAACACAATAATAATTGGATACAATGAAGGTTGGAAACATGAGATTAATATAGGAAAAAGAAATAATCAAAACTTTGTTAATATACCTTTTGAAAAATTAGTTAATTTAATTGAATATAAAGCAAAATTAAATGGTTTAATAGTTAAAAAACAAGAAGAGGCTTACACTTCAAAATGTTCTTTTCTAGATTTAGAGCCTATTAAACAACAAGTTTTGTATAAAGGTTTAAGAATCTGTAGAGGACTTTTTCAATCCCAAAAAGGTTTAATAAATGCTGATGTTAATGGTTCTTATAATATTTTAAGAAAAGCAATTCCAAATGTATTTTCAAATGGAATAGAGGGTGTCGCTGCTCACCCAAAAAGATTAAAATCTATTAAATAATTTAAGTTATTATATACTTATTTTAATGCAGTTTATTCAATATATAAATAAAAACAAAAAAATAAATGAGTAAACAAGGCTGCATTAAACAAGATGGTAAAGTATTAGAAGCTCTTTCTAATGCTATGTTTCGTGTCGTATTAGATAACGGACATGAGATATTAGCAACAATATCTGGAAAAATGAGAATGAATTATATCAGAATCATGCCGGGTGATAAAGTAGCTGTTGAGATGAGTCCGTATGATTTAACACGAGGTAGAATTAATTTAAGGTATAAGTAATGGAATTTTCTAATATAGATTTATTAGAAGCAACTCTCTATTCCATAGATCTTATGGATAGTGTAGTTGCTATTTATAGTAAAAAATACTTGATGATAAATCAAGGAGCGAGCATACTTGTATGTAAATTTGAACCTGATATAAATTCAAAAAGGTTTAATAAAAACTTTATCCCATATCAATCTTTATATTTTCATCAAGAAAAATATAAAGATATTTTCAATTTTTTCTATGATAATAAACCTAAAGAAGAAAATAAGGTATCGGATACTAAATTAGTAGAAATATTTATCTCTTTTAATAGAGATTTTGTAATAGACCAAATTTTAAATGATTAAATGGAAGTTAATCATTTAAAATTTTAAGAAATATTTAGAAATTGTCACTGAAATTGATGATTGTCTATCCAATATATATAAAGATACTCGCATCTTTTCTTTTCCAAAATACCTTGAACATCCTGATTACCATAAACTATTAAATATGGGAGATAGAATTCTTCCATATCTATTTCATTATGCCCTAACTGAGAATGGTTTCTCTTGGTTCATAATGTCTTTATTCTCCGAACTTTCAGGAGAAAACCCTGTTCCTAAAGAACATGCAGGACTATTTTCTCAACAAATATCTGATTGGTTAAATTGGTTTGCTACATCTAAATATATTGAGAGTGATGCCTATCACGATCTAATAGACTAATTTATATAGTCTTTATTCTCTGTAAGAATAATTAATTTTGTCATTTCAAATTTTTTTCGTATATTTGTTTAAATAAAACAAAAATATGGAAATGACAACAAGTGTAAAAGATGCAAAAATTATGACATCAGACAAAGTAATGGCTATAGTAATGGCTAGTAAGCAAGCCGCAGCTAATGCTGTTGCCACGACAAAATCTTCCCCCCAAATATCCCCCACAAAAACAACAACTACAAAGACTCAGTCAATAATTCCTATTATTGACTTCGGTAAAGTTAAACCACTAAATGACCTTCATGTAGATGATGGTATGTTAGAAGTTATGTTATCCAATACACCAATGGATTATTTCGTTTCCTCTGAAGGTGGTTTTCCACACGGAACTAATATAATGATTAGTGGTAAACCTGGTGTTGGTAAAACAACAGTATTGTTAAATTATGTAGCAGACATCAAAGAACACACTGGTAAAAGAGTTTTATTTATCTGTGGTGAAATGTCAAAACGTATGATGCTCAAATATAAGAAAAGATTCTCAAAGTTTGGTATCATAGATACAATGTTTCCAAGTGATTTTGAAGGACAAGACTTGAAACAAGTGTATGAAAAGCTATTTGATAATGGTTATGACTTAGTTCTAATTGACTCTGTTAAAGAAATGTTATCACACATTCGTCAAGAAACTAAAATGACAGAAGCTGCTGCTGATACTTGGTTAGCTGATTTGTGTGTAAAACATAACTACGGTAATAACAAGTTGAAGAAATACACTTCTTTTATGCTTATTCAACAAGTGACTAAAGCAGGTGTAATGGTAGGTAAGAATGTTCTTAAACATATCACCGATGGTCACCTTTCATTAGAAATGAGAAAAGCAAAAGATGGTGGTGGATTTTATATGATTTGGGAAAAGAATAGAAATGGTATAGCTGGTGTAGAGTTTAGTTATGCAATTGAAGAATCAAGAGTTGTTTATTATGGAACAGATGAAAACTTCATAGTTGATGAAGATGAATCTGATTTAATCACAGATGAAGATTAAAAATATGAGTACAAGAAAATACACAAAAACAGAAATAGATAAAAGAGGTAGAATATATAATGTATTGCGAGATGGTGTTAAGAAAGTTAACATCGGTAATGATGTATGGACTATCGGTAGAAGAACCGCCGTAGATAACATAGCACATTGTGTTATCTACGGTCCAGATAATAAACAATATCATGTATGGGGTACTGATGCTCATTTATTATATGGTTCTTTCATTAATAAACAAGGTAATACTGCAATAGAAAAATATTTGAAAATCTATATTCTAACTTCTATATTAGATGATAGAGATAATTGGGTATTTAATCTTAAAAATATACCTCCTGTTGGAAAGTTAAAAGTAATTTTAGAAAATGGTACTGTTAAGAATATAGATTTTAATGGTCAATTTAATCCACAAGAAATAGTGTCTAAAAGATTCACGCAAGAATATCGTAAAACTATATGGAGTGAAGAATATCCTATTACTTATAGGCATTTTGAAAAAATAGTAGGGTATAGAAAACCAAAGATATGATTACTTAACTAAAACTTGTTAGAAAAATTAACAATAAAATATTATATTTTAATATATAGATTATGTTAAGATCTATTAAAGTGAGATTATATCCAAATAAAGACCAAGAAGTTTATATTAATAAATTATTAGGTTCTTCAAGATTTGTATATAACTAATGTCTTTATCTTAAAAAATCTAAATATGATTTAGAAAAAATTAGCCTTTCTCAAGGAGATTTACAAAAGTTTTTCCATAATGATTTAACTAAAAATCCTGACTTTATATGGCTTCAAGAACATAACACAAAAGTCCTCAAATCTTCAATAGTTAATTTAATTGATGCTTGGGGAACTTGTCAGTATCCTTGTAATGGAGATTGTTAATAAAAATAGAGACATCGCATAGTTGGTCAGTGCTAATCTTCGGAGGTTCGAGTCCTCCTGTCTCTGCAAAAATCTGAATTGAATTTTTTTAATTCAGATTTTTTTCGTATATTTGATTAAATAAAAAAGGAAAAAATATGAAACATATACCAATGGGTTCAATCGGGTTATTTCAACATGTAATTAGACAAGTTAGAACAGAACACGATTTTAAGGGATTTGATAAAGATGGGAATGCTATTTACTTACATGATAGTCCTTATAAAACAATAAGGATGGTCGGGTATGAAAAACTTCATGGAACAAACGCATCTATTGTCTTCCATAAAGATGGAACAAAAACTTACCAAAGTAAAGAAAGAGTTCTTTCAATAGAAAGTGATAACGCACGTTTCATGTTATTAATGAGTAGTAAAAATACTGATTTCTTAATTGAAGGTATTGATTTCAAAGAAAATGTATCTGTTTTTGGGGAATGGGTTGGGGGGTCTATTCAAAAGACCGTAGCACTTAACCAATTACCTAACCTTTTCGTTGTATTTGGTATTAAGGTTGATGGTGAATGGATTGATAAGTCTATTGAAAATAGACCTGAATTAGGAATATACGATATTCGTAATTTCAAGAAATGGGAAGTTGATATTGATTTCAATGATCCTCAACAAGTTCAAAACCAATTAGTAGATTGGACACTTGAAGTAGAAGCAAAAAGCCCTTTTGCTATTGCTATTGGTATAGATGAAAGTAAAGGAAGCATTGGAGAAGGTATCGTATTCTCTACTCCTGATAAGAAATATACTTTTAAAAGTAAGGGAGAATTGCACGCAAATGGTAGTAAAGTTCATAAGATAGCTCAAATTGATTTGGAAATTGTTAATTCAGCAAATGAGTTTGTTGAATATGCGTTGACTGCTTCAAGACTTGAACAAGGTATCTCTTATTTAAGAGAGAACAACCATGAGTTGAGCAAGAAATCTACTCCAATATATCTTGATTGGATTAAAAGAGATATAATCAAAGAAGAAACTGATACTTTAACCCAAAATGGTTTAGATATAAACACTGTTATATCTAAACTTACAGCAAAAGCAAGAGAGTTTTACTTCAATGCTTTAAATGAAATTTGGTTAGAAAAAACGATCCATTAGTAATGGAGAAATATGTTAAAAGGGTTTATATTGGACACTATCACCATATTTATGAATATGGTGAGATAATTGAATTTGTCTCCAATGATGGATGTTTTTATTATAAAACATATGGGGATTTCATTTTTATGAATAATGGAGTTCGAGTAAAAGATTGTATTCCATTAGAAGAATGGAGAGAATTAAGAATAAATTATATATTAAATATATGAAAGTAGTTTATATTGGAGAAAACTATACATTTAAGTATGGAAATATATATGATGTAAAGTTTGAAACCGAATATATGTATCATATCTCTTTAGAAAAAGATACTATAAAAACTAGAACAATGGCTAAAAAGCACTTTCTTCCATTAGAAGAATGGAGAGAATTAAGAATAAACATTTTATTAAATGAATAAATACGGATTTTTATTAAAGATAGATTCAATACTAAGTAAATTAGGATTGAATCTATCTTTGTTTATAGAACACTCTATCAAAATAACACATAATCATTTTAATACAGATAGAGTTAATTTTAAGATACCAAGTGAAGAATTAACTTATGATATATTACTTAATATAGTTAATGAATTAGATTTTAATCAAAAGGTATATGATTTTATAGATTATGTATATAAAAACTATGAGAAGGATATTAAATATATCTTTTTTGGGTTTAGTGAAGGTAATTATGAAATCTATTTTGAAAAATGGATTAAACAAGATAAGTTATATCCAAATATGACTAATGCTATATCATATGATAATGTAGAAGATATTATTTATGAATATTCTCCATTTGATATTACTATTGATATTAGTAAAAATTATTTAATAAACAATTTAATTAATTATTGTAAAAATTATGAAGTTGATTTATCAAATAATTTTACTCCATTTGGATATGTAAAAGATACTGGCTATTGTCATATAGGTTATTTCCAATCTAATCATGAGTTCTTATTTAAGTTAAAAAATGTGTGTAATTGTATTAATGATGATTCACAAATAACAAATTGGTTTTATGGGCATCAAAATGCGTTCATAACATTAGTTGGATATGTTATAGTAGATGATAAATTAACTCTAAGCATTTATTACAAATAATTTTTTATTTGAAAAATTTTTCGTATATTTGATATACAAAGGGAGAAAATGAAAACGATTAGATTAAAAAATCACACTATATACGCACAAGAATTAGGTAAGGTAGTTTGTAAGAAAAACTTAGGTAAAAAAGAGTTTGAAGTAGATAAAAAATATGAATTGTACCAATATGGTACGTTTAAGGTTGTTGTTTCAGAAAGTGGTGAATTTGCGTACTTTTTGAGTGGATTAAAAAATGAAACATTAGAATTTAAATAATTATGAGAGAGAAGAAGATTTTGTATGTAGATATGGATGGGGTTATTGCTAATTTTGAAGCAGCCATTCATAGAATAAACCCAAATATAGTATTTGGTGTTGATGCTCCCGATAAAGATGAAGTGGATCAGATAGTGATAAATAATCCAAGAATGTTTACTTCATTACCTGCTATTGAAGGTGGTATAGAAGCAGTTAAGAGATTAGCAGAGCATTATGAGATTTATTTCTTATCATCTCCTATGTGGGAAGTTCCTCAATCATTTATGGATAAGAGGTTATGGATTATGGGAAGATTTGGTGCGTGGACTAAGAAAAGATTGATTTTAACACATCAAAAGGATTTGAATATTGGAGATTATTTGGTGGATGATAGAACTGCAAATGGTGCTGGTAATTTTACAGGTAAGCATTTGTTATTTGGGTCAGAAGAATTTCCAAATTGGGTTGTTGTAGAACAGTATTTAATGAATGAATTAAAAAAATAAATATATGGTAGCACCAGGAGATATAATAACTAAAGTTATTATCATGAAGGATGATAATATAAATGACGAGGGTATTGATGGATATGAAGTTGAAATACATACCTATTCTAATAAAAAAATTGGTTATATATTAGATATAATTGAGGAACTTGAAGATAGTCCACGTGGTATATATGACTACGATGGAAAAAATTATAAAATAATTGAAAATTGGGATTAATGAAAAATAAAGATTTAATAAAGAAATTACAGGAATTAGATCCTGAAGCAGATGTAGTATTGAATGCCTGGGAAGAATATAACTTTTTATCTACCGTAAATATAAATCTAATTGGTAGTTGTGTTGGTAGAGGGGATTCGTTGGTAGATATCTCTGGTATATCAGAAGATGTAAAAATAATCTTATTATCAGATGGATATTAATAAAACACCAATACAACAATTATTAGATTTAATCCCTGATGCAGATGAAATCATAACTTATATGTTTGAGTATCAGCCTGATACAAAAATGTTAGACAATTGGTTATATGAAAGAATATATAAAGGTCGAGATTGGATTAATATAGAAAAAGATTATTTTAAACCAAAAGAATAGTTATGAATGATAAAAAAGTTATATCAGAAGGAATGATTGTTAAAATAGATAATGCCTTAGAAGCATTAAGAGCTGGGGTTAAAAGAGTTGTTATTTGTAGTGCAGAAGATTTATTGGATGTTATTGCTCATAAAGAAGGAGTTGGAACAGTGATAATTCTTGAATAAATAGAATAGTTATGATTATAGGTGGTATAGAAAGAGATTTTGTGGTTCATGATAATGACAATGTTAAAGGTTTCTTTGAGGAATACAGGTGGCTCAGCAACTTTCACAAAGCACCTGTATATTTTGAGGGTATTTTATATCCATCAACTGAGAATGCTTATCAAGCAGCTAAGACGGAAGATTATGATACTAGATTTAGGTTCTCTATTATAGAGCCTAGTAAATCAAAAAGATTATCTAAAGAATTAATTGAACCTGATGATTGGCTTAGTCGTAAATATGATATAATGTTTATGTTATGTTATCAAAAGTTTTATCGTCATAAAGATTTACGAGAACTTCTATTACAAACCGAAGGTAAGTATTTAGAAGAAACAAATTGGTGGTCTGACACATATTATGGAGTTTGTAATGGAGTTGGTGAAAATAATTTAGGTAAAATCTTAATGGATATACGAAAATTGATAAGAAGAAATCCTGCTTATAAAGGATTTATTATATAAATAATATGAAAAAAGTAAATGGATATTAAAGAATTAAAAAAAGAAGAAATACAAGAAATAATTGATTTCTATTATCATATCCAAGATTTTGGACACATATTTTATGATGATCCAAAAGTTTTAGATAACCCATTTTCTAAAATAATGGAAGGTATTGATGAAATCAAAAAGATAATAGATGACAATTATTATATCTAAAAAATCACTATAAGGGATTTTTTTATTTGAAAAATTTTTCGTATATTTGATATATCAAAAAAAGAAAAATAATGAAAATATATTTTAACGCAATAGAAAAAAGAGCAATAGATAAAATGAAAAGTGAAAACTGGAGAC
>Ga0316230_1001486_pt1 | contig 24079 bp, 19 predicted proteins | sample TBH18025metaG_FD_206004 | JGI IMG/M metagenome (GOLD analysis project Ga0316230, IMG submission 206004) | Freshwater microbial communities from Trout Bog Lake, Wisconsin, USA - TBH18025 | ecosystem: Environmental > Aquatic > Freshwater > Lake > Hypolimnion/Profundal zone | place: USA: Wisconsin...
CGTAGGGCTTGGCGAGCACAACCGTATCGCAATGGAATGCCTTGGTGATCGAGACCCAGCGCTCGCCAAATTTCCCTGCACTGAGGACGAGAACCTTGTCACCGGGACTGGTCAGGTTGGTGACTGCGGCTTCCATGGCTCCTGTGCCCGAACACGCGAGCACAAGCACGTCGTTACTGGTACCGATGAAGACCTTTAGCTGCGCTTGCACCTTGAGGTAAAGCGCACGAAACTCGGGTGTACGGTGATGCAGGTCTGCGGCGGCCATGGCAAATTGCGCGGCTGGAAGCAGAGGCGTCGGACCAGGGGTGAAGATACGAGTCTTACGGAACATGAAGCCTTCTCCTGAGGTGAATGCGCGGCTACCCGCGGTTCGAAAGAGAAATGCGGATTCAAAGACAGAACGTGAATCCACTTGCAATAAAGCTCTGTAGGGACTACTGCGCGGATCTCGGACACGATCGCGTCGAAATGCTGGCTGACCATGATCGTTGGCGGCGTTGCGCTTTCGAGATCGTAGTGAGCAACAGAACACTCCGTTGGACCGGCTGAGGTACGCCCATCCGGGAGAATGAGCTTGAATAGAATTCTAACAAAGTGCTATTCCTGAATGGAAATCTCTTTTCAAAGGCGGCAATAGGAATGCCAAATCGGTACGTGCTTACGCTGCTCGCGAAAGTCTGGAACAAGGAGCATGCTCTGGCCTTCCTGACGGCTGCAGAGTCGCAGGGGTTCACCCTGGAAGCAGAGGAGGCGCGTCCACTCACAGGGACCGGCGTCTGGATGCAGCGCGCCTGGGCCGGGTCGGAAACGTCGCCCGCCGTGGAATCGCTCGAAAAGCTACGCGCGGCTGCCGAAAGCATGGGCCTCGATGTATTTTTGGAATCCGATGCGCTCTACCGCACACCCCGCAGACTGTTCGTCTTCGATATGGATTCGACCTTAATTCAGGCCGAAATAGTAGATGAGTTGGCTGGCCTCGCTGGGGTGAAAGACGAAGTTTCCGCCATCACTGCGGCCGCCATGCGTGGTGAAATTGATTTTGCCACCAGCCTGACCCGGCGCGTCTCCCTGCTAAAAGGTGTGCGCAAAGAACAGATTGACCAGTTACAGGGGCAGATCGCAATGGGAGAGGGCCTGGAACGCCTGATGACCGGACTGCAATTGGCCGGATGTAAATCGGCAATTCTTTCCGGGGGTTTCGGCTTTTTCGGCCGATATATACAGGAGCGCTTTGGCTTTGACTACCTCGATGCGAATGAATTGGAGATCGTCGATGGTGCGCTCACAGGCCGACTGGCTGCGGCTATAGTCGACGGCGCGCGCAAGGCCGCCGGATTGCGTGAGATTGCTGACCGCGAGGGCATTCCGTCGCAGCAGGTGGTTGCCGTCGGCGATGGCGCAAACGACCTGCCGATGCTGGTGCTGGCGGGAACTGGCGTCGCCTACCACGCCAAACCTATCGTGCGCGCAAAGGCGGCTTTCCAGTTGAATTACTGCGGACTAGATGCGTTGTTGCACTTGCTTGACCGAAATTAAATTGGGACACCAGATCGGGGGTTACTAAGGTACTCACCCCATAGGGTCCGTTCGGTACGATATCGGCAACAGAAGTGGATACTAAACGAAGGATACCTGCTAACTTAGGTAATTGAAGCAAATCATATTTCATCGGCGTTTCCGCAAGAGCGGAACGGCTGGGACAACCCGTGGAATGAGTGTGTCTAAAGTGAGAGAGATTATCGATCAAGATCCCAGACAAGACTTGCGTCGGTCTGAGATGTCAGGATTTTCACTTCTCGAAATGTTGGTAGTCATCTCAGCTATGCTCTTGGTCAGTGCAATGGCTCTTCCGCAATGGACGGTCTATTTACGCACGTACCGGATCAATAATGACGCCCGTTCTCTGATCGGCGAAATCAACCTTGCACGTTTGAGAGCTGCATCCATTGGCGGACGTGCGGAAGTGATCTGCGATACCTCGACCTCCGGCGCGACGGCCCTTACATGCGGAATTGCAATCCGGCAACTGGGTGACGCGACTTTCCACGGGTATCTGCCGTCGTCAATTCAGATCAGCAATGCGGTTATGGATATGCCCACCCAGATTCGCCTCACGGGTACAGATTCGTTCGGGTTTCCGCCGGCAGCCACTAGTGGCGCTGGGTTGAGTGGCGTAAGCGGACAGAATGGAGCAACGCCCTTCAATTGCAGCGCGGTTGTATTCAACTCGAGAGGCCTTCCTATTTTCGATTCGCTCGCCCACATCTCGACCGCCGGTGTGGCTAACACGTGCGCCACCATCCCCTCTACCATTCCGGCAGATGGAACTCGAAAGAGTAATTACGTGATGTATTTACAAAGCGGCCAAACCAACTACCTGGCCGTGGTCGTGGACGCCACGGGCAATCCTTCACTTTGGCGATGGGATTTCGGCAGTACGACATGGGTCTTGGTTACCGACTAACTTAGTTAGGACGCAGTGGAGATGAAGCAACTGTCACACAGAATCGATGCCAGGTTATTAGACGGAAAACAACGCGGCTTCACTATGTTGGAGACGATGTTTGCCACCATGATTTTACTTATTGGGGTAACCGGGCTTATGACCTTGTTTGTTGTTGCTTCAGTGCGAAACGTGGGCAACGGCGATCAGGCCACCCGCACTACGGAGTACGCACAGGACAAGATGGAACAGCTACTTGCCCTGACTTACACAGATACCACCAGCAATGTGACTGGATTCCCAACGACCCCAAACGGATGCACAAGCTGTGGATTATTTCCGGGGGGATCGCTAACCACATTAACCACCTACTACTTTGACTACATCGATACGACAGGCACCCCGGTCGCGGCCGTTACTTCCCCTAACGCCATTGCGTACACACGTTATTGGTGGATTGAAACACCAGCCGGATTGCCGAACATGAAGCGGATCACCGTGATGGTTGTTGCCAATTTAACAATCGGCACGAATTCAATCGGCACGAGTAGCCTGTCTCCGACAACTACGCTCGTGTCGTTTAAGTCCAACGTTACCTACCCATAAGGACGTAAGGTGAGCGAGGTATTACAATCCGTGCGCAAGAGCAAAGCAGGCTTCACTCTGCTCGAACTTATGATCAGCATGGCGATTTTGCTGGTGATTTCTTCGGCTGCGATCGGAGGGATGACTTACTTCCAGAAGAATTTTCGTTCCAACGAAGAACGAAAAAGTTTACAGGGAAAGTTGCGCGCCACGGTTGAGCAATTGTCTCAGGAGATCGGACAGGCAGGTCTCGTCCCATCAGGACTTTCAGGCAACCTGCCTTCGGGCACTCCCTACGTCTTCAATCAATCCACGGTTGGCACAATGTCTTACTTGACCGCAGCGAGCGGCGCAGGTGCTACCGGTCTATCCGTCTCGTCCACATCAGGAATGTACGCAGGGGAGTGGGTCATCCTCGACACTCCTGACCTTAATCAGACGTTGGGTACGCCAGAGGAGAGAGTGCAGATTCAGAGTGTCAACAGTTCCACTTCGATCACTGTGAGTACCACGACGAATGCTCATACGCCGACGGCAAGTAACCCGGTGCCAGTGATTGCGCAGGGAGTATATCCCGCAGGAGTGTGGACGAACTCAGCTGCTGGCTTGCCTGATGCCAGCAATCACGCACAGACGTTAACGATCTTCGGCGACATCAACGCGGACGGAAGCATGGTGGTTGTGAAATACCAGTGCCCGGCTACTTCCACAACAGCCGGACCTCTACTCCGCAAACAATACAATGTATCGGCTTCTCCAACAAACACAGGTTGTGGAGCGACTGCGGTTCCAGACGTTACTACCACGCTGATTGACAATGTAACTTTCTGCCAATTTACTTACCAACCAGTTACAGTCAATGGCCACACTTATGCCCCGAGCGTTGGTATTTCCTTGACAGTACAGTCGATCAACAATGATCTCCAGACCAAGAGCCCCATCTCAGTCACAAAGAATATTCTGAACATCCAACCGCGCAACATCGTTAACGCATACAACATGGATTTGAATGCGCTGCCCGCAAATGGGAGCGAAGACTCGTACACGAGTCAGCTTCAAACGTTGCCTGCGACTCTTTCGCCGCAAAGCATTCTAAGTTCGAGTTGCATACCATGAGGAACCTGATGAGCGTTTACCGAATCACAAATCTCTCGTGCCGACAGAAAAACCAGAGGGGTATTGCGCTGGTCATGACGCTGGTGGTGCTGTTCGTTCTTTCGGTATTAGGGGCTGGCGTAATGTTTTCGACCCAGACCGAAATCTGGAACTCGGCAAATCTGCGCGGCACAACGCAGGCGCGTTATGTAGCTGAGGCAGGAGTTTCGCAGGGCCTTACCTGGCTGAATTCATCCTTGTCGTGGACTAATATTGGCCCCGTTCTTCTCAGTTCGAGCTGCAATTACTCGGCGATCCCGGTAACGTGCACGCTGAACGGGAATTCGTTCCAACTCGTGATCGGGACCAATACAGGCGGCGTTTCTGATACCTGGGGTTCAAACTACCTCGGAACGGTAGCGACAAATCTTGGTGCCGGCTACGCAGCCGGGGCCACGGACTTCGTGACCCAGGACACCGGATTCAGAGCCTTGAGCACGAACTCAGGAACGAATCTGACGAATCTCCCAAGTGGTAGCGGTTATCAGCTCTCCGCACAGTTGTTGCAGGTGAATCAGCCTAAGCTCGGGCTGATTCGCGCAAAGTGGAAGTTGATTTCGGTCGGAACCGTGCCAGGGATTGCCGGAAGCTCATCGAGCGTGCAGGTCGAGGAAATCGTCGAGAACACTCAGTACGTCAGCGGCAGCGGAACAGGAAGTCAGATGTTTCCAGCCGCTCTATGGGCCACGGGAACCGGTTGCAATACGGTCTACCTGAATGGCGGTGGCAGTCTCGGCAGCTACGATTCGACTAAGACCACGCCAGGCACCGTCCCTCCAAATGCCTACAGTTATGGCGACATCTACAGCAACGGAAACGTCTCTATCTCAAATGGATACTACGTGGGGGGAAGCCTTTATTCGGCAATTTCCGGTGTTGACAGTGCCATGAATTATTACTACTGGGACCCCGTGCAGAAGGCGGAGCTTCAAGCCTTTTGGGGCACTGCCAACGGTTATGGCAGCGGAATGGGTTGTGACGCTACCCACATGTACGCTCTTAATGAGGACAATAGCGGCAACGTCGTTACAGGTGGCCTGGGTTCGTCACTGAATCAATATGTAGGCTGCTGGACGGCCACCAGCAGTTGCCCTGCCGGATGGAATACCGTCATTCCCAAATCTCTGCCGGCCACTCCCAACGCCAACATTTCAGTCGCGGCAAACAATGTAACCTGCTCCGCCAGTACCGGGGGCGACGGCGGTTGCGGTGGAAGCTATAACTGGAACGCCACACATACCGGCACTTGGAATGCAACCGGCGGAATCGGGAGCACCCACGAGCAGATTGTCTCCAGTGGCGCGTACGCATTCTCAATGGCACCAAGCGATACGATCAACTATGGCGATGTCAATCTGGGATCAAGTAATGTCCAGATGCATTTGACGCCCGGCACCTACAACTTCAACAGCCTGACGCTTACGAGTTCAGACGTTGTCGTGATCGATCTGCCGGCGTCTTGTACAACTGCTACTTCGAAGACCAGCGATCCGGGGTGCCGGGTCACAATCAACATAGCCGGAAAACCGAATGCGAGCGATACGGCGATAAGCCTTAGCGGCGCTGCGATTACGAATGCCACTGGAAGACCGGGAAATCTGCTTATCCAGTACAACGGAGCCGGGGCTGTTAACATCAACGCCGGGTCCGCGATGTTTGCAACCATCTACGCCCCGAATTCCAACTTCACAATGTCCGGCGGCGTCGGTCTCTATGGAGGAATCGTTACCAAGAAAGCGACGATCACGAATCCGAACGGCAGCCACCCAATGATTACCTACGATACCAGTCTCGGCACCGACGGCCCCTCACTTCCAGGCGGCTCCACTCCTGCCGTGACCAGCTTCCACATCGATGAGTTCAGTTGGAGCGCATTCTAAAATCGATCGTCGCTGGAGTTGGCCCGAGTACTGTGGCACAATTGATGTGGCGCAAAGTGGTACAGGCGGGGATGGTGAAATGGCAGACACACTAGCCTTAGGAGCTAGCGCCGCAAGGCATGGGGGTTCAAGTCCCCCTCCCCGCACCAAGAATTACACCTCAGACTCAACTGTCAGATAGAGCCCCACTCAAGCCAAACGAAGGCTTGAATGGGCCACCCGCCATCTTGTCGGAGAATCTTTGCGATGCGGCGGAGATCAGCCAACCTTGCTCTAACTGGAGACAAAGACCCAATGTTCATAGGTTCCCTTCAAGGTTATTGAGTCTCTGTATGGGAGCGTTGGATATGCGCTCTTATGTTGGACATCAACTCACGATGCTCTCTAGCAAGCTCATCGCGTTTACGTGCTGCGGTGTTGTCTAAGCTCTTAAACGCCTCAGCGAAAGACATGAGCTTCGTTGATGGACATTCGTGTATGCGTTCATTCAAATACGCAAGCTGCCTTTGATAGTACGCACACTCATCACAACCTACTTCCTCAAAGGTGTTCAGGTTAGGGGCTGAATCATCAGAGTAGCTCATGCCTCAAAGTATAAGCATGTGGTATGTTCGCAGCAGCGGTGAGACTGTGGAAAAGTCAGCACTTTGTGTGATGCGGGGAGGGGTTTGGCTTCCCCCGCATACTCTGAAGTAAACAGTAAGAGACTGGTTGAGATTCTCAACTAGTACATGATTTGTCGGTAGGTTTTGGCGTTTGCTCGTGTACCAAATTCGTACCAAACATTTAGTTTTTGTGCGGAATTAGAGGAATAGGCTGACTGTACTTTCCGCAACTTACAGACTCTAAAGGGGTACTTCAAAAACAGGTCTCCCTCCCCGCACCAAGATTCCTCGAATGACTCAGCAACTATAGGTTCCGCGAAGCGAAGCGACCTGCTGATCTAATTCATTTTCTTTGAAGACTCGCTCAAGATACGCGACCATCTCCCCGAGGAGATCTTCGAGCGACAAGATCGTCATCAGGTTTTCACCCTCCCGAACGGGAAGATAGCGTAAGCGTTTCTCCCTCATCAGATTCAGGCATTCTTGCGCCGTATCAGCGGGCGCGGCGAAAACATCACACGGCGTCATTACGTGACGCAGGGAAATGTGGGTTATGGAGTCTCCCGCCAGGATTGAACCACGAATATGATCGCGTTCGGAAAATATCCCGATCAGGCGGCCGCCATCCAGAACCAGAACTGCTCCCACATCGTGCTCTGCCATCACTTTCAACGCTTCCAGCGGAGAGGCGTCCGCTTGGACGCACGGTGGCGCGAACGGTTTTCCGCGAAGGATACCGTTCACGGTGGGAGGCTCTACGCGAGGGTGTCGAGGAATTTCACCGTGCCTTCCGGCAACGCGCGAATTCAATATCGTTCGAGTAGTCTCGTGCTCTGCTTGATTCTTCTTGTTCGAACGCTCCAACAAAGTTCTGATCAGCTTTGCGAACTTTGACATCAGGCGCTCACTCTAGACCATAGTCAGTACGTGACCCATCTTCAATTTCTTGGTCGTGAGATAAAACAGTGCGTGCGGATTCGGTAAAACCTCACATGGCAGCCACTCCACGACCTCGATTCCCGCTCCCCTTACGGCCGCGATTTTTTGCGGGTTGTTTGTGAGCAGACGCACCTGGTTGACGCCAAGTTGCTTGAGAATATCGACAGGCAGAACGAAGTCGCGGCTGTCCACGGCAAGGCCGAGATGTTCATTTGCCTCGACGGTATCCATGCCCTTATCCTGCAGCGCATACGCCTGGAGTTTCGCCATCAGGCCGATTCCCCGCCCTTCCTGCTTCTCGTAGATCAAGATGCCGGAACCCTCTTCGGCAATGGAATTCATTGCGCTGTTCAGTTGCTCTCCGCAATCGCATCTTACAGACCCGAGGACATCACCGGTCAGGCACTGCGAATGAATCCTCACCAACGGAACGCCGACAGAAATGTCTCCCATGATCAAGGCAACCGCCGTCTCAAGGGTATTATCCTCGGTGGAGCGCTCAAAGCCCAGCGCTCGAAACTGTCCCCATTTGGTGGGCAATTTTGTATCCGCTACCTGCCTGGTCGTGCTCGTACAAAGATTCAAATCCGTACTCATTGCTCTCCATCTCCGCGAATTAGCTCGCGCGCCCGCCTGCACAAATTCGACGCTACTGTGATTTGTTCGACGTGTGGGTTTCCGTGCTCTGCTGGCGATACTCGACGAGTTCGGCGATGCTCAACACAACCATGTCGTGTTCCATCGCAAATTGGTCGATATTTTCGCCTTTCGCCATGGTTCCGTCCGGGTTGGTGATCTCGCAGAGAACGGCGGCTGGTTTCAGCCCAGCTAAGATAGCCAGTTCCACGGAACCTTCCGTGTGCCCCTGCCGAGTCAGGACGCCCCCTACTGCGGCTCTAAGCGGAAAAACGTGGCCAGGGCTCACGATGTCTGACGGTTGCGCGTCATCGGCAATTGCGGCGCGGATCGTAGTCACCCTGTCTTGGGCGGAAACGCCGGTGGTGACACCTTCGCGGGCCTCGATCGTTACGGTAAAAGCGGTGCGGAAACGGCTCCCATTGTTCGGAACCATCAGGGGCACATTAAGACGGTCGAGTGTCTCTTCGGTCAGGCACAGGCACACGATGCCGCTACATTCGCGGATCAGTACGGCCATGGTCGCAGGGGTGAGTTTCTCGGCGGCAACAATCAGATCAGCTTCATTCTCGCGATCAAAATCGTCCACGAGAATCACTGGGTGTCCCCGGCGCATATCGTCCAAGGCTCTCTGAAATCTGATTTCGAAGGGGAGGGCCGCGGATTCAAGCGTTGCGGCGACAGTGGAAGTAGATGATGACATTTGAAACGCTCCTCGTATTAAGTCGACGAAGACGTTTCAGGGCTTTGCAAATGCGTACCAAGTCCCACCAAGCAACACCGTTGCTTGCAGTCTGGCACATCTTCTTTCATCCGGACTTTCACCGTCGGCCCTGGAATTTCACCAGATCTGCTGACCCTGCATTCCTGCAAGCGCTCGCGGGCTTTCACCGCCGGTGGGGAGTTACACCCCGCCCTGAAGACGTACGCCTAATTCACTTTCGAGTGTACGCCCAGGGTACCCGCCTGCGGCGGTGAGCACCGTCACAAATAATAGTGACGCAGAATCTAACCGTGAGCATCTTTGGACCTTACAGCGCGGTCATTCCTACCTCGGCGCCCAGTAGGTGGACCTGAATTTCTTCACCGGCCACGAACAATTCGCGATCTGCAGGAAGCACCGCGATGGCATTGGCCTCCAGCATGGTCTTCAGCAGCCCGGTGTCTTGTTTACCTGCGCTCCAGGCCAGGTACTTTCCATCCGAGTACTCCAGCTTTACCCGTACCAGATGGGTCTGCCCCTTATTCTTCTTCAGTTCGCCCTGCAGCACTGCCGCAAACAGCGGCTTCACACTCTGTCTATGCCCCATCATCTTCAGCAGCGCAGGAGCCACGAATTCCTCAAATGTCAGCATCGACGAAACTGGGTTCCCTGGGAGCGCGAACACCGGCTTCCCTTCCTTTACACCGAACGCCAGTGACTTGCCGGGCTTCACCTTTGCCCGCCAGAAGACGATCTCTACGCCCAACTCTTCAAGCACCGACCGCACCATATCGCGATCACCTGTCGAAACTCCGGCAGAAGTAATCAGAACATCGGATTTCAATCCTTCGGCGAGCGTCTCACGGTGGCTGGCAAGGTTGTCCCGGGCAATCCCCCCGAGAATCGGCACGGCACCCACACCAGTGATTGCCGCAGCCAGCGAATACGAGTTACTGTTCACAATTCGGTCCGGTGCCGGGGCCTCGCCCAGCGCAATCAGTTCATCGCCGGTTGCCACAATTGCGACCCTGGGCCTGCGTACCAGCGAAACGAGCTGCTTTCCGAAGCAGGCGAGCAGATTGATCTCGTATGGACGGACGAGCCTTCCGGCTTTGAGGATGGTTTCGCCCTTGCGAACGTCTTGGCCTGCCATCCGAAGGTGTTGATGGAGCGCCACTGGTTTCATCGCGCGCACGACACCGCCGGATTCCTCAGCATCCTCCAGGGGCACGATGCAGTCACAGCCTTCAGGAAGCGGAGCCCCGGTCATAATCTTGATTGCAGTTCCCGGCGTAACTGCTTTTGTAGCATGCCCTCCCGCAGGGATGTAGTCGATGATCGGAATTGCTCGCCCGTCGCGGCAATCTTCGGCGAGCATCGCATACCCGTCCATCGCTGAATTGCTGAATGACGGCAAGCCCCATGGTGCGACGATGTCCTCGGCCAGCACTCGTCCCAGCGAGGCAAGTAATTCGACGTGCTCCGAACCCGTTGGCGCAACATGATCCAGAATGATGCGGCGGGCCTCTTCAAATGCAGGTACAGATCGCTGTTCCACTCGCGTTCCCCTCACCTGCCAGCGCGCTTGCGGACGAGCGCTAGCCGTTCTTCTTCGATACGCAATTCTTCCGGCGTGTTCACATTCTTCCAACCGTCTGCCAGTTCTTCCGGCGGCTGCAATATCGATGTACGCGGCGTATCCAGCAAGACCGCCGCACGCGCATTGTGCTCCGGGTCGATGCGAGCCATTCGCTCCATCACCTCAAGGGCTTGCGGCTCATAGAGAGCCAGCATTGGACACGGGTGGCCGTCGCGTTGTCTTGGAATCACCGCCCACCGCCCTGGTTGCCGTTGTGCTGCGAGCCACTCAATGTGCTCAGAACGCACCCAGGGATGATCGCACGCGGCCACAATCCATGTCGCCTCAGGTGCCCAGCGATGCGCGGCAATCAGCCCTGCACCCGGCCCAGCAAACCCCGGAGGATCAGCCAGACATTCGAGGGACGCCAGCGATTCCGGCAGCACTCCCGAGCCCAGCAAGACGGTCCGGTGGACGTCCAACCCTTCGCCCAGAGCCTTCGCCACAATCTCGCCCAGCGTACTCCCACCGAATCGCACAATCTGTTTGGGCGATCCCATGCGCGAACCTGATCCGCCTAGTAACAGTCCGCCGTATAGAGGCCGGTGGTTCCATGCCAAGGGAAGCCACCGGTCAATGTATTCCATGAATGCGGCCAACCGATTGCCATTCCACGGCAACGTGCAAACGATGTCGGTGACCTCTTCGGGCGCGTCCAACCGCTCCGCATTGCCCAACCACAACTTTGGCAACGCGGTGTCTTTGTGTCCTTCCACCAGCAGCAAGTCGTGATCGCCGCCGAGACGCGACAGCGTCGACTCCAGAGACAGCGCCACGCCTGCTCCTCGTCTCTCAAACTGTTGCTGCGGACCGCGCAGCGAAATCGTGGCCCCCGCGCGAAACAGGCGGTCTGAGTCTTTGCCCGGCCTGTCCACGTCAAAGCCATGAGCATCGTGCTTCACGACTGCAACTGAGAGTCCCCGTTCCACAAGAATTGGAATTGCGGCCTCCAGCAACGTGGTTTTGCCCGATCCGGAAAAACCGCAAACCGCCAGCACCGGAGCGCCAAAACCGTTGACGCGATCACGACTTAAACTCACCGCACTCTCCCGCAGCAATTCACATTTTCAATCCTCAAGAGTAACAAGTTTCTTCTGTTTTAAGGCAAAACACTTGTAAACGGCGAATCGAATTCTGTGTTTTCCGCCGTGCTCCTTGAGCGCCAGGCTCGCATCCTTGATAATCGAAATACATGAGTTTCCTGACAAGCAGCGGAACCAGAGTCTTAACAAAGAAGCGATGGAGCCTCGGCACAGCCAGTCTGACCTTCCTGATGGTGCTTGCCCTGACCCCTCCAGTGCTGGCCCTGCCTCCAGACATGGCCGAAGCTCCCTCGAAGGCTAATGATCTGCTTCGCGTGGCGATTGAAAATGAAAAGCTCAGCGAAAAGAACCAATACTTCGCATGGGTGGACCGTCTGCAAAAACCGCGCGGCACCGTGACCAAACTCATGGTGGATACCCCCCAGGGTATCCTGGCGCGAACTGTCGCGGTCAATGACCGGGCATTAAGTCCGGACGAGCGCAAGCAGGATGATGAACGTATCAACCGCCTGCTCGATCCGAAAACGATGCGCGATAAAGCGAAGAAACAGCGTGACGACCAGCAGCACATCGAACGCCTGCTCTTCGCCCTGCCAGATGCTTTTCAGTGCGAGTACGCTGCCAGTGGCCGCGAAGATCGCAACCTGCGCCTCGAGTGCACGCCAAATCCGAATTTCTCTCCTCCCAATTACGAATCGCAGATCTTGCAGGGGATGAAAACAGTGGTTCTGATTGACCGCGAGGAAAAGCGCATCTCAAAAATCGAGGGGACTCTCACCAGGGATGTCACCTTCGGCTGGGGCTTTCTCGCCAGGCTCAACCGCGGAGGACATATTGAGATAACCCAGGCCAAGGTAGCCAGCGGGCATTGGGGCATCACTGGAATGCAGTTGACGTTTGCTGGCCGCATCGTCATCGTCAAGCCCTTGAACATCGCACAGAGTGAGGCATGCTTTGACTATCGTGCCGTGCCTAAGATGAACGTTTCACAGGCTCTCGAGTTTCTACGCAATACCCCTATCAAGCCGTCGCGCTGATCTGAACTCTGCGCACGGGAGCCCGGCGAGAATGCCGGGCTCCTGTGTATCTAGGGTGAAATAAGCCAAACGTCAGTAGGCAACAAAGGGACCTGTGAAGGTCGCGCCGGCAGTGTTGGTAACCGACTTTAACTCGATGGCGTTGTATACCGTCCGCCCGAAGAAGAACGGCAATCCCCAATCGAATGTATTCGAGGTGCCAGGGCCTCCGAGATTGTTAAACGCGTTATCGAGGCCGCCGTTGTTACTGAAAAGCGTGTCCGTGTTAGCCACGCTGAACGAAACCGTGCTGCTACCCGAACTGCCTGCTGAGCCGGAATTGGTTGCGCTAAGCGTGAGTGCACTGGCGGGACAAAACCAGTCACTGCCTGCCGTTGAATTAGTGGAACAACCCGGAATTGTGGAGTCGACGAAGAAGTAGCCGTTCGATCCGCTGTCTATGTAGCTTTGCGTGTTAGTCGTCGACTTGTAACTCGTTGTAATGAACTGTTCGAATTGTGGGTCGAGCGTCAGTACTGTCGCCGCACTTGGCATTGTGTTGTTGGATTGAGTGCCGATGCCAAAATAGATGGCACCCGTCAGAGAAGCCACGCCCGATGAGGAGACCGAGGGCAAACTGATCACCGTCCCATTGTTGTCAACGCTAAATCGTGAAACCGGATTGGGTACTTGCGAAGCGGTGGATGCCGAGGTTCCCGTGCAACTTGAGCTGCTGGCGCAGGCATAGTAGAGGCCAAAAAAACCAGAGCTATCTGTTTGTTGGCTTACAGAAAGCGCGCAACTCCCCCCGCAGTCTTCCTGAGTGCTTCCGATTCCAAGAATTCCATTGGCGCCAAGAGTGGCTAACGTATTGGTCGCCATCAGCGGCGTACCGCCATAACTGGAGCAAGCGCGAGGAACGGCGAACGCAGGAGTCGTCGAGTCATCGACCAACATGACGGGAGCATTGTTCGCAGTCTCGCCAGCGATCTGAATGCTTGTAGCCGTTGCTACCGGCCCCCACATATAGCTGGCTACGAATGGATAGCACTCAGCCAGCGCTCCTCCGGCCGAAGCTGTAGACTGCGTGAGCCCGATTCCGGAAACTGCCGACTTGAGCACCCGCAGTCCGACCGATCCGGTATCTACAAGGACTCCTGGAACGGTCGTGCAGCCGGAAGATCCGCAAACTGTCACATCGACGAAAGCTCCGTCCACATAGCCGCCAGCGGGACCAGCGTTCACGGTTAAGACAGCGCAGTTGCTGGTGGAACTGCCACACGCGGTGCTCGGGACTGACGAAGAGCCGCCGTTCGCGCTGCTGTTGTTGTTTGAACTAGCGCCTCCACCGCACGCGGCGGTGAGTGCAAGGAGCAAAATAACCGCAGACAGAATCGTTCCGGAGGCCAACTTCGGCTTATCGAACGTCATGAGCAGTCACCCCCTCGGGCATCAACGACGGGATATAGGCGTGTCCAACAAAACCGCGCATGTGGCCCGCAGATTCCACCACAAGTCCCGCGGAGCGTACTACGACAGGGCCCCGGCGTTGGCGCGTTGTCTGGATTGCCTGTGCATACTGGTCGAAGTGGGAGCCCAGAAGTTGTTTCAGGTCGGGCCTCGTGGACGACTCCCAGGCGACTCCGAAGACCGTGCCAGAGGGTGACACATACTCGCGCAAGCGAGCGCCAGCAGGTGTCTGCATCTCGTGAATCGTGTGTGTAGGTGCCTGCTTCACCGACTCGGTGGCCTTGAAATAAGTGCGGTCACGATTGACTGTCTCTGCCCCTCCGCCTAGTTCCGCAAGAGCTGAGGAGCTCAGAACAAGGGCGGCCAGCATCGTAGTGATAAGCAAGCTTGAGACTCGCATTGCAAATTTCATTGTCTTAACCTTCGATGGGCGCAATTTGGTAAACCGCATTTCAGGTTGCGTGCCCCGTGGTCCACGTCTGCTTTACTTGACGCGAAATTGCTCCTGACGTTGCAAACTCAATCGTTCTGTCAACTCAGCAAGTGGCAGAAAGCAAACCGTTTTGATAGTAGCTCTGATGCGTTTGATGGGGTTCTCAGTTTTCTGGAAACATCAATTTCGGAACTTGGAAGCATGACTCTGGTTGGGATGATCTCGCTTTTTCGCGTGGTCCTGGGACGCAGATAGGCCCGGCAAACTCTGCCGGGCCTGTGAGTTACGTGTCTACCGTGTTTGTGCTTACTTGCGTTTCGGACGATACAGATCGGTCGAGGTTCCGTAGAAAATCTCAGAGGCTTCCATGACTGTCTCAGAAAGCGTTGGGTGTGGATGAATTGTGTGGCCTATGTCGTAAGCGGTAGCTGCCATCTCGATGGCGTGCACAATCTCGGCAATCATGTCGCCGGCGCCGGGGCCAACAATTGCACCGCCCAGCACGCGTTCGGATTTCCTGTCGATCAGCAACTTGGTGAGGCCCTCAGTGCGATCCAGTGTTACTGCACGCCCGCTTGCCGCCCAGGGGAATTTTACGATTTCAACGTCCATCCCCTTGGCTTCGGCCTCTGACTGCGTAAGCCCTGCCCATGCGATCTCTGGGTCGGTAAACACCACGGCCGGAATCGCATACGGAGCGAACTCCACCTTGTGCCCAGCGATATGTTCCATGGCCGTGCGCCCTTCATGCGCGGCTTTATGCGCCAGCATCGGATCACCCGCGACGTCACCAATCGCATATACCGAAGGATCGTCTGTTTGAAGTTGCTTGTTGATCGAGATGAACCCGCGTTCGTTCACTTTTACCTTCGTGTTCTCAAGCCCCGGGACCTTCGAATTCGGACGACGCCCAACGGAGACAAGAACTTTGTCGTAGGTCTTCTCTTCCACCGTGCCGTCGGGGAGTTTGAATGTGACCTTTACGTTGCTGATTTCATCCTTCAAGGCGGTCACTGCGGTGTTCAGCATGATCTTGTTGAAGAGTTTCTCCAACCGCTTCTGCAGCGGCGGAATCAGATCACGATCGGCTCCCGGAAGAAGTCCCGGCGTCATTTCAACGACGTCAACCTTCGAACCGAGTGTGGCATACACGCTACCCAACTCGAGTCCGATGTAGCCCCCGCCGATCACCAGAAAGGTCTTGGGAACATCTTTCAGGTCCAGCGCGCCGGTTGAGTCCAGAATGTTTGCGCCGGTTGCACTGAGCGGCCCCGGACGTGCCGGAGATGATCCGGTCGCAATGATGATCTTGTCGAATTGCAGAGTTTCTTCGCCGCCTGCGCTCTTTTTTATCTTCAGCGTAGTCGAATTTACGAAGCTCGCCTCACCTTGAATGTAGGTGACCTTGCGCTGCTTTGACATCATGCCAAGGCCGCCGGTCAACTTGCTTACCACGCCTTCCTTGAATGCTCGCAGTTTGGCCAGATCGATCTTCGGTTCGCCAAACTCCACGCCCCAGTTCGCCGCGTGTTTAGATTCGGTGATCAGCGCCGCTACGTGTAATAACGCCTTCGACGGAATACAACCGCGATACAGGCAAACTCCGCCAGGATTTTTTTCATTATCAATGAGAGTGACGTTGAGGCCGAGGTCGGCACCCAGGAATGCAGCGGCGTATCCACCGGGGCCGCCACCAATCACTGCAACTTTTACGTTCGTATTCGCCATGTCTCGCTTCCATGTCCTGCATTAAATGTCGAACCTGACGGCTCAGTTTCCCTGCGTCCTAACCCTGCACGGACAGCAGGAATGGCTGTTCCAGCGCATCCACGATCCAGCGCACAAATCTTGCTGCGTCGGCACCGTCGATGATGCGGTGATCGTATGACAATGAGAGCGGCAGCATGGTGCGCGGTTCGAACTTATTGCTCACCCAAACCGGCTCCATTCGCGACCGCGACATTCCTAGAATTGCGACCTCTGGATGATTGATGATCGGAGTAAATGCCGTCCCACCGATGCCACCCAGATTGGTAATGGTAAACGACCCGCCTTCCATATCCGCTACCGTAAGCTTCTTATCACGAGCCTTCACTGAGATACCCGAGAGTTCAACAGCTAGTTCGATGATGTTCTTCTTGTCGACATCGCGAATCACCGGAACCAGTAGCCCGCGATCGGTATCCACCGCAATGCCAACGTTGATGTAGCGCTTGTAAATGATCTCCTCGCTTGCCATGTCGATGGAAGCGTTGAATTGTGGAAACGCTTTCAGGGCAGATGCCACAACCTTCAGAGCGATGGCGGTCATTGTCATCTTGCCGCCCGCCTTCTCGGCCTTGGGTGAAAAGCGTTTACGCAGTTCCTCCAACTCAGTGACATCGGCCTTATCGAATTGCGTGACGTGCGGGATTACGTTCCACGCCATCGCCAGATGTTCGGCGGTTTTGCGGCGCACCCCGCGTAGCGAGACCTTTTCGACCTTGCCAAAGCGACTGAAGTCAGGAAGCGTGACCACCATTCTTCCCGCTCCCGTAGCCACCTGAACCGAAGCCGCAGGGTCGGCCATCCTGGCGAACGTTCCCTTGGCAAAAGCTTTTACGTCGTCTTCGCTGATGCGTCCGCCCGGGCCGCTTCCCTTCACGAGATAAATGTCCACACCGATTTCGCGCGCCAGTTTGCGTACGATTGGTGCCGCCGGAACCGTTTTGTGCTCAGATCCCGCGTGCTTTGTCAGCCCCGAAGGATGTTCCTCAGCCCGAATTTCCGGAGGAGCGTCTCGCGGAAAAGCCTCCTCCTCAGTCTTGCCTTCCATGGTGCGCGCTGAGCGAAAGCTCTGCCGTGCCATCGCCATGGAGCTCTGGTCAGCGGGATTATCCTCTGCCTTAGGCGCAGCCTTGACTACGGGAGCAGGTGTTTCTTCCGGTGCGGGCGCGGGTGCACCAAGGGTGGCGGCCACCGTGAATATCACGTCGCCCACTTTCACCTTCTGGCCTACCTTCACCTTCACTTCGCTAACCTTGCCGGCTACCGTTGAAGGTACTTCTACAACAGCCTTGTCGGTCTCAAGTTCGAGCACCGTCTGGCCCATCACAACTTCTTCGCCGGGTTGCACCGAGACTCTAACCACATCGCCGGAGTCAATGTTCTCGCCTAGTTCCGGGAGCTTGAACTCAGCGCCCGCCGCATTTACCGCAGCAGCGCGAAGCTCAGGCACAGCTTGCTTCGCTCCGGTTTCCACTGGCTGGGGCTGGGCGTCCGGTTCAGGTCCTGGGGTTTCCGATTCTGCCTCTTGAGACGCAGCAGATTTTGCAACAGCGTCCGCGGGCGTGTAAGTAAACAACACATCGCCCACCTTCGTACGCTGGGAAGGAGTGACGACAACCTCGTCAATGACGCCGTCAACCGTGGAAGGGACTTCAACAACAGCCTTGTCAGTTTCTAGCTCAACAACGGTCTGACCTTGCTTAATCGTTTCTCCGGCAGTAATCGCGATTCGTACAACGTCACCGGCCTCGATGTTTTCACCGAGTTCCGGGAGTTTGAATTCAGTCGCCACAGCGTTTCCTTTCGGTGGATGCGGCCCAATGTCCGCGCGCTTGGAATCTCCGCGCCCGGAGCCTGTCTTTGGCTCCGAAGCGCCTGAACTACTTACGCCGAGCCGTCACAACGAGAACGGATCCGCTCTCTCGGTGTTGATTCCGAGATCGGTAATTGCTTTCTTCACTTCGGCAGCTTTGATCTTGCCCTCGCGCAGAAGCCCCGTCAGTGTGGCCAGCACAATGTGCTTGGCGTCAACCTCGAAGAAGTCGCGTAACGAAGCGCGGCTCTCCGAACGGCCGTAGCCGTCGGTCCCAAGCGCAATCAGCGGACGCGGCATCCACTGTGAGATCGACTCCGGCAGCGCCTTTACGTAATCGGACGCGGCCACCAGGACGCCTTCCGTGTCCTTTAATTGCGAAGCCACCCATGACTCGCGCTCCTTCGTTCCCGGATGCAGGATGTTCCAGTGTTCGCAGTCGTTGCCGTCTCTATATAGCTGCTTGTAACTTGTAATGCTCCACACGTCGGTCGCAACCTTGTATTTCTCTTCTAAAATTTCGGCGGCTTTTATTACCTCGAGCATGATTGCGCCCGAACCAAACAATTGTGCCTTTAACTTGGAACCCTTCTTCTCAGAACTGCGGAAGCGGTACAAGCCCTTCAGGATTCCTTCGCGAACGTCGCCTGGCATGCTTGGCTGCACCCATGCTTCATTCATCACCGTGATGTAGTAGAAGATGTCTTCCTGTTCCACGTACATGCGGCGAATGCCTTCCTGCACGATGATCGCAATTTCATAAGCAAAGGCCGGATCGTAGGCCAGCAGGTTCGGCACCGGATAGGCCAGCAGATGACTGTGGCCATCCTGATGCTGCAATCCTTCTCCCGCCAGCGTCGTACGGCCTGCCGTGCCTCCGCACAGAAAACCCTTCGCGCGTTGATCTCCTGCCGCCCACACCAGGTCGCCTACGCGCTGCAGGCCGAACATCGAGTAGTACACAAAGAACGGAATCGTGTTGATCCCGTGATGCGCCGGAGAGGTTCCGGCGGCGATGAACTCACTGAGTCCGCCTGCCTCCGTAATGCCCTCTTCCAAAATCTGCCCGTCCTTGGCCTCCTTGTAATACAGCAGAGTGTCCATATCGACAGGCTCGTAATTTTGTCCAACGCTCGAGTAGATTCCAACCTGGCGGAATAGTGCTTCCATGCCAAAAGTGCGGGCTTCATCCGGAATGATCGGAACGATCAGTTTGCCGATTTTCGGATCTCGCAACATCTTGGCGATCATCCGCACCAGCACCATGGTCGTCGAAACTTTGCGGTCCTCTGCGCCGGTATAAAACTCCCTGAACAACTCTTCATTCACCGGCTCCAGTTTTGGCGCACGCATTTTGCGGTCTGGTAGATAGCCACCAAGTTGCTTGCGGCGCTCGCGCATGTACTGGATTTCAGCCGAATCATCCGGCGGACGATAAAATGGCGCATCGTGCAGCATCTCGTCCGCGATCGGGATGCCGAAGCGCGAGCGGAAGATTGACAACTCCTCGTCGTTGATCTTCTTCTGCTGGTGGGTGATGTTTCTGCCTTCGCCGCTCTCGCCCAATCCATAGCCCTTGATTGTTTTGGCCAAGACGACCGTTGGCGAGCCCGTGTGATCGACTGCGTTCTTGTAGGCGGCATAGACCTTGATCGGGTCATGGCCTCCCAAACGCATCTTCTCAATCTGCTCGTCGCTCAAGTGCTCTACCATCTTCAGCAACCGAGGATCGGTACCGAAGAAATTCTGGCGGAAGTACGTACCGCTTTCGACGAACAGTTTCTGGTACTGGCCGTCGCACAGTTCGCCCATGCGCTTCACCAGCAGACCATCGCGATCCTTCTGAATCAACTGGTCCCAGTCTGTGCCCCAGATGACCTTGATCACGTTCCAGCCTGCACCGCGGAAGATCGCCTCCAACTCCTGAATGATCTTTCCATTGCCGCGCACTGGGCCATCCAACCTCTGCAGATTGCAGTTGATCACGAAGATCAGGTTGTCGAGCTTTTCGCGCGAGGCCAGCGTAATTGCGCCCAAGGATTCCGGTTCGTCAGTCTCGCCGTCTCCCATGAAGCACCAGACCTTGCCCTGGTTGCAATGCTTCAGTCCGCGATTCTCAAGATAGCGATTGAAGCGCGCCTGGTAGATCGCCTGGATCGGCCCAAGTCCCATGGAGACCGTGGGGAATTCCCAGAAATTCGGCATCAACCACGGGTGCGGGTAGGAACTCAATCCGCCGCCGTCGGCCAGTTCGCGACGGAAATTCTCAAGCTGCTTTTCCGACAGGCGGCCTTCCAGAAATGCGCGCGAATAAATGCCTGGTGCCGCGTGCCCTTGAAAATACACAAGGTCGCGATCTCCGTCGGGGGTCTGCGCCCGGAAGAAATGGTCGAATGCGACCTCATAAAGCGTCGCGGCCGAGGCATACGACGAGATATGCCCGCCAATTCCTTCCTGCCGCTTGTTGGCCCTCATCACCATGGCCAGCGCGTTCCAGCGAACTAGGCTTTTTATGCGGCGCTCAATCTCCTGGCTGCCAGGAAATGGCGGTTGTTTCACAGACGGAATCGTATTCTGGTAAGGAGTAGTGGCGGAAAACGGGAGGCGATAGCCAGATCGTGCCGTATGAAGTGCCAACTGCTGCAGTAAACGCCCTGCCCGTTCCGGACCGCCATGCTCCAGAACGTAATCCAAAGAATCAAGCCATTCCCTGGTTTCCAGGACTTCTTGGCCTACTTGCTCGCGATGATCGGGAGGATTCACTCTGTTTCCTTCTTCGTGCGGACTCGAACCCTCTATATTACAGCCGTACCTTTGACTAAGGAAATGCCGCCCTTAACGAAATTCATCAGATCGCAACTTCGGACCGAGGTACTGAAGCGATACCAAAGGCTCCTGCTCAGGATAATTTTTCTTCAACGGACGACCTAAACGGGCTTATGATGTCGCCGGCAGAGTTGCACATTTCTCTGCTAAGGCCATCAGTGAGCGGTCCCACTTCGGAGGGTACCTTTATGTTTGAAGAAGAAATTGAACTGGAGAAAAAGGAAGGCTCATCATTCGGTCCGGTCCTGGTTATTCTCGTGTTGATCGGGCTCTTTATAGGCGGCATTGGCGTAGTCATCTTCCAGAGCAGACAAACGGTCAAGCCCGAAGAGGCGACGGCGGCTATCCAAACCAAGTTGAAAGCGGCTGCGCCCGCGAGCGTGACTTTCCGCATCGGAAATGTAAGTAACACGAGCGCAAACGACCCTCAGTACAAGCTGTTGGAAAAGGCTGGAATCCTCAAAATCGGAAAAGGTAAGGGAAACGCGTCTCAGGTCGACCTCACGCCTGCAGGAAAGGAACTGCTGGCTGGGTTGCCGAGCGTGAAAGGAGTGCAGGACAAAACAAACACAACCACCGTCTATGACCTGCCCTTAGCCTCCCGCAAACTGGTTTCAGTAGGCAAAGTCAGCAAACTAACTCAGGATAAGTTCCAGGTACAGTACACATGGGCGTGGCAACCCAACAAGGCGGGAGAACTGTTTGATATTGCAGGGAAATTTGTTCAGGCCCTCCCCTCTTATGATCGCGCCATGTTGATTGATCAGCACGGAGCCAACTTCTATCACGGTGCTCCGACGAACGCTGTAATTCTTTTGACGAAGGGCGACAAGGGATGGGAACCCGCGTCCAGATAGTCGGCAAAAGAACACGCAACTGCAATTGAGGAGGGCTCCCGTGGCCCTCCTCCTTTTGGCCTTTGGTCGTAAGGTGTCACCCTGACGCAAAGCGGAGGGACCCCAGCACCGTCCATATCTCAAATGCCGCTCCCAGCTTCTCAGCTGGTAATCGGATTTCCTTTTGCCCCGTTCGCCACTGGATCAGCCCCGATGGACCGCGCAGCCCTCGAAAGGTTATCTTTGTGAGCATCTCGAAACCAACTGACACCTCATGGGTTTATTACATCTGAGAAGGTAGAACATGCTTTCTTTTAGGCTTTAAGGAGAGAAGATGAAGCCATTACTGCGTTTTAACTTCCTGGTTGCTCTTACCCTACTGATCATCAGTGGGTTAGCGTTTGCGCAGGACCCATCGGGCGACCCACCAACCAGGGTTATGCGCCTGCAACAAATGGACGGAGCAGTTTCATTGCAGCCCGGCGGAGTAGATGACTGGGTGGCAGCTAATTTGAATCGTCCTTTGACGACCGCAGACCGGGTTTGGACTGACGTCGACTCACGCGCGGAACTGACGATGGCTTCTGCCGCACTACGAATGGGAAGCGAGACCAGCGTCACACTCACCAACCTTGATGACAACACGGCCCAGATCGAACTGGATCAGGGCACACTGAACCTGTCGGTGCGATACCTTAATCCGGGCGAGATTGTGGAGGTCGATACGCCGAATTTTGCGTACACCGTCTTCAAGCCGGGCGAGTATCGCTTTGAGGTGCTGCCGGATCAGGATACTAGCTGGATCACAGTGCGTCGCGGAGATGGCGAAGCGAGCGGGCAGGGCGGCACACTGCGCATCCGCGGTGGCCAACAGTACAGCTTCAGCCAGGGACAATCGCTGAATTATATGCGCGCTGCATCTCGACCGAATGATGCGTTTGACGAGTGGTGCGAGATGCGCGAACGGAGAGAAACTTCATCCGCGTCCGCCCAGTATGTTGCTGCTGGAACCGTAGGCTACGAGGACCTTGACGATAATGGAGCCTGGGTCCCTTCAGCGGCCTATGGGACCGTCTGGTACCCGCGCGTGCACGAGGGATGGGCACCTTACCGCGAAGGCCATTGGGCTTGGGTAGAGCCGTGGGGATGGACTTGGGTGGATGACGCACCTTGGGGATTTGCTCCCTTCCACTACGGTCGCTGGGTGAACGATGGTGGCCGATGGGGATGGATTCCGGGGCCAGTAGGTGTTCGCCCCGTGTATGCTCCCGCGCTTGTGGCGTGGGTCGGCGGCGCGAGTTTCGGGGTATCGATTGGAGTCGGCGGCGGCGGAGTGGGATGGTTCCCGCTGGGCTGGCATGATCCGTATCTCCCGTCCTATCACGTCAGTCCGGCGTATGCCCGCAATGTGAACATTTCAAACTCCCGGGTGGTCAACGTTACGGTCATCAACAACTATTACTCGACCACCAACGTCAATATCCGGAACACGACGATCAACAACGTGCGCTATGAAAACTCCCAGGTGCGTGGAGCGGTGACTGGCGTTTCGAGCAGCACCTTCGCCTCAGGGAAACTTGTGCGAGGAAACTCGGTGGTGGTTCCTGCATCTGCCGTGGGACGCTCTGGCGTAATGACCAGCGCGGCGGTCGTGCCGACGAAAGAAGCAGTTCTTGGCGGACGTCCGCCGTCTGCTATGCCACAACACATCGTTGCTCCACGGCAAGTGGCCTCCAAGGTTGCTCCGCCGCCGCGCCCGGTGACCTTCGAACAGCAGCGTCCATTGCTGGAGAAATCCAATGGCGTGCCTCTGGCCCCAGCGGTTCGGGCCAATATTCGGGCGAGCAGCCCGCCTCCGCCCGCTCGCGGCGGACAACCTCCTGCAAACCAGCAGGGCGGAAGGCCGCCGAAGACTACCCAGCCCGCCCCAACCCAGCAAAAGCCACCGGTCGCAAATCAGCCCGGCACATTCAATCAGGGCGGAAGACCGCCAGTGAGAAATGTTCCGGCCCCGCCTCCTCAGAGCGTGCCTCCGGCAAACGCAAATCAGGCTCCAGCGAACACGCATGGACAGGTGCCCGGAGCGCGTCCGGCAGAGACTCCGAACCGGCCGCCAACCCCTCCGCCTCCCACGCGGGAGACGGCTCCTGTACAGCCACCTCGCAATGCGCCACCGGCACGAGAGGCAGCTCCGCCGCAGCCACCTCGCAATGCACCACCGGCACGAGAGGCAGCTCCGCCGCAGCCGCCGCGCAATGCACCACCGGCACCGGAGGCAGCTCCGCCG
>Ga0316230_1001495_pt1 | contig 23949 bp, 5 predicted proteins | sample TBH18025metaG_FD_206004 | JGI IMG/M metagenome (GOLD analysis project Ga0316230, IMG submission 206004) | Freshwater microbial communities from Trout Bog Lake, Wisconsin, USA - TBH18025 | ecosystem: Environmental > Aquatic > Freshwater > Lake > Hypolimnion/Profundal zone | place: USA: Wisconsin...
GTGGCTCTTTGCCTTTGGCTAATGCGCAGCGAGAGGTTAATTGTTAACCCCTCTGGGGTTAACAATTTAAGCCACTTAAAGCGTCGTTGTAAACCTCCTCTGGAGGAGGGTATAAAGAAGCGTTGTTGTAAACCTCCAGAGGAGGAGGGTATAAAGAAGCGTCGTTTAAATTGTTAACCCAGCCCAAGGAGGTTAATTTATTGCAAAGCAATAAATTTATAGAGGGGTTAACAATTAACCTCGAAGAAGCGCCCCCTTGAGGTTCCCCTAATGCGAGGTTGAGGTTGATTTACCGTAGGTAAATCTAAAGAAGCGTCTCTCTCGCTGCGCAGAGGTTTACCCTCCTCCAGAGGAGGAGGGTATAAAGAATTAGTTGCTCTTTGCCCTTTGGGCTAATGCGCAGCGAGAGGTTAATTGTTAACCCCTCTGGGGTTAACAATTTAAGCAACTTAAAGCGCCCCCCGAGGTTGAAGAAGCGTCCCTCTCGCTGCGCATTAGCCCCCCGAGGTTACTTGTTATCGAAGATAACAAGTTAAAGGGGGGCAAAGAGGGACTAATTACTTGTTATTAACTTGGTCTCTATGAGACCAAGTAACCTCGAAGATAACAAGTTAAAGGGGGGCAAGAGGTTGATTGTTAACCCCATGGGGTTAACAATCTAAAGAAGCGTCTCTCTTATAGAGAGACTTATTAGAGAGACTAATTAATTTACCGTAGGTAAATTTATTATAGGAAAAGTTTAATAACAAGTTAAAGAGAACAAGTTAAAAGACGACACTTGCGTGTGAGTAGACGAAATGAGGAGGGGGTTAAAACCACTACCTACAATTCCAAATAACAGCACTTTTTATTTATATAAACTAATTTGGATGTTTTATTGTTGTTACTATTATTTTTTCAGCACTTACATAAGTAACGACACCACTAAATTTGGATTGAAGAACATGCCCGGAATCACTAACTGCTCTAGATTCTAGACCGGTTCCAACTATAGGACGCTCTGGCTTAATTAAAGGCACTGCCTGACGTTGCATATTTGAACCCATTAAAGCTCTATTTGCATCGTCATGTTCTAAAAAAGGTATTAAAGAGGTAGCAATTGAAATCATTTGAAGAGGAGAAACCCCAATATATTCAACAGCATTTCTATTAATTTTAGTAAAATTTTCTCCAATTCGAACAGGAATTGTGTTATTTGGTAAAAATCCAATAGGTGTTACAAAAAGATCACCTGTAGCTAATTTAGTTTTTTCTTCTTGCTCAGCTGATAAAAAAAACATTCCTGTTTTTTTTTGCACAATACCTTTATAAACTTTATAAAAAGGGCTTTCTAACAAACCTAAAGGGTTTACTCGAGCATAAGTCGTCATTGAATTAACTAATCCAGTATTTTTACCCTCTGGTGTTTCAACGGGACAAATACGGCCATAGTGAGTCGGATGAATACCTCTAATGGCTAAAGTAGCTGTATCACGCGTAATACCCCCAGGACCCATAGAACTTAATCGTCTTTTATGAGTTAATTCAGCTAAAGGATTAATTTGATCCATAAATTGAGACAAAGGACTTGTTCCAAAAAATTCTCTTAAAGCACTATTAAAGGCTTTGTTATTAATTAAATAGCTTATTGTTAATCTTTTAATCTCATTACTTTTAACTTTATTAATTTTAGCGCTAATACTTTTTGCAGCTTCTATTTTAGGTTGCAGTTTTGATTTTGGACTTATTTTTTGAGGATTATTAAAAACATCAAGCTGTTTTGGTTTATTAACCCCCCCCGTAGAGGGGGATAATTGTTCAACGAGGTTAATTGTTTTTGAAGAAAACTTTAAATTCACCTCGCTATTCAAAATCTTAGTAGCGAGCTCTAGTTTTGGAACATTAGTAAATGAAGAATTGCTACGAATAATATTAGAATCTTTTTTCATTTTAACAAAAAATTCCATAGATGTTTTATTCATTTTTTCTCTAATGGTTTTTTCTAAACGAACTAGGGCAATGCCCATTTGCATTTGAATAAGCTCACCAGAAGTTCTTACTCTTCGATTTTTTAAATGGTCAATATCATCGAGCCCTTTTAAACCTTTTTCCACTTTAACAAGATAATCCGTTGCATAAAGTAAATCTTGAGCTGTTAAAACAAGTTGATTATCATCTATTTTTAAACCTAGTTTTCTATTAAAAGCTGATCGACCTTGTTTTCCTAAATCATAAGAGCGTGGATTCATAAATTTATTAAACAACCATTTTCGTCCTTGTTCACTATAAGCATTTTTATTAGAAGATTTTTTGGAAATTATTAAAGAATAAATCTCATGCCAAGCTGAAGGGGGATCGGTTATATAAGGATGCATGCTTTCTTCGTGTTTATCTATATCTTTCTTTTGTTCTACATTTATATATAATCCACGAGAACCAGCTTTCAGGTTATGAATTAATCTATTAGACTCTAGCATAGATTTGAAAATAACACGTTCACTTAAGCCCATTGCAATTAAAAACCAAAAAATTGGAATTTTTGGTCCTTTTTTTGTTTGTGCCCAAATATTTTTCTCTTTATCAATTTCTAATCTAAGCCACGTACCTCTTAAGCATATTAAATCAGCATAATATCGTTTATAACTTTCTTCGGCTTTCTCACTCCATTTTTGATTAAAGGTTTCATATAATTTTTCTTGGTAATAAATACCGGGACTTCGGATTATTTGATTTACAATAACACGAGCAGCACCGTTTAAAATAAAATGGCCACGTTTTGTCATTAAAGGTATATTACCTATATAAGCCCATTTTAATCTTATTGTATTGGCCTTTTTATAAGTTAATTGAACTGGCATATATAGTTTAGATGTATAACTTTTCCCTCTTAGAATAGCTTGACGAGGATTATACTCAGGTAAAGTTAATTTATAATATTCAGGATAAAAATATAATTCAAGATCCTTTTTTTGGGATGTTATTGGATTTCGTCTAGAAAACTCATCTATTATACCTTTTTCTAAAAGTTCAAAAAAACTTTTCCTTTGGATTTCAACAAAATCTGATATAAAATAACGTGAATTTGACATTCGATCTATTTTTGTTATTATTTATAATTTATTTAGAGCCGCTTTTTTTTAAATAATTTTAAGTTATGCTCCTATGGGGCAATTTTAATCTTTAGCGGGGTATTTAAGAGGCACTTACGGGCTTGTGAGGTCTAATACTCTTTTGTGAAATACTTTTTAACTAAAACTTTTTAATTTCAACAAAAAGTAACAAAAATGACTAAAAACCTTAAATAAAGCTGTTTGAAGAAGCGTCGTTCTAAAAGAGGTTAGTTGGCCTCTTACCCCCTCTGGGGGTAACAACTTAAACGACTAATTATTTAAGGTTTTTATCTAGGATAACTATGATTATCGGTAAGTGTCCTCCTTAAAGAGACACTAAATAAAATAATTAATTTAAATTATCTTTATCACATATAAAGCGAAATAATTATAGACAATGTTTAATTTGCCCAAAAGTTATGAATCTCTTTTAATTAATTGATGCTTTTTAGGGGCATCACTTAAATGTTTAGCTTTTAGCAATTAATAAAATAGTATTCTTATGTCTTTTAAGATAAAAAAATTTAAATTTAGTTTTATTAATTACACCAAAAATAAATCCGAAAATTTAAAATTCAAGCAAGCATAAAAGTTTATAAACTAATTATTAATTATGAAAGTTACCGTCTTAACTTTCCCAATGTTGAAGAAGCGTCGTCGACCCCGTAGGGGAATGCCGCCCTACGGGGGGCTAATGCGCAGCGAGAGGTTAATTGTTATCGAAGATAACAATTTAAACGACTTAAAGGAAGTTATAGGGAGAGTAACCTCTCCCCCCCTTTTAATATCACCCTCGCTTCTTAGTCGTTGAAGAAGCGTTGGCTATACCCTCCTCCAGAGGAGGAGGGCAATTAGTCTCTCTTTGCCCCCCTTTAACTTGTTATCGAAGATAACAAGTAACCCCGGGGGGCTACGAGAGACGCTTCTTTAGATTTACCTACGGTAAATCAACCTCAACCCCTTTGGCCAACTAACCTCTCGCTGCGCAAAAGAATTAGTTGCTCTTTGCCTTTGGCTATGAGCAACTTAAAGCGCCCCCCTTGAGGTTCCCCTAATGCGCAGCGAGGGGTCGGGGGGGCAAAGAACGACGCTTCTTCTATTTTCCCTTCGGGATCGGGAGGTTAGAGGGTTAAAGAAAAGTAAAAAAATGATAGAAGTTTTTAACTATTTTCCTCTGATATTATTTTTATTAAAATTAGTTATCAAATCCTATTATTTATTAACGAAATAAAGTTTTAATAAATTTAAGATTTAATAAAATTTTAAATATCTTAAAAATAATTTAATTAAAAACTACACTATTATTATTATTTAATAATTTTTTTATCTAATACTAAAAATAGAAAGAATAATTTAATAAAAACAGATCTAAATTAAATTTTAATTTTTTATAAAAGTTTTTATAATGGATTCAACTTATATTATCAATAGGGGTAAGGGGTTAAAACTTTGAATTTTTAATCAGTATAAAGAATTTTAATTAAAAAAAATAGAAATCTTTTAAAGTAAATAATTTGGTTTCAAGTGTTAGATTTACAAAAAAAATAATAATAGCACCTATCATATATACGGTAAGTTATAGGAGTTGTTTGTTTGATTTACCTACGGTAAATCAATATCACCTGCGAGTATAAAGGATAAAATAATAATTATTATTTAATATATAATAATAATGAAAATCTTATGTTTTCAAAAAGTTTATTACCTTCTCTTTTTTACTTTTTTAAATTAACAAAATTTATTAGGTTTTAATAGAAAAAAAACCTAAGTATTATTTAATATCAGAGTTTAATATGGTGTTTTAGTATCTAGTCCATGAGTTAAAATGATCATATTAATCTATGATCAGATCTTTTATTGTATTAAGTACTTTATGGCATTGTATAATGTAAACTGGGGCGGGAGGATTCGAACCTACGAGTGGCGGTGCCAAAAACCGCTGCCTTACCACTTGGCGACGCCCCATAAAAAAAGGTCTTATTTTTATTTATTGAAAGGTAAATACCTAATATTGATATATTAATATAATTCTTTTGATTTGTCAAACAATAATACTCTTTTAAAAATTGCCTTTAGATTCTTGAATTTTTATCTTAATCTTTTTTAGAGATTAGTTGGCCAAAGGTGTGACCCCCTAAACTAAGTGGGTTAACTTTCATATAACTTTAAAGTTATAACCGCATTTCTTACACCTAACCCTTTAACCACGTACTTACCCTTATGAGGAGTAAGTACGTGGTTAAAGGGTTAGGTGTAATAAGGCTACGTCGTTCTTAAAGAACCACAAACCCCTCTTCTAATGGAAAGTAAACTAGAGTGGTTTATTTCCTTAAAGAAGAATCTAAAAGTAATTAGTCGTTTATACCCTCCTTTAGAGGAAGAGGGCAAGAGGTTGATTGTTAACCCCATGGGGTTAACAATCTAAAGAAGCGTCGTTGAGGTTGAAGAATTAGTTGCTCTTTGCCTTTGGCTAATGCGCAGCGAGAGGTTAATTGTTAACCCCTCTGGGGTTAACAATTTAAGCAACTTAAAGCGTCTCTCTCGCTGCGCAGAGGTTGATTTACCTACGGTAAATCTAAAGAATTAGTTGCTCTTTGCCCTTTGGGCGCTTCTTTATACCCTCCTCCTCTGGAGGAGGGTAAACCTCGAGCAACTTAAAGCGCCCCCCGAGGTTGAGGTTGATTCCCACCCCCTAATGCGCAGCGAGGGGGTGGGAATCTAAAGAAGCGTCCCTCGTAGCCCCCCGGGGTTACTTGTTATCGAAGATAACAAGTTAAAGGGGGGCAAAGAGGGACTAATTACTTGTTATTAACTTGGTTATACCCTCCTCCAAAGGAGGAGGCAATTAGTCTCTCTTTTAGAGAGACGCTTCTTCAACCTCTCATAGAGACCAAGTAATTAGCCCCTCTTTGCCCCCCTTTAACTTGTTATCGAAGATAACAAGTAACCTCGGGGGGCTAATGCGCAGCGAGAGGGGCGCTTCTTTAGATTCCCACCCCCATAGGGGGTGGGAATCAACCTCAACCTCGAAGATAACAAGTTAAAGGGGGGCAAAGAGGGACTAATTACTTGTTATCTTCGAGGTTACTTGGTCTCTATGAGACCAAGTTAATAACAAGTTAAAGGGGGGCAAAGAGAGACTAATTGATTTACCGTAGGTAAATCTAAAGAAGCGATGGCCAACGTCCAAGTAACATCGTAGCCCCCCCGTTCCCCTACGGGGTCGGGGGGGCAAAGAGAGACTAATTGATTTACCGTAGGTAAATCTAAAGAAGCGATGGCCAACGTCCAAGTAACATCGTAGCCCCCCCGTTCCCCTACGGGGTCGGGGGGGCAAAGAGGTTGAAGAAGCGTCTCTCTAAAAGAGAGACGCTTCTTCTTGCCCTCCTCCAGAGGAGGAGGGTATAAACGACGCTTTTTTATATCCTCTTCCAGAGGAGGAGGGTAATCCTCACCCCTCAACTTAAACCTTATATTACCACCTCTTTAAAAAGGGTATTAGTCTCTCTTATAGAGAGACTTATTAAGGAAAAAAGGTTAATCTAGACCACGCTTTAAGTTGCTCGAAGAAGCGCCCAAAGGGCAAAGAGCAACTAATTCTTCAAAAACTGAGTTAAAATTTATAAAATAAAGTAAACTTTTTATTCTGTAACTTGATTAAATCAATCTAAATTATTTAAGTTGTTAAAAGGGCAACTAAGCTCATACTAGTTATTTTTTTTCAAAATAAAAATATGTGTAGTTACTTAAAAAAATTATCTATTTATCAAATAATTAAATTTAAGGCAAGAGGTTTACCCTCCTCCTCTGGAGGAGGGTATAAAGAAGCGTCTCTCTTATAGAGAGACTTATTATTGAAGTATCTTTTACTATCTATAAGAGACACTTCAATTTGCCTTAAATTTAATTATTATAATATTGAAACCAGTAAAGTTTAAACAAAATATCAAAAGTTTATCTTTTAACTTATGATTTTTTTATTTTTGGTTTTGAATCAAGACTTGGATTTTTATCTAAAATTTGATCTGAGTTTATTTTTAAGTTCGTAGTAGGATTTATTTTAGTCGAAAGAAAAGGTTTTTCATCTAGATAAATTAAAGATCCTGTGCCAGCAGGTATTAAATTTCCTAATAATACATTTTCTTTTAAACCTTTTAAAAAATCTTTTTTTCTTTCAATAGCTGATTTGCTTAATACTCGTGTTGTTTGTTGAAAACTAGCAGCAGAAAGAAAACTGTCCACTTCTAAAGAAGCCTTAGTAATACCTAACACAAGAGGTTCATAAATAATTTTATTTGTTAAACGTCGATTAATTTTTTCAATATAATCTAAATCAACTATTTCTCCTCGAGAAAACCCACGCATTTTTGGGTTAATTATACGAACTTTAGATGTCATTTGTTTAACAATAACTTCAAGATGTTTATCAGCAATGGTAACTCCTTGTGAACGATAAACACGATGAACACCATCAATAATAATTTGTTGTATTTTATAAAAACTAAGACGTACTGCATTTTCTAAAGGGAATTCTTTACAATAAAGTTTAAATAAAGCTTTTAGTAAATTTGCTAAACTATCTCTGAATACGCGACCTCTTTTAGTAGTGCGGGCTTCAAAAAATTGTTCGACTTTTGGAATACCTTGAATAATATCACCGGTTTTTAATTGTTGATATGCTAGTGTAATAACGGATGCTTGTTCCTCAATGAAATCACCATCATATTTATGTAAAATAGATTTTGGAGAAACAAAAATAGGTTGTCCTCTTCTTATTGTAAGTTTATTATTATTAATATGAATAATTTGCCCCGATTTGGGAATAGCTAGGTTTGAACTTATTTGGTCACCATAAACAAGAAATTCGCCAATAGATAATTTACTTTTTTGTTGTGCATTACCTGCTGGTAATTTATTAATTTTAATAATAATTTCATTATCATTAGTAAAAGTTGTTCCTTCTTTTACTAACCCCCCTGCAGGGGGGGTAAAGGTACTAGATTCATCTTTTTCAAGTTTTTGGTTTTTAGATTTTCCTAAAGGAACTGTACCCCCTACCGGGGTAACAACCTCTTTATAACCCTCTACGGGGTTTATGTAGCCTACGGTCTCCAAACCTCCTGAAAGAGTTTGGTCTTCTATAATATTTAAATAATTAATAACAATGTCATTAATAAGATATTGATTTTGTCTTTTTAAATTTTCTAAAGAAAAGTATATTTCTTTCATTTTTTGATTTTTTGGGAAATAGAAAGCTAGAAGATCTTTTTTTGTTAAAATAATACAGCCATTGTCTTTATTTTGATTTATAAATAAATCTAGTGTTAAATTATGAGTTTTTTTAGTTAAATTTTTTCCTTCTTTTTTATATTTGGTAGTAGAAGATAAAATAGATTGAGGACTGTTTAAACTATTTGAATTTTTATAAATTACTTCACCTTCAAAAGAAGAGAAGGTATACGTTTTAATTAAAGGTAATTGTGTATTAATATTATTATTTCTAAAACTAATAAACTTACTTTTATATAAAGGTGTTTCTTTATTCATAATTTTGTTACAATTGTATTCAAAAATTTGGTTTAAAGATCCCAAAACAGGACCATTTACTCCAGATAAAAAGTTTTTATTATCTATTGAATTTTTGTTTAAAATAAAAAGATTATTATCTCTACTAGAGAGACTTAATAATTTTTTTTGTGGCGAAATTAAATTATTTGGATAACATATTGATTTTTCAAATTCTTTTCCTAAACTATATTCAATAATGGGATTAGCAAAAATAGAGGATAAATTTGATATTGTTTTTGACATTTCTAATAAAAGTTTTTCATTATCAAAAAGATCTATAGGGGATACATTTATCTCTCTCTCAGAGGTTGTTTTTTTACTTTCGAGATCGTCTAAAATAGTTAAATTTCTAAAATTATTTATTTTTAAAAGGCACGAATATAATATTTTCTTTAAAGATTTTTGTGGTCCAAGGTTCATTTGAGTACTAGTTTTAGAAGGAAAACTAGTTACAAACCCACTTCGAAATCTAAACGAACTATTTCCAAAAAAAGAATGAGAAGATTGCTCACTAAAAAGCGTTATCGGTTTTTTAAATGGAAAGTCTAAACTATATGGAACTTTATAAGATACCATGAAAGGAGATAGATTTACAGGTTTTGTTACTGTAATAGGTAAACCTGGTAATCCTTTAGAACCAGCTTTATTTATTTTTAAAGAATAGTTTGACTGAAGTAATTTTAAATTAAATTTTTTATTTGAAAACTGATTTCCCTGCAGAGGAAGTAAAAATGAAACAGTGTTTTGAAACAGGTTTTGTTTTAATTCAAAAAGGGAAGAATAAAACGAACTATTAGAAAAAATTTTAAAATCAGTCGATGGATATTTGGAAATTATTTGCGCTGTTAATTTTTGTTTATTTAAAAAGCCTGTTTTATAAAGTGAATATAAATTAATAGAATTATAAGGTTTGTTGATTAATTTTTTTATATTATTTAGTGAGGTAGCTGTATAGTTTTTAGTTTTATAATGTAGACTCTGTAGGGGTACAATCTCTAACCCCCCCGTAGGAGAGTTAGAGGATATAACTTTATATGGGTTAGAGCCACTTACTGGGCTTATTTCTGATTTAAAATAATTCTTTTCATAAGTACTCTTAAATTCTAGGTCTTGGTTAAAAGTTAGTTTAAGCTTACTTGATTTTTTTGTGTTACTCGTAATATTAAAAGGAGATATAATAGCAGATTTTAAATTGTGCAGTGAATGGCTAATAGGTCCATTATTTTTTTGATTAGATATTTTATAAATTTCTTTCTTATATTCCGTATCTTTATGACGTTTATACTCAAATGCTTTTCGAATTAAAATAAAGAATATTTTATCATAGTTTAATTTGTTTGTTTTTTCCCCTATGGGGCTTATTGGTTCAAAACGACATTTATTATTTTTAATTGTTTTAATTAAATTTAAATCAATATCAGTTCCCATTTTAAATTCTTTAGATGGAAGTAAATTAATTGAGACTTGAGAACCAGTTGTTAATAAATTTCTTTTAGTAGATATGAGCTTACTTGTTATCTTCGATAACAAGTTAAAACTTTTAAATTTAATTTTATCAAAAGAGATTATTTCAAGAAAAACAGAATGACGATCAAAAACTAATTCATTACTTATAATTTTACCTGGATTAATTAATTTCTTATTATATAATACTAGATCTGATAAATTTGTTGAATAATACAACCATCCGGATTTTAACATTAAATTTAATAATTGATTTTGATTTGTTTTATTTTGTGTACTAGTTTCCAAACTTTCAATTGAATTTTTTCTAGCTTTAACTATTTTTATAGACGATTTTTGCGTTTTTTCTTTAATTAAACCAGTATTATTAATTTTATGAACCCCTATAGTTTTATTTTGTAAAATTAACTCGGGTTTTAAGATGGTTTTAAATTGTGATTTAAATAATTCTGTACCTCTATTACTTCCCCCTCTGTGAGGAGTAAGTACACCATTTTTTTTATTTAATTTGCTTAACTGGGCTTTATTATTTTTTTGAAGAAGACTATTAATTTTACGTTTTTGTTTTAAAAATATAAAATAAGTTTTTTTAGTTGTTAGTTTTCTTTTAAATAAAAGAACATTTAATTTTTTATTTATTTTTAAAAGATTTTTTAAATAAATTTTTTTAGAAAATTTTGATTTTTTAAACCAATATTGTAAACGTTTTTTTCTTTCAAAGAATAAAAAATTAAGCGATTTTATGTGGGAATTGGTTTTTAACCTGTTATCTACTTGACCGCTTGCTAACCCTGCTAACCCTTGGGGGTTAGGAGGGTTAATACGGTCATTTGCTAAAGTTTTTACTTTATTTTTATCATTAATACACGTTAACTGTAAGGAATTACATTGATCTATTAAATATGGTGAGCAAATTAGTTTAAATTTATGTTGCTTAATTAAATTTAAGAGGATTTTAGTACTAAATGTAATATCTTTATTTCTATTTTCATTATTTAATTTCTGGAAGTTAAATTTAGAAAACATTAAATATTTTTGTATATCAACTAAAAAACTACCAATTTTAACATTAATTTTATTTATTTTATTATTTTTTCGTTTTAAAAGTTTTATGTCTTTATTTTTTAAATCAGTTATTTTCAAGTCTTTATTTTTTAATAAGTGAGTTAAGGTTTCAAGCCAACAAGTAGAGTTAAAATTATCAGACTGCTTAATTTTTTTTAAATTAAAAATGTCTCTATATTGATAATTTTTATTAAATAAACTATAAAAATAAAAATTAAAAACGGATTTGGTTTTTTGTCTGCCTCGTAGGGACATAACCCCATAGTGGTACTTATTTTTACGTGTATGTTTAACTTTACTATTTATTTTTCCTCTGCTTCTACGTGACAATAAATTATTTTTAAGAAAAACAACACTTTTCTTATTTAAAAAATAAGGTAAAGACACTAGTTTTGAATAAATTTTTAAATTTAATTTATTTAGTGGGTCTGTTGTTACATTTGCCTTTGTAAAGTAGCTTCTAACCCCACTATTACCGCCACGTACTAACCTACCCATAGGGGGAGTAAAGGAGTTAGGGGTTAAAGTGTTTTTACTTTCAACTTTATATTGTTTATTTTTTCTACTATTAGAATAAGTATTAATAATATTTTTTCGTTTTTTCAAAGTATTGTTTAATTTTTTATCAAAACTTGTAAAATAATAAATACCATCTTTTTTAAAAATTTTTTTTGTTTTAGATAGTTGACTTACTTCATTAGATTTTTTCTCAAAAAATAGATTATTGCCACATAGGGGCTGAGTTAATAAAGGTAAAGTAGTCAAATTTGTTTGAAGATAACCTTCTTTCAAATTAAAAGATTTAATATTACCTTGTCGATTAATTTGTAATAAAATAGAATTTAATTTGTTATTAAGATGCTCTAACCCCCCCGTAGCGGGGTTTAGAGCATCTAACGAAGGATAAATTTTATTATTCTTTAAGTTAAAATTATAAAAAGTCTGAGGGATCCAAAAAATACGTGGAAGCAAAGAAGATTTGGAAGTTTCTTGCCCTTTAGCTTGGGCTGAGCAAGATAAATCAAAAGATTTATTATTTAAAGAGCTATTATTATTACGTTTAAAAGAATTTTTCCAATTCATCCCTAAATTAAAAGGATCAGATTTATTTTTTCCGTTTAAATTTAAAGATCCAGCTGAACCTCGAATGGGGTAGATAGAACTGCCGAAACTAAGAGTTTGTTTAAAAATTAAAGTTTTTGCTAATTCTGTTGTTTTTTTATTTAAAATTATTTTTATTTTAGATTTATTAATTTCAGACCCAAATTTAAATAGATTATTTGGTACTTTTATATAATTTCCATAATTTAAAGGGGCAGCTGAACTTTTAAAACCACTTAATGTTAATTGTTCGAGGTTATTTTTAGTTTTATCTAATTCTATTAAATTATAATAATTTGGTTTTTTAGATTTTTCTAAAGAAAAATTAACCTTATATTTTTCTAAAGAAAAATTAACCTCCTTACCGGCTAAACGATCTCGTTTGATAAAAGTTGGAAATAACCTAGTATTATGTAGATTAATTATTTTTTTATTAAAGTTAGTACTAAATTTAGATAAATTTTTATTATTTTTATCCTCAATCTGACTCACTCCTCCCGTAGAGAGTGGACCCGAGGTTACTTGTTCTCTTCGAGAACAAGTTAAAGGGAGGGGTACAAAACCAGAAGCCTTTGATTTAATATTGATAATTTTTGTATTTAAAATATTGGTGTCGTTATCTAAATATTCTGCATTAAAACAATGACGATTTAAAAATCTATAACCCTTAACCCCGTAATTAGGTTTTAACTTGTTCTCTTCGATAACAAGTAACCTCGTAGAGACACTTGATAATTTAAAAGGTAAATTCCAAAGGGAATAAATTGATGATAAGTTTTTCTGATTCATAAATGATTTTTGAATAGGTAATTTACTATTTTTAAAATCTTTATCATTTCCTGATAAGTCTCTAAGGGCTACCTTATTATAACTAGATAATTTTTCATTTTTAGCATTTATTAAATTATTTGCTAATGTATTTGATAAACCCGAAACCCCATAGGGATGCGTAGCAAAGTTTGACTGTTTGAAGTTCTCTCTATGTTGTAACTTGAGGGTTAATTTACTTTGTAAACTTGGCTCCTTAACCCCGTGGGGGGTTATAGTTGGTTTTCGAAGAAAACCAATCCCAGCTGTTTTTGGAAATAATGTGGGTTCCATAAAAATTAACCCTCCTGTTTTAGTAGAGAGATATTTTGGAAACCAATTTAAAAAAATATTAAAAGAAGGACCCCAATTAGCTGGATAAACAGAGTTTCTCTTATTATTATTATTTTTTGAGCGTGCACCTACACCAGGGTAGACTGTTTTTTGACCATATGGAGTAAAAGGTAAATTGGAATTATTTTTCGAGAATATTGATGAAAATAAAAACAAAGTATCATGAGTTGAAATTATAGATAGCTTTTCTTTAAATGAAAGTTTAAAATAATTATTAAAATTATTTTCATTAAAACAAAAAGAGGATGATGGTTCTGTTAGTTTGAGAAAATAACCGATTTTTTTGTATAAAATTTTAGATAATTGAAAAGAAATTAATTCTGTTTTTAGTAATGTTAATTCATTCTGATTTAAAATATTAACTATACCTTTATTATTAGATTTTCGCATTTGTTTAATTAAATTTTTATTTAAAAATTTTTTATTAGCGTTTAACAACTGCATTGAAATCGGTACGTTTAATTTAAAAGAAGTCCCAAAACTTGGAGAAATATTCCAATTAATTTGGTTCATATAACTTTTTGAATTAATATAATCACCTAAAATAGGGAAAAAAGAAGATGATAACGATAATTTATAAATTTTGCCCGATAAAACCCAAGCATAGCCCCATCCCCAGGCTTCAAATATAGTATCAACAGCTGTAGGTAATATTTCCTTAGTTTGTTCAGTTAATTTTCCTTTATACATTTTTATTACAGATGATTTTATAACTCTTTCAGTTAAATTTTCTTCGTCATTTTCTTCATTATTTTTTTTATCAGGCCCTACTTTATTTTCTTTTAAATCTAAAAACTTAGAATAAAATTGTCCTGATAACTCAGATTTAATTGTAAGTTCAGCAACATCGGTTATATTTTTTTGTCTATTAATTGATGAAATCTGCGCTATTACTTCTTTTTCTGATACTTTTTCTCCATTTTTTAAAAAAAGAAGAGTATAAAAAGGTATCTTAAATTTTTTTATTTTTCTGTCTGAAATAAAATTTGAAAGTGTATCCCGACCCGTAGGTAGGTTAGCTGCATCCCCCGTAATGAAATCCTGCTTAAAAGGCAAACTCTCAACTATAAAAGAACCTTCATTTTTAGTTAAAAAAGCGATTTTACCTTCAGGTGTACGAATTAACGTTCCTGCAATTGGATTAGTGAATTTTACAATACCGTCAAAAGGTGCTCTTATTTGATCACTAACATCCCCAGAAAAAACACCACCTGTGTGGAAAGTACGCATCGTCAATTGTGTACCAGGCTCACCTATGGATTGGGCCGCTACAACACCCACGGCTTCACCAATAGAAACTAAATTACCTTGAGCTAAACTCCAACCATAACATAATTGACATATTAATTTTTTAGTTTTACAAGTAAGAGAGGAACGGACAAAAACTTTTGTACTAATACGGGCCAGAGAAGTAGCTAAATCTACTGATATTTCTGAATTTCGAGAAGCTACTTTTATCTTTAAATCATTATAAATATCTTCGCCTAAGACTCGGCCAACTAAACGACTTTGAAGAGAATATATAATTTTATTACCTTCTTTCATATCTGTCAAAAATATCCCATGTTTTGTTCCACAATTAAAATTAGATATTATAACATGTTGTGCTACGTCGACTAATCTTCGAGTCAGATAACCTGCATTCGCCGTACGTAAAGCAGTATCAACAATACCTTTTCGAGCACCATAACTTGAAATAATATATTCGGTTAATGTTAAACCTTCACGGAAATTACTTCGAATTGGGAAATCAATAATTTGACCTTGGGGATTCGACATTAAACCACGCATACCAACTAACTGACGAACTTGAGATATATTACCTCTAGCACCTGAAAAAGCCATCATATAAACAGGATTTAAAATATCAGTTGATTCAAAGTTCTCAATAACTTCTTGTTTTAACCTCTCACTTGTTCGATGCCACGTATCAATTAAACGTTGAAAACGTTCTACTCCTGTTATTTCTCCTCTTTTATATTGTTTCAATGTTGCTATCGAAAGTTGTTCGGCTTCCATCAATAAAGCGTATTTTTTTTTTGGGATTTTTAAATCTTCAATACCTAATGAAATACCTGCTTTTGTTGCATATTGAAAACCAATATTTTTTAATTCTTCCACTAATAATATTGTTTTATATTCACCATATTTTTTTAAAAACCATAAAACAAAATTTTTTAAACGACCTTTATCAAATGTTTGATTCCAAAAACATTCATTTTTTTGGCTTGCTAATACTCGTAGGGAATTAAAAGGCAAGCCATTTTCTGACACAGATGAACCTAGTAGGGGTAACTGTTTAGGTACCCTCATATAAGGGGGGTTCATTGGTTTTTGATTATAGAGATAACAATTTGAATTATTTTTAATAGTCTTTTTTTTGATACTAAATAAATTATTAATCATTTTAATTTTTATAAAAATTATTAATCAGTTTCTTTTTACCCCCGAGGTTTAATTAGTTGAAGAAGCGTCGTTCTTTGCCCCCCCGTAGGGGGGGCTAATGCGCAGCGAGAGGTTAGTTGGCCTTTGGCCAACGCTTCTTCAACGACGCTTCTTCAACTAATTAAAACAAGTTAAAGGGGGTAAAACCTAGGCAACCCCAAGGTTGTTTTAATTTGTAAAACTAAGGGGGTATATTATATAATACAAGCCTTTTATATTCTTATTAATCCATTATAATTTACTTAGCTTAATTTTTAATATCTTTTTTTAACTTGCTTTAATAGAACCTCTTCCTCTGGAGGAGGTAAATATCTAGATTACATTTAACTTTACCTATATAATTACCCCCAGAGGAGGGGTAATTGATTGTAGGGGTAAAACCTCCGTTACCTAAAGTAAATCTATATAGCCTACCTCCGTAAATTAACCTTCTCGTAAAGAGCTTGATTTTCCTAAAGTAGGTTAAAGAAGTGTTCCTCATAACCCCGGCCCAAGGAGGTTAATTTATTGCAAAGCAATAAATTTATAAAGTGGGGTTTACGAGGAACGCTTCTTTAACCTACTTTAGAAAGTTATAAGTCGAGTTAATAAAGAGTATATTGACCATTTTTATGCAAAGTAACCTTTTTTTATCTCTTATGGGGTAAGGGACTTTTTGCTGCAATAAAAAATTAAATACGGTTAAAGAATAAATTATACAAAATATTTAAGATTAATAATGGATTATAGAAATTAATTCGGTTTAACCTGATAAAAACTTTTTTAGTTAGTTGTTTTATTTTAGCTATAGCTAAAATAAAACGATTGATTGTGTTCATTAATTTTAGTCGTTTAAATTGTTAACCCCAGAGGGGTTAACAATTAACCTCGTAGCCCCCTTTTAACTTGTTATCTTCGAGGTTGAAGAAGCGCCCCTCTTTGCCCCCCTTCGGGGGGCTACGAGGGGCGCTTCTTCAACCTCGAAGATAACAAGTAATTAGTCCCTCTTTGCCCCCCTTTAACTTGTTATCTTCGATAACAAGTAACCTCGGGGGGCTACGAGGGACGCTTCTTTAGATTCCCACCCCCATAGGGGGTGGGAATCAACCTCAACCTCGGGGGGCGCTTTAAGTTGCTCGAAGAAGCGCCCAAAGGGCAAAGAGCAACTAATTCTTTAGATTTACCGTAGGTAAATCAACCTCTGCGCAGCGAGAGGGACGCTTCTTCAACCTCGGGGGGCAAAGAGGTTAGTTGCTATACCCTCCTCCTTTGGAGGGGGGGTAATTAGTCTCTCTTCTAGAGAGACTAATTACCCCCTTTGAGCAACTTAAACGACTTTAAGTTGTTTAAATTGTTAACCCCGTTCCCCTTTAACTTGTTATCAAAGATAACAAGTAACCTCGGGGTCCTTGGGCTGGGTTAACAATTTAAGCCACTTAAAGCGTCGCTCTTTGCCTTTGGCTATGAGCCACTTAAAGCGTCGCTCATAGCCAAAGGGCAAAAAGCTACTAATTACTCTACCTATTGTAGAATTAAGCGGAAGTCTTTTTTTAGAAATTAAAAAACCATACTTAATTGGCTTTTTAATCGTGTATTTTACTATCAGATATAGTAAAATACACTATAAGAACTTCGTTGAAAAATTAGTGGCTCTTTTTAGTCGTTCTTTGCACATTAATTTGCCTTCGGCAAATTTAGACCCCTCGCTTTAACTTGTTATTAACTTGGTCTCATAGAGACCAAGTAACCTCGAAGATAACAAGTAACCTCGCATTTTTTCAAGGGGGCGCTTCTTTATACCCTCCTCCAGAGGAGGAGGGTAAACCTCGAGGTTAATTGTTAACCCCTTTGGGGTTAAAAATTTAAACGACTTATTGCCTTTGGCTATGAGGTTAATTGTTTACCCCTTTGGGGTTAACAATTTAAGCCACTTAAAGCGTCTTCATAAAAGATATATTTTTTACCTTCTCGTGTGGTGGTAAAGAAGATAAAACTTTAAAAGCAAAATTTAATTAACTTTAAAAACTTCACAAAAATATTAAACTTTACAAATTTTGTTATTTGCGTTATAATATTAGTTTTTCTAAAATAGAGGTAAGTGACACTAACGAGACAAGACACTAAATTACTAAACTCTTTTAAATTATTAAAAAAATAATTTAATTTTTTAGATACCATACTTATATTATACTAAAAATTATAATTGATAATATATTTATTTTTACAAAAACATAAATAATTATTTTAGAATCTAACTAAAAGATAGAATACTCAACGCGTTATCGCTAAAAGCTTTTAGAGGCTTAGTTATAAAAAAAATGCAAGACGGTTTTAAGTCGTTGAAGAAGCGTTGGCTATACCCTCCTCCAGAGGAGGAGGCAATTAGTCTCTCTTTTAGAGAGACGCTTCTTCAACCCCTTTGGCCAACTAACCTCTCGCTGCGCATTAGCAGCCGGCCCAAGGACCCCGAGGTTGAAGAAGCGTCCCTCTAAAAGAGGGACTAATTACTTGTTATCTTTGATAACAAGTTAAAGGGGAACGGAGGTTAATTTATTGCAAAGCAATAAATTTATAAAGGCAAAGAAGAAGCGTCGTTTAAATTGTTAACCTCGAAGAAGCGCCCCCTTGAAAAAATGCGATGTTACTTGTTATCTTCAATAACAAGTTAAAGCGAGGGGTCTAAATTTGCCGAAGGCAAATTAATGGGCAAAGAGGTTAGTTGGCCTCTTACCCCCTGTAACAACGCTTCTTTATACCCTCCTCCAGAGGAGGTTTACAACGACGCTTTAAGTGGCTCTAAAAGAGCCACTAATTCTTCAAAAAACGACTAATTAAACAATTTATAAATACTTTAATCAGTTTGACTGTTTTGAAAAAGTTTTAGTAAATTAAAGGAAATACTATTTAAATAAACAACTCATGTTCGAGAGAGAACACATAATTAAAAATTTAATTCTTAAGTTATAGGTGTCTCTCATGAGGCTGTTTTAAAATTATTATAAGGAAATACTTACCTACTAAAGGGTTAATGGAGGAAGTTTTATAAACTTTTCGTAGAAAAGTTAACCTTCTTTTACAATAAATACCACTATTATACCTTTAGATTTTCTAAAGATAATCTACCTCAGGAGGTTGAAGAATTAGTTGCTCTAAAAGAGCAAATTAAATTGTCCCTCTCGATGCGCATTAGCCAAAGTCAAAGAGGGACTAATTACATTATCTACGAGAAGGTTAATTTAAGGTTATTTCTAAAAAAAAAAAGGCACTTTAAGAATGAATAAAATAACTTATTAAAAGTGCTCATATAGAAATAGTTACTAAGTGATATATTAATTATCTTTAAAAAACTTTAAGCTATTTTTAGAAACGCTAAGTTTTAACTTTAATAATTATTAAAGAAAAATTAAATAATTCTAATCTTTTTTGAGCATACTTAGTATTAACACGTGGGGTACTTATTACATAGGAATAAAGGTTAATTTATTTATTAACTTGAAGGGAATATATTTTTAATTAATAAACCCTGATAACCCCGAGGTGACTGTTTCAAGTTAAGAGACACTTAACTTGAAACAGTCACCTCGGGGTTATCAGGGTTTATTAATTAAAAGTCAATTAACTGAATTTAAATGGGGATATAACGTAATAATTTATAGTTATTAAAAAAGGTTAAAATAGTTTAAATAGTTTAAATAGTTTAAATAGTTTATAATAATTAAAAAATTTGTAATCTTTTCAATTTTTCGCAGGTAATTAGTCTCTCTTATAGAGAGACTTTAAGTTGCCCAGCCGGCCCAAGGTAAGGTATAAGGGCAATGAGTCGTTTTTTGAAGAATTAGTGGCTCTTTGTCTTTGGCTAATGCGCAGCGAGAGGTTAATTGTTAACCCCTCTGGGGTTAACAATTTAAGCCACTTAAAGCGTCGTTGTAAACCTCCTCTGGAGGAGGGTATAAAGAAGCGTTGGCCTAAGGCCAACTAACCTCTTTGCCCATTAATTTGCCTTCGGCAAATTTAGACCCCTCGCTTTAACTTGTTATTGAAGATAACAAGTAACATCGCATTTTTTCAAGGGGGCGCTTTAAGTTGCTTAAATTGTTAACCCCAGAGGGGTTAACAATTAACCTCTCGCTGCGCATTAGCAGCCCAAGGTAAAGGCAAAGAGCAACTAATTCTTCGAACGACTTATTTGCCCCCGTTCCCCTACGGGGTCGGGGGCGCTTTAAGTTGCTTAAATTGTTAACCCCAGAGGGGTTAACAATTAACCTCTCGCTGCGCATTAGCAGCCCAAGGTAAAGGCAAAGAGCAACTAATTCTTTATACCCTCCTCCTCTGGAGGAGGGTAAACCTCGAGGTTAATTGTTAACCCCTCTGGGGTTAACAATTTAAACGACGCTTCTTTATACCCTCCTCCTCTGGAGGTTTACAACTAATTAAAATCAAACTTTTTTAGAGGTTAGTTGGCCTTTGCTAGATTTACCTCCGGTAAATTAACCCCCAACTTAAAAGACTTAAATCTAAAACTATTAAATATTTATTGTTTACCAACTTGATTTTTGAACACCTGGAAGTAAACCTTGATGAGCCATTTCTCTTAAAACATGTCGAGATAAACCAAAGTCACGGTAGTAACCTTTTGGTCGCCCTGTAATCATACAACGATTATGTAATCTTACGCTACAACTATTACGTGGTAATTCTTGTAATTTTCTATGTAACATTAATTTTTCTTTTAAAGAAGAAGTATCTTTAATTTGTTTTTTTAATGCTTCACGTTTTTTTGCGTATTTCATAACTAAACGTTGACGTTTTAATTCGCGTTGAATCATGCTTTTTTTTGCCATATTTTGTGTTAAGTTTTTTATATTATTTTTATATTTTTTATTATTTGTTATTTCTTAATTTTTTATTATTTTTTAATAAATTTATAAATTGCAAAAAGGGCAACTAACCTGCTCTATACCCTCCTACGGAGTTATAACCTCAGTATAAGTTTTTTAAGTTACCCTCTATATCCCCTACGGGGCATAGCCCCGGGCAAATAACCCCAAACCTTAAACTGGCTTTTACCTCTCCAAGGTAAATGACCTTACGGGTTAAGCCTACGGGAAGTAATTAGTCGTTCTTTGCCCCCCCGACCCCTCGCTTCGCATTAGGGGAACGGGGGGGCGCTTTAAGTTGCTTAAATTGTTAACCCCAGAGGGGTTAACAATTAACCTCGAGGTTTACCCTCCTCCAGAGGAGGAGGGTATAAAGAATTAGTGGCTCTTTGCCTTTACCTTGGGCTGCTAATGCGCAGCGAGAGGTTAATTGTTAACCCCTCTGGGGTTAACAATTTAAGCCACTTAAAGCGCCCAAAGGGCAAAGAGCAACTAATTCTTTAGATTTACCGTAGGTAAATCAACCTCTGCGCAGCGAGAGGTTAGTTGGCCTCTTACCCCCTCTGGGGGTAACAACGCTTCTTCAACGACTTAAAAAATGTTGAGAACGAGTAAAAACTCGTTCTCTCCGAGGTTTAATTAGTTATTTTTTGCATTTGTCTAATGCGCAGCGAGAGGTTGATTGACAACCCCCCTAGGGGGGGTGGAGGTTGATTTTCCGAAGGAGGTTAGTTCTTTACCTCTCTGAGGTAAATAACTTAAAAATCTAAATCGAAACAACTTAAAGTCGCTCATAGCCCAAACGACTAATTACTCTCTCGAAGTTATTTCATTACTAAACCCTCCAGAAGAGGTTATACCTCAGTGTGAGCATATAGGGTAATTACTAATTATAGGGAGAGTTAAGAATGTAACTTTCAATTATTAAGGGGGTATAAAATTATTTTTTGGAGGTTCTTATTTTGATAAAAATAATAAATTAAGAAATAAACAGGAGGTTAGCATCATTTACCTTAGGTAAATGATACTTTTACTCTCTTTTTTAGAGAGACTAATTAAATAAAATTGTCTTGCTTTTATTAATATTATTAAATAATTTATTAAAGCAACAACGTGATTACTTTTATTGAAAAACTTTTTTCTTTATTTTTATTGTATTAATTGGAATAAAATTATACTTTTAGTCGTTCTTTGCCCCCCTTTAACTTGTTATCTTCGATAACAAGTTAAAGGGGGGCAAAGAGTGACTAATTACACCTTTAGATTTTAATTTACCAGCCCATTTATAAACTTCTTAAGTCGACCGTAGGTAGACTTAAGAAGTGTATAAACGAGGTTAGCATCATTTACCGTAGAAAAATAATTCTTAAATCTACAACGGAGTCCATTTTACTTACAAGAGGGTTAACTAGTTTATCCTCTTATGGAGTTTAAGTCTCTTTTTGACCCTCGTTCCCCTAATGCGAGGTTGAAGAAGCGTCTCTCGTAGCCCCCCTTTAACTTGTTATCTTCGATAACAAGTAACCTCGGGGGGCAAAGAGAGACTAATTACTTGTTATCTTCGAGGTTGAAGAAGCGTCCCTCTAAAAGAGCAACTAATTCTTCTGCGCAGCGAGAGATAATAATTACACCCACTTTTCGGGGGTGTAGAGTTTTAATAGATAAGTCAACAAACCCCCACCCACTTTCAAGGAAAACTAGTTTTAAAACTAACGATAAACCTTTGATAAACTTATTTATGAGAAGTTTACTTACCTCGATTATCCCCGTAAGAGGATAATTAAAGTGTTAGAGGTTAGTAGCTTTTTTAGCTCTTAATTAAACATAGACAATAATAAAGATATAATTAATACTGTAGTAGTAAATATTATTATTTGTATAAATATTATTTATTTAGAATTTAAATAGATTTATCAAATTTAGATTTTTTCAAAATTGGTTTTCATCTCAATCCATTTTTAAAATTTGTATTAAATTAATTGTTTTTTTTTTTAATCTAAGTCTCTAATCTCATTAGTGTATCTAAATACTTTCTTCTTTTACGAGAGTAACACTATTGATTGTAGTACTAAAATTAGTACTAAAAATTAATATTTAAAATTAATATTTAAAATTAATATTTAAAATTAATATTTAAAATTAGTTTATAATTTTATAAGATAAACCTCAGTTAGATGGCTCGACGGTAAATCTAAAGAAGGAGGGTCTTGAGAGTTCAACAAAAATAAAATACATTTGATAACAAACCTCTTTTAAAAGGTTGAAGAAGCGTCGTTCTAAAAGAACCACTTATTAAACGGAGAACGCTAATTTATTTTAAAAAGCGAATTTATTATATCTATATCTTTAAAAAGTGAGCAACTTTACTAAAATTACTTACTTAAGTTTTATTTTATAAAGGTATACCTTTCATTAAGGTATACCAAAAATAATAACTTCTTTTAAAAAGAAGTTCAACACTGTTTTATTTACTATTATCGAAACGTAAATACTAATAAACTTGTATAGAATAAGATTGTTTTTGACCAAAGTTGTTTAATTAACCGTTAATTAAACAACTTTGGTCAAAAACAATCTTATCCAAAAAACAATCTTATCCTATGAGCAAAATAAATTAATTTTGAGTAGCTGCTGTTTTAACGTAAAGAATAAGTAAAAAAGAAGTTGGAATGATAATGAATAAAGCTGTTGCAATTAATCCAAGGATGTTTACTTCCATAATTTTAATAATTATTAAATCGATAAAGGGTTAAAAATTAATATATAATTAATTGTAAATGTTATGTTTTTTTCTGAATTAGTGTACTATTTTTGTTATATTTTTAACTATGAGGTTAGCTGCTTTACCCTCTATTTCTGCCTCAAAAGAGGGTTTAGGTAATTTTAGTTGTTGTAAACCTCCAGAGGAGGAGGGTATAAAGAAGCGTTGCCAGCCCAAGGGGTTTAATTAGTTGCCCTTATATAAATTTATTGCTTTGCAATAAATTAATTAGTCATTCTTTTAGAATGACGCTTCTTCAACCTCCTTGGGCTGGGCAACTTAAAGTCTCTCTCGCTGCGCATTAGCCCCCTGAGGTTAATTGTTATTAACTTGGTCTCATAGAGACCAAGTAATTAGCCCCTCTTTGCCCCCCTTTAACTTGTTATCGAAGATAACAAGTAACCTCGGGGGGCTAATGCGCAGCGAGAGGGGCGCTTCG
>Ga0316230_1001496_pt1 | contig 23943 bp, 13 predicted proteins | sample TBH18025metaG_FD_206004 | JGI IMG/M metagenome (GOLD analysis project Ga0316230, IMG submission 206004) | Freshwater microbial communities from Trout Bog Lake, Wisconsin, USA - TBH18025 | ecosystem: Environmental > Aquatic > Freshwater > Lake > Hypolimnion/Profundal zone | place: USA: Wisconsin...
GTATACCTTCGCTCACTTTCCTTCGGTCTGCCACAGGCTCGCTCCACTGAGGGGGAGGAGGCCATCGAAGTAGCCGAGAAGTGGATGCGAAATGAGCGGGAGGGCCTGCCTGCTCGCTTGAATTCCCAAGCCAAGATTCACGACCGCCTGCTTCAGGTGCTGGGCGAATTCGATCCCTTCTGGCCGCGTTGGATCGTCAAGCGGGAGGGCCACAAGTGATTCCATTCCTCCCCCAGCCCGAGCCAACCATCGAGAACGCCAATTTCGATTTTAACGCCGAGGTTCGTCAGAAGGGAGCCAACTGGCTTCGAAATACGCCCGACGCTCAGACCAGAAAGCGCCCCCAGCCGTGTTGGAGCGCCTGCCTGCCCCACCTGCGCCGTGCGTTTCGCAACCTCTGCGGCTACGCCGCCATGAGAATAGAGTCCAAAGGCACCGTCGATCATTTCCAAAGTTGGGCCAGAACCAAGGACACCAGGCCCGAACTGGCTTACGAATGGACGAACTACCGTTTCTGCTCTGCTTCCATCAACACCCTCAAGAACAAATTCGATGAGGATGTGCTCGATCCCTTCGAGGTCCAAGATGACTGGTTTACAGTCACCCTGCCCGACATGCAGCTCCTCCTCACCGATACAGTCCCCGCCACCCATCGTGCTAGGGCGGAAACCACCATCACGCGCTTGCAATTGAGCCATGGCGAGGATCTTGTCGAATTCCGCCGCGCCTGGTACGACCAGTACAAAGAGGGAGGAGAGCCCATTCTTAACATGATGGACGAATGGGCGCCGCTTGTGGCCAGGGCGATCCGGGAAAAACTCGCCGCCGGAGAACCGCTGCCATGAGGTATCCCGCGGCCAACCCCGCCCTTTTGCGCTCTTTGCGCTCTTTCGCGGCCAAATCCATCCGCGCCAGCCGCGGTTAAGCTATGGGCAAAGTCTCAAACAGACTCCGTGAACTGATTGAGCGCCAGGTCGCCGACCGCGGCATCGTGGTCTGGTACGACCCGGACAAGGTTTACGCATCCTTCGCCCAATCCTTGGTCCTCGACGACACGGCCGTGTTGCTCTACGACGGAGGCTTTTTCCCGCTACGCGAGCGACTCGAGCCACTCCTCGAATTCGTCACCCCCGACGGCGACGTCACCCCAAATTGCGGCGTGCCCCCCAAAGCCGTGATCTACGTCCCGCTCGCTCGGTCGCAGACCGAGTTTGCTCTCATCGAAGCCGAAACTGCCGGTATAGTCCTCGGACCCGGTGCCGAGGTTGCCGAACGCAACACCCGGCTCCAAACTCTCGTTGAGCAAGTTTTCTCCTGGATTGCACCCGAAAAGGCCGCCCACGTTGCCCGTCAGGCTGAGGAGGGCTTGCTAACCTTGGACGAACTGGACCGTATCGCCGATGAGGCCGGCTCCGTCACCGCGGGGGCCCTGAAGCTCATCTTTGGTCCCATCTCTCCCGCCGAGGTGCTCCTGGAGTTCGCTGCCTCCGACAAACGCGACCACAAGGTCGCCGAGAAGAGAGCCCAGGGTGAACTCATCTCGCTCGCCGCGGATGAACTCGGCTTGGAAGGCGCGGATCAGGCTTCACTGCCCAAGTTCCGCGTCGCTCTCCAGCGCCACCTGCTCCTCGGAGAACTGGTACATGCCTTGCCGGCGTCCTCACGACCTGGTCCGCTGTCCGCCTTTGAACTGCCCGCCAAACCCGTGCATCAGGAGGCCATCCGCCACCTTTGCCGCACTTGGCGCAATCGGCTGGACCTTCAACACGAGTATGAGCAAGCCGCCGATGCCCTGGAGCAGGCCGCCGGCCTGGCCGCCTTGGACCTCCCTACTCAGGACATCTCCGGTTTGGACTCCTTCGCCTCCATTGAGAACCGCCTACTGCATACAGCCATCGAGCGCCTTGTCGCCGGCGACGCGGAAGCCGTCCTCGCCTTGGCCGCCAAGCGTCACGACTCTTTCTGGTGTCGGCGTCGTCCGGACTTCCCACTCCTCTGGTCCCTGCTGGACGCCGGCGCCCGCTTGGTCGCCATGGGGCTGAACATCCGGCAGGCCCTCAAAAAGCGAAAGTGGACGGCCCGTGAGCTGGTGGAAGCCTATACGCGTCACACCGAGCCGTGGATGGTGCTCGACCGTAGCGCCCGTCACCTGGAAAGCCGCTACGCCCGTTGTGAACTATCCGCCGCCCCTACTGAGCCACGCCTGGATCATTTAGTGAGCCATTGCCGCAAGGCCTACGCGGAGACCCTGGCAGTCCTGGCCGAGGCCTACTCCTCCGCCCTCGAACAGTCCGGTTTCGAGGTGGACTCCTTCCCGCCGCAGTCCCGCATCTTCTCCGCCTACGTCAAGCCCCTCCTGTCCACCGGCGGCAAAGTCGCGTACCTGCTCGTGGACGCCCTGCGATTCGAGATGGCCGCCGAACTGGTTGCGGGCCTGGGCGACGAGTTCGAGGTAACCACCAATGCGGCCATCGGCCAGTTGCCCGGCATTACCCCCGTCGGCATGGCCGCCCTCATGCCCGGTGCCGAAAAAGGCCTATCCCTGGAAAGGACAAACTCCGGCCTCGCCGTTCAAATCCAGGGGACGGCGGTTTCCACGCGGTCCGCACGCCTGGAGTGGCTCCAGTCGCAGGTCCAGACGCCCCTGGCCATCTGTAAACTCGGCGAAATCGCCCGCCTCACGCCAAAACGAAAAAAGGAACTCGGTGAGGCTGCGTTCCTGGTCGTCACTTCCCAGGAGATCGACCGCCACGGCGAAGAAGCCGGCGACGAGGAGGAAACCCACGTTTACATGGACGAGGTTCTCGACAAGCTGCGCCGGGGCATCCGGAACTTGCTGCTCCTCGGCGTCCAGCACATCGTTGTCGTGGCGGACCACGGCTACATCTTCGCCGAAGGTCTGGACGCTGGCCTCTCCATGGACCCGCCCGGCGGCGAGACCCAGGACTTACATGCCCGCGCGTGGATTGGCTGCGGCGGTGTCAGTGCCGATGGCTTCTTCCGCGTCAATGCCAGTGACCTTGAACTCGGCGGACCTTTGGAACTGGCCTTCCCTCGTAGCCTCGGCCTCTTCAAAGTGAAGGGCGGCAGCGGCCCCTACTTCCACGGCGGCCCCACCCTGCAGGAGCAGATCATCCCTGTATGCCTCCTGAAAGCCCGCAAGGCCCGCCCCGACACCACCAGCGATCTGAAGCTGGAACTGAGCTTGGTCAAAGCAAAAGTCACCAACCGTTTCTTCTCGCTCACGGTTACCCTCAAGGCGGAAGGTCTATTTGCAGAGGCGCAAAAACGCATCCGGATCGAGGCCCGCTCCGGCAAGAACGAGATCGGCTACGCCGCCATGGCTTCGTACGGTTACGAGGAGGGTACGCGCGAGATCGCCATCGCCTCCGCCAAACCCAACGCCGTCACGATGATGCTCACCGCGACGGAAGGCCTGTCCAAGGTTTCCTTGCGGGCCGTTGATTGCGAAACCCAACTCGTGCTCGGGGAGTTATGCGACGTCCCCGTGGACTTGGCCATTTGAGGTGTACTATGACTGATGCTCTGGACCAGAAACTGATTGATGCCTTCGCCGGCAAGGTCGTTCGCAAGGATCTTGTCCGAAAGGTGAAGGTCGGCGCCAACGTCCCCGTCTTCGTCCTGGAGTACCTCCTCGGCAAGTACTGCGCCACAGACGATCCCGCCGCCATCGATGCCGGTCTCCGGGTCGTCAACAACACGCTCGCCGAGAACTTCGTGCGCCCGGAGGAAGCGAACAAGGCCCAGGTGCGGGTCAAGGAAAGGGAGCGCCACACCTTTATTGACAAGGTGAAGGTTCGTTATCTGGCCGAGGATGACAAGTACTGGGCCGAGTCCGTGAACTTCGGCCACAAATTCATCCACGTGCCCGAGCGTTACGTGCGCGACTTCGACCGCTTGGTCATGGGCGGTATCTGGGCCGAGATCGAAATCCGGCACCAGTACGACGAAGAGGCGAAAGGCAAGCGCAGTCCCTTCTGGATCGAACGCCTGACCCCCATCCAGTTGGCCAATTTCGACCTCGCCGGCTACCGTGACGCTCGGCGCCGGTTCACGTCGGAGGAATGGGTGGACCTGCTCATCCGGTGCATCGGTCTCGAACCCAGCCAGTTCACGCGCCGGCTCAAGCTGTTGTTCCTCGTGCGGCTGATCCCGCTGTGCGAGGCGAACTACAATCTCGTGGAGCTTGGCCCCCGCGAAACCGGCAAATCCTACGGCTACCAGCAGTTGAGCCCCTACGCCATCCTGCTGACCGGCCCAACCACGGTGGCCAACTTGTTTTTCAACATGGCCAGTGGGAAGATCGGCCTGGTGGGCCTTTGGGATGCCGTCGGGTTCGATGAGGTCGCCGACCTGGAAAAGATGCCCAAGGAGGTCATCACTACGCTCAAGACCTACTGCGAGTCGGGGTCCTTTGCCCGGGGCAAGGAGACCCTGTCAGGCATGGCTTCCATCGCGATGTTCGGCAACACCAATCAACCGGTGGAAACGATGGTGCGCTCATCCCATCTGTTCGCGCCCATGCCGAGCGTGATCCGCGAGGACATGGCCTTCCTGGACCGCATCCACTACTACGTCCCCGGTTGGGAAATCCCGAAGATGAAGATCGACTTCTTCACCGACCATTACGGGTTCGTGGTGGACTATTTCGCGGAGGCGTTGCGCGAGCTTCGGAAACACAACTTCACCGAGGTCATTGATCGTCACTTTTCGATGGGTCCCCATCTGAAATCCCGCGACGTGAAAGCCGTCCGCAAGACGGTATCCGGCATGGTGAAGCTGCTCTATCCGGACGGTGAATTCTCTAAGGAGGAACTGGTCGAGATCCTTGAACTCGCGATGGAAGGCCGTCGCCGGGTGAAGGAACAACTTAAGAAAATGGGCGCGTTCGAGTTCCACCAGACCTCGTTCTCCTACCGCGACAACGCCACCACCGAGGACCGTTACGTCGGCGTGCCGGAGGAAGGTGGCCGTGAACTTATCGCTACTGACCCGCTGGCGCCGGGCTCTGTCTATGCCGCGTCGGTAAATCCGTCGGGCAAAGTCGGCTTGTATCGAATCGAGGTGGGGACTTCGGCCGGCACCGGTAAACTCAAACTTGCCGGCGGTGTGGATGGCCCGTTGAAGGAAGCCATCGCTCGCGGTTTTGGATACCTGCAAGGGCACAAGGTCCCCATGGGCATCGCCAGCGTCCTCGACACCACGGACTTCCACGTGGAAGCGATTGACCTGCTGACCAACCGCATTCCCTGCGAAGCTGGCATCGCCGTGCTCGTCGCTATCGTCTCCGCGATCAAGAACACGGCTGTCGCCCCGGGCCTGGTCATCCTGGGCGACCTGAGCATTCAGGGGAACATCAAAGCCGTGAACTCGCTGGTGGAACCCCTTCAGGTAGCGATGGAGAATGGTGCTCGCCGTGCTCTCATCCCGCTGGAAAACAAACGCAACTTCCTCGAGGTTTCCGGCGACATTGTGGAGAAAGTGGACCCGATCTTCTTTTCTGACCCGCAGTCCGCCGCCATGAAAGCCCTCGCGCTGAAATAACCGGTCTCAGGGGTAACTCGCCATGCGTCCGGACGCAAAATAAATGTGGTCTTCCGATCACAGATCCGTTGGGATTCACGGGCGCAGGTGCCCCAACAAAAGCCAGGGCGAAGGCCCTGGGCTGGTATGAGGCCGCGCCGTTGGCGCTTGGGAAGGGAGGGGCGTTTGATCCCAGGCCGGTGGCCTGGGCTGGAATGGGTCAGGCCGTTGGCCTGAAGGGCAAAGGGGGAGGCAGGCGCGGGGGTGGGGGCCTAGCGCCAGGGGCCGCGGGGGGGGAGGTGGCGGAGGGGGTCGTTGGGACCGTAGTAGATGCCGGCGAGGGAGGCGAGGGCACCGGAGGAGTCGGTGAGGGCGTGGAGGGCGAGTTTGGCGGCGTCAAAGGTGTCGCCGTGACGGCCGAGGGTGTCGGGCTCGCAGACGAAGCGGCCGCGGTCTCTGAGGACGAGGCGATGGTCGGCGAAAGGGGTGGGGAATCCGGCCGCGTGACCTTGCGTCTGGCGGTGGAAAGCCATTGGGATTAAACTGAACCCATGATCAGCGAGAATGAACTGTTAGCTTTGATGGCCGACCTGGAATCCGACCGGGTGGAGCGTACGATCTCGACTAACGACACGACCAAGTTCCGCGAGGCAATTTGCGCGTTCTCGAACGATTTGCCCAATCACGGGCAGCCCGGCTTCCTGCTCATTGGGGTGCATGACCAGACGGGCCAGGCGAGCGGTTTGAAGGTGGACGACGCCCTGCTGCGCAACGTGGCCGGATTGAGGCAGGATGGGGAGATTCTGCCCCAGCCGGTGATGACGGTGGGGCGTATATCGTTGTCCGATGGCTCGGGCGACGTGGTGGTGGTGGAGGTGCATCCATTGGACCTGCCGCCGGTGCGTTGCAAAGGGCGGGTGCATATCCGCGTTGGGCCGCGCCGGGCCACCGCCAACGAGAGCGAAGAACGGATGCTCTCGGAACGGCGGGTGGCCATGGCGCGCACCTTCGATGCGCGCCCCTGCCGCGAAGCGCGGCTGGAGGACCTGGAAATTGACCTGTTCCTGCAGGTCTACCGCAAGGCGGCGGTGGCCGAAGAGGTCGTCCGCGCCAACAACCGGAGCGTCGAGGAACAACTAGCGGCGTTGCGGTTCTACGATCTGAGGCGCGATTGCCCGACGCACGCCGGCTTGCTGGCGTTTGGCAAACATCCCCGCCATTTCCTTCCGGGGGCTTACGTGCAATACCTGCGGCTGGGCGGGGACAGCTTGACCGCGCCGGTACAGGGGGCGCGGGAATACAGCGAAAACCTTTTGGGAATGGTGCATAGTCTGGACGCCCTGCTGGACGGGATTCTGGAAGCCCGTCCCGTGCGGGTGACCAACTTGCGGGATGAAACCGTGTGGGATTTCCCCCGGTCCGCCGTGCGGGAATTCCTGCTCAATGCCATCTGCCACCGCAATTACGAGTCCAGCGCGCCCGTGCGCTTTCACCGGTTCACGGATCACATCGAAATCAACAATCCCGGTGGGCTTTATGGCGAGGTCTCCCCGTCCAATTTTCCGCGCCAGACCGCTTACCGCAACCCCGTCGTGGCTGAGGCGCTCAAGGTGCTGGGCTACGTGAACCGCTTCGGCCGTGGCGTGCTCGACGCTCAGGAAGCGCTCCGCGCCAACGGTAACCCGCCCGCCGACTACACCTTCGAGCCGGCGGCGGTTGCCGTCAGTGCTCACACATCCAAACACTTCGCTTGATGCTCGCTTCAGCCTGCCGCTATGAGTCGCTGGAGCTCCCGGCGCCACCGATGGTATGATGCCTTTCTCGGGGACCGGCAAAAGGGGGCGGGCTGGTATGAGGCCGCGCCGATTGGTCAATGACAATTATTCTTCCCCTGGGGAAATTTAATCGTCACTCTTCAGCCGATGGCGCTCGGGAAGGGTGGGGCGTTTGATCCCAGGCCGGTGGCCTGGGCTGGAATGGGTCAGGCCGTTGGGCTGAAGGGCAAAGGGGGAGGCAGGCGCGATAGCAGCCGTGCCTCGCGCCGGTAGCGCCGGTCACGGGGAATAATGCGGGGGGCTATCTTGCTTCGGCCTGAGGGCTAGGGCGGGCAGGCGATAGGGCCGTGAGGAATTCTCTGAGCCTGAGGGAGGGGCAAGTCCTCACTATTTCGAGCTTCGGCCTGAAAGCCGCGGCCAGGCTTTCAGCCTCGGCGATCTGCTCAGGGGTGAGCCTGGGTTTGAGGGCGGGGAAGTTGATGCGGGCCTGGGGGTCCTGCTGCGCATTGGCCAAGGAGAGCCATTTGTAGGCCTCGATCAGGTTGGTTTCGGCGCCGATACCGTTGGCCAGGGAATAGCCCCGAGCATTCTGGGCCGCGGCCACCCCCTGGAGGGCGGCGCGCCAAGACCACTTAGTCGCCTCGACGGGGTCGCGAGGCGCGAGCTTTCCGGAGAACAGGAGGAGTCCCATGCGGGCTTGGGCTTCGGCATCGCCGGCTTGGGCCGCGGCCCGCAGCCACCGAAAGCCCTCCCGGAGGTCTTCGGGGGAGGAGTTGGTTTTCATGAGCCAGGTCAGGCCCAGGGAGCGTTGGGCCTCGGGCCAACCGTTGGTGGCGGCCCGGCTGCACCAGAAAGCGCAGAGTGATTCGTCCGGCGGGGTGCCTCGCCCGAAGCGGTAGGCGCGGGCCAAATCCATTTGGGCGGAGGGGTCACCGAGCTCGGCGCCGCGTCTGAACCAGTCCAGGGCCTGGACCGCGTCCCGGGGCGTGCCAGTGCCGTCCTGAGCCAACCGGGCCAATTGGCCGCAGGCAAAGGGATGGCCCTGTTTGGCCGCCGCCTCGAGCCAGCGCACGGCCGACTCGGGGTCGCGCGGCGTACCGTCGCCCTGGAGGCACGCCACCCCGGTCTTAAACTGGGCGTCGGCATGCCCGTGACGGGCGGCCTTTTCGTACCAGGTGAAGGCCGCCTTGGAATCGAATGTTGCGCCGCCAAAACCGCGAGCACATTCGCCGGCGAGATATTCCGCATCGGGAAGGCCCCCGTCAGCGGCTTGGCGAAGGTAATGGAAGCCCAGGGCATGATCCTGCCAGGACTCGTTGCCTTTGAGGTAAAGAAGGGCCAGCCAGAGCATGGCCTCGAGGCTATTTTGCTGGGCCGCCCGGGTTAAGTGCGTGAGGGCGTTGGTCACACCGGGGCCTTTGGCGTAGCCCAGGCCCAGCCGCACTTCGGCCACCGCGGAGCCCTGGTCGGCGGCCCTTTGATACCACTGCCTCGCTTCCTCGACGTTGGCCGCCACCGGGTCCAGGGCCAGATGGTCAGCCAAGCTAATCATGGCCTGCAGGTGGTCTTGCTCGGCGGCCAGGCGGAGCCAGCGCGCCCCCTCGGTGCGATTGGCGGCGGCCCCGTTGCCGAGCATGAGACGAAGGCCCAGGACGTATTGGGCTTGGCTCTCACCGAGTTCAGCCGCTCGTTTGGTCCAGGCGAAGCCCTCGGCGAGGTTGGTTTGGACACTCCATCCCTTGTCGTATTGGCGGCCGAGGTTTAACATGGCGGGGCGACTGCCTTGGGCGATGGCTTTCAGGAAGAGTTCGTGTGCCTTGGCATGGTCGACCTCAACCCCGGTGCCGTCATCATAACAGACCCCTAAAGCGTTTTGCGCGAGGTCGTCGTTATGGTCCGCGGCATAGCGGATCCACTTTAATGCCTCGGTGAGGTTGGTGGAGACGCCGGTGCCGGTGATCAAGCAGTAGCCCCATTTGGCCGCTCCGAAGGGGAGTCCGTGTTGGGCGGACTTCTCGAATTGGCGGGCTGCGGCTGGGTAATCGCGAGGGACGACCTTGCCGTCTATCAAGAGGAGGCCCCAGATGGCCTCGCTCAGCGGGTCGCCCTGACGGGCTCCGCGCTCCGCGAAGGGGCTGGCGTTCTGGGGCTGCCCGTGATCCAAATAGTAGGCCGCAACAGCTCCCAGGGCCATAGGGAAGTTTTTCTCGGCAGCTTGAGCGAACCATTTGAGGGCTTCGTCATCGTTGGTGATTACCCCACGTCCCTTCTTGTAAGCGATTCCCACCTGGTAGGTGGAGGGGACGTGGCCTGATTCGGCGGCCTGCTTAAAGAGTTGCAGAGCTTCCGGGTAATTGGTGGGGGTGCCGGCACCAAAAGTCATGGCCACAGCCAGGTCAAACCGAGCCGGGGCAAAACCCTTGGCGGCCGCCTTTTCGTACCATTGGAGCGCTTGCGCCGGGTCGGCGGGAACGCCCTCGCCGGCGGCATACATTTCACCCAGCCACGTCTGCGCCAGCGGCACGCCCGCTTCGGCGGCCTTTTGGCACCATTTGGCGGCTTCTGGCAGGTTCTGGGGAACCCCGAAGCCCTTGGCATACAAGCCGGCGAGTCCAAGCTCCGCCACCGGATTGCCTGCGTCGGCCAAACGCCGGATGCGCTGGACACGGGCTTCGAGGCTTTCGCTCGAGAGGAGTTGAACCATTGGCTCACTCAACGCCTTGTCGCCCAGGTCCCGGTTGAGGCGCATGTCCGGGAGGGCGTCCAGGTGCCCGCCGCGGGTCGGAATGGCAAAGGCAGGGGGCGCTGCGGCGAGCACGACTGCCAGCGCACCGCAAAAAAGCCAACTGGGACTCATAAAGCGCTTGCCGGCGCTGCCTATACCAAGCCCTACGCGGGTGAGGGAGAATCGGTGGTAATCATTCAGGTGCGGTTTCAATTTACTATTAGGAGAATGCGGGTTGCGGAGGGGATAGACAAGCGGGAAAAGTAACGTGCCGTTTCGGGCCTTCCCCTGTGGGGCGCCAGGCGTTAGGATTCGATCCATCATGAAACCACCGCGCTTGCCGTTACGTTGGCTGTCAACGCTGCCTCTGGCCGCCTGGGTCCTGGTCGGGGCCGCGCGGGCCGAGACGAACCACCCGCATACCGATTGGTTCCAGCGGGCCGGGTATGGCGTGTTCGTTCATTACCTGGAGGATTTGCAGAACGAGCCGAGCCAAATCCACAGCCTGGGGAAACGGACGTCGTGGGATGAATGTGTGCGGGAGTTCGATGTCGAGCGCTTCGCGGGCCAGATGAGCGAAGCGGGAGCGGGCTACGTGTTTTTCACGATGCACCAGCGGACGCGGTTCCTCATCGCGCCGAATGCGACCTTTGACCGCCTGACCGGCTACCAACCGGGGGAGGCCTGCGCCACCCGCGACCTGGTTGAAGACCTTTATCAGGCGCTCCACAAGCGGAACATCCCGCTGATGCTTTATTGGACCGGCGACGGTCCGCGACAGGACCCGAAGGCCGGTCCGGCGCTGGGATGGAGGGACCCGGTGCCCGAGGATTACGTTCGCAAATGGGCTGCCGTGGTCCAGGAATACGGTGAGCGCTATGGCGCCAAAGTCGCAGGCTGGTGGGTGGACGGCAGCTATCGGTTTATCGGCTACAACGAGCAGAAGTTGGAGATCCTGGCGCGCGGCCTTAAGGCCGGGAACCCCGGCCGCATCCTCGCTTTCAATCCCGGCGTCGAGGATCGGGTGCGAGCCTACTCGCGGTTCGAGGATTTCACCTGCGGCGAGCAGAACCAGTTTCACGACCAACCAGTCAGCCGCTGGACCGGAGGCGAGCAATGGCACATCCTCTCGTTCCTGGGCAGCGGCAGCTCGGCCATCGGCGCCGCCTGGGCCATGCCGGGCGTGCGCTATTCCAAGCGGGAATTGGTCGACTACATCGCCGACGTGAATCGGGCGGGCGGAGTGGTGTCCATCGATGTGCTGCTGTTCCGCGATGGGAGCCTGGACCGGTCGCAATTGGAGGTGCTCAAGGCGCTACGGCCCGGCCTGGCGGCGAGCCGGGCCCAGCCGGAGCGGCCGCCGGGCAACCTGGCCTTTCGCAAACCGGCCCGCCTGCTCAGCCTGGACGGCTCGCACGAATTGGAGGTGAACGCGGGCACTCATTTCGCCCGGCTGGGCGTCGATGGGCGGTCCGACACGACCGCCCTGGCCGGGGGCGAGTGGGCGTGGACTTTTGAAGTGAACCTGCTCCGTCCCTACCCGGTCCGGCGAGTGAAGGTGACGTTCGGGGAGGGGGGATTCCCGACGCAATTGCGGCTGCTGCTCTCCGTGGACGGAAAGACCTGGCGGACCGTGGGGACTGGCGAGGGTCTGAACGGCCAACCGTTCGAGGCCGAGTTCGCGGCGTCGGCGGGCCAGTTTGTGCGTGTCTGCTCGGTAAAACCGGACGGCCCCAACCAAAAGGGGTCCCAGATGGCCGTGGCCGAGTGCGAGGTTTACGAATGAACCGATCTAGGGGTTGAGCCCTGCGCCGGTGACGCTGAAGCGGTAACTGCCCGAACCGGCTTGGATCTCAACGCGGTCGGTGTTCAGCTTGGCGCTGGAAAGACCGAGCACCCCGGGGCGGAAGGCGCCGTGGGCCCACACGGTGTGGCCGTTTTCCTGGATGGTGACTGGACCATGCCGCGGCAAGCTCAGGGTCGCGGTGGTGTTGGCGGGAATCTGGATCTTCCAGATGAACTGGCCTTTCTTGATCTCCCAATCACTGCCAATGCGACCGTGGGGCGAATCGTAGTAACCTTTGGCCCACCGGAGATGCCCGCCCGGTTCGGGCCGGAGGAGGAGCTTGCCAAACCCCGGTTCCGTCGAGTCAATCCCCAGCACACTCCGATAGAACCACTCGGTGCAGGTGCCGAGGTTGGCATGGTTGAAGGAGTTCATGCCATCGGGGTGGTAGCCCTTCTCCGTTTTGGCGTCCCAGCGTTCCCACATGCTGGTGGCGCCCATGTGGAGGAAGTAGCCCCAAGAGGGGAAACTGGAGGTGGCGAAGAGACGGTAGGCGGCCTCCGTACACCCGGCTCGGCTCAACGCCGGGAGCAAGAGGTGCGTGGTGACCATCCCCGTGGAGAGATGGCCGTCCTTTTTAGCGATGGCGGCGACCAGTTTATCGGCTGCGTGACGAGCCTGCTCCGGATCGAGTAAATCGAAGGCCAAGGCCATGGCATAGCCGCCTTGGGAATCGCTGCCGATGGTGCCGTCGGGCGCGATGAAGGTTTGTTGAAACGCGGTGCGGATGGAACGATGCAAGGTCGCAAACGCCGAGGCCTCGTCAGTCTTGCCCAAGGCGCGGGCCAACTCCGCCATAACCTCCGCGCACCGGGCGTAGAGCGCGGTGGCGATGAGGTCCTTGGGGGTGGACATGTCCGGGGCCAGCCAATCGCCATAGCCGATCGGGTGGACGACGAAACCCTGGGAGCGGGCTTTGTACGAGTCGAGATGGCCGGCGATTTCTCGGTAATACCGCGCGACCAGGTGGGTGTCTGCGTAGACCCAATACAGGGTCCAGGGGATCAAGACGCCGCTGTCGGCCCATCCCGGAGACCACGGGAAGTGATGGACATCGGGCGCGATCTGTGAAAAGGCCCCATCCGGGAAACGCGCGTCCACCAGGTCGGTCATCCATTTCGTCAACAGGGAGGCGGCATCCTGTTCGTAGAGCGTACTGGCCACCACCTCGTGATAGTCCGTCCACCCCATCCGTTCGTCACGCTGCGGACAGTCGGTCGGCAGATCCACGAGGTTTGCGCGGATGGTGACACGTTCGTTGGCGGCCGTGCGCGTGATGATCGGATCGGAGCACTCGAAGTTCCCGGTGGGTGCCAGGTCGGAACCGGCGATGATGGCTCGCAGGGTGTTCGGACCGGCGTTGGTCGGCAGCCCTTCGACCTCGACGTACTGAAATCCATGATAGGTGAAGCGCGGCTCCCAGGTTTCCTCGGTGCCACCCCGGCAAACATAGGTGTCGGTGGCGCGCGCCGCGCGCAAGTTCTTCCGATAAACGGTGCCATCGGGGTTGAGCATTTCGCCGAAGTGCATGACGACTCTCGTTCCGGCGGGGGCCTTGAGGCGCAGGCGGGTCCAGCCGGAGAAGTTCCGCCCGTAGTCGAACACCGCGAGGCCGGGCTTGGGGTGGGTGAGGGCGACGGTCGGGATTTCGCCGGTGCGCCGGACGGGCGCGCCGGGATTGGCTTCTACCGCGGGGTTCACACTCGCGCCCAGGTCCACAGACTTCCAATCGGAGTCATTAAATCCGGGCTGGTCCCAACCCTGGATTTCCCTGCGCGCATCGTAGGTTTCCCCGGCGTAGAGGTCGGCTTCCAGGATCGGTCCAAATCCGCCCTTCCAGGTCGCGTCGCTGACAACTACCTGAGTGGATCCGTCGGCAAACCAGAGATGAAGCTGTGCGAGCAGCCGGGTCTGCTTGCCGTAGAGGTTCTGTCCGATAATGCTCAAATGTCCCCGGTACCAGCCGTCGCCCAAGACCGCCCCCAGGGTGTTGGAGCCGACGTTGAGCCGAGTGGTGACGTCGTAAGCCCGATAATAAACGCGCTGGTGGAAATCGGTCCAGCCCGGCGAGAGGTAATCCTCGCCCACCTTGTCACCGTTCAAATGCGGTTCCGCCACGCCGAGGCTGGTGAGGTAGAGGACGGCCTTGGCCGGGCGTTTTCCCAGGGTGAATTCCTTTCTCAGGAAGGTTGCCGGGAGGAACTGTTCGCGGCCGTTTCCGGGACCCGAACTCTGGCCGTCATCGCGTCCGATCCACTTGGCGGCCCACTCGGTTTGACTGAGCAACCCCATGGACCACAAAGCCGGCTGGCTCCACGCAGACGGCCGGTCCGCCTTGTCCCAGACCCGGACCTTCCAATAGCAGGAGGTGCGCGAGGCCAGGGCTTTGCCCTGATACTCCACCTGGAGGCTCTGGCCCGACACCACCTTGCCGCTATCCCACAGGTCGGCCCGGTCTTGTGTGAGCAGTGATTCACTCGCCGCCACCAGTATCTGATAGGCGGTCTGCGCTTGGGCACGCTGGTTCGAGGTGAGGATCCAACTCAATCGTGGATGGGTGGTATCGAGGCCCAGCGGATCCTTTAAGTACTCGCAGCGCAACTGGGCGGGGGCGAGGTGGCGGCCTGTTTCCGTGCTCGACAAGTTGCCCGACTCGCTAGCCGCCCAGGCGGCCCCGCCCATCAGTACCGATGCCATCCCCAACCAGCCCAAGATTCGAAGATTCATTTTTTGCAATTGTGGTCCAAGTCATAAACGATACGGACGGTCGATGTCGAGAGCGTCGGCTGGGGATGCCGAGCTCCGATTCCTTTGCTTTGTCCTGGATCTGAAAGGAATCGTGCGGCGCTCTACTCCTCCTTCGCCCCGAGGGTTGGGGCGAACCGGCGAGACGCCGCTACGGGAGGAGGGGGTGCGAAGCACGGTTACTCAAAGCGCCAGGAAGCCTTCCCGGAAAGTCGGATATTTAAAGGCATAGCCCAACTCCGTGGTGAGCTTACGATTGGAGATCCGTTTGTTGGTCACGCCCCGTTTCCGCTGGGCGAGGGCATCGGGGGGCACCGTCGGCGGCAGGGGGCCGCCATACTGCTTGGCCAGCCACTCAAAAAGCGTGCGTTGTGAGACCGGTTCGTCGTCCACAGCGTTATACACCTGGCCGACGCGGCCACGCCGCAGGGTGGCGAGGATGGCGCCGACGACGTCGTCGCGGTGGATCATGTTCAAGAGCCGCCCTCCGTCGCCCTCGATCCGCGCCTCGCCTTGAAGGTACTGCCTGAGCCAGTAACCGCGGCCCGGGCCATAGATCCCCGCCAAGCGCAAGATCACCGCCGGAAAGGCCTGCTGGCGCGCCGCGGCGAGCAGCACGGCCTCGGCCTCGACGAGGACTCGGGCGGTTTCGGCGGCCGGCTCCGTGGGGCTGGACTCGTCCACGGTCGAGCCGTCGGTTTGGCCATAGACGCCCGTGCTGCTGGTATAGACGAATTTGGCGGGTGGTTGAGCGCCGAGCCAGGCAACCAGGTGGCGCGCGGCTTCGAGGTAAACCGCGCGGTAGTCCTCGAGGCCGCCACCGGTGGCCGAGACGGCGTCAACGACCCAATCATATTCGGCCGGGAGGCGGGCTAGTTGCGTCGGTTGGGAGATGTCCGCCCGGAGCGGTTGAATTCCGGCGGCGGTCATCTCGGCCAGGGCGCGGTCGGTCCGCCGGAGGCCAAAGACCTCGTGGCCCTGCCGCACCAACTCCGCGCCGAGGGGCAGGCCGACGTAGCCACAACCGATGATCAGGACGCGCATGCCAATGCCTCCCGGATGACGGCGGGATTGGAAGTCGGCGCCTGGCAGGCGGTGCCGGAGCAGAGATAAACGACGGGGCCGGCCGGGGGCGTCGGCAAGGTGCGCGCGAAGGGTTCGACGGCGCCGCGGTTGCCGAGGACGACCTTGTTGGGCTGGAAAACGGAATGAACGGTTTGGAGCAGGCGGCGGGTCTCCGGGCTGGCCGGGTCGCCCGCGATCACCACCCGCAACGGTTCATCCAGGTAAAAATCCAACGCGCTCAGCAGGAGGGGGAGGGCCTGGGGAAAGCGCTCGAGCCGGGTCGCGAAAAACCGCAGGGTTTTTTCCGCCGCCGCGGTGAGGTCCGCGCGGCCGGTAATTTTCCCGAGCCGGAGCAGGGCCAGGGTGGCCGCGGAGTTGCCCGACGGCTCGGCGCCGTCATAGTCGTCCTTGAACCGGAGGACCAGGTCGGGGGCTGAGGGCAGGCTTTGCCAAAAGCCGCCTTGGGCGTCGTCGAAGAAGCGGGCGAGCAGCGTCTGCGCCAGGGCCAGGGCGAAATCGAGGCTGGCCGGGTCGAGCGTCGCTTCGTAGAAATCAATGACTCCGGCCAGGAGAAAGGCGTAGCCGCTGAGCAATTGGACGGAATCGCGCTCGCCGTCGCGCCAGCGATGGAAGAGGGTTTGCGAGGGGGCGTCCCAAAGGCGGCTGCGGAGGAAGGCCAGGTTGGCGGCGGCTGTGGACCGAAAGGCCTCGTCGTCCAACGCCGCGCCGGCACGGGCGAAGGCGCCCAACATAAGCCCGTTCCAGGAGGCCAGGACCTTGTCGTCGCGCTGGGGACGGATCCGCTGGGCGCGGGCCGCGAGCAGTTTGGCCTTGGCCGACGCGAGCAGGCCCGATTCCTGGCCTTCGAGTGCGGCGTCCACGATGCTCAACACGTTTTGGCCGCGCAACGGCGCGGGGTGGCTATGGTCCACAAAGTTGCCGGCCTCCGTGATGCCGAAATACCGGACGGACACGGCGAATTCCTCAGGCGTCAGCAAGCCCTCCAATTCCGATCGCGTCCAACAATAGAACTTCCCTTCGTGCCCTTCGCTGTCAGCGTCCTCGGCGGAAAAAAACCCGCCCTCGGGATGGGTCATGTCGCGGCGCACATAATGGAGGATGTCGCGGGCGACGCCGGCATGGCGCGGGTCGCCGCTAATGGCGGCGGCGTCGAGGTAGAGCTGTGCCAGTTGGGCGTTATCATAGAGCATCTTCTCGAAGTGGGGCACCAGCCACTCCGCGTCCACGGCATAGCGGGCAAAGCCGCCCGCCAATTGATCCTGGATGCCGCCGGCGGCCATCCGATCGCACGTGGTGAGCACCATCTCCGTCGCCGGGGCCTCGCGGAAGCGTTTGGCGTAGCGGAGGAGAAAAGCGGGCTGGCTGGGCTGGGGGAATTTCGGAGGGCCGCCGAAGCCGCCGTGGCGTGGGTCGTAGGCCTGTTGCAGGATCTCACCGGCCTGCCGGAGGAGTTCGGGAGTCAAGGGTGAATCGCCGCCGGCCTCGACGGCGGCGGATTGCTGGAGCCGCTCGATCATCTGGGCGGCGGAGGCCACGACGTCCTCACGGCGGGTCTGCCACACCTGCTGGATCTGCCCGAGCACCTGCAAGAAACTCGGACGCCCGTGGCGGGGTTCGGGCGGGAAATAAGTGCCGCCATAGAAGGGTTTCAACTCGGGGGTGAGAAAGGCGCTCAGCGGCCAGCCCCCCTGGCCGGCGGTGGCCTGGACGAAGGCCATATAGACGCGATCGACGTCCGGCCGTTCCTCGCGGTCGACTTTGATCGCGATGAAATGCGCATTGAGAAAGGCCGCGGTGGGTTGGTGCTCGAAGGACTCCCGTTCCATGACGTGGCACCAATGGCAGGTGGAGTAGCCGATGCTGAGGAAGATCGGTTTGGCCTGGGCGCGCGCCAGGGCAAAGGCCTCCTCGCCCCAGGGATGCCAGTCCACGGGATTATGCTGGTGTTGGAGGAGGTAGGGGGAATGCTCGCGGGCCAGGCGGTTGGTGGGGCGCCCGGCCGCGCCCTCGGGGCGGTTCGTGTTAGTACTGGCAGTGGTAGACATGATGCATCAAGAATACCCGCCACCATAGCCCGTAAGGCCGTGGATCGCAAAAGGGAGTCCGGAAACTGCTCAAGCCGGCGCTTTGCCGGCCACGATCAGGACATTCGAGCCGAGGCCGGAGTTGCCGCGAAGCTCGACCTGGGTGAAACCCGCCGCGCGCAACAGCTCGAGGTGGGCTTGATCGGTTTCAAAATGCAGGCCATGGCGCGTGCGGTGGCGCCCGAGACGGACCGCCCATTTCTCGCTCCGAGCCACCCAACCGTGGGCCGAAGTCGCGCCCGCCATCGTGTCTCGCAGCAACAGGCGGCCGCCGGGCCGCAGCGCGGCGAAGATTTTCCGCAACAGGATCGCCTTGAGATCCCGCGGGAAATAATGGAGCACGTCACACAGCAAGGCCGCGTCACAGGCCGGCCACACGCCCGCGAGCAGATCGCCTTCCTCGAAGGTCAGCCCGGGCGAGTTCACGGCTGAGGCCCGCGCCACGCGGATCTTATCGGCGTCGTGGTCGATCCCGTGGAGCGTGCGCTGGGGTCCGCCCAGCGCCAGCCAGTGCGCCACCAGGCCATAGCCACAGCCGATGTCCAGCAGATGCCCTTGCCGGGGCGCCACCTCGTCGATCGCCCGGAACAACCGGTCGGTCCGGAGTTTCCAGAAGACGTATTGCTCCACTGAAGGCCCCTGGTAACGATACCGTCGTCCGACCTCGGCGCGCCGGGCGCGGTCGTCGTCGCGACCGGGGTCGCCTGCGGGGGCGGCTGAGCGGGCCAGCCGGCGGCGCAGGCGGGCCATGCACGGCGGAACCAGGAAGAGGGTCGCGAGCAACGTCAGGCTGATGCCCAGCCAGGCGCTCAGGCCGATGGAGAACATGGCGGGGTGCTTGGCCAGCACGAGGACGCCGATGCCCAAGAGCGCGGTGCCGGCGCAAATGGTGACCGCGCCGCCGGTGCACGCGGTGCGATCGGGTCGGCCGCGGAGCGGCTCCAGTTCCGCCATGACCATGAACAGGCTGTAGTCGCCCCCCACGCCAATCACGAAGATGGCGAAGATGAAGTTCGCCATGTCGATAGGTTGCCCGAGCAACCCCAACACGCCGAGGGTCCAGAACAAGCCCGCGGCCATAGGCAGCAAGGTGATCAACACCAATTCCACCCGGCCTAACAACAGGAACAGCAGGACCGCGTTGAGCGCGACGACCAGCGCCGCGAAGATCGGCAGGGCGCGCCGGGAGACCCGGACGATCTCGTCCGAAAGCGCGGCCTTGTTGAGCAGGCGGGCGCCGGGGGAGGCTTGCCGCACGGCCGCGCGCAAACGCAGGAAACTCGCGCGGTCTCCGGCCTTGACGAGGGTGCAGACCGAGAACCGCCCATTTTCCTCGGTCCAGTATTCGCCCAGCAACCGATCCAGGGCCGGGGTGGCGCCCATGGCGGGCGGGGACGGGCTCGCGAGGGTGGCGAGGCGGCCCAGGAAGGGGGCGAAGGTGTTGGGCCGAAAGCCCAGTTTTGCCGAGACGCCCGCCAGGGAGCGGTCGAGTTCCTGCCGGCGCGCCGCGGACCAAAACTGGGACCAGGCGCGCAAATTGGCCTGGCGGGTTTGGTCGGAGGGGAACAGCGGCGCGATCGAGGCGAACGACTCGACCTCGCGTTGGTCCTGGAGGGCGCGCAACCGGGCATAGACGAGCTCATTCTGCCGCAAGGCCTCCTCGCGGGTCGCGCCCGTCACCACCACGGTGGTCAGGGACAAGGCTTTGCCCCAAATTTCGCGCACCACGGCTTCGTCGCGCCGGGCCTCGGGTGTCACTCCGTTCAGCCGGGAGAAATCGCCGTCAAAGCGCAACCGGAGGAGGCCCAAGAGGCAAAGCCCGGAGCAGACCAGGAGCAGCGGCAACACCACGCGCGCCCAACGATCGCGCCAGGCAAACAACTGCCGCAGCGCGGCCGTCAACGGCAGGGCCGGTGCCGCCCCGGCAGCCCCGACGGGGACGAAGAGCGGGAGAACCACGATCGCGAAGCCGGCCGCCAGCGCGACGCCGACGGCGCCAAAGAGCCCGAGTTGTCGGTGCCCCGACACCGGCGAAACGAACATCACCAGGAACGCGGCCATGGTCGTGAGGGCCCCGAACGTCAGCGCCGGCGTCAGTTGGGCGACCGCTCGCGCCAGTTGCTCGCGAGTTGTCGGGGGATGGTCATCCGTGTGGTAGATGACGTAGATGCCATAGTCCACCGTCACGCCGATTAGGATGCTGCCACAACCCAGGGCGACCGCCGAGACCGGGTCGCCGGTCAGATAGAATACCACCACCGATCCCAAGGCGCCGATGGCGGTGGGCACCAAGCCGAGCAAGGCGAGCCAGCGCCGGCGAAACGCCGCGAACATCAGGGCCGCGACCGCCACCGTGGCGATCACGCTGGTGAAGGTGGTGTCGTGCCGGATCATGGTGGAGTTTTCAAGCGCCACCCGGTGGGCGCCGGTGACCGCGATATGCACCGCGCCGGCCGGGAAGGCCGCCTCCACCTCCCTGGCCGCCTGCAACGCCCGGGCGACCAAGGGCGCGCTGCGCCGCAGGTCCGAAGAGCGAAACCCCGGCACGGCGCTGAGGAGCAAGTGATGCCCATCGGCGCTCGTGATGCGGCCGGCTACCAGGTGCGCGTCTCCGGCGCCCGCCTGCAACGAGCGCAAACGGCCGGAGACCGTGTCGCTCAGGCCCACCGGGTCGGCCTGCACCACGTCCTTGAGCATCATCCCCTGCGGCTGGCTCATGGACTGTTTCATCCAGGCCAGCCGTTTTTCCAAGGCCGCAGGTTCCAGCCGGGCCTCCAACTCGTGAAGATCATTGGAGCCCAACAGCGTGGGCAGCCGGGCCTGCAACTGCTCAAACACCTCCTGCATTTCGGAAGGCTCGACGTGGTAGCGAAAATCGCTCAACTCCGGAATCTCGCGCAACCCCCCGTAAATGCGATCCGCCGCCTGGAGCAAGCGATCCGGGTCGAGCTCAGTGGTCTGGACATCGACGAACAAGCGGTCGGCTTGCCGGACCTGGCGCAGCGCTTCCACCTGCTCCGCGATGGCCGGGTCGGACATGGGCAGCATGTCGGTGAAGTCCTCGTTTAATTTGAGGCGTCCACTGCACAGCAGCGCGGTGGCGGCGAAGAGACCGACCCCTAACAGCACCAGCCAACGATGGCGCGCCAAAAAGAGGTGGAGGCGGACCAATGAGTCACTCATGGCGGACCTCGGACTTTGACCGCCCCATCCAACAGGCCACCAGGAAAGCGGCCCCGGCGCCGAGCGCTCCCACAACCGTGGCCAGGACCACACTCCCCAACACCCACTGGGAAAGGTACGCGGGGATCTGCCGGGCCGCGGCGGCGGGAGAGAAATCCACCCAGTGGCCCGTCCACAGGAAGTGTCCCACGATCAACCCCGCGGCCATGACCAGCGGCGTAACTGGCGCGAAGGAAATGTTGCTGGCCGCCAGGGCGATGGCTTTGTTGACCCGGCACCGGTGGGCCAGGGCCAGGGCGGCCGCCATCTGAAAACCCCAGATCGGCGCGATGCCGCAGAACAACCCCAAACCCACCGCCGCGGCCAGCCGGCCCGGAGTCTCGGTGTGCTCGGAAAACAAGAGGCGCAGGACGGTGCGCAGGCGCTGGCCGCGCGGCAAGTCGTGCAACCGGCCGCTCGCCGCCAAGCGGCGCAACGCGGCGGGTGCCAGGAAGGCCTGCATCGAGCATTTCGCATGCAGCCGGGAGATGGCCAGCATGTCGCGCCAGGGACGGAAGTGGGAGAGCCGCGAGGTGGGGGCCGCGTAATCGGCCTCGACCGCCTGGGCCACCAGCGGCACCCCGGCCCAGGCCGCTTTGACCAGGATCTCGAGTTCGTAGGCGTAGCGGCCCGAGGTCACGCGCAGCGGGGCCAGCGGGGCCAGCGGATAAGCGCGGTAGCCGCATTGGGTGTCGGCCAGGCGCACCCCGGTTTCGAACTGGAACCAGAAGGTGGAGAGCTCATTGCTGGCGCGCCGGGGCCACGGGGCGCCGGCCTTCCGCAGGTCGCGCACGCCGATGATGAAGGCCTCCGGTTGCCGCGCGCAGGCGGCGGCGAAATCCGCCAGGGAACCGGTGCGGTGTTGGCCATCGGCATCGATCGTGATCGCATGGGTGAAGCCCTGTTGCCGGGCGCGGGCGAAACCGGCCCGGAGGGCCGCCCCTTTCCCCTGGTTGGAGGGCAGCGTCACGAGCGTCAGTCCCTGCTCGCCGGCCAGCACTCGCGGCGTGGCATCCGTCGAGCCATCGTCCACCACGATGACCGGGAAGCTGGCCTTGGCCCCCCGCGCCACACTCTGCACCGTGAGTCCGTGGTTATAGACCGGGATGACGACGCAGATGCGAGGGCCGCGGCTCATGCGGCGTGACCGGGGGCCTGGCGGAGGTCGACGAAATAACGGCGTTTGCGCGCGCCCGCCGGCATCTGGAGCGCCTCGAGGTCGGCCGCGGCGGCCAGGACCAGATCGGGCACGACTTTGACGGCGCCCTGGAAACGCTCGCGCAACGCGCGCAAGGCCTCGTTCCCGCTGCCGCGGCACACCAGGCGCACTTCGACGGCGTCGGCGCCGCTCGAGCCGGAACGGGCCAGAATGACGTAGGTCGACAAATCCGGAAAGGAATCGAGCACGGCCTGGAGCGCGGAGGGGAAGACCGTGGTCCCCTTGAGCTTCAACTTCTGGCTGGCCCGGCCTACGATCGGCCCGAGGCGCAACGTGTGACGTCCGCAGGAGCAGGGCTGCCGATACAGGGCGGCGAAATCCCCCGTGCGGTACCGGATCAGCGGCATGGCCTCGACGCCGAAGGTGGTGGCGGTGAGTTCACCCACTTGGCCGTCCGGCACCGGACGCCCTCGCTCGTCGAGCGCTTCGAGGTAAAGGAACTCCGGGTGGAGGTGTCCGCCACGGCCGGCCTCGCATTCGCAGAGCGACGCGGCCAGCTCGGTGTTCCCGTAGGTCGAGTACAACCGGGCCTGCCAGTGGTGCGCCAGCAACTCACCCGCGCGGTTGAGCGACCAATCCGGCTGGCGAATCGGCTCGCCGATGCAGATCAGCTTCCGCACACCCAGGCTGGCCGGGTTCAGGCCGGCTTCGGCGGCCTTCTCGGCCAGCAGCAGGAGCGAGGAAGGGACCCCGACGATGGCGGTGGCGCGAACGCGCTCCAGCATCCTCAGCGTGAGCAGCGGCGTGGCGGGGCCCGTGCGCACGATGCCGCAGCCCAGCAGCCGCAGTCCCATGAAATACGCCATCCCGGCGATGAAACAGCGGTCCAAAGTGACCGCCAGCAGCACGGTGTCGGCGCGGGTCAGCCCCGCGCCCCGAAAAGAGTGATACTCGCCCTGGGCCAACCGTTGGAGGTCGGTCTCGGTCAAGGGGCATACCAACGGCTCGCCCGCAGTGCCGCTGGTGGTCACGATGTCCACCACGCGCGCAGGCGGCACGCACAGGAAGGCCTCCGGGTGGCTGGAGAGGACCGACTTGTCAATGGTGGGCAGCCGGCCGATTTCCTCGAGAGGCAGGGGCGCGCGCGGAGCGCGGCCCGCCAGCCGGGGATAGCCGCGGTAAAAGGGCGAGCGCGCCTGGGCGTGTTGCCACGTTTTGGCCCAGGCCTTCTGCTGGCGGCGGGCGATCTGATCGCCCGTCAGCCGCTCTTCCTGCGTGATGCTCATGTTTCCGAACCGGCAGATCGCTGGGCGCCAACCGGCGCCAGTTTGTCGCCGGCCCATCCAAGTGAACTGCCGTCCATAAGCCACCAACCTCCCGGTGGAGTCAATAACAAACGGCCCGCTGGCGCATGCGGCTGTAAGCCGCGAACTTTACGGCTGGGCGGTCGAGGTCCGTTTAACAGGCCTCGTGCAAATCCGGGGCCTTGCTGGCGAAGTCCGGGACGCCGGCGGCGTCCTCCTGTGGCCACGACCGCTCGTAGTTCCCATAAAGCGTCAACCCGGCGCGCACGGTGGCCGGCGTTTGCACCGTCACGCTCGATTGTGGAGGGAACCCGCCCGCGCCACCTCTAAATCGATCCCGCGACCAGTTATGCCGGTTCACCCTCCACAGAAAAAGCAGGACTCGCTGCGGCGGGATTGTGTGGTCGAGCGGTCATAGGTTCGTTCTACCTCTTGTCCAGCAATAGACGGATG
>Ga0316230_1001499_pt1 | contig 23923 bp, 20 predicted proteins | sample TBH18025metaG_FD_206004 | JGI IMG/M metagenome (GOLD analysis project Ga0316230, IMG submission 206004) | Freshwater microbial communities from Trout Bog Lake, Wisconsin, USA - TBH18025 | ecosystem: Environmental > Aquatic > Freshwater > Lake > Hypolimnion/Profundal zone | place: USA: Wisconsin...
GGGCAAAACTGTCCCGGCCGGCCCGGTTTCTAAAAAACCTCACGGATCCAGGCTGTACTGCCAAACCATGGGGTTCACCCGCGAGGAACTTATTGGAAGATCAACTACCGAGCTTGGTATTGTTCGATTGGATGATCGCCAAAGGCTGATAAAAATCGTTGAATTGAAAGGTTCTGCCAAGAACGTAGAATTGGAGATGTATGCCAAGAATGGGCAAAGGATCCCCTGTCTTTTCTCTGGGGAAACGGTTTCAGTCGGCGAGCAGAAGGTGCTCATTTCAATGGTCACCGATGTCACGGAACTAAAACAAGCGTTGGAGCATGACCGCCTCCTTGAGGCTCAGCTGCAACAGTCCCAGAAAATGGAGAGCCTTGGCGCCCTGGTGGCAGGTGTTGCCCACAATATCAATAACGTTCTGGCAATCATAATGGGTACCGCGTCCTATCGCGAACAGAGTGCCATGGAACCATCTGACGTGAAAGCCTACAGGACCATCAGCAGGGCTTGTGAGCGTGGAAGAGAAGTCGTAAGGTCCCTTGTCCAATTTGCCAAGCCGATCATTTCCAACCAAGCCCCTTTTGAGTTGCACATGCTGATCCAGGAGCTTTGTACCCTTTTGTTGAACACGACCAGTAATCGTATCAAGATTATTGAAGCATTTGCCGCTGAACCATTATGGGTTAATGGAGACGCGGGAACCTTTAATCACGCATTGTTAAACATTTCTATCAATGCCGTGGATGCAATGCCCAATGGGGGCCATTTAACTTTCCGGACCAGCATCCTGAAAGATGATTGGATTGAAATATCAGTAGAAGATGATGGTGAGGGTATCGCCCAGAACGTGCTGGCGAAAGTGATGGAGCCATTCTTCACCACGAAGGTCGAAAACAAAGGAACGGGCTTGGGTCTAAGCATGACGTATGGGGTGATCAGGGCACACGGCGGTTCAATCGATATTGCCAGCCAGCCGGGAAAAGGCACCCATGTGAAGATCAGGATCCCACGGATCCCCGCACCGGTTCGGATCGAAGCAGTGAAAGCTGGGTTGCTGCCGATCAATCTCAAAAAAATAACCCTGGTGGATGATGAAGAAGACGTACGGCTCCTGATGACCCTGATGCTCAAGAAGGCAGGCGTATCTGAGGTGGAAACCGCAGCAGGTGGCGAAGAAGCCCTTGAGAAACTGCTTTCCGGAGAACTCCCAGAAGTCCTCATCCTGGACCAGAACATGCCTGGAATGACCGGCGTCCAGTTGATGGAGCAGGTGCGGGACCGGTATCCGGACCTGCCTATTCTCTTTTCATCCGGGCAGCCCGACATCGAATCATGGGAAATGCTCAAACAACCCAAGGTCGGCGTCATCTCAAAACCGTTCACCATGGAAGAGATCCAGGCGAAGTTGACGGACTTTGCCAATAAACCGCTCTCAAGTCAGTAGTTGGTCCATCCAAGAGGCTCCAGGACCTGTTAAGCCTGCCAGTTTCACCCGGCGCAAGGGGGACTGCGCTCCTGCTTAATCCCAGTTATTTTTGGGGGGATTTTGGCCACCTTCCGCCAGCGACCAGCCCTTCCGCCCATTAGAGGAAAGCCCCCGAAACCTGTGGTTTCAGGGGCTTTCTGTTGGTGGCTGGATGCGGACTCGAACCGCAGACCTAGGGATTATGAGACCCTCGCTCTAACCACCTGAGCTACCCAGCCGGAAGAGCTAGTCTAACTAGTTTGGGATTGAAGATCCACGATGGATTTCGCCGGAGCGAGAACTCTTTCGTAGACGCTCTCGTACAGGTCGATCACCGGCCCTTCGTCGAAGGTGGTGAGCGCGCGCTCCTGGGCCGCCAGGCCCATCCGCTTGCGCAGCGGAGCATCGCGCAGCAGGGTGAGGGCGTCCTGGGCCATGGCCTGCACGTCGCCCAGGGGCTCGAGGTAGCCGTCCACGCCGTGGCGCACCACCTCAGGCAGCCCGCCCACCCGGCTGGCGATGACCGGCACCTGGTGCGCCATGGCCTCCAGGGCGGCCAGGCCGAAGCTCTCGGTGGCGCTGGGCAGCAGGAAGATATCGCTGCAGGCCAGCACGGTGTCGATATCCAGCTGCTTGCCGGTGAAGCGCACCTCCTGGTCGAAGCCGTGGTCCCTGGCATAGGCCTCTGCCTCGGCGCGATCCGGGCCGTCGCCCACCATCACCAGCCGGGCCGGGTGCTCCCGGCGCACCAGTTCGAAGACCCGCATGATGTCCATCACCCGCTTGACCGGGCGGAAGTTGGAGATGTGGGTGAGGATCGAGGTGGCGCCGGGGGCCAGCCACTTGCGGCATTCGGGGCGGGGGCCGGTGGGGGCGGTCACGAAATTGGGGATGACGTCAATCGGCCGGGGCACCTGGAAGGTCCGGTAGGTCTCCTCCCGCAGGTACTCGGAAACGGAGGTCACCGCGTCGCTCTCCCGGATCGCCAGGCGCACCATGGAAAGGTAGCTGGGGTCGGAACCGACCACGGTGATGTCGGTGCCGTGCAGGGTGGTCACCACCTTCAGCTTGCCCTCCAGGGCCATGCGCGCCAGCAGGGCCGCGGAGGCATGCGGGATGGCGTAATGGGCGTGCATGATCTCCAGGCCGTGATGGGCGGCCACGTCGGCCATCTTGGAGGCCAGGGCGATGGAGTAGGGGGCGGCCTCGAACAGCGGGTAGGTGCTGGCGGTGACTTCGTGGAAGAAGATCCGGTCCTCGAAGCCCACCAGCCGGGGCGGGATCGACGGGCTGAGCAGGTGGACTTCGTGACCCCGGGCGGCCAGGGCCTTGCCCACCTCCGTGGCGACGACGCCGGATCCGCCAAAGGTTGAGTAGCAGGAGATGCCGATTCGCATGGGTTGTTTGTACTCCACGTCAGATGAAAAGTCTAAGTTATGGGATCGACCCCACCTGAGGAACCCTCAGGAACGGCCAGATGGGATTATGATGGACCATTGAAAGGTACTTCCATATGCCATTTGTGATCACCCTTGCGGATTGGGCTATCCAGATCCTCATCTATCTCATCGTCATCACCAGCCTGCTCTCCTGGTTCCAGCCCCGTCCCGGCAATCCGCTGGTGCGCATCCTCCACGCGGTGGTGGATCCGGTGCTGCACCCGATCCGGACCCTGCTGCCTTCGACCATGGGCATGGATTTCAGCCCCATGGTGGCCATCCTGATCCTCTGGATGCTCCAACGCCTGCTCCAACGGGGCCTTTGATAGCGAGAAACCAATGAAGTTCACGCCACTGGACATCCAACGACGGGAATTCGACAAGGCCTTCCGCGGGCTGAACGAGGGGGAGGTGCGGACCTTCCTGCACGAAGTGGCCGGCGAATGGGAAGAGGTCCAGGTGGAGAACCAGCGCCTGCGCACCGAGATCATCGATCTGCGCGAGCACCTGCGGGAATACCAGGACCAGGACCGGATCTTCCGGGAAACCCTGCTGCACGCCCAGCGGACCAAGGAGGAGATCCTGGACACGGTGAACCGGGAGAAGGCCCTGATCCTCAAGGAGGCTGACTTCAAGGCCGACGAGCTGATCCGCGAGGCCCAGAGCCACGTGGTGGAACTGGAGACCCAGATCCGCAGCCTGAAACTGGAGCGGGTGCGCTTCCTGCAGGACATGGATTCCCTGCTGGCCCGCTCCCGGCGTTTCCTGCAGGAGGAGGCCCCGGAGATGTTCCCAGTTGCGGACGCCAACCACAAATCGGAGGAGCGGGAAGCGGCCCCGCCCTTTGCCCAGAACGGTCCCAGACCCTCCCAGGTGACGGTGCGGAAAATGAAGGACTGAATAACGGGAACTTCGGGCTGACTCGCTGCATGAACTATTAGTAGCAGCACACCGCCACGGTGGTGGTGCCGATGCAGCGGCGGGGAAGCAGATGAAACTGAATGTCAGAAAAACCTTGGGCTCATTGCTGGGGGCGGCCTTGATCTGCGCCTCCAGCCACGGTCATGCGGAGACCTACAGGATGAGCATCGCCTTGGACAGGCACGAACAGCCGGTGGTTGTGCATTCTGCGCGCGGCCACCAATTGGACTCGGCGACCCTGACGGAGGAAGCGGGGTTGACGCTCGTCCCGGGCACCTTCTACCTCGTGGCGTTCCAGGACGCGGAACTCGACGAGGAAACCCCCTTCAACGACGTGACCCTTAGGCTCGAAGAGGAAGAGAAGGACGTGGAGTTGTATTTCGACTACCGGGTCGAATACAACTCCGGCACGGGGCAGCCGATCCGCAACATACGCTCGGAGGCTGCTTATGCCAACTGGCTGAGCTACCTTGAAGCCAACGGCATCCGCATCGAGTTCCGCGGCGCGGCGACCTGCCATGGGCTGCCCGGTCCGCCGCTACAGGCAGAGGCCCCCTCCGCGATGGACGAATCCGCCGAGCACGATACGGTCGAGGAGCGCAAGGTCCAGGCCAGCCCCGGAGCCTGACGCTTTCAGAGCCCCAGCAGTTCGCGGGCCTCGGCCTCCATGCGGTCCAGCAGTTCCGGCGTGGTCCGGCTCTGCAGGTAGACCTTGAGCTTGGGTTCGGTGCCGCTCGGGCGGAAGGCGGCGAAGGCGCCGGATTCCAGGCGGAACTTGAGCACGTTGGAACGGTCGATGGGCTGGGCTGCGGCCCGGTTGTCGGGCCGGTCCAGGATCGGTTCCACCCGGCTCCCGCTGTGCCATTCCCCGGTCTGGAAATCCTCCCAGGTCTTCACCGGCTCGCCTGCGAAGACGGTCAGGCCGGCCTCGCGGATGCGCGTCATGGCCGCCGCGAAACGGACCGCGCCGCCGGGGCGGGGGTCCTCCAGGTTGACCAGGCGGTTGTGGAAGGTGCCCACCCGCTGCTCCAGCGCCGCGACGGCCTGGAACGCGCCCATGCCCATGGCCTTGTAGTGGCCGAGCAGCTCGCCCACCACCAGGGCCGCCAGCACCCCGTCTTTGTCGCGCATCTCGTTGGAGAGCTGCATGCCGAAGGACTCCTCGGCACTGAAGGCGTAGGTTTCCGAACGGGCCGCCAGGGCGTCCATGCAGACGCCGATGTACTTGAAGCCGGTGAGCGTCCACATCACTTCCAGGCCGTGGCTGCGCGCCACTTCGGCCAGGAAATCGGAGGTGACCACGGTGCTGATCACCACCCCCTTGAGCCCCTTCTGGCTGCACAGGTAATCCAGGGTCAGCGCGGCCAGGGCATTGCCGGTCATGAGTTCCCACTCGCCGTCGTGCGGCGCCACCAGGCCGATGCGGTCGGCGTCGGGGTCGTTGGACAGGATCACTTCGGCGCCCAGGCGCCGGGCGTCGGCCAGCGGGGCCTGGTAGGCGGCGATCTCCTCGGGGTTGGGCCGGGGGGCGGTGGGGAAGGTGCCGTCCTGGATGGCCTGGGAGGCGCAGATCTGCAGCGGCAGCCCGGCGCGCCGGAACAGCTCGGGCACGAAGGCGATGCCGGTGCCGTGGAAGGGGGTGTAGACGATCCGGGCCGGCTGGAACACGTCGGGCAGCTGGCGCAGGCTGAGGCCCAGGCTGAGGTAGGCTTCCTCCAGCGCGGCGGGAATGGGCAGGATGGCGCCGGGTTCGGGCTCGGGGGGCGCCGGCGGCACCAGGGGCAGCCGGCCCATGGCCGCTTCCACCTCGCTGTCCCAGGGGGCCATCACCTGGCCGCCGAGGTTGTTGTAGGCCTTGTAGCCGTTGTACTCCTTGGGATTGTGCGAGGCGGTGACGATGATGGCGCAGGCGGTGCCCAGTTTGCGCATGGCGTAGCACAGGAACGGGGTGGGCAGGGGCCTGGTCCCCAGGTAGACCTTGTAGCCGGCCGCCGCCAGCACCCGGGCGGCCTCCAGCGCGAAACTGTCCGACTGCAGGCGGGTGTCGTAGCCGACCACGGCGATGCTCGCCCCGGGCACGTGCGCCCGGGCCACCTGGGCCAGGGCCAGGGTGGTGCGCCGGATGTTGGGCTTGTTCATGCGGCGCAGGCCCGCCGCCATGATCCCGCGCAGGCCGCCGGTGCCGAACGCCAGGGGCTCGGAAAACCGGTCCTGCACCTCGGCCAGCGCGGCCGGGTCGCCCGCCTCGGCCGCCTTGACGATGGGCTCGAGTTCCGCCCTCAGGTCGGCTTCGAGATCGGGAGAGGCGAGGTACTCGCGGGCTGCGGTGACGGACATGGTTGCCTTTCGGGGGGAATGGGCCAAGGTTGGAAATGCTCAAAGGAGCCTTCCAGCATACCATCGGGGCAGCGATATTTCCCCACCACGGACCTGAAACCTCCCAGGTTCCCGCGCGGGTCATTCAGCCGGCACGGCCGTGCGTTTGAAGAACAGCACGTCGGAGCCGAACCTGGGGCTCCAGCTCATCTTCAACTTCTCCGTGCGCTCCAGCTCGAACCAGGGATTGGCGGGCAGCCCCTTCATGATCATCACCACCGAGCGCAGGTTCCTGGCCCGGGCCATGCGCTTGGCCACGGCGTTCAGCAGGTCGTCCGAAAAGAACACCGAGTCCATGAACACCACGGTCGCGTCATCCAGGTTGGTCTGGGTCATGTCTTGCTCATACAGCTCCAGCCGCTTGCCACCCTTCAAGAGCCCCTGCTCCAGCAATAGCTTGTGCGCGGCCTGGCCGATCTGGACCCGGGACCCGGCCAGTTCGGCCCCCACCGCCTTCTCGATGGGGAAGGATAGCAGCGCCTGCATGAGGAAGAAGCCGCGGCCGCAGCCGAGATCATAGAGCACGTCCGACCGCTGCAAGTCCAGTGAACGCAGGATCTGATCGGTGGCCATCGGCGACGGCTCACCGTAGACATGGGCATTGTTTCCCTTGAGGCCGGCTTCGCCGTGCGAGGCGTTCACCCGGGCCCGTTCTTCCTCGGGGGTTTCCTTGCGGAAATCATCGATGGAGCTCCTGGGGATCTGGGCGAAGATGTCTTCCAGGTATGCGCTCGCCACCCGCCAGGACAGGAGCGGAGCCGGCGGCGGGGTCGCGGCGGGGGTCTCGACCTTGCCGGTCCTGGCCGGGTCGACGGTGACGCTCCTGCACCCGGGAAGAACGAGCAGGGCTGCCAAGGCACCAAGCAGCCATGGATAGCGCGAAGGGGAATTCGGGGTTTTCAGCATCTCGGACGACTCCGGGGAATGGTCGGTTGAATCAGATTGTATTAAATAATTTATATTATTTTGATTTTCATGCAAGGCCCATTGCGACCAGTCCCGGATCAATCTGATGCCGTTGGGGTGCGAACAGGGAGGGCTGTCGATTTATGGCGCCTTGTTCACGCACTGTTCAAAGTTGTCTTGTCCGAAGGTGGTACTCTTTGGAATGGACATCCTTCAGCGATTCCAACAATCTTCAAGTCTCATAGGGCACTCCGATGTTACGAAGAACCATCACACTGTTTTTCCTCTTTCTTGCTGTTCCAATCTGGGGGCAGCAAGGCAATGACCGCGCGATGGTTCGCAAAATGGTGGATGGATTTTACCAATGGTATGTCCCACTGATGCTAAAAGAAAACCCGGTACCCGCCTCTAATATCGCTATAAAGAAGAAAGCTGCTCTCTTTAGCCCAAAACTAATCAAGGCATTGAATGAAGATTACGAGGCGGCAAGGCAATCTCCGGGCGAAATCGTAGGCATTGATTGGGATCCATTTCTCGATACCCAAGATCCAGAAAATCGCTACGAGCTTGGCGAGATGAGTGAAAAGAACAATCGGTTCTATATAAAAGTCCATGGTGTTCGCGATGGCAAGAAGCAAAAAGAACCCACGGTTTCGGCAGTTGTGGTTAAAGAGAATGGAAAATGGGTTTTCGAGGACTTCCTTTCGCCCGATGGGGAAAGCCTACTCTCGGCCCTCCTTGCTTTGAAAAAAGAACGAGAAGTGCCTGTCAAATAAAGATCCACGCGCCGTGCAGCAGCAGGCGTGCGCCTGGGCGGTGCCGGCCAGGACTTGCGTCAGGCGAACGGCTCCAGCCACCGGTTGGTGATCTCGATCTCCTCTCCGGTGACCTCGTGCCCCATGTCCAGTTCGTGGAACGCCACGCTGCGCAGGGGCACGGCCAGCAGCGCATCCCGGCTGGCCCGGCCGTGCCGGACCGGCAGGGTCTGGTCGCGCACGCCGTGGATCACCAGGGCGTCGCGCTGGCCCAGGTCTGGGCCCGACTGGCGCTTCGCCAACGTCTCGGGCAGGATCCGGCCGCTCCAGGCCACGGCGCCGGCCACCAGGTCGGGCCGGGTCAGCAGCAGGCCCATGGCCATGATGGCCCCTTGGCTGAAGCCCAGGAGGTAGACCCGCCGGGGGTCGGCGCCATGGTCCCGGACCGCTTCCGGAATGAAATCGGCCAGCAGGCGGCGCCCGGCTTCGGCTTCGACGGCGTTGTGCACCGGCCCGGCCGCTGTGAAGTCCACGTGGAACCAGCCGAAGGCGTTGGGGCCGAAGGGCAGGGGACTGCGCACCACCAGCTTGCTGAACCTCGGATCCAGTTCCTTGGCCACGCCCATGAGGCCGGTTTCATTGGCCCCGACCCCGTGCATCAGGATCAGCATCGGCACCGGTCCGGGACCGGGTTGGGCGGGCGGCACGTTCCAGGATTTGAGCGGTGTGGCCATCGTGGACTTACCTCAAAGCTTGCTATAGTTATATCATCGTACAAAGCCTGTAAGGTTCGGTTGTTCCGGTTCGCGGTCCTTCCGGCCCCTTGAATGCCGTTGGGAGAGCAAGAATGCGCTGGATCCTGCTGATGCTGTTGACCTGCTGTTTCTGGGCCGGAGCCTTCATCGCCGCCAAGATAGGCCTGCGCACGGCTTCGCCCATGGCCTTGACCTATGCCCGGTTCCTGATCGCGGTGGTGTGCCTGTTCCTGTATGCCCGAATCAAGGGCATTTCGCTGCGCATCGGGCGCGCGGCCTGGTGGGACATGCTGGGGCTTGGGCTGGTGGGCATGACCGGCTACCACCTGCTGTTCTTCCAGGCTCTGCGCCACACCACGGCGATCAAGGCGGCGATGATCGGCGCCACCAACCCGCTGATGACGGCGCTGCTGGCCGCCCTGTTCCTGGGCGAGCGGCTCGGCGGCCGGCGGATCCTGCTGATCCTCACCGCCCTGGCCGGGGTGCTGCTGACCATCAGCAACTGGCAGCCGATGGTGCTGGTGCGCCAGGGGCCCGGACTGGGCGACCTGCTCATGGTCTGCGCGGTGCTGTGCTGGGCCTGCTACGCCATCCTGGTGCGCCGGCTGGTGCTGCGCTTCGACCCGATCGTCACCACCTTCTACAGTTTCCTTTGCTGCGTGCTGATCCTCACGCCGTTCCAGGCGGTCGAGACCGTCCGCCACGGCCTGGCCATCGACACCAGAGGCTGGCTGGCCATCCTCTACATGGGCCTGTTCCCTACCTTCATCGGCTACCTGGTGCAGCAGCAGGCCATCAAGCACCTGGGCGTGAGCCGGTCGGCCCTGTTCATCAACCTGGTGCCGGTGCTGGTCATGGTGCTGGCGGTGGTGGTGCTGGGCGAACCCTTCCTGCCGCTCAACCTGGTCAGCGCCGCCATGATCATCCTGTCGGTGCTGGGCTTCAATCTCGCAACGTCCCGGTGACCGCGGCCCACACCCTGGACCGGTTCGGCGCGGCTGGGACAGGACGGGAACGACCTTGAGGATATTGAAGAAGTGGTGCAAAATCAAAACTTAATCCATACAGGATAGCGCAGCCTTTCAAGGAGTCGATCGTGAAGTTTGATCTCAGGGCATTGAGTCTTGTGATGAGCTTGACCTTCTTCTTCGAATTCCTCGCCATCCTGATGCAATACAAAATTAATCGGGTTTATCGCGGCATTGGCTGGTGGCTCTCGGGCGTCGGCATGCTGTCGCTGGGTGTCGTCCTGATGGCCTCGTTCAAGCTGCCGGTGGTGGATGTGCTCGCCCGGTTCGGCATGCCGGTGACGATCCTGGGTTATCTGTTTTTATATATCGGCCTGTTGCGGTTCCGGGACAAGCGGGAAAACCGGGTCTTGATCGTCTCGTTCTATACGGTATTTTTCATTCTGTACAATTATTATATTTACATAAATAATTCAATTTCAGGCCGGGCGGTCATCGGATCCGGGGCACTGGCGGTGATCCTGTTCACGCTCGCCTATGATCTTTTTTTCAACAACAACAAAGGCTACCGGATCGCGGCCCGGTTCACCGGCTCGGCCATGCTGCTGCACGGATGCTACCTCGCGGTGCGGATCTGCTCCACCCTCGTCTCGGCGCCGCTCCAGTCCTATGCCGACATGGCGCCCATCCACGTCGTGGCCTTCCTCGTACCGAACCTCACGAGCATCCTGTGGACCTTCGGTTTCATCCTCATGGTGAACCAGCGGCTTAATGAAGAATCCATTGAGGGTAAAGAGACCTACCGGTCCATCCTGAACGCCTCCCCGGATGACATCACCATCACCGACCTCCAGGGCCGGATCCTCCTGGTCTCCCCTGCGGCCAACGCGATGTTCGGCTACCCGCTCGGCGCGGAGCTGGGCCGCAGCCTGCTCGAGTTCGTCGCCCCCGAAGACCACGCGCGCGCCCGGACCAACCTCGGCCTCATGTTCCAGGAGGAACGGCGCAAGCCCAATGACTACCTGGGAGTGCACCAGGACGGCAGCCGTTTCGCCATCGAGGTGAACAGCGGCCTGATCCATGACATCAGCGGCAAGCCGACTCGGATGGTGTTCATCGTCCGGGATATTTCCGAGCGGCGCAAGGCCGAGTCTGAGCGGGCGGAACTGGCGGACAAGAGCCGGCAGTTGGAGAAGACCGAAAGCCTGGGCCGCATGGCCGGGGCCATCGCGCACCACTTCAACAATCAGCTGCAGGGCATCATGAGCAACCTGGACCTGATCCGGGGCGGCCCCGAAAGTTCCGACGTGGCGCTGCGCGTGGCCAAGGCCAAGCAGGCGGTGGACCGGGCCGCCCTGATGAGCAGGCTCATGCTGGTCTACCTCGGCCAGGCCTCGGGCAGCCAGGTGCCGCGCTTCCTGGCCGAGATCTGCCGCGCCGCCTTGCCCGAACTCCAGGCCGGGCTGCCCGGAACCGCTCGGCTGGAAGCGGACCTCCCCGACCCCGGCCCGGTGATCAGCGCGGCGGCGGCGCTGATCCAGGAAGCCCTGGGCAACCTGGTCACCAACGCCTGGGAGGCCCTGGGCGGCGCCCCGGGCAGCATCCGGCTGGAACTGACCACCTGTCCGGCCGCGGAGCTGCCAACCGCGCATCGCTTCCCCATCAACTGGCAGCCCCAGGCGCCGTTCTACGCCTGCCTTGCGGTGGCGGACACCGGTTGCGGGATCAGCGAAGCCGACCTCGGCAAGGTGTTCGACCCTTTCTTCTCCACCAGGTTCACCGGGCGCGGCCTGGGCCTGCCGGTGGTCCTGGGCATCGTCCAGGCCCACGGCGGGGCGGTGGCGGTGACCAGCAGGCCGGGGCAGGGCACCGTGGTCCGGGCCTATTTCCCGGAGTGCACGGCATTGCCTTGATGAAATAAAGATTTCAATCGCATTTATGCAAGGTTGTAGCCGGGTTTGCAGTCATTGCAAACGCCCGAAGCAATGCTAGCCCGGTGCAGGTGCCCGCACCCCGTCGCCGGCCCGGTGGTCGAGGCCAAGCACATCGAACACTTCCAGCAGGGCCACAGCGCCGATCAGGACGAACGCCAGGTGGAAATGGGCCAGCGAGATGGCGCCCGGAACGCCGGAGCCCGCCCCGGGCCGGAGCAGCGCGGCCAGCCGCAGGGCCACCGCGCCCAGGGCGATGCCCATGGCCATGCCCATCTGCTGCACCATGTTGAACAGGGTGTTGGCCCCGCTCATCCAGCCTTCCGGCACCTCGGCGAAGGCCAGGGTGTTGAGCGCGGTGAACTGCATGGACCGGGTCAGGCCGCTGGCGAACAGCAGGGCGACGATGACCGCCACCGGGGTCGCCGGGGTCAGGAAGGCGCAGCCCAGGATGAGCGCGGCATTCACCGCACCGTTGACCAGCAGGGTGGCCCGGAACGGGAACCGGCGCAGGATGGGCGTGGTCAAGGGCTTCATGACCAGGTTGCCGGCGAACACCGAAAGCACCAGCAGTCCCGAGGCGAACGGGCTCAGGCCGAAGCCCACCTGGAACAGCAGGGGCAGCAGGAACGGCACGGCGGAAATGGCCATGCGGAACCAGGAGCCGCCCAGGATGGTCACCGAGTAGCTGCGGATCCGGAGCGAACGGAAGTCCATCAGCGGATGGGCCTGGCGGGCGGCGTGCAGGGTGGCCGCCACCCCCACGGCCACGGCGCCCAGCAGGAACAGGCTGGTCCATTGCCAGGGGCTGTGCCCGCGGCTGACCAGGTCCAGACCGTACATCAGGGCGAAACAGCTCGCGCCGGTCAGGACGAAGCCGAGGCCGTCGAACGGCCGCGCTCCCTCCGGCTCCGCCTGGGGAACCAGCCGGAGCGTCCAGACGAAGGCGAGGATGCCCAGGGGCACATTGAGGAAGAAGATCCAGTGCCAGGACGCATAGGTGGTGATGAACCCGCCCAGGGGCGGCCCCAGCACCGGCGCGGCCAGGCCGGGCCAGGTGATGGTGGCGATGGCGGTGATGAGCTCGTGCTTCCGGGCGGTGCGCAGCACCACCAGCCGGCCCACCGGCACCATCATGGCCCCGCCGATCCCCTGGAGGATGCGGGCGAGGGTGAAGGCGGCCAGGGTGTGGCACAGCCCGCACAGGACCGAGGCGCCGGTGAAGATCAGGATGGCGCTGGCGAACACGCGCCGGGTGCCGAACCGGTCCACCATCCAGCCGCTGGCCGGGATCAGCACGGCCAGGGTCAGCAGGTAGGCCGAAACGCCGATGCTGAGATCCACCGCATGGACCCCGAACGACGCCGCCATCTGCGGCAGGGCGGTGACGATCACCGTGCCGTCGAGGTTCTCCATGAAGAACGCCCCGGCTACCAGCAGGGCGATGGCGGTGGTGCCCTGGACCCTGGAACGCATCAAGCGCCGCCCAGGGCGATGTCCTCCAACAGCAGGCTCAGGCCCGCGCTGCTGCCGTACCAGCGCAGATCGTCGCCCAGCGCCACGATCCGGGTGAGGAAGTCCCTCAGGTTGCCGGCGAAGGTCATGCGGTCGACGCTTTCCGCCAGCTCGCCGCCGCGGATGCGCACGCCCGAGGCGCCGACGCTGAGATCGCCCGAGACCGGATCCACCGTGTGCAGTCCCATGATCTCGGTGATCAGCACGCCGTCCCCGGCCATCCGGTAGAGTTCGGCCACGGTGCGGTCGCCGGCCCTGGGGAACAAGTTGAAGGTGGTCACGCCGGGATTGCTGCCGGTGCCGCGGCTGGCCGTGCCGGTGGGCGCCACGCCCATTTCCGCCGCGGTCTTCAGGGTGTGCAGGTAGGTGCCCAGCACGCCGTTCTCGATCAGCACGTTCCGGCGGGTGGGCAGGCCCTCGCCGTCCCAGGGCTCCGAGCCCAGGCCACCGGCGAGCCGCCCGTCGTCCACCAGGGTGAGCAGGGGCGAGGCGATCGGCTCGCCCAGCTTGCCGGCGAACAGGCTGCGCCGCTTGAGCACCGCCTCGGCGGAGAGCATGCCGGCCACCAGCCCCAGGATGTCCAGGGTCACCTCCGGGTGCAGCACCACCCCGTAGCGGCCCGAGGCCATGGGCGCCGGCTTGAGCTTGCGCTCGCCCTTGCGCGCCGCCTCCCGGCCGATGGCCGCCAGGTCCAGCGCCTCAGGGTGCCGGCCCATGTCCCAGTGCCACGCGGCCTGGCGGTCGCCGTCACGCTCCACCGCCAGTTCGATGCTGGCCGAGCAGGAGGAGGCCAGGTCATGGGCGCGCACGCCCTTCTGGGTCAGCAGCAGGCTGGCCCCGGCGCCGTCGGCCCAGGTGGCTTCGCGCACCGCGACCACCCGGTCCGATGCCCTGCGCGCCTCGGCTTCCAGGGTCATGGCGCGCTCGATGCGCTGCTCCGGCGTCAGGGCGTCGCCGCGGCGGTCGTGGCGGCTGGGCAGATCATCCTGGCCTTCGGGATCGGCCTGACGGATCCAGGCATCCTCGTCGCCCAGGGCGGACAGCTGCCAGGCCTGGGCGAACAGCTCCTTGAAATCCGCGCGGGTGAGGTCGGTGCTGGTGGCGATGCCGGTGCGCAGGCCCTTGGCGCCGGCGCGCAGGACCCGGACGCCCAGCCCGCCCCGCTTGCTGGTGGAGAGATCCTGCAAGGCGCCGTTCTGGACCTTGGCCCGGCGGCTGCGGGAGACGCTGACGAAGGCCTCGGCCCCCTCCGCGCCCAGTTCCACGGCGTGCCGGATCCCGTCCTGGAGCCGCTGCTCCAGGGCTTCACCCAGGAAAGTTCGGAAGGTGGATTGGTCGGACATCAGGGCAGCGCCTCTTTAAGGGATTTCTGGTGGATCTGGTAGGTGGCGACGTCGAAGCAGACCAGGGTCACCTGCTGGGGCAGGGCGTGGTCCCCCAGGAATTCCAGGATGGTGCGGATGGCCAGGGGCGCCGCCAGGTCGAGCGGGATCTGCGGCTGGGTGCCCGAACCGATGCTGGGGAAGGCCACCGACTCGATGCCCCGGGCCTCGGCCAGGCGCAGGCAGTTGCGGTAGCAGCTGGCCAGGGTTTCCAGCTCCCCGGCGGTGCCGCCCACCCAGATCGGGGCGACGGTGTGCAGGATGAAGGGCGCGGCCAGGCTGTGCCCGCCGGTGATGCGCGCCTCGCCCGCCGGGCAGTCCCCCACGTCCAGGCATTCCTTGGCCAGTTCCGGGCCCGCGGCGCGATGCACCGCCACATGGACCGGACCCCCCGCCTGGAGTGTGTTGTCGGTGGAGTTGACGACGGCATCGACGCGCATGGCGGTGATGTCGCCCAACTGGAGCCTGAGGCGGTTGGTCATGGTCGGCACCGGGGGTTGGGAAGGGGTGGGCATGGGTCAGAGAATGCCGGGAAGCATTTCGGCGGTGCCGCCCACGATCAGGGCGGGGCAGAGGATGGTGGGCAGGGCGTCGGACACCGGCACGCCCTGGCCGTCCTTGCCGCAGGTGCCGATGTCGAAGTGGTGCAGGTCGGCGCCGATCCGGGTGAGCCCCATCAGCACCTCGGGGCCGCAGCCGGTGAGGGTGGCGTTCTTGACCGGGTACTGGATCACGCCCTGCTCGACCCAGTAGCCCTCGGTCACCTGGAACACGAAATTCCCGGTCACCGTGTCCACCTGCCCGCCGCCCATGTGCTTGACCAGCAGGCCGCGGTCCAGGTCCTTCAGGATCGCCTCGGGGGTCTCCAGGCCCGGAGCGAGGAAGGTGTTGCGCATGCGCGGGATGGGGATGTGCCGGTAGCTTTCGCGCCGGCCGTTGCCGGTGGGTTCCGCGCCCATCCTCCGGGCGGTCTTGCGCGACTGCAGGTAGCCCTTGAGGATGCCGCGCTCGATCAGCACCACCCGCTGGGCGGGCTGGCCTTCGTCGTCGCTGGCGCTGGAGCCGCGCTTGTGCGGCAGGGTGCCGTCATCGATGATGGTGACGCCGTCGGCCGCCACCTTCTGGCCCAGCTTGCCGGAAAAGGCGCTCACCCCGGCCAGGGCCAGGTCGGCCTCCAGCCCATGGCCGCAGGCCTCGTGGATCATGGTGCCGCCGGCGCTGCTGCTGAGGATCACCGGGAAGGTCCCGGCCGGGGCGGGGCGCGCGGTGAGGGCCTGGAAGGCCAGGCGCACGGCCTCCAGCACGGTGCGCTCCACCGCTTCCGACGTGAACAGTTCGAAGCCCCGGGTCTCGCCCATGGACTGGTGGGCGGTCTGCAGGTTGTTCCCCTCGCCCACCGTGACGTTGAGCCGGAGCATGCTCTGGATCCGGCGGTCCTCGGTGAGGGTGGCCTGCCAGCCGCCGGCGGCGCGCTCGGCCACGGCGATCCAGACGTTCTGGGTGCTGTCGCCGTAGCCCAGGGCCACCTGCCGGAGCAGGCCCGGCTTGATGGAATCGGCCCGGTTCCGGGCAAGGTGGTCCGCCCGGCGCACCAGGTCCACCTTTTCCGTGAGCGGCACCACGCCGGGCTCCCGGTCGATGGGACTGGGTTTCGGCAGCCGCTGGAGCTCCAGCGCGGGCACCGCGACCGGGATGCCGCCGCCGGGAGCCGCCAGGGTGCGGGCCGCCTCCAGCAGCTCCTCCACGCTGGGCGCGATCAGGTCGGCGAACCGGGTGGTCTCGCCGTCCATGAGCCGCAGGCTCGCGCCGAAGGTCTCGGCGGCCAGGATGTCCTCCATCCGTCCGTCATCCATGCCCAGCGCATTGGCCCTGCGCTGCTCCACGAACACCTCGCCGTAGTCGCCGCCGCGGGCCAGAAGGGCGCCCAGGACCCCGCGCAGCTGGTCCGGGGAGAACGGGGCCGACACCGGCGGCCGCCACTTGCTGGCGCGGGCCGCCTTCCAGTGGGCCAGCAGCGCCTCCTCCGCCACGCGCAGCGGTTCGTCCAGATCCCGGCCGTCGTTGTGGAACACCCGGTCGGCGTGCAGCACCTTCTCGGCCCCCGCCGATTGGGCCCGGATGCGCTCCATGGCCTCCCCGTGGCCGAGGCCGTCGCGCTTCATCAGGCGCTTGAGCCGGGTCGCCTCCGGCGCGTCCACCACCCAGAGCGCGTCGAAGATGTGCGCCTGGCCCCGCTCCACCCAGAGCGCCGCGTCCAGCACCACGCCCTTGATCCCGGCGGGCAGGGCGGCGAGCCGCGCGGCCAGACCGGCCTCGATGCGCGGGTGCAGCAGCGCTTCCAGCCGGGCCCGCTGGGCCGGATCGGCGAACACCAGCCCGGCCAGACCGGCCCGGTCCAGGCTGCCGTCGGCGCCCAGGATCTCCGGGCCGAAGGCCGCCACCAGATCGGCCAGCCCTTCGGAACCCGGTTCCACCACGTCGCGGGCCACCTGGTCGGCGTTGATCACCACCCATTCCGAGGCGGCCAGCCGGATGGCGGCATAGGTTTTCCCGGCGGCGATGCCGCCGGTGAGCCCGACGATGGGGTAGGGGGCCTCGGCCAGGCGGGCGTTCAAGGTCGTCATTCCAGCAAACTCCAAAGTGCGTCGAATGGTGATGATGGTACGCCGGGCGGGACGGTGCAACGAGATTTTCCCGCGCCGGCGCGCCGCCGATCCGAACAGTATGCCCATGTATTTCTATATAAACAAAAGGCCCCAGCGGGGCCTTGCCGATTGGTTGGGGAGGAAGGATTCGAACCCTCGATACGCAGGATCAAAACCTGCTGCCTTACCACTTGGCTACTCCCCAGCGAGCCTGGATTCTAGCGTGATCCCGGGCCGGGAGTCCAGTCGCCGTCAGGGATTGTTCTTGGGGGTGAAGCCGAATTCCTCAACCCCGAGCAGGTCGCCCCGCACCACCGTGGCCTCGCCGCGTTCGATCCGGGAGATCGCCCGGTTGCCCGTGGCGGTCTCGTAGGCTAGCAGGACGCGCTCCTCGATGGCCTCGCGCACCTCGTTGTTGAGCGGGTAGGCGATGTCCTTGAACGTGCCGTCGCGCTTGCGTTTGCTGGGCATGGCCACGAAATAGCCGTCCTCCCCTTCCAGCACCCGCAGGTCGCCGACGATGAAGCTGTCGTCGATGACGATGGCGGCGAAGCCCCGCAGTTTTTCATCGCCTTCGACTTTGGTGATCCGCACATCGGTGATATTGAGCATCTGGGTTCCTTGCTGGATGGGTGCGGCTCAGCGCAGTCGCGGCCGGACCATCGATACATTCAAGAGGAATGGCCCAGGCCGGGCCTTGGCTTCCCCACGCAATTATTATAGTGGATTTAGGATATTTCGATAAATGATTGTGATTTAGCTGGCATGCCGGTTGAAAACGGGCAAACCCGGCCGCCCGCTCCGCTTCCGGCAAACCAACGACCGCCCTTGGGAATCTTCATCATCCTGGTTTTCAATCCTTTAAATTTCCTGCTCGGATCCTGTCGCCGCATGGCCAGGCCGCCCGGTTGGGTTATTTTGCGACCATCACGCAAAAAGGGTTTGGGGATTTCACCGTCTTGTTACGAAGCCCTGGGAACCTTTCCTCCTAACGTTACAACCCCCTATGGAGCCAACCATGAAGACTTCTCTAGTCCTGCTTGCACTTTGCGCCGGCGTGCCGATGCTTGCCCAGAGCCCCGCCCTCACGCTCACCAGCGCCAGCGGCGACTCCAGGCTGACCGCGTATGGCGTCCTCGACATCGCCGTCGCCCGGATCGCCCACCAGGCCACCCTCAGCGACGAGTACAGCAACACCGGCGACCCCCGGCCCACCAAGCTGGCCACCGGGTCCGTCACCGGCATGCTGAACGGCGGCATGTCCGGAGATCGCTTTGGATTCAAGGGCGACACCGTCATCGGCGGCGACTGGAAGGCCCTGTTCCAGCTTGAAATGGGCATCAACATCATCAACGGCAACGCGAGCAACGGCGTCCTTTCCTTGGCCGAGAACTCCGCCAACGTGGCCCCGAAAACCAACGGCGCCTACAGCGCCGACTCCGGCGTCAGCGGTCAGCTGTTCTCCCGCGCCGCCTTCTTCGGGGCCGGTTCGCCCACCTGCGGCACCATCACCGGCGGCCGGAACACGACCTTCTTCACTGACATGATCTCCGACTACGATCCCACCAACGGCTCGCAGCAGTTCTCGCCCATCGGCTACTCCTCCACCTGGAGCGGCGGCGGCGGCTTGACCGACAGCGCCCGGCTCGACAACAGCATCAAGTACATCTTCAAGGCCCAGGGATTCGACGCCGGCTTGATTCATAAGTTCGGCGGCGTCAGCGGCGCCAACAGTTCCCGCTCGGCCGACAACCTCATCGCCGGCTACGATGGCGGCAACTGGGGCGTCCAGGTCGGCTACATGACTGTCAAGGACGGCACCTCCGTCAGCAACAACACGATCGCTGCCAACGGCACCGTCACCACCACTGCCGGCGTCGTCACTGCTGTCACCCTGCCCACCACGAGCAATGTCAAGGTCACCTTCTACGACACCAAGTCCACCCTGCTGATGGCGAAGTACAAGGTCGCCGGCGTTTGGATCAAGGGCGGCTACCAGCACATCGAATTCACCAACCCCAGCAATCCGGTGCAGGACCAGACCATGACCAGCATCTACGGCCAGTCCGTGGGTGCGACCAGTGTCACCGCCCTCACCGTTGGCGGAGCCGGACAGACCAAGAAGCTGGACGTCTACTGGCTCGGCGGCAACTATGACGTGACCGCCCAGTTCAACGTCGCCCTTGGTTGGTACGAAATCGCCCAGAATGACTTCTCCAACGCCACCGGCACTGCCGCCGACCTGCACGGCGACGGCAAGTTCGGATCGCTCGTGCTCGACTACCACATCTCCAAGGCCTTCGACGTCTATGCCGGTTACATGAACGGCCAGTACAGCGGCGGCCTGGCGGCCGGCTTCCCCTTGGCCTCCAACAACATCTACGGTGCCGGCGCCCGGTACATCTTCTAGACCATCCAGACCCGCAGCACCCCGAGGGCCCTCCCCAGGAGGGCCCTCTTTCACGTCCGAGGAGGATGCGCCTGTCAGCGCTTGCGGGCCAGGGTCAGGCCATCCCCGACCGGCACCATCACCAGGTCCACCCGCTCATCTGGATGCAGCTTGGCATTGAGCTGGCGCAGCGCCGCGGTGTCCGGGTCCTGCCCCGGATCCGCGGCCCGGGCGACCCTGCCGCTCCACAGGACGTTGTCGATGGCGATCAGGCCGCCCACCCGCACGAGGCTGAGGCAGCGCTCAAAATAGCTGTCGTAGCTGGTCTTGTCCGCATCAATGAAGGCGAAGTCATAGCTGCCCGCTTCGCCCCGGGCCAGACGGGCATCGAGGGTGGCCAGGGCCGGGCCCAGCACCAGATCGATCTTGTGGGCCACGCCGGCCCGATCCCAGAATGGCAGACCAATGGCAGTGAACTCCCTATTTACGTCACAAGCAAGGACATAGCCGTCCATGGGCAAGGCCAGGGCAACGGTCAGCGCGCTGTAGCCGGTGAACACGCCGATTTCCAGGGTGCGCCGGGCGCCCATCAGCTTGACCAGCATTTGCATCAGCGCCCCCTGCTCCGGGGAGATCTGCATGCCGCCCATGGGGTGGGCCCGGGTGGCCGAGCGCAGTGCCACCTGCTGGGGATGTTCGCGCAGCGAATGGTCCAGCAGGTACTGGCGGAGCACGGCGTCGAGGTTCAGGGTGTGGTTGCTCATGGGCTCCTCACAGGGAGAGAGCCTACCCGACCTCGGCCGGCTTTGCCACCGGAACCCCTCCTGGCCTTGATCATGCTAGGTAAAACAAGGCATTTTCATCAATCTATCGGCAGCAGCATTCCGGACACCCGCGCCGCCTCGGCGCCGAAGGGATCCACCTCCACGCCCGCGGCCTCCTCCGGCAGCACCAGGGTTCCCAGCCGGATTCCCAGAAGGCGCAGGGGGCGGTCCAGGGGCGCCCGGCGCAGGCAGGCCCGGGCGGCATCCCGGATGTCGCCGGGCGCGGCCGTGGCCCGGTCCAGGGTGAAGTCGCGGGTGACGGTCTGGAAATTGTCGTAGCGCAGCTTGATGCCGATGGTCCGGGCCAGCAGGCCCTTGCGCTCCAGATCGGCGCCGAGCCGCTGGCACAGGTCCAGCAGGATGGCAGTGAGGGCGGCCCGGTCGCGCAGTGCGTGCAGGTCCCGGGCGAAGGTGGTTTCCCGGCTGATGGATTTGACTTCGCGGCTGGTGACCAGGGGCCGCTCGTCCCGCCCGTGGGCCGCCTCCCACAGCCAGGCGCCGTAGCTCTGGCCGAAGGCCGCCACCAGCGCCTGCGGATCCGCCGCCGCCAGCGCGCCAATGCTGTGAAGGCCCATCGTTTCGAGCCGGGCGCTGGCCTTGGGTCCGACCCCGTTGATCACCGAGGGGGGCAGGGGCCAGATCCGGGCGGGCAGGTCCGCCAGATCGAGCACCGTGAGGCCGTCGGGCTTCTGCAGCTCCGAGGCGATCTTGGAGAGCAGCTTGTTGGGCGTGATGCCGATGGAACAGCTCAGGCCGGTGGCGTCGCGCACCGCGTCCTTGATCCGCTGGGCCAGGACCACCGTTTCCCCCGGGACCTCCGTGAGATCAATGAAAATCTCGTCGATCCCGCGGTCTTCGATGGTGGGCGCCAATTCCGCCACCGCCGCCTTGAACAGCCTGGAACAGCGGGTGTATTCCGGGAAGTTGGCCGGCAGGAGGATGGCCTCCGGGGCCAGGGCGGCGGCCTTCATCAGGCCCATGCCCGAATGGACCCCCAGCGCCCTGGCCTCGTAGGTGGCGGTGGTGGCCACCCCGCGCCCCGCGTATTCCCGCAGCCGGCCGTAGGCCCGGCCCGACGCCGGCTGGTCCTGGCGCCTGGGCCCGCCGACCACCACCGGCTGCCCCCGAAGATCGGGATGGCTGAGCAACTCCACCGACGCGAAGAAGGCATCCATGTCCAGATGGGCGATCCGCCGGCCGGGGGGCAGGGTGGATCGGATGGCCGGAAGGGATTCCACGGAGTTCCTTGCTAAAACGTCAGTACGAAATTTTAGCAAACCTTGCCGGTCAAAGTGCTTCTCTATTTTAGTCGGCCCCCTGCAACTGGCGCGCCGAGGTGAGCTTCCAGGTGTCATCCAGCCGGTGCCAGACGACGAATTCCCAGGTGTCGGCTGCTCCGGTCTCGACGACCCGGCAAACCAGCTTGTAGTTCATCCCGGCCACCACCTGCTGGTAGGCCTCCAGGACCGCCTCGATGCTGAGGCCGGCAAGCGCCTTCTGGGCCGCGGCCTTGGCCTCCTGCACGGTCGCGGCTTCGCTGTCCAGGCTCTGGTAGCCGGCGAGTACGGACTGACTCGCCGGGGCGGCCGGCCGGGTTTGCACAGGGGTAACCGCCATGAGCGGGCAAGCGTATAGGGAAATGAGGACGGATTTCATGTTTGCCTCCTTTTTATAATGTTGATTAATATCCTTGTTTGCAATATTTATGAAATGGCTGACCAGCTGCGAGGAAGGATATGGAGCCCGTTCGCGGTTGTCAAGCGTCGAGGGAAGGGCCATGGACGCGCCCTCGATCACCGGCAAACCTGCCGGGCATTGGCAGCCCTGGCGAAGCAAGCTCCACAAGGGCTGCTAGCATGGTTCTTGGCAAGTGCCAGCTGCAGGAGGCCCGGTGGCCCAAGATTCGCCTTTGTCCCAACCCATGACGGCCGATCCCGGCAAGGCGGCCCGTCAGGTGCTGGCGGCCACCCGTCTGGCCATCACGGCGCTGGAATCGGCCTGGGACGAGACCCTGGTCCGTTCCTGGACCCGGCACGTCACTCAGAGCAAGGGCCGGCTGGTGCTTTCGGGCATGGGCAAGTCCGGCCTGGTGGCGCAGAAGATCGCCGCCACCCTGGCTTCCACCGGCTGTCCCAGCTTCTACCTGCACCCGGCCGACGCGCTCCACGGCGACCTGGGCATGGTCATGGCGGAGGACACCGTGCTGATCCTCAGCAACAGCGGGGAGAGCGAAGAGATCGTCCGGCTCCTGCCCAGCCTCATCCGGTTGGGCGTGCGCATCGGCGCGATCACCGCCCAGCCGGAAAGCCGCCTGGGCCAGGCGGCGGACTGGTGCTTCACCTACACCATGCCCGAAGGGGAGGGCTGCCCGCTCAATTTCGCGCCCATGGCCAGCACGACCCTGCAACTGGTCTGGGGCGACCTGTTGGCCGCCTACCACATGGTGGAGAGCGGCTTCACTTTGGAACACTTCGCCCGGTTCCACCCCGCGGGCAACCTCGGCGCCCGGCTGCTCAAGGTGAAGGACCTGATGCACACGGATTTCCCGCGGGTGGAACCCGGCACCGGACTGGTGGAGGCCCTGGGGGTCATGACCGACGGCAAGCTGGGCATGACCACCGTCATGGACCTGGACACCCTGGTGGGGGTCATCAGCGAGGGCGACATCCGCCGGGCGCTGCAGGGCGCCCAGCGCAAGGGCGGCACCCCATGGAGCCTCACCGCGCGCGACATCATGACCCCGAACCCGATCTGCACCAGCCCCGAAGCCCTCGCGGTGGAAACCGCCAAGATCATGGCCGCCCGGAAGATCACCTTCGTGATCGTCAAGGAAGGCGCCACAGCCCGCGGGATCGTGCACGTGCACGATCTTTTCGCGGCCAAGGTCATCTAGGATGGAGAACCGGTCTCAACACCTTGGGCAAAATCCAATGTTACATAATATACATTATCGAAAGCTAGCCACGATACCTAAATTAGCCCCTATCGCCAGCATTTGCGCCATTGAACCGGTGCCCTCCCGGGCAACAGCCTGAATCGTCGAAAGCCGCATCCGTGCCCTCCATCCTGCTCAAATACCTCCTGCGACGCTGGCTGCTTCCGCTGCTGGGAGCGCTGCTGTTCTACGGCGGCATGCTCATGGCCTACGAGGTCGTGGGGGTGACCAAGCAGATCTTTTCCATCGGCGCGCCGTTCCGCTGGGTGGCGCCCCTACTGTTGCTGGCGGTTCCGGAAAACCTGGGGATGGTCCTGCCCATGGCCGCGGTGCTCGGGGGACTCATGGGCACCCAGTACCTTTCCGAAGGTTCCGAACTGGTGGCGGCCCAGGGACTGGGCGTGGGCATGCGGGCGCTGATCAAGCCCTGGCTGCTGCTCGCCGCCGGACTCCTGGTGCTGGCCACCCTGAATGCGCACCTCCTGGTGCCCTGGGCCAACGCCACCCAGATCACCGCCCAGACCAAGATGTTCGAAGAGGCTCGAACCCGCTTCCTGAAGCCCGGAGCCCCCCCCTGGTTCCCGCCGCGGGCCCCCCGGAATGCCGTGTGGATCGCGCCGGACGGCCAGATCCACCTCATGGAGGTGACCAACGACCGGGTCCAGCATCTGGTGGCGAAAACCCTGAAGTGGGGACAAAGTGACAAGGCGTTTGAACATT
>Ga0316230_1001512_pt1 | contig 23712 bp, 24 predicted proteins | sample TBH18025metaG_FD_206004 | JGI IMG/M metagenome (GOLD analysis project Ga0316230, IMG submission 206004) | Freshwater microbial communities from Trout Bog Lake, Wisconsin, USA - TBH18025 | ecosystem: Environmental > Aquatic > Freshwater > Lake > Hypolimnion/Profundal zone | place: USA: Wisconsin...
ATCGTTAAAGTTAATGGGATGCCACGGGCAGCAGCAACAAACGCTAGGGCAATTCCGGTGTTGCCGCTAGTAGGCTCAACCAATTCAGTGCCAGGACCAAGCAAGCCTTTCTCTTGGGCATCATTAATCATAGCCACCCCAATTCGACACTTCACGGAGTAAGCGGGATTACGCCCTTCAATTTTGGCAAGCACAGTAGCCTTAGCACCATCGGTTACCCGATTTAAGCGCACTAATGGAGTGCGGCCAATAGTTTGTGAGTTATCAGAGAAATACGTCATTGAGCTTCCTTCAAACAGAAAAAGAGAAAATAAAGATTGGCTCAATACTAGGGGAAGAGCGCTAGGTTGTAAAAGAAGCTCTTGTTATAAGTTAAGCACTATTTGATCTTTGTGGCGGGCCTTTAAAAAAAGTCAGCGACAGCGTCAACAACAAAACCGCAAACCACAATGCCGACCATTCAGGAACCTGCAAACCTAAGATCGCAGGTAACTTTGCAGAACAAAGGCCATCTGCTTTGAACAGCCACGGCAAGTCATTAGCCAACTGAAATTGATTAATCCACGTCTCCAAAGGATCAATCCCACAAGACGACTCCGGATGCGAAAGTAACCAAACATGATGGCCTGAGATCGATAGGCCATAAATAGCAGCCGCTATCGCTAGACCATGAAAAAGCCGTCTGACTGCAGAAAAGCTGGCTGCAATAAAACAACTGATAGCAATACCCAAATAGCCCACTCTCTGCAGAATACAAAGAGGACATGGCAGAAAAGCAACGCCCATGTAGCCCACCTGCTGCAAGACCACAGCAAATGTCACCAGACTTAAGCACAGAAGGGATAGAAAAAGGTAATGGCTACGGCGCATCACTAAATGATAGCCCGATAATGCCGGAGGCTTAGAATATGGCCACCCTCAATAGCGCCCCTTATAACTAAAAATTGCGTTGGTATAAAAAGGGAATCCCATATTTCAGGCCTACTAGCCCGATTTATGAGGATAATCATGTTTTTACACACATGATTTTGCATTCTTTATGGCCGCATACAACACCGAAACTGTTTTATCCGTTCACCACTGGAACGACACTTTATTTAGCTTTACCACCACTAGAAACAAAGGTTTGCGCTTTCGTAGCGGTCACTTTCTAATGATTGGTCTCGAAGTTGAAGGCAAGCCCCTGGTGCGCGCCTATAGCGTGGCCAGCCCAAATTATGAAGAGCATTTAGAGTTTTTGAGCATTAAAGTTCAAGACGGTCCACTCACGTCTCGCCTACAAAAGATCAAGGTAGGTGACCCCATTTTGGTCAGCGAAAAATCCGTTGGCACCCTGGTCATTGATGACCTAAACCCTGGCAAGCATCTGTACCTATTTAGCACCGGCACGGGCTTAGCTCCATTTATGAGCATTATTCGCGACCCTGAAACCTACGACAAATTTGAGAAGGTCGTTCTGATTCATGGCGTACGACTGGTAAGCGAGCTTGCCTATGGCGATTACATTAAAAATGAATTAACCCAAGATGAATTCTTAGGCGAACTGATTCGAGAAAAACTCATTTACTACCCAACGGTGACGCGCGAAGCCTTCAAGCACACTGGCCGTCTCACCACCGCAATTGAATCAGGACAGCTATTTAAGGATATTGGCTTACCCCCTTTAGATCCTGCGGTTGACCGGGCCATGATTTGTGGCAGCCCCTCAATGCTAAAAGAAACTTGCGAAATGCTTGACTCCAGAGGCTTCAAGGTATCCCCCAGCCTAGGCCAACTCGGCGATTATGTATTTGAACGCGCTTTCGTCGAAAAATAATATATATTCATAAGTTATATAGATATCGCTATATATTTCTTGTAGATATATAGACCCCTTGGTACATTGTCCTTAACAGGACTTTTACCAAGGATTTGCATGTCCCCCGTTCGAGAGCATTACAACCCCGTGATTACCCAGTTGCTCCGGGAGCACGACCGTCTACCCCATGACAAGGTCGATGAGCGCAAACGGTTTCAACGTCAAATTCTTTTCCTCATGAATGCCATCAAACTCGAAGAGTTTGAGCAATCCTTTATCTGATTTATCAAGCACACCAATACTCCATATGATCCAATTTTTTGTCGACTCTTCTCAATTTATTCTCTCAGGCGCCCTGGTTGGACTCCTGGTTGGAATGACTGGTGTTGGGGGTGGGTCATTGATGACGCCTCTTTTAACATTAATATTTGGCGTTGCGCCAACAGCTGCAGTTGGAACCGATCTTGCCTTTGCAGCACTCACGAAAGGCTTTGGCACCGCAGCTCATAGACTCCATGGCAATGTTCGCTGGAACATTGTTGGCCTATTGTGTGCCGGGAGCCTGAGCACTGCCGTTTTATCTATTTTGGTTCTAAAGTATCTTGGCCCAGTCTCAAAAGACTGGACGCGCCTGATTAGCTTATCGATTGGTGTTTCCGTATTGCTAACAGCAGGTTCATTATTATTAAGAGCCCGAATATTAAAATGGGTCCAAGCTAATCCAAACAAACTCCCCAGTGGATTTGCCTTAAAGGTGGCCACTGTTGTGGTGGGTGCCGTCATTGGTGTCCTAGTAACAATCTCCTCTATTGGCGCTGGGGCAATTGGTGCAACCCTTATCCTTATCCTCTATCCCCACCTAAAAGCTGCAGAAGTTGCCGGTACCGATATTGCTTATGCTGTTCCCCTAACTGCGCTGGCCGGAGCGGGTCACTGGTGGCTTGGTAATGTTCATTTCGATTTATTGGTTGGCCTACTCATTGGCTCTGTTCCAGCGATCTGGCTTGGCGCTAAACTTTCTAGCACCCTATCTGAACGAACCACTAGAATGACACTTGCCGCCACCTTGTTTTTAGTTGGCATCAAATTAGTTAGCGCATGATTACTCCACAATTTTGGTCTACTCCTGAAATAACGCTTTCACCAATAGAAATCGCTGAGAAATCTGCGACTCTGCGCAAGCGCCTTCACCAAATTACTAGTCGCTTTAGTCAGGTGCGCTTTGCCACCAGCTTGGCCGCCGAAGATATGGTCATCACTGATGGCATTGCCAAATCTGGCGCAGCCATTACCTTATTTACCCTGGAAACTGGCCGCCTTCATCCTGAATCTGTAGAGATGATCAAGGTAACCGAGGATCATTACGGCATTTCGATTGCAAAAATATATCCGCAAGACAATGATGTGCAAGCATTTATTGATCGCTATGGAATGAATGGTTTTTATGATGGTGAAGAAGCCAAAAAAGCATGTTGTGGGGCGCGCAAAATAAAGCCCTTGAATACTGCATTAATCGGGGCAGATGCCTGGCTTACCGGGCAGCGACGCGAGCAATCAAGCACCCGCACCGAACTACACTTTGAAGAGCACGATGATGCCAGGGGTATTGCTAAGTTCAACCCTTTATTTGACTGGACTGAAGCTGATATTTGGGCCTACATCCAACAGGAGAATGTACCCATTCATCCGCTGCACTTAAAAGGCTACCCCAGCATTGGCTGCGAGCCTTGCACTCGCCAAGTGAAAAAAGGCGAGGATATTCGTGCTGGCCGCTGGTGGTGGCTGCAAAGCGATAGCAAAGAATGTGGCCTACACGTTAAGCAATAAACCCCTCGAATCCAAAACGAATGAAATACTAGTAAAGACCGAGTTACAGAATGCAAGAACAAAAATTATTGGATGACCATCTAGATTGGCTTGAGGCCGAATCCATTTACATCATTCGCGAAGTAGTTGCTCAATGCTCCAATCCCGCTATGCTGTTCTCGGGCGGCAAAGACTCGATTGTGATGTTTCACTTAGCTCGCAAGGCTTTTCAGTTTGGCGCTCGCCCGGTAAAGCTTCCCTTCCCCATCCTGCATATAGATACAGGACACAATTACCCCGAAGTAATTCAATACCGCGATGCAGTAGTAGAAAAAACTGGGGTCAAATTAATCATTGGTCACGTGGAAGATTCCATTAAAAAAGGGACGGTGCGTTTGCGTAAAGAGACTGATTCACGCAATGCTGCTCAAGCAGTAACGCTACTAGAGACTATTGCCGAGTATGAGTTTGACGCCTTAATGGGTGGAGCGCGCCGTGATGAAGAAAAAGCACGCGCCAAAGAACGCATCTTCTCTTTCCGTGATGAATTTGGCCAGTGGGATCCCAAGGCACAACGACCTGAACTTTGGAATCTCTACAACGCCCGCATTGCCCAAGGCGAGAATATGCGTGTCTTCCCCATCTCCAACTGGACAGAATTGGATATTTGGCAATATATCGCCCGTGAAAAATTAGAACTACCTAGCATTTACTACACCCACAAACGGGAAGTAGTTCGTAAGAATAGCTTGTTTGTGCCAGTGACCGCCATCACACCAAAAGCAGCCGGCGATATCAGTGAAATACTGGATGTGCGCTTCCGCACGGTGGGTGACATCAGCTGTACTTGCCCTGTGCTGAGTACGGCATCCAACCCCCTAGAAATCATTGCAGAAACGGCTATTACCGAAATTACTGAGCGCGGTGCAACGCGAATGGATGACCAGACCAATGAGGCCTCAATGGAGCGCCGCAAGAAAGAAGGCTACTTCTGATGACTCACAATTTAAATTCCAATACACATCAAAATGTAGTGCGTTTTATTACTGCTGGCAGCGTGGATGATGGTAAGAGCACATTAATTGGTCGTCTCTTATATGACACTAAATCGATTTTGGTTGACCAACTTGAATCACTATCGAAAACAAAACATGCTCGAGTAACCTCATCAGATGCTGGGGTTGACTTGGCTTTATTAACGGATGGCTTAGAGGCAGAGCGCGAGCAGGGCATCACTATTGATGTTGCCTATCGCTATTTCTCAACCCCTCAACGGAAATTTATTGTGGCCGATGCTCCGGGGCACGTTCAATACACCCGCAATTTAGTAACAGGAGCTTCGCAATCGGATGTTGCGGTAATTTTGGTGGATGCTACACGCGTCAATTTAAGTAGCACCCCCGCCACACTCTTAGCCCAAACCAAGCGACATGCTGCCATTGTTCATTTGCTGGGATTGCGTCACGTTGTCTTTGCAATTAATAAAATGGATCTGTTTAATTTTGATGAGGCGATTTTTAACTCTATCAAAATAGCAATCGAGGATTTAACACATAAGATTGGCTTACCAAGCCCTACCCTCATCCCCGTGTCAGCTTTGCTGGGGAGCAATGTAGTGACTGCTAGCAAAGATACACCATGGTACAAGGGCCCCACCCTACTTGAATGGCTAGAAAGTTTGGATACCGCCCCTCAAACCTCACAAACTGCCTTGCGCTTTCCAGTTCAGTACGTCGCAAGACAAGATGGCAGTGCCTCTAATGACTTCCGTGGCTACCTAGGGCAAATTGAATCTGGCAGCATTCAAAAAGGTCAAAAGATTAAAGTTTTGCCAGGCAATGCTGAGGCAACTATTGCTGAAATCTATTTAGGCAATCGCTCCGATCGCAATGCATCGAGCGGCACGAATGCGGTTGAGTCAGCTCAAGCTGGTGAGGCTGTTGCAATCTGCCTTTCTGAAGACATTGATGTTTCACGTGGCTGCTTATTGATAAGCGCTGATGACAAAAATCCCCCAACTTTAAGCAAGCAAATTTCAGCGGATGTTTGCTGGCTAGATAGTGAACCACTCTCCTTAAGCCGTAAGTACGCACTACGCCATACGAGCAATACCGTAGGTGCGAAGGTGAAAAGTATTCAGAGAGTCCTGGATGTAGAAACCCTATCGCATGCCAGCGACATTCACGCGCTAGGGACCAATGAGATTGGGCGCGTAGACTTTATTTTGCAAAAACCAATTGCTGCTGATTTATTTGAGCAATCTCAGCATACGGGGGCATTCATTCTGATCGATGAAGCAACCAATCACACAGTCGCAGCAGGGATGATACGAGAGACCACAGCCCAGTAATTAGTGATTTTCTTTGGCATGATTGATTGAGTACTTTGGTATCTCAATCACCAAACTCTCGCGGGCCACAATCGCCTGACACGACAGTCGGGATTGGGGATTTAACCCCCATGCCCGATCCAATAAATCCTCCTCATTTTCATCGGGAGGATTCAGGCTTTGGTAACCCTCTTTCACAATGACATGGCAGGTTGTGCAAGCACACACCATATCGCAGGCATGCTCGATTGGAATGTCATTCTCTAGTAAAGCCTCGCAGATTGATGTTCCGGGCGCAGCTTCAACCACTGCGCCTTCTGGACAATATTCACTATGAGGGAGAACAACGATCTGAGTCATGACGGGGTCTTTTTCTAGATTCTTTTTATTGGATTAAATTTCAGCCACATTCTTGCCGGCTAAAGCTTTCTGAATGCTGGCATTCATACGTTTTTGCGCAAACTCATCGGTGGCCTTAGCGGCATGATCAACCGCCTTACGCACAACCGCGCTATCGGTTTCTTCTTTAAGAATAGTTCGTAGCGTCGCCATTTCCAAATCAACTGCTGCCTGTTCTTCCTTGGTCAGGAGTGCGCGATCACTATCTAAGGCCGTTTGTACTGCATCTAGCAGACGTTGTGCGTTCACCTGCTCTTCACGCAAGGAGCGCAATAGCAGATCCTCTTTGGCAGCAGCAAATCCTTCTTGTAACATGCGGGCAATTTCCGCATCCGTCAAGCCATATGAAGGCTTGATATCAATAGATGCCTTTATCCCAGACCCTTGCTCAGTAGCGCTGACAGATAGCAGCCCATCTGCATCCACCTGAAAGGTCACGCGTATTCGTGCAGCACCGGCCGCCATCGGGGGAATGCCACGCAATTCAAAGCGGCCCAAAGAGCGACAATCTTGCGCCAACTCTCGCTCACCCTGAACCACCTGAATAGCAAGCGCCGTTTGACCATCCTTGAAGGTAGTAAAGTCTTGAGCGCGAGCAACCGGGATGGGTGTGTTGCGAGGAATAATCTTCTCAACTAATCCACCCATTGTTTCAATGCCCAATGAAAGTGGAATCACATCCAACAAAAGCCACTCATCATCCTTACTTTGATTCCCAGCGAGTAAATCTGCCTGCATCGCCGCACCTAGCGCAACAACCTGATCGGGATTTAAATTATTCAGCGGTTGCGTCCCAAATAGCTCACCAACAGCCCTCTGAACATTAGGCATACGCGTAGAGCCCCCTACCATTACCACGCCCTTCACCTCGTCCGCCTTCAAACCAGCATCGCGCAAAGCTTTGCGGCAAGCAACTAAGGTCTTAGCTACTAATGTCTGCGTCATCTCAAAAAATTGCGCCTGGCTAATCCCAACATTCACAACCACGCCATCACTTAAAGTTTGATGCACCCTAGCCAAGGGGCTGTGACTTAAATGCTCTTTTGCATTTTTACAGGCAAGCAATAAAGTACGTTGATCATGAATAGATAATGGCGGCAATTTCGCTTGCTCAATTACCCAACAATATAAGCGGTGATCAAAATCATCCCCACCCAAGGCCGAGTCACCACCAGTAGAAAGAACCTCGAAGACACCCTTGCTCATACGCAAGATAGAAATATCAAACGTTCCGCCGCCTAAGTCATATACGGCATAAACGCCTTCTGATGCATTATCTAGCCCATAGGCAATCGCTGCGGCCGTTGGCTCATTGAGCAAACGTAACACCTCAATACCTGCCAACTTGGCAGCATCTTTGGTAGCCTGTCTTTGTGCATCATCAAAGTAGGCGGGGACGGTAATCACGGCGCCTACAATTTCATCCGAAACGGAATCTTCTGCAAGTTGGCGCAAGCGAGCCAAAATTTCTGCGGATACTTCAATGGGACTCTTGTCGCCAGCAACCGTTCTGAGTTTCAACATGCCAGGCTGATCTACAAAATCATAAGGCGCACTTTCGATGTGCTCAACATCAGTTAGCCCCCGCCCCATAAAACGCTTAACGGAAACAATGGTGTTTTTAGGATCTATTACCACGCTCTCAAGAGCCTCAAAACCGGCCTGCGTTCTGCCGTTTGGCAAATAGCGCACTACAGAGGGCAACAATTCACGGCCGGCAGAGTCCGGCAACACCCGAGGGAGTGCATCACGCACAATCGCCACCAATGAATTGGTGGTGCCTAAATCAATTCCGACTGCAATACGCCGTTGGTGGGGGGCAAGCGATTTACCGGGTTCAGAAATTTGCAGTAGGGCCATAATAAATGCAGTGTATCTCTATACCAAAGCAGCAATGGAGTTATCTAGCTCTATCGCAAATTTCTCAACAAAGAGCAAGCCCCGCAATAACTCGGCTGCCTTTTCATAATCAGCATCTACATCAATTGCATGAGCAACCTCTGCAAGAATCGAGTCCTTGGATTGATCGACCTCAGCCATTAGCGCCTCAAGACCTGCCAAATCATGCGCACGCTCATCCAAAGCCTCTCGCCACTCCATCTGCTGCATTAAGAAGGCAACGGGCATCGCCGTGTTGGTTTCAAGCTGAGGATCAACCCCATGACGTTGGCACAAATAGAGCCCACGTTGAATGGGGTTTTTCAAGGTTTGAACAGCGGTATTAGCATATGTAGCCATTTGCATCGCCAAGCGCTGATCAGCATCACTACCACGAGCATGTCGATCGGGATGAACCTGTTTCTGAATCGCTAAATATGCTTGGTCCAATGCGGGCAAATCAATCTTGAATTGCTGGGCTAAACCAAAAAACTGGAAGTAATCGTCAGACGCGGAAGGATTCGCCACAACCACACTCATCTTTTACGTTGGGATTTTGAAATTTGAACCCCTCATTGAGGCCTTCGCGCACAAAATCCAATTCAGTGCCATCTAAATATGCCAGGCTTTTGGGGTCTACAAATACTTTAATCCCGTTTGACTCAAACATTGAATCTTCAGGAGCAGCCTCATCCACGTACTCCAACTGATATGCCAGTCCAGAGCAACCGGTTGTGCGAACACCTAGTCGCAATCCGCAACCCTTGCCACGCTTTTCCAAATTGCGTGCAACATGAGCCGCCGCTTTTTCAGTTAAGGTAATTGCCATATCAATTCTTTCCCGTCTTATTCATCACTTACTTGCCGGATGCTTCTCTTTATAGTCTTGCACCGCAGCCTTAATAGCATCTTCAGCCAAAATAGAGCAATGAATTTTTACCGGTGGCAATGCTAACTCTTCAGCAATCAGTGAATTCTTAATTTCCAGCGCCTGATCCAATGTCTTACCTTTAACCCACTCAGTTACCAAAGAAGAGGAAGCAATAGCAGAGCCACATCCATAGGTTTTAAACTTGGCATCCTCAATCACGCCTTGATCATTAACACGGATTTGAAGCTTCATCACATCACCGCACGCCGGCGCACCAACCATGCCGGTGCCTACATTTTCATCAGTCTTAGCAAAAGAACCAACATTGCGGGGATTCTCATAGTGATCAATTACTTTATCGCTGTATGCCATGGTATTTCCTCTCTCATTCCTCAATAATATTTAGTGGGCAGCCCACTGGATTGTGCTCAGGTCAACGCCATCCTTATACATTTCCCATAATGGGGATAGTTCGCGCAATTTGGCAATCTTCTCTTTGACTAACTGAATCGTAAAATCCACCTCTTCTTCAGTGGTAAATCGACCCAAGGTAAATCGAATAGAGCTATGAGCCAACTCATCATTGCGGCCCAATGCCCGCAACACATAGGAAGGCTCTAGAGAAGCAGAAGTACATGCAGAGCCAGAAGAGATGGCCAAATCTTTTAAAGCCATCAACATCGATTCACCCTCAACATAATTAAAGCTAATATTGAGGTTATGGGGCACACGATGCTCCATATCACCATTCACGTAGACTTCTTCAATGTCTTTTAAACCGGCCAATAAGCGATCACGCAAGACGCGAATTCGATTGTTTTCCTCGGTCATCTCAAGGCGGGCAATCCGAAAGGCCTCTCCCATCCCGACAATTTGATGAACGGCCAAGGTTCCAGAACGCATGCCACGCTCGTGACCACCACCATGAATTTGAGCCTCAATTCGTATGCGGGGCTTGCGACGCACAAACAGCGCACCGATACCCTTTGGGCCATACGTTTTATGAGCAGAAAAACTCATCAAATCAACTTTGAGTTTTTCTAAATCAATCTCAACTTTACCGGTTGCCTGTGCTGCATCAACATGGAAAACCACGCCGCGTGAACGGCACAAATCACCAATACGCGGGATATCCTGAACTACGCCAATTTCATTATTGACAAACATAACCGAAGCCAGAATGGTGCCGGGTTTCATGGCTGACTCTAGTTGAGCAAAATCAATCAAACCATTTGGCAAGACATCCAAATACGTTACCTCATATCCTTCACGCTCAAGCTCCCGGCAAGTATCCAATGTCGCTTTGTGCTCAGTCTTTACCGTAATAATGTGGTTGCCGCGATCTTTATAAAAATGAGCGGCACCCTTCAAAGCTAAATTAATACTTTCGGTAGCCCCGCTAGTAAACACAATCTCACGCGAATCAGCGTGAACCAATTGCGCAACTTCTGAACGCGCCCACTCGACCGCCTCTTCTGCTGCCCAACCATACGCATGACTACGTGATGCAGCGTTACCAAATTGCTCACGCAAATAGGGCAGCATCTTATCCACTACACGTGGATCAATTGGTGTAGTGGCCGAATAGTCCATGTATACCGGAAAATGTTTTGGACTAAACATTGGAACCGGCTGCTGCGGCTTAACTTGGGGTGCATTCATGATCGACTTATTTATATACTTTGCTTGGCTAAATTAAAAACAGAATTAATGAGAGGTCGCTTAGGAGCAAGCTCTTTTTTGATGGCAATCACTGGCGCGGGTTTATCCATCTTGAGCCCATCACCTTTAATTTTCTTTTGGCGCATGTCATGAATGACGATTCCTCGACCTTCTTGTTGGCGCACCAAATCACTCAACGAAACTGAACTCAGGTACTCCACCATTTTGGCATTCAAATTGGACCAGAGATCGTGGGTCATACAACGGCCCTGACTCTCTTCCTCGCTGTGGCAATTGCCCTTGCCGCCACATTGCGTTGCATCTAACGGCTCATCGACGGCAACAATAATATCGGCGACACTAATCTCAGTAGATTGGCGGGCCAAAGTGTAGCCACCGCCAGGACCTCGAGTGCTCTCTACGATATTGAAGCGGCGTAGTTTGCCGAATAACTGCTCTAGATAAGACAATGAAATTTTTTGTCTTTGGCTAATGCCGGCTAATGTTACGGGGCCGTGCGCTTCACGCAGGGCTAAATCTATCATTGCAGTTACAGCAAAACGACCTTTAGTTGTAAGTCTCATATGTCACCTTGGTAATGGATTGTTATGGACAGCTAACAGTCGGATGGGTAATACCCGACTATTCCGCTCAACTTTACCATATACCCCAGTAATCCGCTCGGGAATTATCCCAAAAAACTAAGGGGAATCATGCCAAAACCTCAAATCGAGTCATGTGACTGAGCCCCAAATGCCATTTCTTTTACCTTGCTGAGTCGATCACGGGTCGCAGCAGCCTTTTCGAACTCCAGATTCTTTGCTTCCCCATTCATCTGCTTCTCTAAACGCTTAATTTCAGCCGCCAGGTCCCTTTCACTCATATCCTCATACCGGGCGCGCTCCTGCTCCACTTGCATCTCCGAGCGCTTTTCTTTGACATCGTAGACCCCATCAATGATGTCTTTAATTCGTTTCTGAACCCCTCTAGGCTCAATTCCATTGGCTTTGTTAAAGGCGATTTGCTTAGCGCGACGGCGCTCGGTTTCGCCCATAGCACGGCGCATTGAGTCGGTCACTCTATCGGCATACAAAATGGCTTTACCGCGAACATTTCGTGCTGCACGGCCAATAGTCTGGATCAAACTGCGCTCAGAACGCAAGAAACCCTCTTTATCGGCATCCAAAATAGCCACCAATGACACCTCGGGAATATCCAATCCTTCTCGCAAGAGATTAATACCCACCAACACATCAAACACACCTAAACGCAAATCCCTCAAAATTTCTACCCGCTCTACCGTATCGATATCGGAATGCACGTAACGTACCTTTACCCCGTTGTCGGATAAATAATCAGTTAATTGCTCGGCCATCCGTTTAGTCAGTACCGTCACTAAAACTCGTTCATTTACCTTGACCCGCTCATGAATCTGATTGAGCAAATCATCAACCTGGGCACTCGCTGGCAAGACCTCAATTTCTGGATCAACCAAACCGGTAGGTCGCGCCACCTGCTCAACCACTTGGCCTTGATGAGCTTGTTCATAATCTGCGGGGGTGGCAGAAACAAAAATGGTTTGGCGCATTTTTGTTTCAAACTCAGTGAACTTGAGAGGGCGATTATCCATTGCCGAAGGTAAACGGAATCCAAATTCGACCAAAGTATGCTTGCGCGATTTATCGCCGTTGTACATAGCGTTAAGCTGACCAATCAACACATGGCTTTCATCCAAAAACATTAATGCATCATTTGGCAAATAGTCCACCAAGGTAGGGGGAGCTTCCCCAGGAGCTGCGCCGGAGAGATGGCGTGAGTAATTCTCAATTCCCTTGCAAAAACCTAATTCATTTAGCATCTCGAGATCAAAACGTGTCCGCTGCTCCAAACGTTGCGCTTCTACAAGCTTCCCATCTCTGACAAATTCATCCAGACGATCACGCAACTCCGTCTTAATCGTTTCAATCGCCTTGAGGACCGTCTCTCTTGGGGTGACATAGTGGGAGCTCGGATACACCGTGAAGCGTGGAATCTTTTGGCGAATGCGGCCAGTCAATGGATCAAAAAATTGCAGACTCTCTACTTCGTCATCAAATAACTCAACGCGCACAGCTAATTCATTGTGTTCGGCTGGAAAAATATCAATGGTGTCGCCTCGTACTCGAAATACGCCACGCTTAAAATCGGTTTCATTGCGCTCATACTGCATCGCAATTAAGCGCATCAAAATATCGCGCTGACTCATTTTGTCGCCGGGACGCAATGTCATTACCATGCTGTGATAATCGCCAGGATTCCCAATACCGTAGATCGCCGAGACCGTTGCCACAATAATCACATCGCGACGCTCAAGCAAGCTCTTGGTAGCAGACAAACGCATCTGCTCGATATGCTCATTAATAGAGGAATCTTTCTCAATAAATAAATCCCGCTGGGGCACATAAGCTTCAGGCTGGTAATAATCGTAATAACTCACAAAATATTCCACCGCATTACGTGGGAAGAACTCCCGAAATTCACTATAGAGTTGCGCAGCCAATGTCTTATTAGGAGCAAAAATGATCGCTGGACGACCCGTTCTAGCAATCACATTTGCCATCGTGAAGGTCTTACCAGACCCGGTTACTCCCAATAAGGTTTGAAAGGTCAAGCCATCGTTGATACCCGCAACCAAAGCGTCAATTGCAGCTGGCTGGTCCCCTGCTGGAGGAAACGGCTGATACAGCCGATAGGGAGAGTCTGGAAAGGTGACAAATTTAGCCGGATCAAGATCATGACCTGTCTCACCCAGCGGGTCAGGCACCAGGGTTCCCGCTGTTTCAAGGGCGCTGCTAATTGAGGAAGTTTTAGGCAACTTAGGGGGCATCTCAGCTATCATTTCACTTGTGAACATGATTCACAGCGAATTTTGTACAAACATTGATTTTGCCGTTTTTATTTGAAAAAAGTTGCCTCTGGCCTAAAAACCAGCCAATTAATCCAAATTTCACTGAAATTAGCCTCAATTAACGCCAAAATAACCCTTAAATCCTCTCTTCCTACACAAAATGACTCTCTTTACCTCTGTTCAATTAGCCCCTAAAGACCCTATTTTTGGCCTTACTGAAGCCTATGTGGCAGATCAACGCGCCGATAAAGTCAATTTAGGAGTGGGCGTCTATTACACCGACGAAGGCAAAATTCCTTTGCTGCAAGCAGTCATTAAGGCCGAAGAAGAGCTCGTGGCCAAACATGCCCCACGCGGTTACATCCCGATTGAAGGCCCTAACCCCTATAACCTCGCAGTACAAACACTGCTATTCGGGGCTGGATCCTCTTTAATTCAAGACGGTCGCGTAGTGACTGCTGAATGTATCGGCGGAACGGGTGCCTTGCGCGTAGGAGCAGACTTTATTAAGCGCCTCAATTTAAATGCGCCTGCAGCCATCAGCAATCCCACCTGGGAGAATCACCGCGGTATTTTTGAATCCGCCGGCTTTGAGGTAGTGGAGTACGCTTACTTTGACAATAAAACTCGTGGCGTTGATTTTGATGGTCTCGTGAAATCGCTGCAGTCTTTCCCGAAGAACACCACTGTATTGCTGCATGCTTGCTGTCACAATCCAACTGGCGCAGATATGACGCAAGCTCAATGGCATCAAGTGATTGATATTTGCAAAACTAAAGGCTTAATTCCATTTTTAGATATGGCATATCAAGGATTTGCTGATGGCATTGAGCAAGATGGCATTGCGGTACGCCTATTTGCTGAGTCAGGCATGTCCTTCTTTGTTTCGAGCTCATTCTCGAAATCGTTTTCACTGTATGGTGAGCGTGTTGGTGCTCTATCAATCGTGACGCAGTCTAAAGATGAGTCCACCCGAGTCCTATCCCAACTCAAACGCGTAATCCGCACAAACTACTCCAACCCGCCTACTCATGGCGCCGCAATTGCTGCTGCCGTCCTCAACTCCCCAGAACTCAGAAAACTTTGGGAAGATGAATTAGCGCAAATGCGTGAGCGCATTAAATCGATGCGCGAAGCCTTGGTCACTAAATTGGCTGCAGCAGGCGCCAAACAAGACTTTGCATTTATTAATGCTCAACGCGGCATGTTTTCTTACTCGGGCTTAACCCCGGAGCAAGTTGAGCGTCTGCAAAAAGAAGATGGCATCTATGCCCTCTCTACAGGTCGTATCTGCGTAGCTGCCCTCAATACGAAAAATATTGATAAAGTGGCTACAGCAATCGCCCGCGTTTTAGCGTAATAAGCGGCTACACTGATTTTCAGGAGGCAATATGCTTTATCAGTTACATGAGTTTCAAAAAGCACTACTTCAACCAGTGAGCTCGTGGGCTCGCGCTGCATCAGAGGCATTTATTAACGCCTCCAATCCTGCATCACTGGTTCCTGGATCAGAGCGTCTAGCTGCTAGCTACGAGTTACTCTACCGCCTTGGGAAAGACTACAAAAAACCAGAGTTTGGTATTCGATCCGTCCAAGCCCATGGTCGAGAGGTGGCTATCCATGAAATCACCACACTCGCCAAGCCATTCTGCAAGTTAATCCGCTTTAAACGTTATTCTGATGATGTTGAGGTCATCAAAAAACTGAAAGATGATCCATCGGTGTTAGTGGTGGCCCCACTATCCGGTCACCACTCCACCTTGTTACGCGATACCGTTCGCACACTCCTCCAAGACCACAAGGTTTACATCACGGATTGGGTGGATGCGCGGATTGTGCCCGCTGAAGCTGGTGAATTTGGATTGGATGATTACGTTCACTATGTTCAAGATTTCATTCGAACCATTGGCGCAAAAGATTTGCATGTGATTTCAGTTTGCCAACCCACCGTACCTACGCTCGGTGCAATCTCATTGATGGCTTCTGCTGGCGAAGAGACGCCTGCATCCATGATCATGATGGGTGGCCCAATTGATGCACGTAAATCCCCCACTGCTGTCAATAACTTAGCAGACCAAAAGTCTTATGAATGGTTTGAAAGCCACGTTATCTACAAAGTTCCACCGTCCTATCCAGGAGCCGGACGGCGTGTATATCCAGGTTTTTTGCAGCATACCGGCTTTATCGCCATGAATCCACAGAATCACCTGCAATCCCACTGGGATTACTTCCAAAACCTAGTGCGGGGTGACGAGCAAGATGCCGAATCGCATATTCGCTTTTACGATGAATACAACGCCGTACTAGATATGGATGCGAAATTCTATTTAGACACCATTAAAACAGTATTCCAGGACTACTCCCTACCCAATGGCACATGGAGAGTGGCTGGAGATCTAGTCAAGCCACAGGACATCAAAAAAACCGCCCTACTAACCGTTGAAGGCGAATTGGACGATATTTCTGGCAGCGGACAAACGCGGTCTGCCCACGCACTCTGCGCTGGCATACCGAAAACCGCCAAAGATCATTATGAAGTTGCTGGCGCAGGCCACTACGGTATTTTCTCAGGTCGTCGCTGGCGCGAAAAGGTATACCCAAAAATTAAATCCTTTATTCGCGAGCATCAACCCGCACAACGCAAGACAAAGGCCAGACTTCCTAAAGTAGGAGCCAAGTAATTCGCTAAAGCTTGGACCGAGAGATCCTCCTCGGTCCACATCCAGCGTTTTGTTAAGCCATGAAGACTAGCGAGGCGCATGAACTCATCAATCGCCTAGAGGATGCACTTCCGCAGACCCAATGCACCAAGTGCGGGTATCCCGACTGTAAATCCTATGCTCAAGCCTTGGCTTCGGGAGACGCGCGTCCTAATCGCTGCCCTCCCGGTGGCATAGAGGGAATACGGCGCCTGAGCACAATCCTTACCCCCTTCTTTCCAGAAGATGCATTTGCGCTCAATCCTGCAATTGATCCCACTTGCGGAACAGAACGCCCACGAGCAGTAGCCTGGATTGACCCACAAAAATGTATTGGTTGCACCTTGTGCATTCAAGCTTGTCCAGTTGACGCAATCGTCGGTGCCTCGAAACAAATGCACGTTGTTTTGAATGCATGGTGTACCGGTTGCGATCTTTGTATCCCGCCATGTCCAGTTGACTGCATTAATATGATTGAAGTGTCCAACAATAAAACTGGATGGGATGCTTGGTCGGGCACATTGGCAAACGAGGCTAGAGCCCGATATCAATCCCGAAACAGTCGCTTAGATAGAGAAAAGCGGGACAACGATGAACGTCTTGCCAAAAAGGCGGCCAACAAATTAGATGCCCTCAATGCAGAGTCCACCCTCTCTCCCGAAGAGGAAAAAGAGCGGGCGCGTAAACGAGAGATTATTGCTGCGGCCATTGCTAGAGCCCAACAACGCAAATCATGAATATAGAGCAACGTCGAGCTTTCTTTGCACAACTGAAAGCCAATAACCCAAAACCTGAAACGGAGTTGGAGTACAGCTCACCCTTTGAATTACTTATTGCAGTTTTGCTTTCGGCACAAGCTACCGATGTATCCGTTAACAAGGGAACCCGACAGCTTTTTAAAATTGCCAATACACCGCAGGCCCTTCTGGATCTCGGCGAGGAAGGGGTAAGGCCTTTTATTCAGCACATTGGGCTATTTAATTCAAAAGGTCGACATATCCAAGAAACATGCCGTCTGTTGCTAGAAAAACACCATGGTGAGGTGCCTCAAACGCGAGAAACATTAGAAGCTCTCCCTGGAGTTGGCCGCAAGACCGCCAATGTTATTCTCAATACTGCATTCGGCCAGCCAACCATTGCCGTAGATACACATATTTTTAGGGTATCGAATCGAACCGGCTTGGCGCCCGGGAAAGATGTCTTCAAAGTTGAAGAACAGTTACTCAAGCGTGTGCCAGCCGAATTTTTACATGACGCTCATCATTGGCTTATTCTCCACGGTCGATATACCTGCAAAGCACGGAACCCTGAATGTGCACAATGCATTGTTGAGCCCTTATGCGGCTTTAAGAAAAAAACAGGAAAAGGAAAAGTGCGTGGCGATATTTAACCCAACCCGCGAAGAAGTCCGTCGGTTTTTCTGCGATACCTGGAAAAAGAAAATGGACAATCACATTCTCACACCCATGGAAAACTTAGCCGCGGATTGGATGAGCGAACACCCCGAATACCACTCTATATTGAGCAAGACTGAGAGCGCTCTTGAGCAAGATTACTCGCCAGAGCGGGGAGAAACCAATCCCTTCTTACACCTCTCTATGCACTTATCCATTAGCGAACAGATCTCCATTGATCAACCACCAGGAATTCGAAAAATTGCCGAAGAATTAAGCCAAAAATTAGGCTCCAAGCATACTGCCCAACATCAAATGATGGAATGCTTAGGACAAATAATGTGGGAAGCGCAACGCGAAGGCAGTCAACTTAGTCCCGAAAAATACCTTGAGGCACTAAAAAAACTATAGGGCCGCCGCCAGTTCTAAAAGGGTGGAAAGTTTTTCATAATGCTTTACCGCCATTTTGGTCGGAACCACTTTCTTTTTTCGATGATCCTCGCCATCTACCACTAATTTCACGAACCCCAATTTATCTAGATGCTTAATCCGTCCATGCAGTGTAGCTTGCGACCCAATATGGGCAAGCACCAGTAAATCCCCCACCAGAATTTCTCGCGCCTGAGAAAATCCCAGCATGACGTAATCTAGCAACTGCCTTTCTATTGCATCCAACTTCTTTTCGGCACTGCTTGCATCCATGGCGCTCAAGCAGTTTAAGAAACGCATATAAGATGAATAATGTATATTTTTCATGTTTACCCTTTCTTCCAACACCATTATCGCTACTTTTGCCTACTGACTTTTAAGGCGGCTAAATATTGCTCTGATAGCCTCTTGATGACGTAACAGAAAAATTGCAGAGCAAACAAAAACAGCATTTCCTGCAAAGTTCCCCATGATAGTCAAGAAACCGGTATGCAATGCGCCGTCACCTATTTGACCAATACTTAATCCATTAAAAGTATAGGCATATACCAAGCCATTCACGATGCTCGCCACCGTAGCTAGCGTAACAATCTGTAAATAGGTAAGTGAATCGAGGTCGTCATTTGTTTTAAAAGTGCGCAGACCAAGCTCGACAACCAAATACAACACTACACTGACCGACACAGCCACTAGTAACCAATTGCCCCAGTTTTCAGGATTGTTTGTCAGCATAAGGCGCGTAAAAATCGCTAACCCTGTTCCCAGTGCGCCGCGCCATCTAAAAATTAATACACTAAAGAGCTTAATGCCGGCAGGCATAAATACAAAATACGTAATAGGTCCGCTTTTCAAAGAGGGTATAAAGCCAATCAATGAAAAAAATACCCAATAGAGAAAAAAGGAAATGAGAATTTCTACTAGATTATTCTTATAGCTCACAGAAGCACTCTTTACGATGATTTGCGCGTTACTTTAATGAGCGTACCCACTTTTAAGAAAGCGCAGCAATTGCAGAACGAATGGCTGCTGGCAAATCTAGTGCGTTTTTCTGCCGCTCTCTTAAAGCCTCTGTGGGAGTTTGTTGAATTTTTTCCGACCAAACAGACCCCGGAAAAAATGCATCATCTGTAAATCGCGGAATAACATGCCAATGAATATGCGGCACCACATTTCCCAGGGCGGCAATATTTACCTTGTCGGGATGCATCACCTGACGAATAGCCTCTTCGACAGCAAAGACAAGACCCATCAAATGATCACGCTCCCCCAATGTAAGATCCGTCATTTCACTGATATGGCGATTCCAAATCACCCGACAAAATCCTGGCAATTGAGGATCATTCACCAGAACAACGCGACAGTCGTCCCCACGCCAAACGAGAGAATCCTCTTGAGGAGAGTGAACTTCTTTACAAAGAGTGCAATTTGCCATATCAGAAATGTATAGTAAAACGGCATCTAAGTCACCCTTGTGGGGTCATTTAGATGCCGCGGTAATACCAACTACTTAGGGATTCGGTTTAGTGAAACTGCTCTTCCTCGGTTGAACCAGTCAAAGCGGTTACGGAAGACTTACCACCCTGGATCACAGTGGTGACATCATCAAAATAACCCGTGCCAACTTCTTGTTGATGTGAAACGAATGTGTATCCACGATCACGCGCAGCAAACTCTGGCTCTTGTACTTTTTCTACATAAGCTGTCATACCACGCTTAGAGTAATCTTGTGCCAAGTCGTACATGTTGTACCACATCGAGTGAATACCAGCGAGAGTAATAAATTGATACTTATAGCCCATTGCGCCTAATTCACGTTGGAACTTAGCAATCGTTGCATCATCTAAATTCTTCTTCCAGTTAAACGATGGTGAGCAGTTATAAGCCAGCATCTTGCCAGGGAATTTAGCGCGAATTGCTTCGGCAAATTTACGGGCAAATTCAAGATCGGGCGTACCAGTCTCACACCAAACCATATCAGCGTAAGCGGCGTATGCTAAACCACGTGAGATTGCTTGATCCAAGCCTTTACGTGTTTTGTAAAAGCCTTCTGGCGTGCGTTCACCAGTCAAAAATGGCTTGTCATTTTCATCGTAATCTGAAGTCAATAAATCAGCAGCTTCAGCATCTGTGCGAGCCAAGATGATCGTTGGAACGCCCATCACATCAGCAGCCAAGCGTGCAGAGATCAGCTTTTGCACAGATTCATTGGTTGGCAACAATACCTTTCCACCCAAATGGCCACATTTTTTCACTGAAGATAATTGGTCCTCAAAATGAACACCTGCAGCACCTTGCTTGATTAATGCTTTGGTCAATTCAAATGCATTCAATACACCACCAAATCCAGCTTCAGCATCAGCCACGATTGGAGCAAAGTATTCGATATAACCAGCATCGCCAGGATTAATCCCTTTTGCGGTTTGAATTTCATCGGCACGCTGAAATGAGTTATTAATGCGCTCAACCATTTTTGGAACGGAGTCCACTGGATACAAGGATTGGTCTGGATACATTGCGGCATATGAATTTCCGTCCGCAGCCACTTGCCAGCCAGACAAGTAAATCGCTTGAATGCCTGCTTTTACCTGTTGCATTGCTTGGCCGCCAGTCAACGCACCTAAGCAATTCACATAGGCTTCGTTATTGACTAAATCCCACAATCTTTCGGCGCCATGCTTTGCCAAAGTGTGCTCGATCTTTAGCGATCCGCGCAAACGGACAACGTCTTCGGCTGTATAGCCGCGAGTAATACCCTTCCAGCGTGGATTGGTATCCCAATCCTTTTGTATTGCTGCAATCTCTGCTTTGCGATCTGCCATGTTTTTCTCCCTAAGTTAAACAAGAACCTCTAAAACTACAAAATATTTAGACAATCAAGTCTTATGTCTTATATAAGAGTTTAGATGGATCAATATACTGCGCAAGACCCTGAGAAGAAAATTTCAAAAATATTAAAACCTTTAAAAACAGTGGATTAGCTAATTAATTTTATAATACGAAAAGCAAAATCGCTGGATGGAATACTCTTGTTAAGAGTTTATTGCAGTGCATTTTACGTATGGGAAGTACTTTTCATATTGTGAAAATCATTAAGATCCTTGTGGCAATAAAAAACCCGGCAATATCAGTGCCGGGTTTTAAGACTCTCTAGGCCAAAGACCTAAGAGGCAAAGCTAAAGTTTCCATCTTTATCAACATCAACTGCAACGGTATCTTTTGGTCCAAATTTACCCTCCAAAATCATCTTGGAAACGGGGTTCTCAATGTATTGCTGAATCGCACGCTTGAGCGGTCTTGCCCCAAAGATTGGATCAAAACCCACTTCGGCGATCTTATTTAATGCCGCATCACTGACCGATAACTGCATATCAACCTTCGCTAAACGATCCGATAAGTTCTTTAGCAAGATTTTGGCAATGCTCGCAATATTTCCCTTGTCCAGGCCATGGAATACCACAATCTCATCAATACGATTGAGGAACTCAGGGCGGAAGTGATTCTTCAACTCCTCAAAAACGGCATCTTTAATCTCGGCCTGCTTTTTATCAGCCATCGATTGAATCAGATGGGACCCGATATTGCTGGTCATCACAATCACTGTATTCTTAAAGTCAACAGTTCGACCCTGGCCATCGGTTAATCGACCATCATCAAGAACCTGCAGCAAGATATTAAAGACATCTGGATGCGCTTTTTCAATCTCATCAAACAAGATCACACTATAGGGATGGCGACGCACCTGTTCGGTCAGGTAACCACCTTCCTCATACCCAACATAACCTGGGGGCGCGCCAATTAAGCGGGCAACACTATGCTTCTCCATGAATTCACTCATATCGATCCGAATTAAGTGATCTTCACTATCAAACAAAAACCCTGCCAATGCTTTGCAAAGTTCAGTCTTGCCGACACCCGTTGGCCCTAAGAACAAAAAGGATCCATAAGGACGATTTTCCTCAGCAAGACCAGCCCGAGAACGTCGGATAGCATCTGATACTGCCCGGATAGCCTCTTCCTGACCAACCACGCGCTGATGAAGAAGCTCTTCCATCTTGAGTAACTTATCCCGCTCGCCCTGCATCATCTTAGAAACCGGGATACCCGTTGCCCGTGAAACAACTTCAGCAATTTCTTCTGCGCCAACTTGGGTGCGCAACAATTTATTTTTTACGACCCCATCTTTATCGCCCTTAGCCTCTGCAGCAGTGGCGGATTTTAATTTCGCCTCCAACTCTGGCAACTTGCCATACTGCAATTCGGCGACCTTCTCCAACTTCCCTTCGCGCTGGAGTTTGGCAATTTCCGCCCGCACTTTTTCAATTTCTTCCTTAATGTGGGCAGCCCCCAAAACAGCGCCTTTTTCAGCTTTCCAGATCTCCTCCAGATCAGCATATTCAGCACCCAGACGCTTAATCTCATCTTCAATTAAAGCAAGACGCTTCTGGGAGGCCTCGTCTTTCTCTTTTTTGACTGCTTCGCGCTCAATTTTTAATTGAATTAAGCGGCGCTCCAATTTGTCCATCACTTCGGGCTTGGAGTCAATCTCCATGCGAATGCGAGAGCCCGCCTCATCAATTAAATCAATCGCCTTATCGGGCAAGAATCGGTCGGTAATGTAACGATGAGATAGCTCAGCTGCCGCCACAATGGCGGGATCGGTAATCTCAATCCCATGGTGCAACTCATAGCGCTCCTGCAAGCCACGGAGGATCGCGATAGTTGCTTCAACCGTAGGCTCTTCCACCATGACCTTCTGGAATCGACGCTCTAAAGCAGGGTCTTTCTCAATGTATTTGCGGTATTCATCCAAAGTGGTTGCGCCAATGCAATGCAACTCGCCTCGAGCAAGAGCAGGCTTGAGCATATTTCCGGCGTCCATTGCGCCATCGCCCTTACCAGCACCTACCATTGTATGAATTTCATCAATAAAAATGATAGTCCGACCTTCATCCTTGGCCACATCACTTAAAACGGCTTTTAGGCGCTCCTCGAACTCGCCACGGTATTTTGCGCCAGCCAGCAATAAGGCCATATCCAATACCAAAACACGTTTATCCTTCAAGGTCTCAGGCACTTCTCCATTCACAATCCGCTGCGCTAAACCTTCAACAATGGCGGTTTTACCGACACCGGGCTCGCCAATAAGAACCGGATTATTTTTACCGCGACGTTGCAAAATTTGAATGGTGCGGCGTATTTCATCATCACGACCAATAACAGGGTCCAGCTTGCCCAAACGCGCACGCTCCGTTAAATCTACCGTATATTTTTTTAAGGCCTCACGTTGACCTTCAGCATCCGCACTGTTCACTGACTCCCCTCCGCGGACTAGATCAATAGCCGCCTCTAACGATTTACGATTTAATCCATTCTCACGAGCAATCTTACCTAGCTCACCTTTGTCATCTGCAACGGCCAATAGGAACAACTCGCTTGCAATAAATTGATCGCCCCGTTTAGTTGCCTCTTTTTCGGTCAGGTTCAGCAAGTTGTTTAAATCCCGCCCCACCTGCACTTCACCACCCGTACCTTGCACCTCCGGAAAATGGTCAATCTGCTT
>Ga0316230_1001519_pt1 | contig 23592 bp, 20 predicted proteins | sample TBH18025metaG_FD_206004 | JGI IMG/M metagenome (GOLD analysis project Ga0316230, IMG submission 206004) | Freshwater microbial communities from Trout Bog Lake, Wisconsin, USA - TBH18025 | ecosystem: Environmental > Aquatic > Freshwater > Lake > Hypolimnion/Profundal zone | place: USA: Wisconsin...
TAAAAAAGGATACTCTGTGTACAGCATGGTGAGATTGGCGGCAAAGCGTGGCATGTTTCCCCTTGGTTGTGAGTGCGCTTTATACATTGCCAATGTTAACAAAGGACAGTGAGATTACGCCCTCTTGTATTTATAGAAAATATTGGGCTATCGGCAGGAAAAATACGCTAGTATCAGAAAAGAAGTAATTACAAAAGCACTCTATTCTTGATTAAGGTAATTCTGTGGCTAGATTCTTTCTTTTCCCGTTACAACTCCTGGTGTCGGCGCTCTATTACATCACCGCCCCTTTCACGCTTACACCCTTAATACTCTTTTTTTGGTTTGCCAATAGCCTGTGTGTACTCTACTTCATTCGAAATGGTGAGCTGCCGACCGCAGAGCTGAGTGCGAATTTTAAGAGGGCGCGACTGGTTTTTACAGCCACTTTAGTGCTGCTGGAATTAACCATTAATATCAACTCTGATTCGTATGCAGCCGACAATTTTCACGGCCTCGTCAGTGATATGGAGGTGCTCATTACCGGCATAACGCTAGGCGTACTTTGGTTTCAAGAATTAACCGCCAAGCGGTGACTACCCTAAAGCTCTAACGAACATCCCTAGCCAGAACTATGGAGGCATTAGAGCCTCCAAATGCAAATGAATTGCTCATAGCATAAGGAATAGCCATTTCCAAAGATTGCTGCGGCAAATAATCTAGATCACATAATGGATCGGGCTCATCCAAAAAAGCGGTTCCTGGAGCAACTCCCTGCTGCATTGCTTGAACTGTGATGACCAGCTCCAAAGCGCCAGCAGCCCCAAGCGTATGCCCGTGGATGGCCTTGGTTGAGCTAATGCATAAATTTCTTGCAAGATGGTCGCCAAAGGCATTTTTTATGGACTGGGTTTCTGCAATATCCCCAACTTCGGTTGCGGTGCCGTGAGCATTAATATACGCAACTTTACTGGGATTGAGGTTCGCCTCTGTCAATGCTGCCAATATCGCGCGCGTTTGTCCATCAACATCTGGCTTGGTAATGTGGACAGAATCGGAGCTGGCCCCATACCCAATGATTTCAGCCAATATGGGTGCGCCCCGCTTCATCGCGCTCTCAAGGGATTCAAGCATTAAGCAAGCTGCTGCCTCTCCCAAAACAAATCCAGAGCGATTTTTAGAGAACGGCTTGCAGGACCTGGAAATATCTAAGGGGTCCGGGCTTGCCAAAGTTCGCAGGGCCTCCCAGGCTTTAATAGGTGCGGCATTTAGGAGACTTTCAGCGCCACCAGCAATAGCGCGCTCGCAATAGCCATGCTTAATATTGCGATAAGCTTCACCAATGGCGTGTGCCGAGGATGCGCAAGCAGTCGAGTAATTTAAGGATGGTCCTTTGAATCCTGATTTTAGGGATATTAGAGCAGCCGAACCATTTCCCATGACCCCGATTACCGTGAATGGCCTAAGCCGATTTTTTCCATCCAAGAAGAGATCTGCATATGCCTGTTCAATAGAACTTGAACCACCAAACCCAGTTCCCCAAAACACGGCGCTGCGATGCGCTTCTTCGGTGGTTAGATCGGATGTTCTGGCTTGCGTAATAGCTTCATGTGCAGCAAACCAAGAAAGATGAGCCACGCGATCAAACATGGATGAGGTTGATGCATCCAGCAGGGGTGGCAAAGGAGTGGTGATGCTACCCGCGCACACTATGTCAACTGGAATAGCCAGTGAAGTTGAAAATTTAGTAATTCCAGAAGAGCACGATGCTGCTTTTTGAAACTGAGCCCCCGCCCCAAGACCAAGGCAAGAGACGGCTCCTAACCCCGTGATCACGACTCGAGTGCTGCTCACGATAATTTATTTTGCAGAATCGATCAGGTTGGCGACATCCTGCAAGGTATCTGCCTTGGTATTTTCATTCGGAATGCGAACTCCAAAATGATCCTCTAAATCAAAAATTAACTCGATTTTCTCGAGCGAATCAATGCCTAAGGATTCCAAAGTAGTTTCGGGGTGAAGCGTGTCAACCGGCCGGTCAAATCGTTCTGCAATTTGCAGATAAAGGGCATCAATAGTGGAGGCCATTATTTCTTTCTTTTTATTTCATTTAACAAGCGATTATCACGATGCAACAAAATCAAGTAGCGTGATTCAGACACCATTAATAATAACCTTGATTTAAAACGTTCTCGCTGCAAAAATTCAATCAATACAATGCATGTTAAACCGAGCAAAAGATTTAATAAAAATTGCTGCAAATAGTCCCACCCCAATACAAACTCACCATAAGGCTTCACAAAGTAAAAATTAGCATAAAAACTTCCAGCCATAACATACAGTAACGCTGGCCAAAATCCAAAAAAGAAAGCGAGAATAGCTCCAAAAATAAAGTAAAACTTATAGGGGTTTGCGCTGAAGAAGGCTTCGCCACCAGTGTATAGAATTGCCGTGGTGAGCAAAAACATCAAGAATGAGGCTCCATAAGTTAAGCGATTACTATGCCTGCACCAACTTTTTGCATTTTGAATTTGCATTTAGGAATTCGCCTTAATGGGTCTAAAATAACAATATGACTGACCTTGCCAAGAAAACTGAATCTAGGCCTCTAATTGTACTATTTCATGGCCTATGCTCCTCTCCGTTGGAGTTTAATTTTTTGGCCAATTACCTCAGGGAAAATGGCTACCGAGTCGATACCCCTACCTTCCCCGGGTATGCTTTTGGCGGCAATGCTACCAAGTGGTGGAGATGGGTTGATGAGGCCTCACATTATGTCCAAAACTTACAGGCGCATGAAACGATTCCAATCTCAGTTGGCGGTATTTCATTAGGCACAACACTGGCTCTAGCGGTGGCCGCTAAGCTGCATAACATTCAAGGGGTTATTGCCCTTTCTACTACCTTGAATTACAACGGCTGGGGAGTTCCCTGGTATCGGGTTTTTATTCCATTTGCGATGCTCTTGGGTCTGGGTGATCGGTTCCGATACTATGAACGAGAACCCTTTGGGATCAAAAATAAACAAATTCGCGCTTACATTAAGAAAGTATTGGCATCGGATAGTATTTCAGCCATTGGCGGCTCCTTCATGACATTGCGTCATATGTATGAGGGGAATAAATTATGCCAATACGTTAAAACTAACTTACACCAAGTAACCTCCTCCATTCTGACTATTCATGCGGTGGATGATGAGATTGCAAATACTAGCAATGTCGATATCGTAGTCAATCTATCGGCAGCAACCCATAAGCGGCAAATTTATCTCGGCAATAGCTACCATATGATTACCGTTGACAATGAGCGCGAAACGGTAGCCTCAGAAGTTCTGGCCTTTTTAGATGAGATTTATCAAGATATCCATACAGGCAAAATTGAGGACAAAATTATCTCCCCTGAGTTACAGCGTTTTTTGCGGGCTGAAGCCAGAGCAGAGAAGCTAACCAAGAAAAATGCCGAGGATTCCAACCAAGACACTCTGAGATTTTTGTAAGTCATGATTGGAGCGCTTGATTCAATTTTGATTACTGCGTGCATAGTGCTCGCCATGATGACTATAGAGCGGTTCAAGCCCCTTCATTACTATCAACGCGATACCTGGTGGATTATTCGACTAGGCGTGCTTGGTATATTCGGAATTAGCTTAACTAGCATTACGGGCGCTTACCTCCTGCCTGTTTTCGGTCAAGCTACCCTCTTCCCAACGTTGACTCGATACTTTGCAAAACTTCCGTATTGGCTTAACGGCTTCATTGGGTATTTTTGCATTAGTTTTTTTATATATTGGTGGCATCGGCTACGGCACCATAGCGATCTAATGTGGAAGATATTCCATCAAATCCACCATAGCACCTATCGCCTAGAAGCATTGACTGCGCTGTATGCGCATCCAAGTGATTTTGTCGCAAACACTGTGATGATTAATATTGTTTGTTATTGTCTGCTGGGTTTTGATGTTTACTCTGCAACCTGGGCAGCATTATGGGTGGGGGTATTTGAATTCTGGGAGCACACCAATGTCAAAACCCCACATTGGCTTGGGTATATTATTGTTAGACCGGAAATGCATCGCATTCACCATGAACGTAACCGCCATCTCAATAATTATGGTCTACCTATATGGGACCTCATATTTGGTACGTATGAAAATTCATCGCGAACTGTGGAATGCGGCTTCCCTATTGAATCGGAAAAGAAATTGGTTGAGATGTTGGGTGGTAAAGCGGTTGAGTAGCTAAATAGCGCCCACTTATTATAAATACCAAATGGAGTGTGGCAAAACATTCCTTACTCCAGTAAGCTTACGGAATGACGAATACCCCCAACACTCCCATTCCCGCATCGCTACAAGACAATCCATTACTAAACTTCGGTCGTGGCATCGCCAATTACCCGGAAATCAAGCCAGCTCATATTGCGCCTGCTATTGATTATTTATTGCAGGTGGCGCAAGACGCCATTGATCATGCCTGCAGCCCCAATACAGCCCCAAGCTGGGATACCTTAGTTGAACCGCTCGAGGATGCATCAGAGGCCCTAAGTCGATCCTGGGGGGTCATTTCGCATCTGAATAGCGTTGCCGATACGCCAGAAGGTCGGAGTGCTTATGGAGAAATGCTCCCCAAAGTCACAGCCTTTTTTTCCAGCTTAAGTCAAAATTTATTTCTCTATGAAAAATTTAAGGCCTTGCACCATAGCGCTGACTTTGTAAATCTTAGTGCAGCACAACAGCGGGTGATAGAAAACTCATTGAGGGATTTTCGATTGGGCGGCGCCGAATTAAGTGATGATATAAAACCGCGATTCTCGCAAATTCAGGATAAGCAAGCGGTATTGGGAAAAGCCTTTTCAGACCATGTTTTGGATGCTACCGATGGATTTGTTCATGTTGCCACCGATATTAATCAACTGGTTGGCTTGCCGGAGGATGCTGTCGCTGCAGCCGCATTGAATGCTCAACAGAAAAATCTTACAGGGTGGGCTTTTACACTGCACTTCCCATCCTATTATCCTGTGATGCAGTATGCCGAAAATCGTGCATTAAGGCGTTTGCTTTATGAAGCGTATATTACGCGCGCATCTGATCTTGGCCACCATTATGGCCACGGTCAACCGGATTGGGACAATACAGGTAATATGTTGTCGCAACTACGTCTGCGAGATGAGGAGGCTAGAATACTGGGTTTTGATAATTACGCCTCCCTAAGTCTAGCCCCAAAAATGGCTAAAAGTGTAGAAGAAGTAGATCAATTCTTAACTAGCATTGCCAAGAAAGCCAAGCCTTTTGCGCAACGCGATTGGGATGAGCTGCTTGCATATGCAAACAGTCATTTAGCACTTGAGGGTGGCTTGCAACCCTGGGACATTGCTTTTGCATCTGAGCGCTTAAAGCAGGATCGCTATGCTTTTTCAGAGAATGAGCTCAAGCAATATTTCCCTCTCCCAAAAGTTCTAGACGGCTTATTTACAGTCATCCAGTCATTATTTGGCGTGCAGATTCAGCCAGCTACATTGCCAGCATGGCATCCTGACGTTCAATCATTTTCCGTAAATAATTCTGCTGGCGAGCCGCTAGCATATTTCTATCTTGATCCCTATGCGCGATCTGGAAAACGAGGTGGCGCATGGATGGATGATGCTCGTGGACGACGCACCTTAGTAAATGGCGACATACAGTTACCAGTGGCGTATTTAATATGCAACTTTCCGCCGCCGGTAGTGATTGACGGGAAAGCTCAAGCGCCAACTATCACCCATGATGATGTGATTACCCTCTTTCATGAAAGCGGTCATGGCCTGCACCACCTCTTAACCCAGGTAGGTGTTCTGGGAGTCTCAGGCATCAATGGTGTTGAGTGGGATGCTGTTGAGTTGCCCAGTCAGTTCATGGAAAATTTCTGCTGGGAATGGGAGGTTCTCCAAAGTATGACTTCTCATGTCGAAACCGGGAATCCCCTTCCCAAAGAATTATTCGACAAAATATTAGCGGCTAAAAATTTTCAAAATGGCTTAAGCACCTTACGACAAATCGTATTTTCCTTGACGGATTGGCGCTTACACTCACGGTTTAACCCCTCTCAAGCTGAGCAGTCTTCGATCCTAGAGCTTTCTCGTGAGATTGCCCTAAAATTTAATGTTATCCCTCAACCAGAAATTTCGCGGTGGCCTAACACCTTTAGCCATATTTTCGCGGGTGGATATGCGGCTGGATATTACAGCTACAAATGGGCTGAAGTGCTATCAGCAGATGCATATGAGGCTTTTGAAGAAGCAGCTAAAGTTTGCGGGACGGTCTTGGATGCAAAGACAGGTATGCGCTATCGACGTGAAATTTTAGAGGTTGGTGGCAGCCGCCCTGCTGCTGATTCCTTTAAAGCCTTTCGGGGCAGAGAGCCGAAAATTGATGCCCTGCTGAGACATGGCGGCCTCAGTTAAGGTAATTTAGCGCCCTTTAGTTGGGCGATGACCGGAGCATGATCAGAAGGTTGCTCCCATGAGCGAGGCGTTTTATCGATTGAGCTGGATAAGCACCCAGCCTTTAATTCCTCGCTTAGCAATATGTGATCAATGCGCATTCCTGCATTGCGACGAAATCCCATCATTCGATAATCCCACCAACTATATGATTTTGGCGCTTGCTCAAACAATCTAAATGAATCGTGCAACCCTAGACTCATTAAACGATTAAGTGCCTCACGCTCTGCGGGCGACACCAAATTCTGACCCTCCCATTTTTTGGGGTCATGAACATCGTCATCCGAGGGGGCGATATTAAAATCTCCTAGTAAGGCCAAGCGTGGGTGAATCTCCATCTCTTGTTGCAACCAGGTATATAAGTGCTGCAGCCAATCAAGCTTGTAAATAAATTTTTCGCTATCAGGTGACTGTCCATTTGGAAAATAGGCGCTAATCAGGCGCATGGGTGCTACACCTTTAAAGCATACTGTCGCAGCAATAGTCCGCTGTTGATCATCAGCATAGCCTGGAATATTCCGTATTGGCTTTAAAAATGCAGTGTCCCTGTCCGATGCAATACTTGCTAGTGCTGCACATCGCAAAATAATCGCCACACCGTTGTATGTCTTCTGACCAGATACTAAACTGATATATCCAGCTGCCTCGAGTTCTTGGTGAGGATACTTATCATCCGTGAGCTTGAGCTCTTGTAGACATAGTGCATCAATTGGCTGCCCTGCTATTTCCTGATCACGCAACCATCGAAGAACCTGCGGCAGGCGTACTTTAATGGAATTTACATTCCAAGCCGCAATACGTACAGACTCAGTCATCTATTCCTAGTTCCTGCAACTTTCGGGTAATCGTATTTCGCCCAATTCCCAGGCGTTGAGAAGCTTCTACCCGGCGACCACGCGTTACTTCCAAGGCGGCCTTCAACACAACCGTCTCAAAGCGAGAACACAAAACATCGTATACCTCAGTCTCTCCATCTTGAAGCATTTTGATTGCGAGACGACTAAGTCCACTTTCCCAGTCAGATGGTGATGAGCGCGAGCTGATTGTGTTTGGAGGCAATAAATCACCTTCGGATACAACGGTTTCTAAGCTTGCCTGCGCAACAATATCTGTCGGCAAATCCGGCAAGTCGACCACATTGGATGGGGTCATCACCGTCAACCAGTGACATAAATTTTCGAGTTGACGAACATTTCCTGGAAAATGCATTCCACTAATTTCTTTTAACACCGCTTCTGACAATTTCTTGGGCTCTACACCCAGTGACTTAGCGCAGCTCATCATAAAATGTCTCGCCAAGACAGAAATATCTTCCGAGCGTTCTCGTAATGCAGGCATTCTGAGGCGAATTACATTTAACCGATGAAGCAAGTCTTCTCGAAAATGACCGGAAGCTACACGAGCCTCAAGATTTTGGTGGGTAGAAGCAATAATCCGAACATTCGCTTTAATTGGATCGTGACCACCAATCCGGTAAAAATGACCGTCGGTTAATGCCCTCAAGAGACGAGTTTGCAACTCAAATGGCATATCCCCAATCTCATCCAAAAATAAGGTTCCTCCATCGGCCTGCTCAAATCTACCCCTTCGTAAAGTAAGCGCACCTGCAAAAGCACCTCTCTCATGACCAAATAGTTCAGACTCCAAGAGCTCTTTAGGGACAGCCGAAATACTGAATGAAACAAATGGTCCTTTTGCTCGAGGGCTATGTTTGTGTAAGGCCTGGGCAACCAACTCTTTCCCAGTGCCTGATTCACCAGTAATTAATACTGTTGCATGTGATTGAGCCAACCTGCCAATAGCCCTAAATACTTCTTGCATGGCTGGTGCTTGACCAATAATCTCCGTGGAATCTTGACGCCATCCCATGAGCTCCTTAGATCCAGACTGATTTCGCTCGCTTTGCTCAATTGCACGGCGAATTAACTCAACTGCTTTATCAATATCGAAGGGTTTCGTTAAGTACTCAAACGCACCGCCTTGGAATGATGAAACGGCAGAGTCCAGATCAGAGTAGGCAGTCATAATGATGACAGGCAATTGAGGATGGCTGGCTTTAACATTCTGCAAAAGATCTAGGCCATTACCTCGCGGCATCCGTATGTCGGAGATTAAAACCTGCGGAGATTCTTTATCCAATGCATTTAAAACATCATTCGGGTTTGAAAAACTACGATGAGGAATATTTTCACGTGCAAGCGCTTTTTCCAAAACCCAGCGAATCGATTGATCATCGTCCACGATCCAAATTGGTTTCATGCTATTTTCTCCAACTTACGGTATGGTATTTGAATATGAAAATCAGTCCGTCCAGGCCTACTGTCGCAGGCTATTGAACCCTGATGTTGCTGTACAAAGGTTTGTGCTAGCGTTAGACCAAGACCGCTCCCACCCTCCCTACCAGAGACCAAGGGAAAGAAGATGCGCTCGCGAATATCCTCGGGGATGCCGGGCCCGTTATCAATAACATGCAGATCCATTGCTAACTTATAACGGTGCTTAGAAATTGTTACGGATCTAGCGACTCGCGTTTTTAATTCAATTTGCGCGGTACCAATGGCAATTTCGTCTGAGAGTGCTTGGGCTGCGTTGTGTGCAATATTTAATACCGCCTGAATTAACTGCTCCCGATCACCCAGCACATCCGGGAGACTGGTATCGTAGTTGCGAATGATTTTTAGGCCCTTAGGAAACTCTGCCAAAACTAAACTGCGCACTCTTTCAAGCGCCTCATGCACATTGAAGGCCTCCATCACATGCGCCTTCCGATGGGGCGCCAGCAGCCGATCCACTAACGTCTGCAAGCGGTCAGATTCTTTAATAATGACCTGAGTGTATTCTTTCAAACCCTTGTCGTCGAGCTCAAACTCAAGCAATTGGGCGGCGCCGCGAATGCCGCCTAAAGGGTTTTTTATTTCGTGCGCCAAGTTACGCATTAACTGTTTATTTGCTTCAACTTGCTGAGTGACGCGCTCGTCACGTTCACTGCGCAACTGCTGATCCAATGGGAACCACTCCATCAAAATCAGAGTGGGATCCTCAAGGGCAGCCAAGACAACATGTGCCGGACTGGATTCATGATGAATGCTACCAGGCAATGAGTGCAAAACCATCTCTTGACGTTGGGCAGCCACTTGACCATGACCTACCTCCTCAATCATTCCATTGAGAGCACGATTGTGACCAAATAATTCCCGTACTGATTGGCCTGCAAGCGACTTACGAGAAAGCTCTAATGCAGCCTCAGCCGCTGGATTGGCATAAACCAGTTGCTGTGTATCCGCCTCAAATACCACAATGGCATTTGGCAGTTGATCAAGCAATGTCGGAAAAAAAGGAGCAGCCGAAGCTGCCCCTTTGAACGAATTGCGCAACAGGCCTGCGCTCAAGTTCTCTCCTTCGCTTACAGGGAGTAGTACATATCAAATTCAACAGGATGAGTAGTCATACGGAAACGTGTGACATCCTCCATCTTCAATGCAATATAAGCATCGATCATTGAATCAGTAAATACACCACCGCGAGTCAAGAACTCACGATCCTTATCGAGTGCCTCTAAAGCTTGATCTAAGCTATGGCAAACGGTTGGGATCTTTGCATCTTCTTCGGGCGGCAAATCATACAAGTTTTTATCAGCAGCTTCGCCAGGATGAATTTTGTTTTGAACCCCATCCAAGCCAGCCATTAATAAGGCGGAGAATGCCAAGTATGGGTTTGCCAAGGGATCTGGGAAACGAGTCTCAATACGGCGTCCTTTAGGGCTGGAGACATGTGGAATGCGAATTGAAGCAGAACGGTTGCGAGCGGAATAAGCTAGCTTAACCGGCGCCTCAAAACCTGGAACTAGGCGTTTATATGAATTGGTACCAGGATTGGTGATCGCATTCAAAGCCTTAGCATGCTTAATGATTCCGCCAATGTAATACAGTGCGAATTCAGATAAACCAGCGTATCCATTGCCAGCAAATAAATTCTCACCATTTTTCCAAACTGATTGGTGTACATGCATGCCTGAGCCGTTATCACCAACGATTGGTTTAGGCATAAAGGTAGCGGTCTTGCCATAAGCATGGGCTACGTTTTGAATGACGTATTTCTGCCAAATAGTCCAATCAGCGCGCTCAACCAAAGTGCTGAACTTGGTGCCTAATTCATTTTGACCTTGGCCGGCAACTTCATGATGATGCACCTCAACCGGAATACCGAGTGACTCCAAAATTAAGCACATTTCAGAACGCATATCTTGGAATGTATCCACTGGAGCGACCGGGAAGTAACCGCCCTTTTTACCAGGACGATGGCCAGTATTTCCGCCTTCAATTTCAGCAGCTGAAGACCATGGCGCCTCTTCAGAATCTACCTTAACAAAGCAGCCCTGCATATCGGCACCCCAGCGGACGCCATCAAAAATGAAAAATTCTGGCTCTGGACCAAAATATGCAGCATCACCCAAGCCGGTGCTCTTTAAATAATTTTCTGCGCGTTTAGCAATAGAGCGTGGATCACGGTCATAACCTTTGCCATCGGATGGCTCAATCACATCACAGGTAATAACTAAAGTAGGCTCTTCATAAAAAGGATCAATATAGCAAGCGGTTGGATCTGGCATCAACAGCATGTCGGATGCTTCAATTCCTTTCCAGCCTGCAATAGAAGATCCGTCAAAAGCATGACCACTCTCGAATTTGTCTTCGCTAAAAGCGGAGATCGGTACTGTAGTGTGTTGTTCTTTACCCTTTGTATCCACAAAGCGGAAGTCAACGAAAGTACATTCTTTGTCTTTAACTAACTTCATAACATCGGCGACGGTCTTCGTCATGCAAATCTCCTCTATTAACTAAATTCGGAATTCAAACTCAAGGAATACACCCTTGTCTATTCCAGGCGCCCAATATGCCTACTGGATGTCAGTAATTTACTGAAGCAAACAAATGGTATCGCTCATTATTGCACTAATTAAGTGCTCAAATAGTGCAAAATACCCTAAATAGGTAGAAATGCACCATATAAGTGCATATGAGAATTACTCAATATCGTGAATTTCATACCCCAGTGCTTGCGTTCCAGCGCGAAGGGCTATCCACGCCTGAGAAATTAGCTCGGCATTACCTTTGATACCCAGCTCAATATGTCGTTGAGCGTATACACCCCCCTTGGAGGCATCACCTACAGATGGCAGACTAAAGACCTTAACCCCGGGAAAGTTAGCCTCAATCCTCTCCATGAGGGGGGTTAAAGTCGACTCAACACCCTTAGGGACAATGAAACTTTGCTCAGTCCAATCAGTGATATGAAAAAGGGATTTATAGAAGGAATCAAGGCACCAAGCCATCATAGGGGCCGCCATTACTGGGAATCCCGGCACAAAAAAATGCTCGCGAATGCTAAAGCCAGGAATCTGATTGTAGGGATTGGGAATAATGTCGCTACCAATAGGAAACTCCCCCATCTTGAAGCGATGTAAATTTTCCGGCGTAGACAAATCGGCCTTGATAGGGTCGCCTTCAGCCATCGATTGAATGCGACCAGCAATCAGCTCTCGAGCACTTGGATGGAGTTCTGTCTTTGTGCCCAAAGCTAAAGCAGCGCACTGACGTGTATGGTCATCGGGAGTGGCACCAATCCCACCCGTACTAAATACAACATCTCCACTTAAAAAAGTGCGCTTAAGAGTATTGGTAATTTCAATGGGATCATCCGCAATATATTTTGCCCAAGATAAATTTAAACCACGTTCATTGAGCAATTTAATCAATGTGCTTAGGTGTTTATCTTCACGTCGCCCGGAGAGAATTTCATCCCCAATCACAATCAAGCCAAATCGGCGCGTTGCATTCACTGGAAGATCAATCATTACGTTTTTTATTGCATCAGCCATGGTACGGAAGCTCCAAATCAATAAGATGTGATTCCACCACAATAGAGTCTGCTTGCCGCTCATCCCTTAATGCTTTTAGCGCATCTAGCAAGAAGTATGAAAACCAAAGGCCAGCAAAGATAAAGATGAGTGAGTAAATCCAAAGAGCGACAAAACTCACAATGGGAAATAAAACCAGTGCAAAAACCGATGTGGCCCAGAAAAATGTCGGGATTGCCCCCAACATTCCCGAGATCACTCCCATCGATAATAGTTCCCATCGATATCGATGCAACAAAGTAACACGCTCATCATGGTTGGCATGTTTTGCCAAAGCATCATATGACATGAGTCGCATTGTTAACCACCCCCAGAGGAGTGGTGGCAAAACAGCTACCAGTGGAGGCATCCACCAAATTGGCAGAGTAATGAGCATCAAACATAGGCAAAGGAAGGTAGACCAAATGCCATACACTATGCCTCCAAAAACGCTACCCCCTTGTTGACGATCTAAATCTTGATAAGAAGATTGTCGCGATAGCATCTCGATTAATGCGGGTACCGTTGTCAATGCAATCAACATCACCAAGCTCATGGCGATTAATGGAATCAGTAGCATGACAAAAAATAATGGCGCAATCCATATACGTGCACTATCAAAGCCAACCCAAATCAATCCCGCCTCAATCCAGTTGGTAAATTTGGAAGTAGTCAGAAATTGGCTTAGAAGCGCTAATGCGGGAGTCCAAGCAAGCCAAATTAGCGCACCCCACAGCACCGCAACAATTAGAAAAGGCCTCAAGCTCAACCAAATTACACGAGGGTGCATCAGGTTCACTAGTGCTAAAAAGAATGCTTTAAAAATGGGTTGAATCTTTTTCATATGACCTCAATACATCCGTCAAGCTAACGTGCAGGGTGAAGTATCTTCTTAAGGGCATTACGCAGGCCCTGCCACTGCTGCTGGAGTATATGATTTGAAAATTCTATATCTCTTACACCTGTTGGGTAGTGGTTCTTAGTAAATACAGCTGTATTAAAAAGCATATCCCACCAAGGAAACAAAATGCCAAAATTACACCCACCCAAGATGCCCGGCTTGCCAATTGCCTCATATCCATAACCCACTGCATGATGCATGCGATGGAAGGTCGGGGACACCAAGAGATATTTGGCTGGCCCAAGATCCACCCGAATATTGGCATGTTGCCAGCTCTGAATAAATTGACTCAACACTACCAAAAAAATAAATTGCCCTGGAGGCACACCAATCAGCAGCGCAAAGAGTGCGAAAACCACTGCTCGCAAAATATCATCCAGTATGTGATTGCGATTATCGGACCATGCGGTCATCACGGTTTGACTATGATGCAAAGCATGGAGCTGCCACCACCAGTGAAAGCGATGAGATGCCCTATGATAAAGATAATCCAATAAGTCGAAGAGGATCATATAAGCAATAAAACTAACCCAGGGAATTGAACTGATTCCTGGCCACCAACCTTCAACATTGAGCCTTCCAAAACGAAAGTCATGCAAGAAGGAGTCCAACTCAAAAAAGAATCCAGAAAGACAAACGAATATCAAGCCCTGAAAAATTCCCAATCGATGAAATAGTGTGTAGATAACATCCGCCTTGGTCGATTGTGCAAATCTGGCTTGTGGTTCAGCTGGGGAGTAACGCTCCCATGTACGCAAAACAAGTGCTATCAAGAGAATCTGAATGCATCCAAATAAAAACCAATCCATGCCATCATAGGCATCCTCAGCCCACGACATCAAATCCAATCTATACAAGAGTGGCGCGATAATAGTACTGAAAAGCAGCTCTTGAGTAGTTGCATAGATATTGGATGGTAACGATAGCGACGTAGTGATATCCATAGTAATGACCTAGACTGGATTCTCTCAATTAGGGCTTCGGTAGCAGCCCAAAACAAAATCCGCGTTTTTTTAAATTGATAATCAAATCCTCAAGAACTGCTGGAGCCCAAGGATCCTTCCGTGACCAAATTCCAAGATGGGCCATAGCAATATCGCCATCCTGAAGATTATTACTTGCCTTTGCTAGCAACACTGAATTAGGGTAAGCCTCAGAACTCAGCTCATCACCTAAAAATCCTGCGGGTGCCCAGGCAATATGTTGATAGCCACACTCATTTCCAATGTGAATTAGCCGCGGGGAAGTTTTGCCGCCTGGTGCGCGCCATATTTTTTGAATGTGCTGGCCAGTTAAGTCTACAAACCTCTCATCAACCCGTCGAATTTCTTTGCAGAATGCGGCCTCATTGTATAAAACCGTCATGCCTGCTTTTGAACCAAATTGCGGCTTTTCAAAAACCTGATTTCCCGGGCCATTCTTAATGAAATAAACATGATCATAGGTGTGACTACCAAAATGGTGCCCTTCACGAGCCCTGGCTTGCCAAAAGGGTTTCCATGAGTCATCCAATGAGTAATCTCCGCGACTTGTCTTCTCGTTAGCCAGAAAAAAAGTTGCTTTCACTTTCTGCCTATTTAAAATATCAGCAACAGTTTGTGCCACTGACATATTGCCAGTATCAAAGCTTAGATAAACTGTTTTATTGCAGACGCCCTCCTGAGCAAAGACAAGACTAGTCGTTACTGGTGCAAATATAAAAAAGGTACCAACCAATACTTTTCTAAACTTGGTCATAACTAAACGCTATTGCCAAGCGGCGCGGGGATAGAAAAAAATACCGTGGGGAGAGCGCCCTACTGGTATTGCGGTGATTAACTTCATTGTGGGAATATCGATCACACCGACTTTTCTAGCAAAACGGAATGTGACCCACATGGTTTTTCCGTCCGGGGTAATTTCCATGTCGTCGGGTCCGGCAGGAAGGCCAGTAATTTCACCCTCTTTTTCCAAGGTCTGCATATTAATCAAGCTAATAGTAGAGGCGACGCGATTGCCGACGAAGACATGCTGTTTGTCCCCCAGTGGCCTGAAATTATGCGCACCTTTTCCAGTGACAATGCGTTTGACTTCCCTTTGATTCTTCCAATCAATCACTTGCACACTGTCGCTACCAGTAAGACCAATGAGTAAATATTGATCTCCTGGTGTCATCCAAATACCAGCAGGCACATTGCCAGTGGGCATCTTCCATAAAATGGTTTGGCTTTCCAAATCAATTGCCGCCAATTCACTAGAATCCTGCAAAGTAATGAAAGCGATTTTGCTATCTGAGGTAAAAGCAATATGGCTAGGTGTTTTACCGAGCTTAATCGACTTGGCTAGTTTCAAGTTGGCACTATCTGCAAAATAAATATCAACTCGATTCAGACGATTCCCATTTACAACAAACCATTTGTGATTTGGCGAATAGCCAACCTGGTATGGATCAATGATGTTGGGTATACGTCCAGTAATTTCGCCGCTAACTGGGTTCATCAGCACAATATCATCGCCAGCTGCATTGGCAATTAAGAGGGTTTTTTGGTCGGGAGTCATCATCAAATGGTGCGGCTCTTTTCCCACTGGCAGAGTTTTAATCACCTGGCGCGTTGGCATGTCAATCAGACTGACGCTAGCATCGGCGGAATTTAGTACAACGGCAATTTTTGGCGCCGCCGGATCGGCTGATTGAGCCTGAGCAAAATTAGCTTGCACAATCAATGCCATCAATATGGCGGAACAAATACCAAAAAGACTGGAAATCATCTGAAATATACGCATCTCTCTATTGTAAGCATTAAGGGTGATCATTGAACGCCAATTCAACCATCAACTTGACCTAACGCAAATTGGCCAATACCTTTTCTAGCCGCTTTAATGACATTGGCGTAGGAGTCTTAAGCTCCTGAGCATACAAAGCAACGCGCAACTCCTCCAGTTGCCACCGAAAGTCTGCCAAACCTCGATCATCGTCAAGTGCATGCGATAACCTATTGTTATCCACTTGAATTAATTTCTGCCAGGGGCGGGCCACGGACTCCCAATCCTTTTGGCATTGGGCATCGCGAGCTGGATTAGCCCGCATCTTATCGATTCTCATGGCAATGGCCTTCAAATACCGAGATAGATGCACCAACTGGGCATACTGTATCTCAGATACCATTTTTGGAAAAATCAAACCTTGCAGTTGAGATTGAATATCAGCGTAAGCGCTTGCCGAAACTGCTTTTGCTTGCGGAAGCTTTTTGTGTAAATCTGCATATGCCTGTAGAGCAGTTAAAACATGTCGCGCAATTTCTTGAGCGATTAGGTTGAGCCGAGTCTTTCCAGACTGCAAACGTTCAGAAAATTGCTCAGCATTCACTGGCAAAGGATCCATCATGAATGCCCTCTCAATGGCAGCATGCAAGATCTGCTCGACCAAATCCTCAACCGAACCAATATTAATAAAGAGCAATCCAATTTCCCGAATTCCGGGTAATTGTTTTTGCAAGGATCGCAAAGTATCCTTATTTGATAACGCAAAAAGTCTTCGTAGACCCCTCCAGTGCACTTTACGGGCCTCAGCCACATCGTCAAATACCTCTAAATCACAATACTCGACACGGTCTATTAAGGCGGGATAACCAAAAAAAGTTTTATTGCCCTTTTCAATCTCGAGGGTTTCCGGCAATTCACCGAATCCCCAGGATCGATAACCACCGGCCTCTATCTTCTGAGATGAGTGCTGATCTTGCGCGGAGTTCAATTTTGCAGGGGCCCGGACTGGTTGGGGCGTTAGTAATTCTTCCTGAGTAGCCATCTGAGCGAGCGATTGAAAAGCTTGACGCGCACTATCCCCATATTCAGCGCGTAGGCGCGATAAGTTGCGCTCAACTTCCAGCTGACGCCCATGCTCATCAATCAATCGAAAATTCATGGAGCAATGAGCTGGCAATAACTCGGGTCGGAAGTTTGCACGCTGAATCTCTAAACCGCGCTCTTTACGAATGTCGCTGATTAAATGGTCAAGATAATCACCGGAGCCAAATTTATCTTGATCAAATACCCTCTCCAAGAATGCTTTGGCATATTCTTGAAGTGGGACGCAATGGCGCCTCAGTTTCTGGGGTAACGTTTTTAATAGTAAAAATGTCTTTTCTTCGCACATCCCAGGAACAAGCCACTCACAGCGCCGGGCATCGACTTGATTTAGTGAGGCTAAAGGGATCACCAGGGTAACGCCATCTTTGGGGCTTCCTGGTTCGAAATGGTAAGTCAAGCCCAGATCCGCCCCCCCCACAATCATTTTCTTTGGGTAACGATCCACTGTAATACCGGCTGCCTCATGGCGCATGAGGTCTGCCTTTGAAAGTCGTAATTGCAAATTGAGATCATCGTCACTCGATTTTGAATGATCCCTAAACCATGTTTTCATGGATTCACGACTGAGTACCGATTTTGGAATCCTGGAATCGTAGAAGGCAAACAGTAGCTCATCGTCGACCAATACATCCGGCCTGCGGGATCGGTGTTCCAATGCTTCAATTTCTTTTATGAGTTTTCTGTTGTGCCAAAAAAAAGAAAATTCGGGGTGTTTCTTACGAGCATCAGCTTCGGTTTCTCGAGCCAATCCCGGGCTATCCATTCGCCCAAATAATTGCTCATCAACCAACGCTTGCTGGATGAACATTTCTCGCGCCAACGTCGGGTCATAGCCCTCATATCGCACACGTCGACCATGATAAATCGGCAAGCCATACAATGTTCCTCGCTCAAAAGCCATCACCTCACCTTGCCGTGAATCCCAAAAAGGGTCGCTGATCGATTTAATTAAATGCCGTGCGGCTACCCGCTCAACCCATTGAGGTTCGATCTTCGCAATGGTTCGCGCATACATGCGATTGGTTTCTTGGAGTTCTCCAGCCAATATCCATGCCCCTGCCTTTTTACCCAACGTTGATCCAGGCCATATAAACGGACGAATTCCCCTTGCCCCAAGATAACCGCCTTTTTTGGAGCCGTGTTCTTGAGATTTTTCATCCTCCTCTTTTTTGGCAACATAACCCAGTAAGCCAGCTAACAAAGACAGATGAATTTGCTCATAGGTTGCCGGAAGGGTATTTTCCTTCCAACCCTTTTCGCCAAGTAAGGTATGTAGCTGACCATGAACATCCCGCCATTCCCGCATCCGACGCGGAGATAAAAACTTGCTTCTACAGAGGGCTTCTAGTTGGCGGTTGCTGTGCTTATGCTTTAAAGCATCTTGATACCAGTCCCACAACCTAATAAAGCTTAGGAATTCAGATCGATCATCGGCAAACTGTAGATGCGCTTGATCTGCGGCTGCCGCAAACTCTAATGGTCGATCTCGTGGGTCTTGAGTGGCAAGTGCTGCAGCAATAATTATGACCTCCCGGACTGCGATATTTTCCTTAGCCGCCAGCAGCATGCGACCAATGCGCGGATCAAGCGGTAAATCCGCCAGTTGTTTGCCGACAGGAGTTAATACGAAGTGGTGTTGAAGACTCTCTCCATCGATTGCGCCATTGCTACCAGCAGCAATGGCGCCAAGCTCATCCAAAAGCTGAACGCCATCGGCAATCGCTCTACCCAATGGTTTATCAATGAATGGAAAGTCTTGAATTCGAGGCAAACGAAGTGCGGCCATACGCAAAAGTACTGCAGCCAATGAGCTACGCAATATCTCTGGGTCAGTAAATTTTGGGCGAGAGTGGTAATCCTCTTCGCTGTATAAGCGTATACATATGCCATCTGACACACGTCCACAGCGCCCCGCTCGCTGGTTGGCGGCAGCTTGTGAAATCGGCTCAACCTGCAGTTGCTCTACTTTATTTCGATAGGAGTATCGCTTAACACGTGCTAAACCACTATCGACCACATATCGAATATTGGGAACCGTTAAAGAAGTTTCGGCAACGTTAGTTGTTAGGACAATTCGGCGACCATTTCCTGGGCTAAAAACACGCTCTTGCTCCGCTACTGATTGACGTGCAAATAGGCTGAGCACTTCAGGATGAAAGCGTTGCTGCAATACATGATCCTTACGCAATGCCTCAGCGCAATCTCGAATTTCACGCTCCCCAGGCAGGAAAACCAAAACATCTCCCGATCCTGAGGCTCCCTCACTCCAAACTCGCGCTATCACCTCGGTAACGGCCTCAGGAATCTCTTTGGCTTCCCCTGAACGCTTTTTACCCTCCGCATGCACAACCGGCCCTTCCAAAGGTTCATAGCGTTGCTCTACCGGAAAAAGCCTGCCGCTTACCTCGATGACTGGAGCTTCTCTACCGTTGATTGCAAAATGATCAGAAAATCGCTTGGCGTCGATCGTTGCAGAAGTAATGATCAGCTTAAGATCTGGCCGCTTTGGCAACAACTGCCGCAAGTAACCGAGTAAAAAATCAATATTCAGGCTGCGTTCATGCGCCTCATCAATGATGAGAGTGTCATATGCCTTTAGCTGGGGGTCTCGCTGGGTTTCAGCCAGCAATATTCCATCAGTCATTAATTTGATGGAAGCTGTTGGGCTGCTCTTGTCAGCAAAGCGAACCTGGTAGCCAACATCCTGACCAATTGGGCTGCCTAACTCCTGCGCTATCCGCTTTGCAGTTGCAGTAGCAGCAATGCGACGAGGTTGTGTATGGCCTATGAGCTTGCCACCATTAATGGTTCCCCGCCCCATATGCAAACAGATTTTAGGTAACTGAGTGGTTTTCCCCGATCCCGTTTCGCCACAAACGATGACAACCTGATGGTTCTGCAAGGCCTCTTGAATGCGCTGTCGTTGCCCTGATACCGGGAGTGTCTCGGGAAAGCGAATCTCTAACCCCCTCAAGGTGTTGGAAGCAGGCACAGCGGCAGGCATCAGTTTGGGTTTTTGTTGGTTTATAGGCTCTTGCACCCTATAATTTTCTCACTATGCAAACAAATGCACCAAACCCCGCTCTAAGTACCCCAGAATCAAGCTCAAACTTTCCGTTTGTCGGATGGCTCAGAGATGTAGCCCCTTACATTCACAGCTTTCGCGAAAAGACCTTTGTAATCGCCTTTGCGGGTGAGCTTGCTCAAGAAATAGGGCTAGAAAACCTCATTGAGGACATTGCCATGCTACATGCGATGGGCATGCGCATCGTCCTGGTTCATGGTATTCGCCCTCAGATTGAGGAACAACTCATGCTGCGGAATATTAAGAGCAAGTTTGGCAAGAGCGCCTTGCATAGCTACCGCATTACCGATGCAGCTGCCTTAGAATGTGTAAAAGAGGCTGCAGGAGAGCTCAGACTCGATATTGAGGCAGCCTTTAGTCGGGGCCTGCCAAATACCCCGATGGCTGGTTCACGTATTTCCGTAATTTCTGGGAACTTTATTACTGCCATGCCGGTTGGTGTCGTTGAGGGGGTGGACTACATTCATACGGGTCTAGTTAGAAAAGTAGATTCGACATCAATAAAGCTCTCCTTAGATAGCAATAAGATTGTTTTGTTATCCCCCTTAGGCTTCTCACCCACGGGGCAGGCCTTTAATTTGGCGTACGAAGATGTGGCTGCTTCAACAGCTGCCGCCTTAAAAGCCGACAAATTGATCTTCTTAAGCCCTTATAGCGGACTGAAGGACGAGGAGGATAACTACATTACCGAGTTGTCCCTACCCCAACTCCAGGAATACATTTCCCTGCACAAAGATATTGATTTGGGCATGAAAAGCCTGCTTAATTTATCCGGAAGAGCCATTCGCGCAGGGGTAAGTCGAGTGCATTTCTTGCCCGCCAATCAAGACGGTGCATTGTTAGAAGAGCTATTTACCCATGATGGTATTGGCATGATGCTGGCATCTTCGGATATCGAAAATCTCCGGGAGGCCAATCAGGATGATGTCGGGGGGATATTACAGCTAACAATGCCCCTAGAAGAAGAAGGCATTTTGGCGGCTCGCGGACAGGATGTAATCGAGCGAGATATTCACCGCTTCTCCGTCATTGAGCACGATCGGGTTCTATTTGGCTGTGCCGCCCTATTCCCCTTTCCCAATGGCGTGGGTGAACTAGCCTGCTTAGCGGTTGATCCAGATGTTCAGGGATCAGGTGACGGCGAACGCTTGCTAAAGCGAATTGAGATGCGGGCAAAGCAAGAAGGTATTCGCAAACTCTTTGTTCTAACCACCCGCACGGAACATTGGTTCCTAAAGCGCGGCTTTAAACGCGCGAACGTAGAGGACCTACCAGAAGAGCGAAAGCAAATCTACAATTGGGATCGAAAATCAATGGTCCTTACTAAAGATCTTTAAACTCTATTTTTTGCATTTAGAAAGGCATTACAAATGACACGCATGGTCCAGTGCATCAAACTCAACAAAGAAGCTGAAGGCTTGGATTTTGCTCCACTACCGGGTGATTTGGGTAAAAAAATCTGGAATCAAGTGTCCAAAGAGGCATGGGCAGGCTGGTTAAAACAGCAAACCATGCTCATCAATGAAAATCGCCTCAATATGGCCGATCCACGCGCGCGGCAATACTTGCTCAAGCAAGTAGAAAAGCACTTCTTCGAAGGTGGCGCTGATACAGCTCAAGGGTTTGTACCGCCTTCTGAATAGGTTTTCTTCGGCGTACTAAAGCACTTTAGAAAGTTAAGCGACTGATGCCGTCCTTATTACTCACTAATAATATATCAGCACCTTCCTTTGCAAAGATGCCGACCGTAATCACCCCAGCAATTTGATTGATCTGCGATTCCATTAGCAAGGGGTTGCTAATTTTCAAGCCCGCCACATCCAAGATCCAGCCACCATTATCGGTCACAAACGGCTGAGTAGGCGCGTCGCCCAAACCCTTTGTTAAACGAAGGCTGACCTGACCGCCCAACTTCTCCAAAGCACGTGTCACAACCCCTTGCGCCAATGGAATAATTTCAACAGGTAAGGCAAATCCCCCTAAGACAGATACCTGCTTCGAGGAATCACAAATACAAATAAACTGCTTAGCCATTGAGGCAATAATTTTCTCGCGGGTCAATGCACCCCCACCACCTTTGATCATGCATCCGCTAGCATCAATCTCATCCGCCCCATCAACATACGCCGGAAGGGATGCAAGCGAGTTTGGATCTACTACAGTAAATCCGTATTTCAACAGTCTCTCTGTAGTCGCGTGGGAGCTAGAAACTGTAGCTGCAAAATGATCTTTGTGGGGGGCCAATGCATCTATAAAGCAGTTTGCAGTAGAGCCGGTACCAACCCCCAGAACTTGGCCGGCGGGCAACTTCAAAACCTCCTCGCATGCCGCCTGACCCACCAACCGCTTCAGTTCATCTTGATTCATGATTGCCGGAACCCCGTATTCGATAGAATTGATTAATTAATGCATCTATCATATGACATTCAGCTACCTTATTTAAAAGCGCCGTAGAAACATGACGACAAACCACTCAACACTCAGTCAGCTAAAGAATTTCACCACAGTCGTTGCCGACACCGGCGATTTCGAGAGGATGCGAGAATTTCAACCGCAGGATGCCACCACCAACCCCTCCCTCATCCTTAAAGCCGCTCAACAAAGCACCTATCAAAACCTCATCAATAAAGTCAAGGCTGCCAACCCAGGGCTGACCCCAGCTGAGCTAGTAGACCCTCTATTGGTGGCCTTTGGGCTAGAAATCTTACATATTGTCCCAGGACGCGTTTCAACCGAAGTGGATGCACGCCTATCATTCAACACCAAGGCCACTATCGACAAGGCGAAGCGCTTGATAGCACTTTATGAGTCAAACGGCATTAAGCGAGAACGGGTTTTGATTAAGTTAGCCGCAACCTGGGAAGGCATTCAAGCAGCTAATGCGCTTGAAAATGAAGGCATTCATTGCAACATGACCTTGCTTTTTTCCTTAGTCCAGGCGGCGGCTTGTGGGGCGGCAAAAGCCCAATTAATCTCCCCGTTTGTTGGTCGAATCACTGACTGGTATAAAGCTAAGCTAGGATCAGACTGGAATGAGGTGGTAAATGGCGGCGCCAATGATCCAGGCGTAAATTCCGTCAAAAGAATTTTTTATTACTATAAAAAGTTTGGTATTAGCACCGAGATTATGGGTGCCAGCTTCAGAAATACCAATCAAATTCTAGAGCTTGCAGGCTGTGATTTATTAACCATCAGCCCGGAATTGCTTGCACAATTGGCATCCAGTGAGCAACCTGTCATTCAAAAGCTTGCCGCCAACAACTTAGAAAATGATCTCATTGAACCCTTATTGCTAGATGAGGCAAGCTTTCGTCTGCAGCTCAATAATGATGCCATGGCCACTGAGAAGTTGGCAGAAGGTATCCGCAATTTCTGCATAGATACCGAAAAATTAGAAAGTCTTTTATC